>Ga0302184_10000027_pt1 | contig 128355 bp, 118 predicted proteins | sample I_Palsa_N3_3_FD_200233 | JGI IMG/M metagenome (GOLD analysis project Ga0302184, IMG submission 200233) | Peat permafrost microbial communities from Stordalen Mire near Abisko, Sweden - I_Palsa_N3_3 | ecosystem: Environmental > Terrestrial > Soil > Palsa > Peat permafrost | place: Sweden...
GGGCTGTGCCGCCCCGTACCGCGTATCCAAGCAAACAACGAGCAAACATTGCCGTGATTACGACCATGTGCCGGTTGCCGGATCCCAGGAGTGCTCTGTGGCCATGCCGGTGATTGCGGGGTCGGCGAACGTCACGACAGCCGTTACGACATCGCTGAACTGGCCGGGAAGCCGGTCGTCGAGGCGTTGCTTGCGCCGCCATGCTTCCCAGCGTTGCTGGCCGATGCCGCCGTAATCAGCGAGCGCCCGGCCGAGCGGTACGAGTTGCGTCTCGCGGTGACGGGCTACCTCGCGGATGGACGTATTGAGCTCGGCGCCGTCGATCGCGTGATGCCTGGCGAGCATGTAGATGTCGGCGAAGTCCCGCCACCGGGTGCTGGTAGTACCCCGGCCGATGGCTGTCACGATCTTCTCGGCATGGACCATCGCCAGTGGGTATCCGCGCACGGCGATCCCGCCTCCCAGGATGCGGGGGAGACGCACGGCCCGGGGTGCGGGCGTGATCGGGTCGCCGACGCTGACATCGACGTGGAAGCTGGGCCGCGCGGTTGCCAGACTCGCACTCATGCTCACCCGCACGCCCTGATAGGGGTCCTCGTCACGGATCACCTCAGCCATCGCCGTCTCAGTATCGAAGACGACTCCGTCGTCCAGGCCGACAGCGGCAATCTCAGTGATCGCCGCCAGGATCACGGCAGGATCGTTGTCGAAGTCCTGCGCCTGAAAGTCGATGTCGCGGGTCGGGCGCCGTTCCCCGAAGACAGCTCGCAGCACGCCGCCCTTGAGCACGAGCCGGGCAGCGAACCTGGTTGCGGCGAGGCGGGCCAGGAATGCCTCCAGCACGTAGAGCTGCATCAGCTCATCGACCGGGCGGCGGTCCGCGCGTGCCTTCTTGCGCAGGTCGAGGTATGCGCGTCCCGCGAGGGTCGCGCGCGTCGGTGCGGTCACAGCAGGACCTCAAGTGCCTGGCGCAGAGCTGGCTCGGCGCGCGGCAGCTGCCGCGCGAGGTCGATCAGCTGCGCCGGGCTCCGTCCCGGCCGGGCGAGCCATCTCCGCAGCGCCTCCCACGCCATGTCGCTGCCCTCGCGATGACGCAGCCGGACGACATCCACGATGGACCGCTCCGCCGAATAGATACCCAGTGGCCGGCGGGCACCGACGTCCAGCAGGTTCCGGCCCAGCCCGAACGTGGCACGGTCGAACTGGTGCAGCCTGACCGGCGCCCTGAGCGCGGGCCGCGTGCTGCCGCGGGGAACCGCGATATCGATCGCCGCAGGGATCGCATCGATGAGCCCATGGCGCGCCAGCGCTGTCTCCAGGCACAGCGTCCCTCTCGAGACGCGCTCGGCGATCTCGACAAGGTCATCATCCGCCGGCGGCGCGTCAGCCCACCGGTACACTCCGCCGCCGAGCGCGATGATTTCCCCTGAGTCACGGAGCCGGTAAAGCCGCTTGTCGCCGACTCCAGCTGCGCTGGCGTCCCCGTAAGTGAACGTGTCCCCGAGGATTCTCCGAAGATCACGGACAGCTGCCATCATGGAAGGAAACTATACTCACATCATAGATATCTGTGTATGATTTTACTCACGACACATACGAGCGGATCACGGCCGGGAGGCGCTGGGAGCGCGGAGGCCTTGCAGGAGGAGCGGAGGTCTTGTTCCTCGTATCGTGCCTGGGCTGCCGGGTGGGGGATAACGCCACAGTCGTAGTGACAGGATCGCGATGTTGCGATCCTCGCCGTCGAAGCCGCGCGCAATGCTGAACATACTTGTGCTGATCGTCCGGTTCCAGAATGCGCTAGCAGCTGGGACCGACCCCGGACGTGTGCAGAGCGAGTTGCCTGCAGGCCGCCGAGATCATGGAGGTCTTCACTGACGCCGTAGCCGGTTATCGCAGCCGACTATCCCCAGAGGACGTCCATGCCGCGCTCGCTGCATGCTGCGGGCCAGCGGGCTCGCGGCCTGCCTTGACCGCGTCGGGTGGGCCGCTCTGCGACGAAGCGGGCCAGCGCCGAGCCGACACGGCAGCACGGCGCGGCGCGCCGCGAGCGATCGCACCTGGGCTGAAGCGGTAGCCCATCCAGCCATCCGGCGGCATCCGCCACTTCAGGAATGGCTCGCTGACGAATGGCGTGCTGGCCGGCTGCCAGCCGACGCAGGGTTCGCCGGCAGATCATCACCGACGCACTGTCAGTCCTCGCTGTCCTGCCTGATCCGGGCACCGGGCTGGCGCGGCTCGCCAGCCGCGTGCTGGGAGACGCGCATGCCCTCGATGAGGGCACAGTGCAGGCAGCCGTCCTGCGCGCCCTGAGCGGGCTCGCTGGCATGAAGCCCGGCGCGTCCGGCGCAGCGCACAGGCGCAAGCTATGGGAAGCGCGGGAGTCGCACCCGACACTGTCTCATCGACCGTCCTGGTGCTCAGTCTCATCCTTCCCGGCCGACGGCCAGCGGTCACCGCGCGCGCAGCCAAACGCCGAGGCAGGCCAGCCAGCAAGGCTCACACTCGGCCAGGTCAGCAACTACCTTGACGCTGAGCTGGTTTCCGGGCGCCCGTCCGCTCTCTGGCGTGTACGTTTGCGGAACCCCAGCGTCGCGGAGACCGCGGCGGACACTCTCGGACCCAGGTCCGGCCCGCTGATCTGCGCCGACGGCAGGCCAAGCGTCGCGGCCGGACTGCTGTTGCAAGAACTGCTCGGTGTCGGCTCCGGTGCTCCGCTACCACGGCGACTTCGACTGGGCAGGTCTCGCGATTGCCTCGTGACCGCAGTGGCACCACGGGCGTTCATGACAGACCTGCCGGGGGCTCCGCATGGAGCCGAGGCTGCGGTGCGGTTGCGCGACACGACGCTGCGCAGCTACCGGGCGCATAATTTAGGCCGGCTGCCTCGTGCCTGGAACGCGCCGACGTCGGCCCGCGCCCAAGCGGCAGCGCCAGGAGCCACACGATGAGACAACTTGCCAAGCCGTCGCGCGCAACGAGACGCTTGGCCATACCTCGGTCAAACCACCGGCCATACCAGCGCCGGCATGCAGGCACTGGAAACGGGGAAAGACCAGGTCAGGACGGGTGCGCCGCCAGGGACTTGAACCCCGAACCCGCGGATTAAGAGTCCGCTGCTCTGCCAATTGAGCTAGCGGCGCATGGGACTCCGTGATCCTAGCAGGATCGCGGAGAGGGCGCGAAACGCTCCTCTGCGTGCACAACAGGCACCGATTACTAGTCCCCCAGATAGCGGCCGACGAAGTCCGCTGTCCGTGCTGGCCTGCCCGTCCTGGCCTCCTGCCGGTCCGCCCAGCTCATCACCTGCAGGCCCGCGTTGACCCCGAGCCACCGCAGTGGCTCGGCCTCCCAGCGCGGCGAGCGGTGCCCGACCCAGGGCAGCCTGGTGATGCTGGAGTCGTTTCCAAGGACCAGGTCAGCCAGGGTACGCCCGGCCAGGTTGGTCGTCGCCACGCCGTCGCCCACGTAGCCGCCGGCCCAGCCGACTCCGGTCGAGCGGTCCAGGCCGACTGACGCGCACCAGTCCCGCGGCACGCCGATCGGGCCGCCCCAGGCATGCGTCACCTGCACGTCTGCCAGCGCCGGGAAGAGTTCCGCGAGCGTGCGGCGAAGCGCCGCGAACACGGCGGGCGCACGGTCAAACGAGGGCCGGATCGCCGAGCCGAGATGATAAGGAGCGCCCCTGCCGCCGAATGCGAAGCGCCCGTCGTCAGTGCGCTGCCCATAGATGATCAGGTGACGGAGATCCCCGAACGTGGGCCTGCCAGCAAGGCCGATCTGATCCCAGGCCGAGTCCGGCAGCGGTGCCGTCGCGATCATCAGCGAGTACACGGGCACGATCGCGCGCCGCTGGCCGGGCAGCTGCGGCGTGTAGCCCTCCGTCGCGCGGATCACGTACCTCGCGCGGACCATGCCCGACGGCGTGACCAGGCGGCCGGGCTCGATTCGCGTCACCGGGGTGCGCTCGAACACCTTGACCCCGCGGCGACGCACCGCCGCGGCCAGGCCGCGCACCAGCCTGGCCGGGTGGATGGCGGCGCAGTGCGGGGTGTACGTGCCGCCGAGCACGCCGGCGGCGCCCACGAGATCGCGTGCCTCGGCCGCGGTCAGCAGCTTCAGGTCGCCGGAGCCGAACCCGAACTTCCTGGCCTCGGCCACCTCCGCCGCCGCCCGGTCGAGCTGCGTGGCCGAACGGGCAAGCTGCACGGTCCCGCCCTTGGCCCAGTGGCAGTCGATGGCCTCTGCCGAAATGGCCGCCGCGACCTCGTCCACTGTCTCCTGCATCGCCCGCTGCATGGCGATCGCCGCGTCCCGTCCGGCCATCCGCTCCAGCTTGCCGAGGGACGCGGGAAACAGCGCCGAGCACCAGCCGCCGTTCCGCCCCGACGCGCCGAAGCCGGCGATCTCACGCTCGCAGACCGCGATCCGCAGGCCAGGCTCGGCGCGGGACAGGTAATAGGCCGTCCACAGCCCGGTGTATCCGGCCCCGGCGATGGCCACGTCGACATCGACGTCCCCGGTGAGCGGATTGGCGGCGGCGAGCGTGCCGGGCACCGTGTCGAGCCAGAAGGAGAGCTTCCTGTAGTCAGCGCTCGGGGACATGCGCTCCATCGTGGCAGTCCGCATCGCGGGGGTCCGCGGCGGGCGCCGGCCTGCCATGCCGCCGCAGCGCCCGCCATGCCCCGTAGCGCCGGCTCTCCGGGGCTCCGGGTCGGCGGGCAGGCCGGCCGTCGGGCATCCTGGTGGCATGCCCGGTCATGCGCTTGCCTCGGAGCCGCCACCAGCGCCTCGCAATCCGTTCGGCTCCTATCGGGTTTCCCTGGTCTGCCTGGGCAATATCTGCCGGTCACCGACGGCTGAGGTAGTGCTGCGCCAGGAGCTCGCGTCGGCCGGCCTGTCCGGCAAGGTCGAGGTGGACAGTTCGGGTACCGGGAACTGGCACCTGGGCGGGCCGATGGATCCAGGTGCGAGAGCGGAGCTGGCGGCCCGCGGGTACGACGGGTCGGGGCACCGTGCGCGGCAGTTCGACCGGTCCTGGTTCAGCAGCTACGACCTTGTGGTCGCGATGGACCGGCAGAATCTGGCTGACCTGCGCCGGATGGCACCGGACCGGGCGACCGCCAGGGACCGGATACGGCTGCTTAGGTCATTCGACCCGGCGACCGCCGGGGGCGCCGGGGAAGGCGCTGCTGGTGGCCCCGTCGGCACCGGCGCCGGCGGCGCGGGCGGCGATCCGTATGACGGCGAGGTCCCTGACCCGTACCACGGCAGCGCGGCTCAGTATGCGCTGGCATTCGACCTCGTGCGGGCTGCGGCCAGCGGGCTGGCTGCCCAGCTGGCGGCGCTCATCGGGGACGGCGACGGGGACAGCGCCGGCGGCAGCGGCACGGGCGATCGGTGATCGGGCCGGCGCCAGCGGCCCCGGACCTCGCGGCGCGCCTCGGCCGGCTCACGGGCGCCGGAATACGCGAGATACGCCGCCTCGGCGGGCAGCACGAGTGGGGGCATTACCGTGTCCTGCTGGCCGACGGGCGGCTGGTGTTCGCCAAGGTGGCCGACAGGGCGGACCTGGGCGCGGGCCTGGATGGGGTCTTCGAGGCCGAGGCGCGCGGACTGCGCTGGCTGGCGGATGCCGGGGCGGTGCCTGTCCCCGAGGTGCTGGGCTGGGACGCCAGCGCGATCGCCGTGTCATGGGTGCCTGGCGAGGCACCGGGGGAGGCGGCCGCCGGGCGTTTCGGCCGTGATCTCGCCCGCCTGCACCTGGCCGGCTCCGCCCGTTTCGGCGCGCCCTGGCCGGGGTTCATCGCCAGCCTGCCGCTCGGGAGCCGGGCCGAGAGCGGTGCGGGTAGCCGGGCCGGGAGCAGTGCCGGGAGCCGGACAGGGATCGATGCTGGCAGCGACGCGGGGGACTCGTGGCCGGAATGGTATGCCCGCGAGCGGCTACTGCCTTATGCGCGCCGTGCCTTCGAGGCGGGCACGCTGACCGCGGCCGACATGGGGCTGCTGGAGACGGTCGCCAGCCGGGCCGGTGCGCTGGCCGGACCGGCTGAGCCACCGAGCCGCATTCACGGTGACTGCTGGTCGGGGAATCTGCTCTGGTCCGGGGGCCGCGGCTGGCTCATCGACCCGGCCGCGCACGGCGGCCACCGGGAGTCCGACCTGGCCATGCTGGCCTTGTTCGGCGCGCCGTACCTGGACCGGATCGTGGCCGCCTACCAGGAGATCGCTCCGCTCGCGGCCGGCTGGCGGGCCCGCGTGCCGCTGCACCAGCTGCATCCGCTGCTGGTGCACGTCTGCTTGTTCGGCGCCGCCTACCGGGACGCGGCGCTTGGTGCGGCACGGTCGGCACTCGCCGCCGGAGGGTAACGAACGCCGAAGGGTAAGGAACGCCGGCTGCCAGGGGCCGGGAACGCAAGGCCCGCCGGGGCAATGCTCGAACGGCCCCGGCGGCACTCGTGCCTGGCGGGCATGCGGTCCGTCCGTCGGCCGGGGCCTGGTTACCGGACGGACCGCATGCCCGGCCGGTCAGCTCTCGTCGTTCCAGGCGTTGCTGAACGCATTGCTGCCGAAGAGCACTCCAGGCGCCGCCAGCCTGTCATGAGTGGTAGTGCTGGTCTGAATGATCTTGGCGTGGTCCCAGTTGGACGAGCTGATCCCGCCCTTCTGGTCGCTCTTGTCGTGCACCTTGACGTTGACGAAGCTCTCGATGCCGTAGTCGGCCAGGGGCAGGATCGTGCCGCTGGACGACGGGGCCTCCGAGATGACCTCAGCCGAGTTGTTCTCGCAGGTGGAGCCCGAGGCGCAGGATTCCCAGAGGTTGAAGTGCTGGCCGCTGGTGACGTCGGTGAGCACGAGGTTGTACTTATTGTGATGGGTGCCAGAGCCGGTGTCGAAGTACACCGACGCGGTCACGGCGTCACCGGCGTTCACGTCGAAGACCGTCTGGATCGTGTTGCCAGGGTAGGTCTCCCACCAGGCCGAGTACGCCGGGGTTGAGCCATCGCAGTCGGACTCGACGCCGTCCTGCTCGACGGTGCCGCTGTTGAATCCGTCCAGCCCGACCCAGTGCACGGAGTAGCTGTCTGGCGTGGTCGTGCAGTTGACAGAGGGCACGGTAAAGGTGGCCGCGACGTAGCGGAACTTGCCGCTGGCGTGCTGGGGGAGAGAGATGTAACCGGCCCAGTTGCCGCTGTGGAGGGTCTTCCCTGTCGTGCTGGCGCCGGGCAGCCGGATCATGGGGAGCACTTGCACGACCTTGCTGGAATGAGGTGAGGACGCAGCGGTGGCGCCCGCCGGCCCGACAGCGAACATGGCCAGCGCCGTGATGCTGGCCGCGACCGCGAGCGGCCGCAGGAGTCGTGCAGTGTGCATGGCGAGTCCTCTCGTAAGGGCCCTGCCGCGGCGACCGGCGGCTGTCCTGGGGGATGGACGAGGGGGATAGAGCCCGTTCTAAGATGACGCATAGTAGACCATTTCGGATCACAGCGGGATGACCTGAACATGGGATACCGATGTATTTCACGTTGCCCAGCACCGCGAAACCCGCAGCCGGGCGGCCCGGTCTCAGCTCGCCGCTTGGCTCGGTCCCGCGGCCGGCTCACTGCCCGGCTCGGCGTGCGACTCGCCGCCCGGCTCGGCGTGCGACCCGGCGGCCGGCCCGGATTCCCCGCCCGGCCCGGGGCCCAGCACGTCGGGCGCCAGCGGCAGCGCGATGCGGAACGTGGCGCCGCTGCCCGGCGTGGGCTGGACAGACACCGTGCCGCCATGCGCCGCTACCAGGCCGGCCACGATGGCGAGGCCGAGGCCGGTCCCGCCCGCCTGCCTGGCCCTGGCCTGGTCGGCACGGTAGAACCGCTCGAAGGCGCGTTCTGCCTGTTCGGGGGTCAGCCCCGGGCCCTGATCAGCAACCTCGAGAACGACGGCTGACGGTGAAATGCCAGCTCCTGGCACCTCGCCTGGAGGGGTGCTCCCTGCGTCCAGGGTGCCCGGCCGGATCCGTACCTCGACGGGAGTTCCGTCCGGGGTGTGCAGGAGCGCGTTGCTCATCAGGTTCCCGATCACCTGACGGAGCCGGACCTCGTCGCCCAGCACGATCAGGGCGGTGCCTGCTCCGACCGTCAGGTCGATGCGGCGCCGCGGAGCCATGACCCGCGCGTCGAGCACCGCGTCGGCGGCGAGCGTGAGCAGGTCGACGGGGCGGGTCTCCAGCGGCCGCTGCTGATCGAGCCTGGCCAGCAGCAGCATGTCCTCGACCAGCACCCCCATCCTGGAGGACTCCTGCTCGACCCGTCGCATGATCCGGTCCAGGTCGAGCTGGGTGAGCTGGCTGGCCGCATGCTCCGGGGGGGCCGGGAGCCCGGCTGCCGGGCCACCCCGGATTTCTGCGTTCACCGTGCTGTCTGCGTTCACCGTGCTGTCTGCGTTCACCGTGCTGGCGGCATCGAGCTCGCGTTGCGCCGGCTTGCCGTTCTCGAGCCCGCCGCGCTGCCGGTAGTACTCCGCGAAGCCCCTGATGGTCGTCAGCGGTGTGCGCAGCTCGTGGCTCGCATCGGCGACGAACTGCCGCATTCGCTGCTCGGACCTGCGCGCGGCGGTCTCCGAGTCGGCACGCGCCCGGAAGGCGAACTCGATCTGGCTGAGCATGGCGTTGAGCGAGCGGCCGAGCCTGCCGACTTCGGTTCGCGGGTCCCGGTCGGGAACGCGGCGAGTCAGGTCGCCGGCCGCGATCCCCTCCGCGGTTCGCTCGATCTCGGTGAGCGGCCGCAGGCTTGCCCGGACGACGGCGATCCCGACGACGGCAAGCGCGAGGATCACGATCGCGCTCACGACCAGGTCGATTGCCGTGAGCCTGCCGATCGTGTTGTAGGCGCTCGACACGTCGATGCCCAGGACCACTGTGCCGTCTGTCGGCGATCCGTCCGAATTCGGGGCGCTAGCCGGCAGCCCGACGACCCGCCAGCGCCCGCCGCCGCCGGTAGCCGCGACGGTGATCGCGTTCTTTGCCGACGACGGGAGCTGGTCGGGGCTGGCCGGATAGGCAGGCCCGGCGATGACATGCTGGCGGCTGCGCGACCCGATCTCCGAGACGCTGATAGGGGTCACGATCTGCTGTGCGCTGCCGCCGTCGGGGACCCAGATAACCGCCTCGCCGAGCTGGTACGGCTGGGGCACGCTGGTCTGGAAGCTCTGATACTGCAATTGGTTCGCCAGCTGCTGCAGCTTTTCGTCGGCTTGGCCGAGCAGGTAGCTCCGCAGGAACGAGATACCCGCCAGGCTGATGACCGCGAGCGCGATGGCGACCAGCGTGAGGACAGCGGTGATCAGCTTGACGCGCAGCGGGGTGCGGCCGGGCAGCCCACTGGTGGCCTTCCAGAGGCGAGCGGGTCCTGAGGTCGCGGCCATGATGGTCCGGTTAGGAGGACGGGAGCCTGAGCACGTAGCCGACCCCGCGGAGGGTGTGCAGCAAATGCGGCTCGGCGGAATCGACCTTGCGCCGCAGCACGGAGACGTAGGACTCCACGATGCCAGTATCACCGCGGAAGTCGTAGTCCCAGACATGGTCGAGGATCTGCATCTTGGACAGCACCCGGTTCGCGTTGCCCATGAAGTACCTGAGCAGCTTGAATTCGGTTGGCGAGAGCTGGATCTGGGCACCCGCCCGCCAGACCTCGTGGCTGTCCTCGTCGAGTTCCAGGTCGGCGAACTTCAGCCGCGGCGGGGGCTCGGTGCCATCACCCCTGGTCCGGCGCAGCACGGCTCGTATCCGCGCGATGACCTCCTCCAGCGAGAAGGGCTTCGTCACGTAGTCATCGCCGCCGAGCGTCAAGCCGTGGATCTTGTCCTCGGTCGAGTCCCGCGCCGTCAGGAACACCACCGGGATCCTGGCCCCGCCGCCGCGGAGCCGCCTGATCACGTCGAAGCCGTCCATGTCGGGGAGCATGACGTCGAGGACGATGAGGTCAGGCCGGTGGCGCTGCGCTGCCTGCACGGCCTCGCCGCCGGCCGCCGCGGTAATGACCTCGAACCCGGCATAGCGCAGGCTGGCGGACAGCAGCTCAAGGATGTTCGGCTCATCCTCGACCACGAGCAGCCTGGCATCCACCCGCTTGCTCACGTCGTCCGCCGGCCTGGTCATGGTACCCATGCTGCGCCTTCTTCCTGAAAGTTACCTGAAGGCGCACTGCAACAGCCCTGGGTAAAGAATTAGTGCCCGGCGGCGCGGGCCCGGCGGGCCGTCCCGCTTAGTTGTGCGTGGCCTCCGCTGGTGCGCCTGCCGACAGTGCCCACTGGGAGATCGCCGCCGATCGCGACCCGACGCCGAGTTTTGCGTAGATACGGTTGACGTGATTCTTTACTGTCTTCTCCGCGAGGACCAGGCTCGCTGCGATTTGGCCGTTAGAGTGCCCTGCCGCGATCAGTGTCATGATTTGTGCTTCGCGTGCGGACAGACCTGCGGGGCGTGTCGTGCCGACGAGGGTGCCGGTCCTCATGTGAGACCTCCGGCTGTTGCGGCCATCCGCAGCGGGAGTTGCGCATGGTAACGGATAGGGCCTGGGTGAACGCAATAGTCATACATTCTCACAGCGTGCGCGTGTTCGCATGGTGTACGGCGCGGGCGCCGGATGCAAGCCCGACGCGCCGGCGTGCGGCTATCTGTCGGTACGCGGCTGCCGGCCTGCGTGCGGCCCGCTTGCGGCGGGCGTGCGTGCAGCTGGCGTGCGGCTGCTGGCCGGCCGGGGCTAGGCGGCCTGCCTCGAACCGGTTAGCAGGCTCTTCGGCACGGGCTGATCGTTCTTCAGGTCATTGAACAGCTGCGTCGCCTCAACGCTGTTCCACTGCACCGCGTCCCCGGCGTTCGTGGTGTAGAAATTCGCGTTGGCGATCGGGACTGTCGTGGTTTCCGGGTGCCGCAGCGCGAACGCCACCTGGACCAGCTGATACAGGCTCGTGCCCTGATCGACGGTGAGCGTGCCGGCTGCCCCGAGGGCGGCCGGGATGGCGGCGAAGGGGTTGAGCATGACGCCGGCGCTCGTCATCTTGGTGAGCAGCGCCCGCATGAACAGCCGCTGGTCCTGAACGCGCTGCAGGTCCTGATCGGCGAAATTGTGCCGGGTCCGCACGTAGGCAAGCGCCTGCGCGCCGTTGAGGGTCTGGCAGCCCTTCTTCAGGCGGGCTCCGGACGCCCGGTCGTACAGCGGTGCCTTGAGGCACATGCGCACGCCGCCGACGGCGTTGACCACGCTGACGAAGCCGCCGAAGCCGATCTCCATATAGTGATCGATGCGCAGGCCGGTGACGTTCTGCACGGTCTCGGCGAGGAGCTTGGGGCCGCCGAACGAGTACGCGGCATTGAGCTTGTTATCTCCGTAGCCGGGAATCGGGACGTAGGAGTCACGGGGCAGGCTGACCAGCACCGACGGGCCGCCGTTCGAAGGGATATGCAAGATCATCACTGTGTCGGAGCGGTGGCCGCCGATGTCGTGGCCGGTGGCCAGCTGGCGTTCCTGCTTGCGGGTCAGGCCCTGGCGGCTGTCCGAGCCGGCGATCAGCCAGTTCTGGCCGGCCGACACCGCGGGCCTGCCGGAGTAGTTCACCAGCACGTTCCTCCTGATCAGCTGGGAACTCAGGTAGAAGTACATGCCCGCGACCGCGACGATGACCAGCGCCAGCAGGGCGCAGAGGATTGCCACGATCCGCCGCGGGCGCAGCCAGCGATGACCAGTTCCGGCCGGGCCGGCCGGGGCGCCGGCTCCTGGCGCGGACCGCGACGGCGGCTGCGAAGGCCAGGCCGGCCCGTCGCCACCGGCCCGCGCCGTCCCGCCAGGCTGTGCAGTGCCGGGCCGGCCGGCGCCGGCCGGCAGCTTCACCGTGGGATCTCCGGCGCCCGCGGTGGCTGGTGCCCCGCCCGGCCCGGCTGACGCTCCGCCCGTGCCGGAACCCGCCCTGAACCAGTCCTCCGGCCACTCGCTCATGCTTGCCGCTCCATCCCTGTCCTCGCCGTCACCATCGTCCTTACTTCCAAGACGCTCGGGTGGCCGTCTTTGGCGTTCTCAGATTTCTGGAGAATTGCCGTCCCACCAGATCGTGACCACTTCCCGGCCGGATGAGCCGAGGTCCACCGGGCGCACGGGGTCGATTCCGGCCTCGGCAAGCGCGGCGCCCACATCGGCGGCGCGCTGCGGCGGGAGGCAGAGCCGCCGCCTGGTGACGTCAACAAGCTCATCAAAGCTGGCGTAGTCAGGCGCGCCGCCCCGGGTCCATGTCTGCGATCGCGGCCGCAGGCCCATGGCGGTCAGGATCTCCAGCAGGTCCGCGGCGGTCGGGGTCACCGGCCGATGCAGGCCGTGAAATTTGAGCCAGAACGGATTCAATGTGGTTAATGGGTGCCTCACCGTAGTCTCCACGACGACCCGGCGCCGGGCGTGCGAGGTGAGCTCCGAAAGGAAAGACACGAGTTCCGGCACGTTGTACACAACGTGGTGGCACGTCACCAGATCGGCCGGCGGCGTCCCGGCGGCGACCTCGGGCCACCTGCCGGGCACCTGGCTCGCCGCCGTTCCCATCGACCCGGCGCGCTGCGCGAGCAGCTCCAGCATCCCCGGATCGGTATCGACGGCCGTCAGCGAGGTGGCCCGCCGGAGCAGCGGCAGGCAGGCGGCGCCGGCCCCGGCGCCGACATCCAGGATGCTTCCCGGCGGATCGAGGGCCGCCCATTCTCGATCGTAGGAGGGGCCGCACGGGGCGCCCGCGAGCCGGTCCGCCCGGCGGGCGAAGACCTGCCGGGGGAGCACCCACGGCGACTCGCTGACCGCCGCGGTGATGTGCCCGGGGATTGCCCAGGCAGCGAGGTCCGTCTTCCACCGGTCGGCTAGCTCGCTCAGGTCGGGCATGAGTCCGGAGCCTAATCGGCTGTCCGGACTGGCCAGGCCGCACCCGCTGATGCGCCGCAGGCGCGCCCGCTACCAGAGCAGGGCGGAAGAACCTGAAGAATCAGTGGCATGTTCCCGGTAACCGCGGTCGGTGCCGCCGTGAGCGCCTCGGTGACGGACGGTGCGACGTCCGTCCTCGAGCAGCGCAGCACCAAGCAGGTGCCCGCGCACCGGAACGCGCTCTCGGTGCGGCTCATCTTCGACTTGCTGCACCGGCCGATGTGGCTCATAGCCATCGTCCTGGACGTGCTCGGGGTCGTCTTTCAAATCGTCGCGCTGCACTTCGGGGCGCTCGCGCTGGTCCAGCCGATACTGGTCTGCGACCTGATCTTCGCCGTGCTCATCGCGGCAGCCGTGCGGCACCGCCGGCCCGACCGCGTGATCCTGGCCGGAGCGTTCTGCTGCGCCGCGGGGCTGGCCTGGTTCCTCGCCGCGGCGCGGCCGCATGGCGGCCGCGCGACCGTGGCGCTGGCCGACGCGATTCCGCTGGGCATAGGCTTGGCGGCGGTGCTGGCGGTGTGTCTCGCACTGGCCTGGGCAGGCCCCCGCACGATCCGGCCGATCATGCTGGCGCTCGCCTGCGGGGTGGCTTACGGCGTCACGGCGTTCCTGTTCAAGCTGCTTTCTGACGGCTCGGCCGGGGGCGCCGCCGGGCTGCTGCGCCAATGGCCGCTGTGGGCGGTCGTCGTCGTGGGCCCGCTCGGGTTCCTGCTCAACCAGAGTGCCTTCCAGGCCGGTACCTCCATCGCGCCCGTGCTCTCCGTGATCACCGCCGCCGATCCGCTCGTCTCGATCGGGATCGCGCATCAATGGCTACGCGAGTCGATCGCTGGCGGGCCGGTGAACGTCACGATGGAGGTGGCCGCGCTCGTGGTGATGATCGCGGGAATCGTTGCCCTCGCGCATCGCGCGCCGCAGGCCGCGCCGCAGCCCGCGGACACCAGGAACGGCAGTCCGCAGCGCCCGCGCCCTGCGGTGCCCGGCACCTCCCAGGACCGGGCCTGAGCGGGGTCCGGCCGGGCGCCTTTGGCATCCCCGCTCGGCCTGCTGACAACCGCCTATGAGGGCGATGGCGTCGGAATGCCGGTCGGGCGCGGCGTCCCGGTGGGGGACGCCGAGCTGGTCGGCGTCGGGGACGCCGAGCTGGATGGCGTGGCCGTCGGGGTAGGCGTGGGCGTTGGCGTGGCCTTCGGGGTTGGTGTCGTGGCCGGCCGTGACGTGGTGGGCGCCGGCGTTGGCGAGGCTGAGGACCGCACCGTGGAGGTGCCGCCGGTGGTTCCGGAGGTTGGGGGCTTAACCCCCCAGTAGGTCACCAGGGTGATCAGGAAGACTGCCGTCAGGACCCAGGTCGAGATCCGCACCTGCCGTAGCCGTCGCATCAGTCGGTCCCGTCCGGCTCTGCGATCACCGGGCCGGCCGGCAGCAGGATGCCCTCGCGGCGGAACCCGGTCGCGATCCGTGCTCGCAGGATCCGCTCGACCTCGAACTGCCTGCCGGGCAGCGTCCTGGCGACCAGGCGGACCTGGAAGTGGTCGACGTCGATGCTCTGCACGCCCATGACCGCCGGCGGGTCCAGCAGCAGCCGGCGCAGGCCCTGCTCCCCGTACGCCTCCTCCGCGATCTGCCGCAGCAGGTCGCTCACCCGGTTGACCTCCACGGCAGTGGGCACGGGCACGTCCACCACGGCGCGCGCCCAGTCGCGCGAGAGATTGGTCACCTGGGTGATCTGGCCGTTGGGAACAATGACTACCTCGCCGCTGGCGGTCCGCACCGTGGTTATCCGCAGCGTGACGTCCTCGACGGTCCCGGTCGCAGGGATACTCGTGTTCGGCACCGAAAGGCTGATGAGGTCACCGAAGCCGTACTGGCGCTCGGCGATGATGAAGAAGCCGGCCAGGATGTCCTGGACGATGCGCTGCGCCCCGAAGGCCAGCGCTACCGCCACCACGGCGGCAGGGGCGAGCAGGTTCCCCACCGGAACGCCGAGGCGGGCCGCGATTTCCGCCGCGGCCGCGCAGTAGATGACCACCAGGGTGGTCCAGGTGATCACCTGGGCCAGCGCGTGCCGGTGCTTGGACGCCTCCGAGCGGACCAGCGCGTCCGTCTCCTGCGCGTTGGCGTCGATCCGATCGGTGATCCTCGCGCCCACCCAGGCCACCACACGCGTCAGCAGCAGTGCCCCCGTCGCGAACAGCACGATCTCCAGGCCGCTGCCGCGTGCCCAGGTGGCGAAGTCCGGCAGATGCTTCACACCGGAGAACGTAGCAAGCCATCGCCACCGAACCTGCCGCAGGCGGTTACATCCGGTATTGCTACATCCGGTATTGCGCGAGGATCACTGAGATTCGTCTCCGCCGGCCGCGGCCCGCTCCTCGGGACTGAGCAGCTGAAGCAGCGGGGCCGACGCTGCCCGGAGTCGCCCGATCGCGTCGCCGAGCCGGGCACTCGAACGGACGTTGTTGTCAGGCGTCTTGGCCATCGTCGTGAGCGCGTGCGCCATCTCGCCGGCCAGGTGCTGGGCTTGTTCCAGGAAATTCCGCGAAACCCTGGCGTCAATCAGGACGGGCGCGCCGACCAGCAACATGATCATGTAGGTCCGGACCTCATCGGAGGCTGTGCCGCGGTCGCCCGAGCCGTCGAGCGCCGCGGACACTGCCTTGGACGAACGGGTGGCCTGGCCCAGCATGATGGCCGTCTGCGCCGCGACGGCAAGGGACCGGTCCTTGAACTGCCGGCGGCTCACCACCTGGTCAACGATCAGGACCGTAACCAGCAGCACGAGCAGCCCGCCCACCGTGTCGGTGGTAAGCGCATGACCTGCCCACCAGCGCCGGAACCCGACGTCGGTGAGATCACCGATCACCAGCCCAAGGGTCACCAGCGTGACGACCACCGCCGCGAGCCCGCCTTGCCAGCGTGTCAGCACCCGACCACCCTCAATGAGGCCTCAGTTCCGGCTGCGCCTGCCTGCGGGACGTCGCGGCCAATGGCCAGGCCGTCGCGGAGAATGTGGCCAATTCCGCTCCCGGCTGTCCGTTAGCCCGCCTGGGTGATCGCGGCGATCTCGTCCGGGCTGAGCTGGATTCCCGCGGCTGCGATGTTCGCCTGGACATGATCGGCGGACCCCGAGCCGGGAATGGGAAGGATCTGCGGGGACCTGGCCAGCATCCAGGCGAGCACGACCTGGCGGGAACTGACACCGTGCCTGGCAGCCGCCTCGCCGACCGCCTGGTTGCCGTCGGCGTCCTGGATCGGCGCCCACGGCAGGAACAGGATCTGCTCCTGCTCGCAGAGGTCAACGATCGTTTCCGAGGCCCGGTCGCCGGCGTTGTAGCGATTTTGTATCGACACGATGGGTGTCACCTGCTGCGCCTCACGCAGTTGTGCCTCCGACATGTTCGAGACCCCGATGTGACGGATCTTTCCCTCGGCCTTCAGGTCGGCGAGCGCGCCGATCGAGTCGGCGACCGGCACCCTCGGATCCGGCCGGTGGAACTGGTAAAGAGGAATCTGGTCCAGCTTCAGCCGCTTCAGGCTGCCCTCACAGACCTGCCGGAGGTGCTCCGGGCGGCCGTCCGCGTCCCAGCGCCCCGGGCCGGGCCGGACCAGGCCGCCCTTGGTGGCGATGACAAGCTCGGCGGGGTAGGGATGGAGCGTCTCGGCAATCAGCAACTCGCTGACGTCGGGCCCGTAGGCGTCGGCGGTGTCGATGAAGGTGACTCCCAGGTCCACCGCCCGGCGCAAAGCTGCCTTCGCCTGCTCCTTGTCCGGCGGGTCTCCCCAGATGCCAGGGCCGGTAATCCTCATCGCGCCGAAGCCCATCCGGTTCACCGTCAGATCGCCGCCGACATCAACCGTGCCTGCCGCCGCCGCCGTCACCTGTGCGCCCATTGCGCCACCTCCTGAGTATCCCGCCCAGCTCTCCGCAACATCCCGCCCAGCTTCGCAGCCCTCTCCGGCGGCGGCCACGCGGGGCGGCTGTTACCAGGCAAGTGCATAGACACATCAATATAGGCGATGTTATATTTCTGGCATGAGCCAGCTGCGCTCTGCCCTTCGCGGAACCGAGAGCACCGAGATCCGGACGGCGATCGGTCAGGCCCTCTTCGGGCTGGTTACCGTCGCGGTACAGCGCGTGCCTCGCGATATGAGCCTGACCGCGCTGTCGACGCTGTCCACGCTGGACCGGACGGGGCCCCGCCGGGTCACCGACCTGGCTGCCGTCGAAGGCGTGACGCAGCCGTCGATGACCGTGCTGGTGACCGGGCTTGAACGGTCCGGCCTGGTCGAGCGGCGCGCGGACCCGGCGGACAAGCGGGTTGCCCTGGTCGCGCTCACCGCCAGCGGGTCGGACTATCTGCGGGCCCGGCGGCGAAGAGGCGCCGACGAGTTCGCGCAGCTGATCGACGACTTGCCGGCCGGCGAGTCCGGGGCGCTGGCCGCGGCCATCACGGCCCTGGAGCACCTCCGCGACCTCGACGAGGAGCGGCGGGACACCGCGACCCGCTCTTCGGAGTGGGGGCCGGAGTGGGGGCCGGAGGGAGAAAGCCGATGAACGGCGGGCAGCGGCGATTCCCGGGCAGGTCAGGGCCTTTCCTGATCATGGCGCTGCAGCAGGACGCTGCTCCTCACGTGCTGACGTGGAGGTGATCGTATGACTGAGGCCAGAGATACGATGCGCTCGCCGGGCACCCCGGGCCGGGCCGCTGATGCCACCGCGACGGTGATCGTGGTCGGCCTGGACGGCTCGCCGGCCAGCTGGGATGCGTTCTCCTGGGCGGCGGGGGAGGCGGTGCGCTCCGGTGGCAGCCTCATCGCGGTGTACGTCACGCCGATCGTGGAATGCGCCGCCGCGGTCAGCGTGTATTTCGACTATGCCGCCGTCGAGCAGGCCAGGCAGGAAATAGCCGCGGAGCTGGCAGGGGAGGCCGCCCAGCGGGCCCGCGAGCTCGGCGTGCCGCTGAGTTTCGTCCGGGAACCCGGCGATGCCGCGCACGTGCTGACCAGCGTCGCGCGCTCGGCGGGCGCCGATCTGGTGGTGGTCGGCAAGTCCGCGAAGATGCGGCATCATCTGGCCGGCTCCCTCGGCCGCCGGCTCGTCTGCCATCACGACGCGCCGGTCGTCGTGGTCGTGCCCTAGCCCGTCGTCCTGCCATCCGGCACACCCGTGCACCTACAATGTTGCGCGGCGTCTGGATGGCCGGGACATTCTCCCGGGCACAGAGATCGAAGCTGACTGCCCGGGACATCGCTGTTGAAGGAGGACAGATGGCTGACACCTCCGGTATCGACCCTTCGGTTCCGCCCAGCGGCGCCGGCTGCGCCGACTGCGATGCGAGCGGCGGATGGTGGTTGCACCTGCGCCGGTGCGCGCAGTGCGGCCGCATCGGCTGCTGTGACACCTCACCTGCTCAGCACGCAAGCGGGCACGCAGCGGCGACAGAGCACCCAGTAGTGCGAAGTTTCGAGCCTGGCGAGTCGTGGTTCTGGGATTACCGGACAGAGCAGTTCATCGACGGGCCAGAGCTGGCCTCTCCCGAGCACCATCCCCTGGACCAGCCCACGCCCGGCCCGGCCGGCCGCGTGCCGCGCAACTGGCAGCGGCACCTGAACTGATGGCCGGCGACGCGCCCGGGCCCGTGACGCGGTTCGCCGGCGTGTCGCTGGACTGCGCCGACCCGGAGGTCCTAGCGGACTTCTACCTGACGTTGCTCGGCGGCGAGGTGCTGTGGCGCTCGGCGGACAGCGTCGGGGTGCGCGTCCCGGGGGTGGTGCTGGCAATGCAGCGCGTGGCGGGGTATCGCCCGCCGTCTTGGCCTGGCTCCTCCGTGGTGCATCTGGATCTGACAGCGGGCGAGGATGCCGAGCGCGCCGTCGCCCGGGCTGTCGATGCCGGCGGGGTCCAGGCGGCGGACCAGCCGGATCCACGGTGGCGGGTGCTGCTCGACCCCGCTGGACACCCGTTCTGCATCACGGCCATCACGCCGCCGGACCATCCGCTGGCTAGAGCAGAGCTGGCATAGAGCAGAAGAGGACTCCGCCTGACTGCGTCAGGTGATGGCGGCAAGGGCTCGTTGGGCTCGGTCCAGCGCGGCCTGAGCGTCGGCGGCCGCCAGCCGGCCGAGCATCCAGAGGAGGTAGTGGATCGGGATTTGCAGGTCGGCCCGCTGCAGCAGCGACCGCCTGTCAGAAAACCCGCGCGGTTAGTCCTGGGGCGACACGACGACCAGCCCAGCATCACCTGCAGCGGTCGAGAGGCGTGCGTCGTAGGTGACAAGGCCATCGAGGTCCGGCCCGACGATGCGCGCGGTCGCGAGATGGATGGCGTCGAGAGAGCGAAGAGCACGATCGGGCTCGTCCATCGCCGCTTCCACAATCTCGTCATCAATGGCAATGCAGGAGAAGGCAGACAACAGGTCCCGGGCGTCAGGAAGCAAGGTAGGCGCAGCGCGCGCAACCGCCCTGATGACCTCGATCCGCAGCAGGGCGGAGCTTACCCACTCGGCGTCTGCGTGGCTGTCATAGAACGCCGCGAACGCTTTCGAGTGGCTCTCCTCGGCAAGGAGCTTGATCACTGCGGACGTGTCGGCATAGTAGAGACTCACCAGCGTTCCTCGGCCCGCATCGCCGCTAGGGTCTGGGACAGGCCGTCGGTGCCATCACTTGGGCGCATGCGCGGGCGATAGCCCGGGCGGCGGGCAAGCGTCGCGCGTCCGGAGGCAACAAGGCGCTCCAAGATGGGTGTCGGCGTGCGTTCCCCGACCGGGACGATACGGGCGATGAGCCGCCCATGCTCAGTAACATCGACCGTCTCGCCATGTCGCACCCGCGCCAGCACCTCGCTGGTGTGGTGCCGTAGGTCCCGTAGCCCTACGGCGTGCGCATCGTTAGCCGTCATAGGATAAAAGTATCACAATTTTGTGGCTACATTGCCGGTAGCGGCTGCGGCATCATCGGACACTCACCTGCCCACGGCACCCGGCGTAGGAGATGTTCAGCTCTGGATGTCGACTCCGTAGCCGGCTTTGCTGAGCATTCGGCGCAGGTCGACAACTGCCTGGGTGTCGATGTCCTTGTCGGCGGGAGGGTCGAAGAATTCGGTCTCCGACCCGATGGTCACGGCAACCTTGCCGCCGTGCTGCTCTGCAGTCGAGCCGACTGCCTCCAGCAACGACATGACGGCATCCCACTCGATGTTGTGGCTCACGGGATGCTGGAAGAGCTGGCGGAGAGTATTGCGGTGATGGTTGCTCAGGTGCTCGTGCTCCGGCGTCGATGACATTTATGCTCCTTGTTCGTCCTGGCAACCCTGCCGCTCGCTCGATTATGACGGCCACGTCGTCTCAGCCCCCTGAAGGGTAGAGTCGCGGCCGTGGCAGACAACGACTGGCGAGTGACGGTCACGCTTCACGATCAGGCCCATGCCGGGCGGGCGCTGCAGTCGCTGCGCGAGCATGAGGTGAAGGACGATGTGCGCCGGCGGCTCGGTCACCGCGTCGCGGTCAGCGCGGACGGCTCCTGCGTTTTTCTCTACGCGGGCACCGAGATTGCTGCCAGGGAGGCGGACCGTGTCGTGCGCGAGATTATGGCTCAGCGCAATATCGGCGCCGATTTCGCTGTCGACCGATGGCATCCTGGCGAGCAGGACTGGCAGGATGCGGACGTCTCGATGCCGCAGACCGACGAGCAGCGCCAGGCGGAACATCAGCGCCTTGAGGACGAGGAGACCCGGGAGTCGCTGGCGACCGCGCACCCCCTGTGGGAGGTGCGCGTTGAGCTGCCATCGCATCATGACGCGGTAGCGCTGGCCGGGCGGCTGCAAGCAGAGGGCCGGCCGGTGATCCGCCGCTGGAAGTTCCTGGTCCTCGGGGCCAACGATGAGGATGATGCAAACGGCCTCGCAAGGCTGATCAGGCAGCAGGCCCCCGCAGCCGTGTCCGTGGATGCCGAGGAGGTAGGCCCGTTGGTACCGTTCGCCCAGTACGGGCCGATCCCGGTCTGGTAGTTTTCCGCGAGCTGCCGCTCCGGCGGGCTCAGCGCCCAGGACACCGGCTAATCCAGCGTCCCCATTCCGGTTGAACTGTCCGGCACCGGAGAGGACGATGGTATGCCAGCGGGTAACTGCTGGGACGGGCATTCAAAACGTACGGCTGGAGGCCAGGATGGCGCGCATTACCGACACGTTCGGCGGCCCGGAGCCCGATGAGCAGGGGACTGATGTGTTCGGCGGCGAGGAGGCGGACACTGCGGCGAGTGATTCGTTCGGCGGCCCCGAGCCCGATGAGCAGGGGACTGATGTGTTCGGCGGCGAGGAGGCGGACACTGCGGCGAGTGATTCGTTCGGCGGCCCCGAGCCCGATGAGGAAGAAACCGACGTGCTCGGCGGTCCTCGCTGACGCGCGCCCGGGAGATATTTCGATGCCAGCCAGCTCGAATCGTGTCACATAATTCGTCCGGGTGACAGTCTTGCCGTTGACGGTGCGGGTCCACTGGATGTAGGGGCCGTGCGGGGATGGCGGGTCGGCGTTGCAGGCGCAGCCGGGCTTGCCGCAGCGGGTGCGGCGAATGAACGATGCTGCCGGGCAGGGCGCTGTTCGGCGACGAAGGCAAGGGTCAAGTCACGCGGCCAAACCCGCCTCGGTCGTGGTCTACCTGCAGCCAGATCGCCGGGCGTCGTATCAGCGACCACGGTGATGCCGACGAGTGCGCCGGGTTGTCAGGGACGCCGCCAGCCTGAGGCGATCACGGATCCAGATCGAGTCGGCGCGCCTCGACGAGGCTGCGGCCAGGCGGGTAACCCCCGCCGTGGCGGCTGCAGCTACCGATGCGTGGGAAACTGCGCGGCAAAGGATCGGGGCGACGAAGTTGCTGTGCGCGTCATAGGACCGACGACCAGGTTGAGCCAATCTGAGTCCCGGCCGAGATTCCGCCGTCGACCATGAGCAGCTGGCCCGTTATCATCGCGGCGTCGTCAGAGGCCAGGAAGACAACTGCGTTTCCAATGTCCCTCGGCGTGGCGCGGCGCCGCATCGGCGTGTACGCGACCGCAGCGTCATCTTGCAGCCCGCCAGGATTCGCCGCCATGCCGGTGCTGCTCACCGCGCCAGGCCCGACGGCGTTGACGCGAATATTCCGCTCAGCCAGGTCCAACGCCAGCGCACGAGTCAGCATGCCGATGGCGCCTTTGCTCGCAACGTAGGGAGCGCGCCGGTACGAGGCGAGAGTGGAGGCGAGTGATGCGATGTTGATGATTACTCCGCCGCCACGCTCGGCCATGTGCCTCCCGACTGACTGGCTGTAATTCCAGACGCCGCCGACATTAACCGACAGAATCCTATTCCAGTCGCTGTCGCTGAAGTCGAATGGGTCTTTCACTATGTTAATTCCGGCGTTGTTAACGAGGATGTCGATCGGGCCGATAGACCATTCCTTGTCGACCTCGTCCCGTACGCCTTGCGCGTCAGCGACATCCACGCAGGCCGTAACAACGCTCTGATTCGCCGACCGTGCCTCAGCTTCGAGCTCTTCGAGAGCCGCTGCGTTAACGTCGTGCACGATCACCTGGGCGCCCGCCTCAAGCAGCGCCAGGACGATACCGTGCCCGATGCCGGCGGCACCACCTGTCACGATCACCCTGCGTGCCTGTAGTTTCACTAGCTCCTCCGAGTCGCTAAACCACGCCAGAGATACGAGGCAACTGAGTCAGCCACCTGGCCATCGGGCGCGAAGCGGATGACGTCAGAGTCGATTTTGCGCCTTGCGCCCCACTCGCGTCAACTGTATCGTTGACGACGCTGTAGGCTCCTTCGCGTGGCCCTTAAACGCTGCGTGGCCTTGTCGTATGACGCCAGCTGGCAATTCAGAAATGAGGAATAAGTTTCATGCTACTCGCCGGCCAGAGTGCTGTGGTAACCGGCGCGGCTAATGGAATTGGCCGCGCGATCGCAACGAAGTTCGCGTCTCATGGGGGAGCTATTGTAGTCGCCGACATTGACATCGACAAGGCCGAGGAGGTCGCCGCCAGTATTGCCGCGGGCGGAGGGTCCGCGGTCGCCGTCCAGGCCGACGTGCGCGCGGAGGCCGACGTGGAGCGGTGCGTTCGCTCGGCGGTGAGTGCCTTCGGATCTGTCGATGTGATCGTCAACAATGCGGGCGTTCCGAAGGACGCGCCGCTTACCGAAATGACGCTTGACGTCTGGCAGTCGGTCGTCGACGTGCATCTGCGCGGTGTGTGGCTCGGCGTACGGGCGGCTGCCGCCGTGATGTGCCCGCGGGGCCGCGGGTCGATCATCAACATGTCGTCGATGAGTGGGCTGCTCGGATTTACCGGGCAGACTAACTACAGCGCCGCGAAGGCCGGAATCATCGGCCTGACGAAGGCGGCCGCGCGTGAGGTCGGACCGCACGGCGTCAGGGTCAACGCGATCGCTCCCGGCACGATCCGCACTGACCGGACGGCCAAGATCGCCCCCGATGCCTGGGCCTCCAAGATCGCGAACGTCGCCCTCAGACGGGAAGGCTCGCCGGATGAAGTGGCCAATGTTGCGCTATTCCTTGCCAGCGACATGTCCAGCTATGTGTCGGGCACCGTTCTTGAAGTAGCTGGCGGGCGTCAGTAGGAATCCGCATCATCGTTTTCGTACCGATCAGCGGCCGAGGGCTGATGTATTATGGGACGACTTGAGAACCGTACCGCGGTGATCGTTCACGTGGGATCCGCGATGGCCCGCGCCTGCGCGCTGCGTTTCGCGGCCGAGGGCGCTGCGATTATGGCCGTGGATCCTTCGGCTGAGACCCTCCAGAATTTTGCCCGCGCCGTCACCGCTAGTGGTCGCCGGTGCCTGGTCCAGCGCGCTCGGCCGGACGATGAGCAGGAGATCATGCAGGTGGCCGAGGTTTGCGGCCAGGCCTGGGAGTCGGTCAGCATCTTGCTGATCTGTGCCGCCCTCCTGGATTGGTGGCCTGCGGGCAAGGACACTATGCGGGATTGGGAGCAGGCCATCCGCGTGAACCTGCTGGCTCCCGTCTTTTACACCAAAGCGCTTCAACCTGCCCTGGCTCGCAGCGGTGGCGGTTCGATCATTTACTATGGCTCGGTCGACGGCATATACGGCAATCCCCGGTTGCCGGCTTATTCCGCGGCCAGGGGCGGACTGATCCCGTTCACCCATATCGCCGCGCACGAATACGGCCCGCAGGGCATCCGGGTCAATTACATCGCCGGGGCAGCAATATCACCAGCCGATCCATCGGCGCCTCCCACGGGCCAGCCTATGTGGGATCGCGACGAGGCAATCCGCGCGACACCACTCGGGCGTACTGCTACTCCGGACGACATTGCCGACCTAGCCCTCTTCCTGGCATCCGCGGAGTCCGCTTACATCACCGGAGCGGTACTCACCGTGGACGGCGGCCGTACATCGATCACACCGGGTACGGGCATTCGCCCGCGCTAGACATCCCACGGCTGTAACTGTCAAGCGACGGGCAGGCGGTCCGCCGAAGGCCGTATCATCAGGGCAGCGACGTCGCGAGCCCGTCCAGGAACAGGCCGGAGAAAGTGTCCGCGATCTCCCGGGCCTGGTCGGCCGGTGTCGGCTTATACCAGCGGTGCGTCCAGTTGAGCATCCCCCACAACGCCTTGGCGACGTACTCCACATTGAGGTCCGCCCGGAAGCTACCGTCTGCAACGCCCTCCTGAAGCATTTCCATGATGATGCCCTCGATCTTTCTGACCTGCAGGATCATCGACCGCGCCCACGCGTTGTCCTCCAGCGTCAGCTTGCCAAGATCTTGCTCGAGGAACACGAATACCTGAGGATAGTTAGCATCATAGGAAAGCAGAATCTTCGTGATAAACTGATTAATCTTCTCACGCGGAGGGACTTCCGTCATCATGATCTGCCTTGCCGCCTCTGTATTGACGGTAGCGATGTCCCGGACGGCGTCCCGTAGCAGTTCTTCTTTGCTGCCAACGTAGTAGTACAAGGACGCGCGATCAGTTCCGATCATCTCGGCGACGTCGTTGAGCGTCGCCGTCTCGTAGCCTTTCTCCTTGAACACGACGGCCGCGGCCGCCACGACCTGAGAAAGCTTTTCCAGGTACGCCGGACTGCCTTCCTTGCGAGCGGCCGTGCGGCGCTGGGCCATGTTACTTCCGTTAGCCATGTGGCACTTTCTGAGGTTCGTCCGGTCGTCGTCGCCCCCGATGATACAGCAGCCCAATTGACGAATCTGGCCGCCGAGCGTAGGGCTTAAGGCGCTGCCAGCTCGGCACGACCGGGCCGCCCGTTCGTGACCGGGCCGCGGCGCTCACGGCCGGGCCAGGCGCTGCGTGTCAAAGCGCCGCAACGAAGGTCGATCAACGTGAGGGTTGACGAGCTTCGGCGCAGTGTGCCAGCATGAGTTGCGCTGAACAACCAGGAATCGCTGATCGTGGACCGTATCGGGCATAGCTGCCCGCCGGGCCCATCGCTCGATCAATCTGGGCGAGATGGCGGACGCCGGATCGGCCAGAGAAGCCTTCTTGACGGGAGGACTCGCGCGACGATGATGAATCTCGGCGAGCTAGCCATCAAAACTGCGATCCGCGATCCCGGCGCACCCGCGCTTATCGAACCTCACCTGGGCATCCGGCGGACATTCGGCGAGCTCTCCGAGCGGGTCGAGCTGCTCGCGCACTTGCTGCAAGACCACCTCGGGGCCGGCCACGGCGCCCGGATCGCGGCCTTTACCAAGAATTCGCTAGAGTGCATGGAGCTTTATCTCGCCTGCGCGCTGACCGGGACGCTGCTCTTCCCGATGAACTGGCGGCAGTCGACCTCCCAGAACTCGCTGGCCCTCCAGGACGCAGACCCGTCGGTGGTCTTTTACGACGCCGAGTTCGCCGCCGAGGCAGGTGCGCTCCGGTCCGCAGTCGAGCAGGCGATCTGGATCGAGTGGAAGCCGGGCGCGGACTCGGAGTTCGAAGACCTGCTGCGCCGCATGGCCGCGACGCGCGGTGCCTTCGCGCCGTTGCCGCCGCCTAGCTCGCTGCTCTACGACCCCTACCTGGCCGTCTCGACGGGCGGGACGACCGGCATCCCTAAGTGCGCGGTGCACAGTCAGTTCAGCTACGGCGCCACGATGATCAATTATATGGCCGCTCAGCGCATTGACGAGAATGACGTTTTTATGATGCTCGGGCAGTTCTTCCACGTGACCGGGTACATGCCGATCGCGCACCTGGGCATGGGCCGACCGGTCGTGATCACCAATTTCGATGCGGACGTGACTGTCGACGTGATCCGCCAGGAGAACGTCACCGGCTTTTTCTGCATCGCGACAATGCTGCCGCGGCTGGTGGCCTCGCTGATGTCGAGTGGCCTGCGGACGCCGTCGGTTCGGCTGGCCGGATATGGCGGCGCGCCGATGGGGGAGACGGTCATCCGGAACGCGGCCGAGCTCCTGAAAACCGATCTCATGCAGATCTGGGGCATGTCCGAGTTCGGCACCGGCACCGTGCTCGGGCCCGCGGCCCACAACCGCGCTATCAGGAACGAGCACGTGGAATTGCTCGGCTCGTGCGGCCGGGCGGCCGTGCTGAGCACGATCATCGTCCGGGACGAGCGCGGGCGGCCAGTACCTCAGGATGGCCGCACCATCGGCGAACTCTGCCATTACGGGCCCAACACCATGCTGGGCTACTGGCATAAGGAGCAGGAGACCTCCGACCTCGTGCGCGATGGGTGGGTGCACAGTGGCGATGGCGCTACCTGGGATGCGGAGGGCAACGTCTACATTGTCGACCGGCTCAAGAACATGATCATCTCCGGCGGCGAGAACATCTTCCCAGCCGAGATCGAGAAGCTGCTCGCCAACATGCCAGGAGTGGCCGAGGCCGCAGTCGTCGGAGCGCCGGATCCGGAGTGGGGAGAAATAGTGCGCGCGATCGTCGTGTGCAGCCCTGGCGCGAGCATCAAGAGAGACGCAGTGATCTCAGCGGTGGAGTCGGAACTCGGTTCCTACCGCAAGCCTCGCATCGTGGACTTTGTAGACGCACTGCCGATGACGCCCACCGGGAAAGTCGATCTCAAGGAACTCCGGGCGTTGCCGGTGACCGATGACGTCGTGCGCATGCCGCAGGCCTAGATGTACGACTGCCTCGGTAACGAGAGATGACCGCAAAAACCTACCTCGTCACCGGTGCTGCGTCCGGCATCGGGGCCGCAACGTGCCGACTGCTGACCGACCGCGGGGCCCAGGTAATCGGCGTTGACCGGGACCAGCCCGGCCTTACCCGGATGATCGATGCCGGGAACTGCGCGGAGACGATCAGCATCGACCTGGCCGATGCCATGGCCATCCAGGCTAACCTCCGCGGCCTGGCCGTCGACGGGGTCGCTAATGTCGCCGGCGTCGGTCCGGACGCCATCTCGCCGGAATTGATCTTCCGGATCAACCTGCTAGCTCCGCTCCTGATCCTTGACGCGGTCAGAGCGACACTTGCGCCGGATGCCGCCATAGTGAACGTGGCATCGATCACCGGCGAAATGGCCGATGACTCGATGGATAGCAATCTGGTCGATCCGCTGGCAGCCGATTTCCTATCCCGGATCACCCAGATCGTCACTGATGGTCCTCGTGCCTACACTTACAGCAAACGGGCGCTGATCGATCAGACCAGGAAGATGGCTGTGACATGGGCTCCCGCTGTTCGGGTTAACTGCCTGTCGCCGGGGATCGTGGATACGCCGCTCGGGGAGCGAAGCAAAGTCTTCAGCTGGACTGAAAAAGCCTCGCGGCGTATTCCGCTCGGGCGGCTCGGAATCGCGGCGGAGATCGCCGAGGTAATTGCGTTCCTGCTGAGCCCCAGCGCTAGTTATATCATCGGCGCATCGCTAGTAGTCGATGGTGGTTACGTCGCGGCCCAGGGGGCACGGCGGTCCGGGCGGCCTTGATCTGGTGACAAGCGGAACTGCGGTAATGGACAATCACGAAAGTGGCATCAACGCTAGAATTGACAGAATCCATGATCGACTGCGAAACTTGCTTTCTTGGACCTGCGACATCTCGGCCTAAGGCCACCGGCTCTTAGCCTGCGAAACCTGGAGGAGGTGGAGAATGGACAGCCAGTACTTCCGCCGCGTCCTGGGTAATTTCCCGACTGGCGTGGTTGCGATTACCAGCGTCAATGGATCCGGAGCGCCGGTCGGGATGGCAGTCGGCTCATTCACCTCTGTCTCGCTCACTCCTCCGCTAGTGGCATTCCTGCCAGACAAAGCCTCGACAACCTGGCCGCAGGTGCGGGATTCCGGGTCATTCTGCGTCAACATTCTCGGGTCAGAGCAGGAGACGGTCTGCCGGACGATGGCGACCGGCGGCGGCGACAAGTTCGCTGACCTTGGCTGGCGCCCGTCTGGCTCAGGATCGCCCGTCATCGACGGCGTTGTCGGGTGGATCGACTGCGACATCGAGACGGTTCACGAGGCCGGCGACCACTACATCGTGATCGGCCGGGTCCGCGACATGGAGGTAATCGACAGCGCGCTGCCTCTGCTGTTCTTTCGCAGCGGCTACGGGCGATTCACCCCGCTGTCGCTGTCAGCGTGGGACAACGACCTGATCCAGCCGATGCGGATGGCGGACCTTGCCCGCGGGCACATGGAGGACCTCGCCCAGCGCCTGAGCACCGAGTGCTTCGCCACCGCGCCGGTTGACGAGGATCTCGTTCTGATCGCTGCCGCTGGCGTCATCAGGTCACGGAAGCTCGTCACCCGGGTCGGCGGTCGGATCCCGTTCATGCCACCGCTCGGCACGATCTTTGCTGCCTATCAGCCCGGACCCGGGCAGGACAGGTGGCTCGCCAGGTCGGGTAATCGCAGCGCTGAGTACCGGGCGCAGCTCGCTGCCACGCTCGTGACCGTCAAGTCCCGCGGCTACAGCGTCGACCTTGGCCACGGCTGGCACACGCAGATGGAAGAACTTATGGCATCCGCGGGCGCGCAGCACGGCCCGGCCGACCGGACCAGGGCCGACATGGTCCACTCGATCGCAGATCTTCCGGCTGACTTTGAGTCGCCCGCGATGGCCGACCCGGTCAGCCAGCCGGTCGGCACGATCAACGTTCCGGTCTTTGGCCGGGCCGGCGAGGCGGTCATGACCCTCAGCCTGCTCGGCACGCGGCTGTCGGACGAGAGCGTCATCGCCGCAGTCAAGCACCTCTATGAGGCAGCACAGCGGGTCGAGACCCAGCTCCGCCGGGCCGGGCTGTGACCAGTGGCCTGCCGTGCGCATCGATGAAAGGCGGGCAAATGCTGCCGGCGCTATCTGACGAGCAGGTCGAGCTCGGCCGGGTCGCGAGGTCGTTCTTCACCGCCCGGTCGCCCGAGATCGAGGTCCGGCGGCTCGCCGTGGACATGGTCGGGTACGACCGAGCGGTCTGGGCGGCGATGGCCGAGCAGATCGGCATCCAGGGCCTGGCGATACCCGAGGCGTACGGCGGAAGCGGCTACTCTCTCGTCGAAATCGGGCTCGTACTGCAGGAGAGCGGCCGCAGCCTGCTGTGTGCGCCGCTGCTCCCGACAGTACTTGCGGCCGCGTGCCTGCTGCGTCTGCCAGATGGCGACGCGCACCGGGACCTGCTCCCAGCCATTGCGAACGGCCAGGTTCGGGCAACCATCGCGGTCCCTCACGTGATCGGCGCCGCGCCGTCGATCACAGCCGGGCGAACGGGCGGATCGTGGCGCCTGACGGGCGTTGCGGAGCAGGTCCTCAATGGCTCACAGGCCGAGCTAGTACTGGTAGTCGCCCGCACCGACCGCGGGCCTGCCCTGTTCGCGATCATCGGCCTCGATCAAGTCGAAGTAACGGTGCTGTCCGGGCTTGATCCGACCCGGCGGCTGGCGACGCTGGTCTTCGCCGAAACCGAAGCCAGGATTATCGGCACGCCCGATGACCTCTCCCAGCAGGTCGGAGGATTTACCGACCTAGCCGCAGCGATGATGGCAGCCGAATCGGTAGGCGGCGCGGTGCGGTGCCTGGAGCTCGGGGTCGAGTATGCCAAGGTCAGGGAACAGTTCGGCGTGCCTATCGGCTCGTTCCAGGCCATTAAGCACAAATGCGCTGACGTATTGCTGGCCGTCGAGGCGGCCCGCGCTGCCGCCGAGAATGCGCTGTGGGCGGTAGCCGGCGATTCTCCTGATGCCACGGAATGCGCTTCTCTGGCCAAGGCGCACTGCACAGATGCCTACTTCTATGCGGCGGCGGAGTGCCTGCAGATCCACGGTGGCATCGGGTTTACCTGGGAGCACCCTGCCCATCTCTATCTGAAGCGCGCGAAGAGCTCGCAGATCCTGTTCGGATCGCCCGGACAACACCGTGAGCGCATGGCGACAGCCGCCGGCATATTTACTAGTCCCCCGTCCGTCAACATCGGAGTTGACAGGTGGGGTAGTAGCCAGGCAAGCTGGACTGGACGGTAGCCGCTGCGAGCTGCGATGGCCGCTTAATAGATCTAATGGAGATGACATGGAGTTTGGTCTTCTGTACGAGTGGCAGATGCCGATGGGTATATCGCGGACGGAAGAGTCGCGGCATTTCCGTCAGATGATTGACCAGGTGAAGCTGGCGGAGGAGGTGGGCTTCCGGTCGGTCTGGTCGGTGGAGCATCACTTCCTCGAAGGGTTCTCCCACGCTTCCGCGCCGGAGGTTCTGCTGTCGTGGATCGCCGCGCAGACCTCCACGATCCGGGTCGGTCATGGGGTGCGGCTGCTGCCGTACCCGTACAACCACCCCATTCGGGCGGCGGAGCAGGCCGCCACGCTGGACCTGCTATCGCAAGGCCGGCTGGAGTTCGGGACCGGCCGGTCTGCGACCCAAGCTGAGTTGGGCGGGTTCGGGATCGACCCGGCGCAGACACGGCCGATGTGGGAAGAATCGCTGCGGCTGATCCTGAAGGCGTGGACCGAGCCCGTTGTCGAACATCACGGGACCTTCTTCGACCAGCCGCCCCGGACAATGGTGCCAAAGCCACTGCAGGACCCGCATCCGCCGCTGTGGATGTCGTGCACGAGCCCGGACTCGCACGACGTGGCCGGGCGGCTCGGGATGGGGCTCCTTTCATTCACTCTGGCGCTCAGCATCGACGAGGTGGGGCAGCGTATCAGCCGTTACCGGGACCAGATCAAGACCGCCGAGCCGATCGGTAAGTTCGTCAATGAGCAGGTGGCCGTCTTCGCGATGACCCATTGCGCCCCCACCAACGCGCTGGCCCGCGAACGGGCCGAGAAAGGCGTCATGCGCTACCAGCACGATCAGATCGAATTGCTCACGTCGCTGATCCCCGACCTCAAGCAGGACAGCTCCTACGACTACTACTCCAGGTTCGTAGGCGTGGACTACGACAAGTTCAGCTACGACTACCTCGATAGCCGCGACATGATCGTCGTCGGGGACCCGGTTCGGTGCATCCAGATGGGCAAGCGGTACCAGGATATTGGCGTCGACCGGCTGCTGTGCTTCATGCAGTACGCCGACATGCCGCACGAGCTGACGATGGAATCCATCCGCCTGTTCGGCGAGGAAGTCATCCCCGCCTTCGCCTAGACCCCCGGCCCTGCCAGACCAGGAGGAGGATCATGCCCGCCTGGACATCACGCGACGACATCACCGAGTTTGGCGTATCACACACCGAGAGCGGCATACCCGTACGGTTGTCCTATCCGCCGGGCGAGACATCACCCCTGCCACCGCCGGGTGAGTTCCCCTATGCCAGGGGATTGCGTGCCGACGGGTATCGCACCCGGCCCTGGACCTTCCGGCAGTATGCGGGGTTCGCCGGCGGGACTGAGACGAACGAGCGCCTTCGGTACCTGGTTGCCAACGGTCAGTCGGGATTGAGCATCGCGCTCGACCTGCCGACGCAGATGGGCCTGGACTCCGATGACCCGCGGGCCAAGTACGAGGTTGGCCGCCTCGGCGTCGCGATCGACTGCCTGGCAGACATGGAGGCGCTGTACGACGGCATCCCGATCGAGAGCATCTCCTCGTCGTTCACGATCAACGCGACTGCTCTGGTCATTCTCGCCTTCTACGTCGCCATGGCTGACCGGCGCGGGACCCCGCGCGAGAAGCTATCCGGCACCGTCCAGAACGATATGCTCAAGGAATTCGTGGCCCGTGGCGCCTACATGTATCCGCCCGCGCACAGCGTCCGGCTCTGCACCGACCTCATCGAGTTCTGCGTCCGGCAGCTACCTAAATGGAATCCCATTAGCATCGCCGCAGCTCATATGCGGTCGGCAGGCGCTACCCCGGTCATGTCGGACGGATTCATGTTCGCGAACGCCATCGCCTACTGCGAGGCCGTACTTGACCGCGGCGTCCCCTTCGACGATTTCGCGCCGCAGCTGTCGTTCCTGACCTCCTCCTACAAGGACGTGTTCGAAACGGTCGCCAGGTTCCGGGCCTGCCGCGCGGCCTGGGCCAAGATCGCCCGTGATCGGTTCGGGGCGACTAACCCGCGGTCGATGACGTTCCGGGTGCACAGCGGCGGCGACATCGATGCTATGACCGCGGCCGAGCCCATCAACAACGTCGCCCGGATGACGCTCAACGCCTTCGGCGCAGCGCTCGGCGGTGTCCAGTCCCTGCAGGTGCCGTGCTACGACGAGGCCTACGAGATTCCTACCGAGGATGCGATCCTCAATGCTCTGCGCGTGCAGCAGATCGTCGCCTTTGAATCGGGAGTGCGCTACACCGCGGATCCGCTGGCAGGCTCCTATTTCATCGAGGCTCTGACGGCGGAAGTGCTGGGTCAGATCGAGGCCATCGTGGACGAGGTCACCAGCACCGGCGGCGCAATCGAATGGATTACCGATGGCCGCATGCAGGCCGCCATCAGCCGCGAGGCACGGCTGTGGGAGGAGCGTGTCGCCGACGGCCGGGAAGTCCGGGTCGGGCTGAACAGCGACAAGCACACGTTCCAGAACGACCAGGAGCTTGCCGTGCACCAGTTTGATCCTGACGCCGTCGAGGCTCAGGTCAGCCGGCTCAGCAAGCACCGCGCGAGCCGCGATTCGGCCCGGACGGCCGAGGCGCTCGGTGCCATCGCCGACGCTGCCCGGCAGGATCAGAACGTCATGGAGACGCTCGTCGACGCCGCCAAGGCCGGTGCCACGATCGGCGAGATCAGTGGCGTGTTCGCCAACATATTCGGCGACTTCAGCGCGCCGACCGGGGTGTGACATGACACGAGTCCTGCTGGCAAAGCCAGGCCTAGACGGACACGACAAGGGCATCAAGGTGCTGGCGACCATGCTTCGCGATGCTGGCTGCGAAGTGATCTACACCGGCTTGCACCAGACGCCCACGCGGATAGCCCTGGCCGCGCTCCAGGAGGACGTGGACGTCGTGGGCCTGAGCATGCTGTCCGGCGCTCACCTGGAGCTGACCGCCGACGTCATCAGCGAGCTTAAGGCCGCCGGGCTCTCCGACCGTCCCATCCTCGTTGGCGGCAACATCCCCCGCAGGGACATCCCGGTCCTGCAGGACATGGGCGTCGCCCGGGTGTTCGCGGCCGGGACGCCGTACCAGGACATCATCGCCTGGTTCGCGGCTGTACCCGGCCGGGCCACTTGAGCGCCGGCATGCCGTCCGCGTTCAGCGTGACCGATCTGCAGCGCGTCCGGCAGCTTGCGGAGGCGCTCAGCGCGGCCGAGCGCGGCGGACCCACGCCGCAAGCGCCGCGCCCGCCCGGCCGCTCCGTCGTCGGCATCATCGGCCCGCCCGGCGTCGGGAAGAGCTCGGTGATCTCGGAGCTGGCTGCCCTGTCGAGAACGCGGGGCGAGAGCGTCGCCGTCCTCGCCGTGGATCCGACCAGCCCGCTGACGGGCGGCGCGCTGCTCGGCGACCGCGTGCGCATGGCTGCTCATAGCGAGGACCCGCTGGTGTTCGTCCGCAGTTTCGCCAGCCGCGGTCACCCCGGCGGTCTCGCGGCAGCCATCCCGGCGGCCGCCAATGCCGCACTCGCGCTCGGCTGGGACCAGGTGTTCGTGGAACCGGTCGGAGGAGGACAAAACGACATCGCGATCGCCTCGTGCGCGGACGTCGTCGTGCTCCTGCTCAGCCCCGAGTCCGGCGATGAGATCCAGGCCCTGAAGGCAGGCGTGCTCGAGATTGCCGACATCATCGTGATCAATAAGGCCGACCGGCCAGGAGCGAGCTCGCTGCTGCGGGTGCTCGAATCAGCTGCCACTGGTCCCGGCCGGCCCCGCTGCATGCTCCTGTCGGTCACCGACGGACTGGGGATCAAGGAACTCGACTTGGCCCTGCGTACCCCGCGGGCGCCATCGGGCCGCGGTCGTGACGCCGCGCACCTGGCATCGGTCCTGGACGACCTAGTCGGGCAGGCCCGCGCCAGCCTGCGTGCGCCGAAAGCGCGAGAAGACGTGCTCCGGCTCATTCGATCCGGTCAGCGATCGGCTGCCGTCCGGCGCATCGTCGAGGAGCTGTCTCATGGCTGACGACACCGCGCTGGTCGATACGCCCCTGACCAGCGTCAGGCGCATCAGGATCGACCGCCCGGAGCTGTCGAACTCGCTGACGCCGGCCATCTGCGGGGCCATCGAGTCGGCATTGGCCGACGCGGACAAGGATCCAGCGGTGCACGTCGTGCTGATCGGCGGCACAGGCGGGCGGTCGTTTTGCGGCGGCTACGACTTGGGCATGGTCGGCCGCGGCGTACGAGACGAGGCCTTGCAATCCATGCTCGCGAGGCTGCGCGCGATGACCATTCCCAGCGTCGCCGTCGTGGACGGTCACGCAGTTGGGGCAGGCCTGGACCTGGCCTGCTCCTGCGATCTTCGCGTTGTCCGCCGCGGCGTGAAGATAGGCCTGCCGGCCGTCCGCATCGGCGTGGCTTACGACGCAGGCGGCCTCCGGCACATCATCGCCATGGTGCCGGCCGCTCGTCGGCTGCTGCTGACCGGTGAGCTGCTGCCCGCCGACGAGGTGGCAGGCTTCGCCGACATTACCGTCGATGCGGCCGGGCCCCACGCGACCGGGCCCGGTCCGGCCGGGCCCGACGCGGCGGCATCGGTCCTGGCCGGCCAGCTGGCGAGCGCCGCCCCGGCCAGCCTGGCCTACATGGCCGCGATGATCCGGCCCGGCGCCAGCGCACGGTACGACGTGGAGACAGCCAGGCTCTGGCGTAACCAGATCCTAGACGGGAGCGATGCGGACGAGGCGGCGCGAGTGCGCGGCACGGACGAACAGCCGCGCTTCGCTCTCCGCACGGTGAGGAGCTAAGCGTGCCTGATCTCGATGCGAACGCCGTCCGGACACATGACCCTGGCGATGCGGGCTTCGTCGACGAACTCCGAGGCTGGCTCGCCGATCACCTGGTCGGCGACTTCGCTAAGCACAAGGGTGTCGGCGGCATTGCTGACGACTCTTACTGGGAGCTCCGGCTGGAATGGGAACGCCTGCTGGCCCGGCACCGCTGGCTCAATATCTCCTGGCCACTCGAGTACGGCGGGCGTGGCGGTACCGTCCAGCAGGAACTGCTCTTCCATATTGAGCACGCCCGGGCCGAAGCTCCGTACTGGGTTGGATCGCAGGGGCGTGACCTGCTCGGGCCAACGCTGCTGCAGTTCGGCAGTGACGCACAGCGGGCCAGGTTCCTGCCGGCCATCACGGCGGCCGAGGAGTTCTGGGGACAGGGCTTCAGCGAGCCCGGCGCTGGCTCTGACCTGGCCGGCCTTGCCACCAGGGCCGAGGCGGACGGCGATGCCTGGGTCATCAACGGTGAGAAGATCTGGATGACATTCGGCGATCACGCCGACTGGCTCTATGTCTTGTGCCGCACGGATCCGGCGGCGCCCCGGCACAGAGGCATTTCAATGCTGCTTGTCCCTCGCCACCAGGACGGCGTCGAGGTACGCCCCATCACCAACATCGCCGGAGGCCGCGAGTTCTGCGAGGTCTTCTTTACCGACGCGCGTACGGCCAGGGAACTCGTCGTTGGCGAAGTCAACGGCGGGTGGAAGGTCGTGATGGCGACGCTCGGCAACGAGCGGGGCGGGTCGACAGTGCTGCCGTTCCTGGCATCATTCCGCCGGCAGGTTCGCCAGCTCGTCGAGTACGCCCGGCAGGTCGGCGCCGACCAGGACCCGGTTCTGCGAGCGCGGATCATCAAAGCCTGGGAGGACTTCCGCGTGCTTCAGCTGCATTCCGACCGTCTGCTCGGCGCGGTTCTCTCCGGGCGCCACCCGGGCCCGGAGTCGTCACTGACGAAACTCTTCTGGGCCACCTGGCACCGTGACCTCGGCGAACTCGTCATGGATGTCATGGGGCGCGACGGGCTGGTCTGGCACGACCCCTCTGACCTCGCCGGAGAGCAGCAGCGCATCTTTCTCAACAGCCGGGCCGAGACGATCTACGGCGGCACGGTCGAGATCCAGCGGAACATCATTGCCGAACGCGTGCTCGGGCTGCCCCGGTGATACCGGGCGCCGGGAAGGAACATGAACTGCCGTGGACAACGTAGTGATCGCCGGTGTCGGAATTCACCCGTTCGGCAGGTTCGATCTGTCCTACCGGCAGCTCGGTGCAGTGGCGGCCCGAGATGCACTGGCCGACGCCGGTATCGGGCTCGCTGACCTTGACAGCATCCTCGTCGGGAACGTCGGGGGTGAGATGGCCAAGGGCCAGAACACCATGGAACTGATAGGTCGTCCCGGCATCCCGATCATCAACGTCGAGGCCGCCTGCGCATCGTCCGCATCCACGCTCCTGCTGGCCAGCCAGCTCATTAACAGCGGGGCCGCGAGAGCCATCCTGTGCCTCGGAGTCGAGAAGGCCCCTCGCGGATTCATCGCGGCCTCGGGATTCGAGCAATGGCAGATCGAGTCCGGTCTAGGTGTCAACCCGGTGTACTTCGCCCTGATGGCCCAGGAGTTGCTCGAGACCACCGACGCGAAGGCCGCTGACCTGGCCGAGGTGAGCGTCAAGAATCACCGCCATGCGGTAGCGAATCCGAACGCGATGTACCGGCGCGAGGTTACGCAGGAGGACGTGCTCGGCAGCAGGATGGTCTGTCCGCCGCTTACCCTGCTGATGCTCTGCGCGCCCAATGAGGGGGCGGCAGCCGCCGTGCTGGTCAGCGCGTCCTACGCGCGCGAGCTGGGGATCTCGCGCCCGGTCCGGCTCAATTCCGTCGCGATGGTGTCACGCACCGCCGACGACTGGTTCGTGCCCGCGGCATCGCGGCAGGCCGGCCGGCGGACAAGCCTGACCGCGCGGGCGGCCGCCTCGGCCTACGAGCAGGCGGGAATCGGCCCCGCTGACATCGATGTGATCGAGTGCCAGGACACCGACGCGGCATCGGAATTGTGGGCCTATCGCGACCTCGGCCTGTGCGAGCCTGGCAATGAGACCGCGCTGCTGCGCAGCGGCGAGACCGCGCTGGGCGGGCGGGTACCTGTCAATCCGTCCGGCGGCTTGCTGTCAAAGGGGGAACCGCTCGGCGCCTCCGGCCTTGGCCAGGTTCACGAAATCGTCCAGCAGCTTCGAGGCCGGGCCGGTGCCCGGCAGGTCACGGGGGCCAGGACCGGGATCTGCCATGTGATGGGCGCCGGCCATAACGCCGCAGTGCTGGTGGCGTCGCGATGACCGCGGCCGAACGGGACCGGCTCGGCGAGGGCCTGCTCGCCGAAGACGGGCCGCTGGTGCCGGGGAAGGTCGTCGGTCTGCGCGCGTCGCACTGCCCGGCGTGCGCGCGCTGGGAATTCCCGGCTCTGGCCTATTGCCCAGGATGTGATGGCCGCGCTGAGCCCTCGGCGCTGTCAGCGCAGGCAACGGTCATCGGGGTCACGGCCGTTCTGCACCCGCCGCCGGGCGCTCTGGTCCCGGTGCCCTACACGGTCGCGCTGGCCGCGTTCCCGGAGGGGGTCGCCGTTCTAGGCGTGGTGACCGCAGCCCTGGACGACGTCCCGCTCGGCCAGCGGGTGGAGACAGTAGCGATGCTGATCGGCGAGCGCCTGGGGTACGGCTTCCAGCTGGCCGGAGGGGCCGGCTAGTGGACGGCGATAGCACTCGCGTGACCGGGGGAGAGCGCGGCAATCATGGCAGCAGCCGAGGAACCAGCTGGCGATGCATTGTCGATGCAGCCTGCGGTGTGGGCGAGATGCCGATCTGGGCGTCCGGTACCGGTTGTCTGTACTGGCTGGACCTGTACGGCCCGACGATTAATGAACTCGAGCTGGCGTCGGGTTCGCGCCGGACCTGGCAGCTGCCGGACATGCCCGGCGCCTATGGCCTGCGCCGGGGCGATAGCAGCTGCGTGATAGCGACCGCGAGCGGGATCTATGGTCTCGACCTGGCCAGCGGGGCCATCATGCTGGTCCGGGCCGCGCCCTACGATCAGGAGCACTACCGGTTTAACGACGGGAGATGCGATCCGGCTGGGCGGCTCTGGTTCGGAACTAACCGCAAGCCCCGCTCGGCCCGCCCGGCGGGGACGGCGTCCTACTGGCGATTGGACGAGACCGGCCTGCATGAAGAGATCCGCGGCGTGACGATCGCGAACGGGATCGCGTTCAGCCCGGCCGGTGATCTGCTGTACCTGGCGGATTCTCCGAACGATCAGATCCTCGTGTTCGACTACGACCCGGCCACCGGGGCAGTCGCCAGCCGCCGCGTGTTCGCGACGCTCGAGCCAGGAAGCTTCCCCGACGGGGCTGCCGTTGACGCCGAAGGCGGGTACTGGACGGCGCTGTTCAACGGAGACCGGATCGTGCGGCTATCAGCCGACGGCGCGCTCGACCGTGAGCTTCCGTCACCAGTGCCGCAGCCAACGATGGTGAGCTTCGGCGGCGCGAACCTGCGGACGCTATTCCTGACCACTGCGCGCCGGTTTCTCACTGAGCAGGAGAGCGCAGCCGCACCGCTGGCCGGAGGTATATTCGCATGCGACCTGGACATCGCGGGAATTCCCGAGCCGCGGGTGATCGGACTCGATCCGTCGCCCGGTGAGGCGGCCCGGCCCGACGCTTGGAGCGTGCCGTCATGACTGACAGCGTGGTCCGGTATGAGATGAGAGCGGCCGTGGCGTATGTGACGCTGAACCGCCCGGAGAAGCTCAACGCGCTCAGCCCTCAAGTTCTGACCGGACTAGCCACTGCCATCGAGCTGGCCAGCGAGGACCCCGAGGTCCGGGTTGTCGTCATCCGTGGAGCCGGCGGCCGCGCCTTCTCGGCGGGCGTCGACCTGACGTACTTCCGCGACCACGGGATAATGGCCGACGCCGCTAAGAACCTCCGGTTCACGGCCACGATCCGCGACACGTTCCTGAAGATCGAGAATGCGCCGGTGCCAACCGTGGCGGCGGTGGACGGTTTTGCCCTGGCCGGCGGCCTCGAGCTTGCGCTCGCGTGCGACTTCATCCTCTGCACCGATGAGTGCCAGATCGCTGACCAGCACGCCAACTACGATCTGATGCCCGGCGCCGGAAGCAGCCAGCGGCTGCCGCGCCGCATCGGTGCGCAGCGAGCACTTGAGCTGCTCCTCACCGGGCGTCGCATTGACGGAGCGGAGGCCGCCCGGATCGGCCTTGCCCTGAAGACGTGTCCGGCAGCCGACTTCGACGGTCTCATCGAGGAGTTCGTGGCGTCGCTGCGAACAAAGAGCCGCGCTGCGCTCGGCCTGCTCAAGACCTCCGTCCGACGCGGACTGGAGCTTCCGCTGCGGGAAGCGCTGGACCTCGAGCGCCTCATTACCCAGGAGTACTTCAGCGGTCACGACGACGCCCTCAACGGGCTGGCCAGCTTCACGACGCGGAAGGACCGCCCGGCGGACTCGCCGGGCCAAGGCTGACGCTCACCATGGCCGGCCCCCGTTGACGAAGATCACCTCGCCCGTGGTGTAGGAGGACGCATCGGACGCCAGGTAGACAGCGGCGCCGGCGACCTCATCCGGCTGGCCTAGCCGCCCCATCGGCACCTGACTGAGCAGCGCCCGCTGGCCGCCCGTCATTTCCTGGCCGGCGCGCTCGATGAGGCCGGGGCAGATGGCGTTGGCCCGCACCGTCGGCGCGCCCTCGGCGGCCAGGTACCGGGTAAGCATCCACAGCGCAGCCTTGCTGGCCCCGTAGGGGGCGAGGGTGGGCGTTGGCTGGAAACCCGACCCGGAGACAACATTGATGATTGACCCGCCGCCGCCCTGGAGCATTTTCTTCCCGAATGCCCTGGCCAGGCGGAACGGCCCCATGAGGTTGACGTTGAGAACCTCCGACCAGGCCGCGTCATCGACGTCGAAGACGGACGTTCCAAAAGTCGAGCCGGTGGCAAAAGCATTGTTCACGAGGACATCCACCGGCCCGCCGAGCAGCTCGGCGGCCGACCCGATGACCTCGGTCGCGTCCGCCGCGCCGACATCCGCCTGTACGGAAAGAATGCGTCGGCCGGTGCCGGCCCGCAGCTCATCCGCCGTTCTTTCGAGTTCATCGTGACTGCGGGCTACCAGTAGCACATCGGCGCCGGCCCCGGCGAACGCAGCGGCTATCGCCGCCCCGATGTTCTTGCTGGCCCCGGTCACGACAGCCCGGCGCCCGTCCAGCCGGAAATTAGGCGATCCCGGCGACGTTTGTGACCCGGCCTGGTTTGTGGCGGGCAAAGCAGGGACCGCAGTCCCCGGAACCTTATCTTCGGTGAGTTCGCGGTCACGCAATTCGGGGCCCCTCCTAATCTCCTGGCGCTCGCCCGCGCCGTCATGAGTGCCCGCCGACGCGAGACGAGCTCGCCGTCGAGCGGGGCTAGCAAGCAGCGCCACCCCGTGTGCGGCCCGGCTGACGCACTGGTCAAAGGCCCGGCGCGAGCCAGTCAGCACAGGTGTTGACGACGTGCTAAGCCTACTGCTACCGTCTATTTCAGGCTTATTAAACGCAGCGAACATTGGTGCCAGACGTTATGAGCTCTTCCGGCTCAGGGTGAGCCAGCCGGCAGACGAGTGACGGCATGTCAAGAACGCGGCATGCCGGTCAATCCGTGAATCGCGCCGGTACCGATTCCGTTGTATCCACCACAGCCAAGCCTGAAAGGTCGGAATCTGAATGATAGCCCCAGTGACTGCGCTTAGTCCAGACTTCGATCCGTGGATCGACGAGAACTTCGCCGATCCGATCAGCATCTACGACATGATGCGTGACTGCGATCCCGTGCACTGGAATCAGCGTCGCCAGCTCTGGTTCATCAGCTCGTACGCGGACGTCACAAAAGTGCTGAGAGACCGTGCACATTTCGCTGCCGCACCGTTTCAGGCCGAGCGCCCCCACATGGAGCGCACGAAGACTGATCAGCACAGGGAATTCGCCGCAACGACGATGCTGACCACTGAGCCGCCACGTCACACCCGGCTGCGCACGCCCGCGAACCCGAGCTTCTCGCCCCGGCACATGAAGAAGTTCGAGGCCGAGATCGAGAGAATAGCTGACCGTCTTCTCGACGCGGTCAGCGGCCAAGACGAGTGGGACGTCATTGCGAACTATGCATACCCGCTCCCGGTGCTTGTCATCACGGCCCTGCTGGGCATCAGCCCGGAGGACGAGCAGGAACTCATGTCCATGGTCCGAGCCGATACCGCGTTGCTGGCCATTGACCCGCGGGCATCGCAGGAGACGATTGATCACTATGCGCAGATGGGCCACCGAATCGACCCGTTCGTGCACCGAGTCGTTGAGCAAAGGCGCTCGCAGCCGCCATCGGGTGACCTGATGAGCGCCCTCATTCATGAGGAGCAGGAGGGCCGGTACTCCCCGCAGGAGTTGATGGCTACCGTCCACCTCATGATCGAGGCCGGTCATGTGACCACTGTCAACCTTATCGGCAACGGCGTGAATCTGCTTCTGGACGACACCGCCCGCATTCGTGCGCTGAAGGAGCGTCCGGAGCTTGCGCGGTCAGCCGCTGAGGAGTGTCTCCGCCTTGATGGACCTGTCCACTTCGCGGGGCGGATCGCGATCGCTGACACCGCGCTGCGGGGCCGCAAGATCGCCAAGGGCGACGTGGTGATCAACCTGTTCCCGCCGGCGAACCGCGATCCTGCTCAGTTCCCCAACCCGACTGAGTTTGTCATCGACAGGTCGCCGAACTCACCAACGAACTTCGGAGCCGGCATCCATCACTGCATCGGCGCCAACCTGGCCAGGGCCGAGGCGGCCGTGGCCTTTCGCAAGCTCGCGGAGCGCTTCCCGAAGATTGATCGGGCCAAGGAGCCGGTCCGCCAGCGGACCTTCGAACTGCGCGGGTTCCGGGAGCTGCTGGTCCGGTCGAACGGCGACGGCCACAGCGAGTAGCGCGCGCCAGCTGCGGGGAACCACGAGTCATCGTGACCTAGGAGGAAAGTGGCCCATGAGCCTCGTCGTAGTAGCAACTGTATTTCCGCTTCCCGAATGCCGCGACGAGGTGGTCGAAATCTTCGAGCAGACCATTATCAGAGTTCATAAGGACGAACCAGGATGCGAACTATACGCGCTGCACGAGAATGATGACTGCCTTGTCATGATAGAGAAGTGGGCGAGTGACGAGGCAATGGCAGTGCACGGTCGGGGCGCTGCGCTATCGGAGCTAAAGAGCCGCCTGGAAGGCAAGCTGGCGAGTCCGCTGGTGGGACAGCGACTTCGACCGCATCCGGCAGGCTCGGATCGCCGGGGCAGTCTTTAGCCTTTCCGCGCCCGGGCCGCAGCTGACCGGTAACAAGCCCGCAGCTACCGATCACCGGTCTGTGTTTTAGCATGCCACATTACCTTCGTTAGTCTCCGCGCCATGCAACCGCCTACCTGGCCTTGGTTGCGCGGATCCCACGGCGGGCCTGGCTGAACGCCGGAGTGCCGGGGCCGTAGTTGATTTCAACGGGACTGTTGACTCGTTAGTAGCGGACTGCTACAGTATCGTTTCGGCTGCTAGCCATCTCATAGCAAAAGCAAGCCACTACAACATATGTTCATGCCTTCTATATTCACCCGGTGTGATTAAGGCAGTTGGTCTTTCCCGCGGGCCGGCGCCTGCCAAAGGAGGAGACTCTTCAGCCGCATCTCGTATCGGCGCTGATGGAGGTCGATGGCATGAGCAGACGTCGAAAGCTCTATTTCTCTCAACACGAGTGAGGAAGCATGGAGAGACACTCAAGACACGGGATTCTGGTGGCCATCGGGGTGACTGTGGCTGCGCTGTGTGCGGCATGCGGATCGTCGGGCACCACCAGTTCGCCCGGTGCCGGCTCATCCGCAGGAGCGAGCTCCTCGCCGTCCGCCGTGAACGTCAGCGCGGCCAAATCCGAGCTAGCCCAGTATCTAAAGGTGCCAGCGCACATCGCCCAGACCGTGGCACTGCCAAAGGCGCCGCCGAAGGGCAAGACGCTGATCTACCTCAACCAGAGTTCGGTCCCAACGACAACCGCCATCGGCGATGCTGCGGAAGCCGCCGCGCATGCGGCTGGCTGGAATTTCTCGGAGATCAGCTATGACCCCGCCAACCCCGCGTCGCTTGTATCTGCATTTGCTACCGCTCTCCTGAAGCATCCGACGGTCGTTGGCGTAACCGGCATCGACCCCTCTGACTACGCTTCTACCCTTGCGAATTACCGGAAAGCCGGCGTCCCGATCGTGGTCACGTCCGGAGTGCCAGCGCCCATCACCAAGACTGTGATCGGGCTCGTCGACGACTCGCGCGCCGATGAAGCCGCGGCACTGGCCAGCTGGCTGGCATCCGACTCTGGCGGCACCGGCCATGCCCTGCTAGCACACGTCACCGGCTTCCCCAGCCTTGACGCGATCGTGGCGTCGTTCAAGGCCGACATCAAGACCCTGTGCCCGCACTGCGTGATCAACGAGGTCGACGTGCCGGTCAGCGAGGCGGAGCAGGGTCAGGAAGACGGCCTGGTTGTCTCCGCGCTGCGCTCCAACCAGGGCGACAAGTACCTGATCTTCGATGATGGCGACTTCGCGACGGGGATCAACTCGGCGCTGTCAGCGGCGAGCATCAGCGGCATTAAGATCGCCGGCTTCAATATGCAGCCGAGTGAGGCCAGTGCGCTGCGGTCCGGCACCCAGGCGGCGTGGACGGCCGATAACAACAGCGTCACCGGCTACGACATCGTCGACATCGCGCTCCGGTATGCGGAAGGCGTTGCCATTACCACCAACGACCAGACCGAGCCGACGCAACTGATCACGCCGAGTAATGTCGGCTCCATCTCGACCTGGAACGAGCCGCCGAACGCGCTCCAGCAGTACGAGAAGCTGTGGAAGGTTCCGCTGAAGTCATAGCAAATCACCTGGGCCTAAAGCCTGGCTGCCTGGCCACCGCCCTTGACCGCACCACGCCGGTCAAGGGCGGTGGCCAGGCCCCGGAGGGATGTGCCACTACATGAACAGTCGACTGCAGCGGCGGAGGTGGTCGGCCGATGTCCGTGCTTGACATTGAGGATCTGTCCAAGTCCTTCGTCGGCACCAAGGCACTAAGCTCGTTCAGCTTGTCGCTCAGCGCCGGGGAGATTCATGCGCTCGTGGGGGCCAACGGCTCAGGGAAATCGACCCTCATCAAGGTTCTGTCTGGCTTTCATGTACCGGACTCGGGCCGCGTCCATGTCGATGGTCACGCGCTCACGTTCGGTGCCGCGGAGAGCGCATACAAATTGGGCTGCCGCTTTGTCCATCAGGATCTGGCGCTGATCGACACTGTCTCGGTCGTCGACAATCTCCACCTGAGCACGCAGTTCCCGACCCGGATGCTGACGATACGGCCCAGGAATCTCCGCGACTCGGCCGCCGCGCTGCTTGACCAGATTGGCCTGTCCCATATCGATCCCCGCCAGCCAGTGGGCCAGCTGAGCGCGGCTGAGCGCACGGGGGTGGCGGTCGCCCGCGCCCTGCAGCCGGACGAGCAGAATCCCCCCAAGGTCCTGGTGCTCGACGAGCCGACCGCGACCTTGCCGATCGAGGAGATCGACCATCTGCTGGCGATACTCACGACCGCGGCCGACCGCGGACTGGCAGTCCTCTACGTGACCCACCACCTCGATGAGGTCCACCGCATCGGTCACTCGGTGACCATACTTCGGGACGGCCAGTCCGTCGCGCGGGCACCGACCGCGGATATCAGCCGGGACACGCTCGTCTCGCTGCTCGGCGGGGCCGAGAACGCCGAGTCTGAGCCGGAAGTTCTGCAGCCGGCCCGGCGTGCGCACGACGCCAGCCTCATGGTGGATGATCTCTGGGAGGGTCCGATCCGGGGCATCTCGCTGACCGCGACTGGCGGTGAGATCATCGGGGTCGCCGGGCTTACCGGATCTGGCCGGGAGCGCCTTCTCGGCGCCATTTTCGGCGCGTACACACGGAGCCGGGGAACGGTCACGGTCGGGGGTACGCCGATTCCGGCGGGCCGGCCGGACGCCGCGATTGCCGCAGGCGCAGCGTACCTGCCTGCGGACCGCAAGAGTAGCGGCGGCATCATGAGCCTGAGCGCCGACGACAACCTGGTCATCGGGGATCTCCGCCCCTTCTGGTCGCGGCTCTTCCTGCGCAAGTCCGCAGTAGCCCGCGAATCTCGCGTCTGGTTCGAGCGCCTTGACGTCCGGCCGCGCTCAGGTGGGCGGCAGCAACTCCAGACGTTCAGCGGCGGAAATCAGCAGAAAATCTTGCTAGCCAAATGGCTGCGCCTAAATCCGCAGGTTCTGCTGCTTGACGAACCCACGCAGGGCGTCGACGTGCGCGCGAAGGCCGATATTCATCATCACATTCTCGAAGCGGCCAGGAACCGGGCACTGGTGCTGGTGAGCTCGACCGACATTGACGAACTGCTCCTGCTCTGCAGTCGCGTGGTCGTCGTCCGGCAAGGGCACATCCGGGATGAACTCTCCGGCGCCCGGCTCACGGAGTCAGAGGTGACGCGAAGCTTCATGTCAGAAATCACTACTTTAGCTGCAGGCGATGGGACAGCGTCATGAGGAAACTGCCGACGATCAGGCTAGGGTTCGATCGATTTAGCGCTATCTATCTGTGGATTGCGTTCCTCATTATTTTCGGCATTCTAAGTCCGCATATCTTTCTGACATCGTCCACCTTGCACTTGGTTGCCTCTGAGCAGGCTGTCTCGGGGATTATGGCGATCGCTATCCTTATTCCGATTACCTGCGGTCAGTTTGACCTGTCTATCGGCGCGAATGCTAACCTCACGGGAATCGTAGCCGTAGTTGTCCAAATTAACTGGCACTGGTCGGCCGGGCTCGCGGTACTGTTGGGCATCGCGGTGGGCGCACTTATCGGGATCGTCAACGGATTTCTCGTAGTGAAAATCAAGATCAATTCATTTATCGCGACGCTAGCAATGGGATCAATACTTTCCGCCTTTGTCGTGATCGTGACGAATTCGAATCAGCCGCCCCCCGTTACGTCCACTGCCTGGAACGATCTTTCGCAGATTTCGGTCGGCGGCTATCAGATTGTGGTTGTCTACCTGCTCGTCCTGGGCTTGCTGACGTGGTGGTTGCTCGACTACACCCCGCTCGGACGCTATTTCTACGCTATTGGCGGAAATGCCGAGTCAGCCCGTCTGGCGGGCGTCAGGGTCGGCCGCTGGACCTGGACGTCACTGATTATTTCTGGCGCCATCGCCGGTTTTGCCGGCATCCTGTACACCTCACTCTCCGGGCCTTCGCTGACGTTCGGGAGCACGCTCCTGCTGCCCGCGTTCGCGGCTGCGTTCCTCGGTTCGACCCAGCTCCAGCCGGGGAAGTTCAATATCTGGGGAACCCTGATCGCCATCTACGTGCTCGCGACCGGGGTCGAGGGCCTGCAGCTGGTATCGGGCCAGCAATGGCTCGGCGACATGTTCAACGGGGTCGCGCTGATCGTGGCTGTCGGCCTGGCGGTGGCGCGCGGTGGATCCGTCAGGGCGGCTACGCGGCACCGCGGATTCCTCCGCCGCAGAGGGCAAGGCGGCGTCGTAGCCGGCGAGGAACCGGGCTCCGGGGACAGCGACAGCGCTGGTCAGCTCCGGGCCGACGGCGAGGGCGCACTTCCTACGGGCGACCAGAGTTCGGGTCAGGCTACTGCCGAAGCCGGGCACTAATGCTCGGGCGGCGATCCGCTGAGGTGCATGCGCTCCGCGAACAGGCGCAGCTGCTCCGGGTCCCGCAGGTTCATCACGACATGAGTGATCGGGACATCGCCGGCCAGGACCTCCGCCAGTGCCGCCGCACATTCTGAGGCGCTCCCGATGATCCCTGATGACCGCCGTGGTCGGCGGGCCGCCTCGCCGACGACGGCCTGGGAACCAGCCTCCCACTCCTGGTAGAGCGCGGCCTTATATGCCCACTCGTCGCGATGGGCCATCCGGTAGGCGGCTGGATCGTCGGTGATAGCGCAGGTGAAGGTGGCGGCGACCGGGTAGCGCCCTGGGTCCTCGTCTGCTGCGAGCAGCCCGGCGGCGTAAGCGGCGTAGACCGCTGCCTCGTCATTGATGTAGCCAGGCGGGGGCAGCAGCAAGGGCGCGCGCATGCGCACTGCTCGTGCAGCCGCCTGCACCGTCTGCGCGCCAATCCACAACCGCGGGTAGGGCTGCTGCACTGGCCGCGGCCGGACTGACACGCCGCGCACATCAAAATGCCTGCCGCGATAGGACCAGTTGTCCTCCGTCCAGGCCCGGACGAGTATGTCGCAGGCTTCATCCATCCGGGTCCGGCGCTCTTTGATGTCGAACCCGAGCCCGGAGTACTCGGCGGCGCGATAGCCGAGTGCCACGCCCAGTTCCATCCGGCCGCCGGAGATGACGTCAAGGACGGCGACGTCCTCAGCGAGACGGACCGGGTTATAGAGCGGCAGCAATAGCGCGTGCGTGCTGACATGGATCCGCCGCGTGCGCGCCAGGATCGCGCCAGCCACAGCGACTGGCGACGGGCAGTAGCCATCGGCGACGAAATGATGCTCGCTTAGCCAGACATGACCGAACCCGAGTTGATCGGCGTACGCAATGAGGTCCAGTGCTTCGCCATAGACCGTGCTCGGACTCTTCTCGAACGGCGGGGTGGCACGGAAGTCGTGGGTGATCCCGTAGCAGATATTCCGATCGGCGGCCTTAGTCATCGCGCGAATCGCCAGGTAGCCGGCGTTGTCCACAGAACATAAGCTGTAATTGAGGGCTCCTTACGTCGTATGGGCCAATCTCCCATCCGCCCGTGGTACTGTCAACTCTCTTGTTGACTAGGTCGCGTGGTCCTGCGCTAGCTCGGCGGCCCTAGCGAACATCCCTGCTGGCAAGGATGCAGCCACGGCGTGGAGCATTAAGCCGGCGAGCCCGGCTGCATGCGTACCGGACGTGCTTTCATGGCCTCGGCATGAAGGGCGAGCCGCGTGCCTCGACGCTGTCCGTGATGTCCTCGCGGAGGCCAGAATCGGACAGCCGCCGGGCGGGAGGCCCGGCCGTCACGGCAGCCGAGCCTCCTGAACTGCGAAAATACTGGGGTGAGCGAGGGGATTCGAACCCCCGACATCCAGGACCACAACCTGGCGCTCTAACCAGCTGAGCTACGCCCACCACGGCCGCATGGCAAAAATCGCCCTGCGGTGCTACGCAGCATACCGGGACGCGCTCACCGGGCCTAACCAGGCTCGCCCCCCGATGCCCCGTCCGCCGAGGCCGGCCCCGTCCCGGCGCCGGCCGCCTGCCTGGTCCCGGCGCCCGCGGCGGAGACGGCCGGACTGCGCCCGCCGTGCCGCGCCGCGATCTGCCTGGCGGCCGCCGACTCCGGGCCGGGCGGGCGGACGAAGATGGCCTCACGGTAATAGCCAAGCTCCTGGATACTCTCCCGGATGTCCGCCAGGGCACGGTGGCCGCCATGTTTCTCCGGGCTGGCAAAATACGCCTTCGGGAACCAGCGCCGTGCCAGTTCCTTGATGCTCGACACATCCACCATCCGGTAGTGCAGGAACGCGTCAAGCTCGGGCATGTCCCTGGCCAGGAACGAGCGGTCGGTGCCGATGGAGTTACCGCACAGCGGTACCTTCTTCGCATCGGAAACGTGCGTGCGCACGTACGCCAGGACCTGCTCCTGCGCGTCGGCCAGGGTGATCCCGCCGCTGAGCTCGGTCAGCAGGCCGGACTTGGTATGCATCTCGCGTACGACGTCCGGCATGTGATCGAGTGCCTCGGCCGGCGGCTTGATCACGAGATTGATGCCGTCGTCCAGGATGGTGAGCTGGCCGTCGGTTACCAGGCAGGCGATCTCGACCAGGGCGTCGTGCGCAAGGTCAAGCCCGGTCATTTCGCAGTCGATCCAGACGAGCCGGTCAGTCATGGCACCCAGCCTAGGCCCAGGCAGCCGCGCATGATGTTTTGGCTACAGAACGCAGTATCCGCCGCTGGCTCACCGGGTGAGGGCGGTGATGTGCTCCGGGACAGCCAACCCGCCGCGTAGCGCGGGGTCGGGCTCGGCCTGGCCGAAGGTCAGCGCGGCCGGGACCACGCCAGCCCAGATGTCCAGCTGATAATCCTCCGGCTCGTCTTTGGGCGGGCCGGTGCGGACCTTGACCGACGCCTCGTCCAGCGGCAGCGCGAGCACGGCGGTGGCGGCGAGTTCCTTGCGTGTCGGCGGGCGGGCGTGCGCCCACCGGCCGGGGATCAGCTGCTCGGTGACTGCCTGCAGCCCCGCCAGCTTGGCCGCGTCCTCGGTGAGCAGCCGCGCCGTGCCGAACACGACCGCGCTGCGGTAGTTCATCGAATGGTGGAAGATCGCCCGGGCGCACACCATGCCGTCCAGGTGGGTGACCGTGACGCAGGCATCCTGCCCGTCGGCGGCCAGCAGCGAGCGATTCGCCGATGATCCGTGCAGGTAGAGGGTGTCGCCCGCCCGGCCGTAGCCGGTCGGCAGGACGACGGGCGAGCCGTCGACGAGCACGCCCAGGTGGCAGATGAGCCCGGCGTCAAGTACGGCGTACAGCTCGGCGCGATCGCTCCGGCCGCGTTCCCGCAGGCGGTGCAGCCGGGTGCGCTCGGTTGGGGAGAGAGTGAGATCTGCGCTCATGATGCCCTACCGTACAAGCTGGGCGGACTGACCAGCTTGATGCGGAAGGCTGGCTGGCGCTCCGTCAGCCGACCCGGGTAAGCGAGTCGGCCGCGGGCGCCGGGGACTCGAAGATGCCGTCAAAGGCAGCAAGCCCGGCCCGCTGTGCTCGTTCCTGCTCGGTGTTCGTCCGGGGCGGCCGGACGCCCGCCGCCGGTGACGTGGCTCTTCCTGTCAGCCGCCCGATATCGATCGCGCCAGGGCCGGCGGCCGTCCAGTCGGGGACCTGCGACGCGCCGAAATGGCCCCCCCGTGCCCACAGCGCGCGGCTCCGGCAGTCCGTTTGCCCGTCCGGGAACGCCGCCGGCGAGCCGGCCGGCCAGCGCCGCGCGATGCCCCAGGAGTCGAGCCAGTTCATGATGTGCCGCAGGCCGGTCATCGGGCCGGCCGTGAACGGATCCCACGCGAACGCCACGACGCAGATCTGGACGCAGAGCCGTCCTTCGGCGTTTACCCTGGCGAGCGAGTCCGGGCCGGCAGGCTCCGCGGTCTCCGGCTGCCCGCCCGGGTCCGCTGCGCGACCCGGCCCCGGCTGTGCCAGGCCTTCTGGCCCGCCAAGCGAGCGCCCGGCCCGGAGAATCGAGACCAGCTGGATGATCTCCCCGGTCAGCGGATTCCAGGTCAGGTGGCTGGCCTGGCCGAGCTCGCAGAGGCGTTCCGCGGCGGACCTGGCCGAGACCATCCCAGGATCGGCGCCCGCTGCCTGCCAGACGGCGCGGGGAGCGCCGCCGATGAGATGCCCGCCGTCGGCTGCCGCCCGCAGGTGCCCGACATCCGGCATCCATGCATGACTCACCGCGCTCCCTCCGCCACCAGGGTCTAGACCACCGGCCTGGCTATCCCCTCCTACCTGCCTACGTCAGGGCAGCGCAATAGTCCAGCCCTGGGCCGGATGGCATGCTTTCGCCCGGGCGCCGTGCGTCCCCATCCTGCAGAGGCGGATCATTGGACCAATTGCGAACGCGGATCGGGCAGGCGGGGTGGGAATGACGAAGGACATCAGCGTCCCGGGGATCGAGGATGGCGCCCGGCTGGCCCGGTGGATCAGCTCAGTGCCCGCCGGCTCCTGGTCGGACGGGGATCTGGCAGGCGCTGAGCTGATCGCGGGCGGCCGATCGAACCTGACCTACCGCCTCGACTTCGGTTCCGGCACCCGGCTGGTCCTCCGCCGGCCTCCGCTCGGTCATGTGCTGCCGACTGCGCACGACATGGCCAGGGAGTACCGCATCCTGTCGGCATTGCACGGCACGGCGATCCCGGTTCCCGCGCCGGTCGCGTTCTGCCAGGATCCTGAGGTCATCGGCGCGCCGTTCTACCTGATGGAGTACGTGGACGGCCTGGTGCTGCGCACTCGCGAGGACGGCGCGCAGGTGACGCCTGACCAGGCGCGCCAGCTATCGCAGCGGCTTGCCGAGATGCTCGCCGCCATCCACGGGCTGGACCTGTCCGCCGCCGGCCTCACCGGATTCGGGCGGCCGGACGGTTACCTGGCCCGCCAGCTCGCCCGCTGGCAGCGGCAGTGGGAGCTGTCAGCGACGCGGGAAATGCCCGGCTACGACCGGCTGGTCGAGAGGCTGGCTGCCGGGCTCCCGGAGACGGGCGAGGGCACCCTCGTCCATGGCGACTTCCGGCTCGACAACATGCTGGTCGTGCTCGGCGGCCGGCCCGCCATCGCGGCCGTGGTCGACTGGGAAATGTCGACGCTCGGCGACCCGCTTGCCGACCTGGGGCTCACCCTCATGTACTGGGCCGACGCCGCCGACAGGGACTGGCGGATGATCAACGTGGGGGCGGCGGTGACGACGTTGCCCGGGTTCTTCAGCCGGGCCGAGCTGGCGAGCCGGTACGCGGAGCTGACCGGCCGGGATATCTCCGGCATCGGCTACTACATGGCGTTCGGCTGCTTCAAGCTGGCCGTCGTCCTGGAGGGCATTCACGCCAGGTACCTGCAGCACCAGACCGTGGGCGAGGGCTTCGAGCGGGAGGGGCATGCCGTGCCGCTGCTGATCGACCGGGCCCACCAGCTGCTCGACTCCGACCCGCTGGCGGGCGATGGTGCCGCAGGCTAGGAAGCCGTCTGCAGCTAGGAAGCCGTCTGCAGCCGGGTCGGCCGCGATGTGGGGCCGAGCCAAGGTGGCGGCCTCAAGAGGAAGATTGGATGAGGCCCGGCGCCCCGCTCTCGCCGGGCCTCAAAGAGATGACGCGCAGATCGGATAGCAGGTTCACACGAACTGCCAAGGATCATCTCCATCCCGGCAAAACCATCTCCGGCGTTGCTCGCACCCGCGCCACTCAGCGCAGCCGACCCGGTCAGCCGGCCGCGATGGTGTGGGCGAGGCTGTCGAAGAAGTCCTTGTTGATCTCGGCCGGGTCGGTGATCTGGAAGGCAGACCCGCCGGTTGCCACCGCGATCTTGCGGATGGCGGCAAACTGCCTTGACTCGCCGAACACCAGGAAGAGGAACGCGACATGGCGGCCCGGGCTGCTGAGCGCGCGCACCTTCCTGAGCAGCTTGCCGGGGGATATGTCACCCGGCGCGTTGTCCGCGCCGCCGGTCAGCACGAGGACGAAGTTGCCGTAGTGGGGCTGATAGGTGCCGATCATGTAACGGTAGGCGGCCAGGATGGAGTCGTACAGGCTGGTGGTGCTGCCCGGCTTGGGCTGCAGGGTCTGGTTGATCTGCTGGATCTGCTGACGCCGGGTGATCAGCCCGACCTCGGCGGTCATCGGCCCGACGGGGACGAGCTCCTTGTAGGGCCTGGTGCCGTCGAGGTCGCTCGCGAACTCCCACAGGCCCATCCGGGTGCTGTCAGGGAACAGCAAGACCCCCTGGTCAGCCGTCTGGGTCAGCTCGTCTTCCAGGCTCGGGCCGCCTGGCACCGCCGGCTGGGCCATCGACCCGGAAATGTCGACGAGCGCCAGCAGGCGGTTGCCGATCCGGAGCTTGTTCCAGGCCTGCAGCGTGGCCTGTGCCTCACCCGGATTCGCCAGCGCCGTCAGCCTCAGCTGCTGTCCGGACAGCCCGAAAGAGGCAGGCGTCCGGTCCGCCACGCCGAGCGCCGACCGGAAGCCATCAAAACGGACCACAGATGCCGCGTATCCCTGCCCTAGTACCTTCCCGAACTCCACTGCCACCTGGTGCTGCAAGGGCTCGGCCGTTGTTAGCACGTAGGGGTAGTCCAGCTCAGGGCTTCCGTCGGATGGGTACCGCGCGGCCAGCGGCTGACCCGGATGAGCCAGGTCATACTGCACGACAGCCTGCTCGGTGGCGACGGTGACCGGGCTCTCGGCGAGCGGGGACTTGGCAAGGGAAACAACCGAGGTAAGGGAAGCCGGATTGTCGTACTGAGACGTCACATGGGTGCCGAAGACGAACCTGGAGAAGTTATTACGCGAAGCCGGCCCGGTGCCGAGTAGCCGCTCCATCTCGATGACGGTGGCCAGCCCGGCAGAACTCTGCTGCGGATCAGGTAGCTCTACCTGCACGCCGTCCGCGGCGGGCGGGCCGCCGGCGGATTGCGGCAGCAGGAAATTCCAGCCAGCGGAACTGCCGAACGCCCGCAGCCTGGCTGCCACCGATTGCGGCATCACGATCATCAGCGGTGACCGTGCCACGTCAAGGCCGGTGGGCTGGACCGCCTGCGCGCCGACTGGCAGGCTCCGGGCCACATCCACCCACAGGCTCGAGTCCGGGATCCACGCGTCAATGGCCGGAAGGCCGTGCGAGGAGTCCTTGCCGTCGACCATGGCGGCGGCGGCCGCTGACTGGTCCTCGGTGACCTGCACCTCCGCGCAGCGGCCGCCCACCAGTCGATGCAGGCGGTTGAAGTACCGGGCGACTCGCTGAACGGCGGGCGCGATGTCGTCAGAGGCCGCGACGTTGACCAGCACAGGGTTACGTGCGCACGAGACGCTGGCCATGATCGTCTGCGTGCCTAAGGTGGCCATCACAGCTGCCGCGATAACGACCGCGACGGTTACCAGCAGGCCGGTCCGTACACGGTGCTTGCGACCGCGCCTGGCCGCGCCGGGCCGTCCTGTGCGTCCAGCGCTCACCGCAGACCTCTCCGTCACCCGCCGGCTCCGGCCAACAGCTCCGTCCCGGGATGACTATATCCAAGCAGAGATTTGCGAATCGGCCGACTTGCCCCCGTTTAGGCCATGCACTGCCGTAACGGTGCATTCAGCAGTCCTGCTGAGCCCCGCCCGGCTTTCTCCTGGTCAAGGATGGTTCCCTGGGGAACGGCGCGGGGTACGGGCAATCCAGGCCAGATAGCGGGGGCGACATGGAAGATGCACAGGCACAGTCCGGTACGGGGCGCCGGGACGTGCTCAGGAAACTGCTGGTGCTGGGCGCCGCGGCGCCGCTGGCGGGCGCCCTGTCCGGCGGCCAGGCCGCGACGGCGCAGCAGCGTCCTGCGCTGGAGCGGATCAGGGCGCAGGCCGGGCTATCAGCACAGCAGCTGGCCGGCCAGCGGGTGATCTTCTCCTATCCGGGCCTGACCGTGCCGGCGGCCCTGCTGCAGCAGATCACCGCGGGCGAGGCCGCGGGGGTGATCTTCTTCGGCGAGAACATCTCGGGTGACGCCCAGATCGCGTCCGCTGTCAGTCAGCTCCGGCAGGCGCAGCAGCAGAGCCCGGTGCCGTCGCCGCTGCTGCTGATGACCGACCAGGAGGGCGGCCTGGTGCGGCGGCTGCCCGGCGCGCCCGTCATGTCGGAAAAGCAGATCGGGCAATCCGCGAACCCGGCCACGGCCGCGGCCCAGGCCGGAACCGGAGCAGGGCAGAACCTCGCCAGCGTCGGCATGAACGTCAACCTGGCGCCGGTCCTTGACGTGTTCCGCAAGTCTGGCAACTTCATCGACCAGTTCCAGCGCTCCTACAGCAGCAAGGCGCCGACAGTGACCTCCTGCGGACAGGCGTTCATCACCGCCCAGCAGCTGACGGGCGTGGCGGCCACCGCCAAGCACTTCCCGGGCCTGGGCGCAGCCACCAGGTCACAGGACACCGACACTGGCCCGGTCACCCTGAAGGTATCGCTGGCCACTTTGCGGTCCACGGACGAGGCGCCCTACCCGGCCGCCATCTCCGCCGGGGTCCGGCTCATCATGGCATCCTGGGCGATCTACCCGGCGCTTGACGCGTCCTTCCCGGCCGGGCTGTCCACGGCGGTGATCCAGGGCGAACTGCGCGGCCGGCTCGGCTACCAGGGCGTGACCATCACCGATGCGCTGGAAGCCGGCGCGCTGACCGCGTTCGGCACCTCCGCGCAGCGCGCCGTGCTCGCCGCCCAGGCCGGGATGGATCTCATCTTGTGCTCGGCACGCGACGTCACCCAGGGGCAGGCGGTCACCTTGGCGCTTGCCAGCGCTTACGGCAGCGGGCAGCTGAACCCGGCCGGCTTCACCGCCGCGGTCCAGCGGGTGACGGCGCTGCGCGGTACCCTGCACTAACTCCTGCCGCTGGCCGGGCACAGACTCTCGCCCAGCCCGGGCACTGCCTGGGGATGAGGCCCCCGCACGGCACATGGCCGGCCCGGGCAGACTGAGCAGGTGCCGCCCCTGATTCCCGTCAGTGACCTCGGCGATCCGCGTCTCGCGGACTACGTCCGGCTCACCGATGTGCACTTGCGCAGGAAGCTGGAGACCACGCACGGGCTGTTCGTCGCCGAGGGCGAGAAGGTGATCAGGCGGGCGATGGCAGCCGGCTACCGGGTGCGTTCCTTGCTGATCACGCAGGACAAGCTGGACGGCCTAGCCGACCTGGCGGCCGGCTGCCCCGGCCCGGTGTACATCATCGCTCCGGCCGCCGCCGAGACCCTTACCGGCTACCGGGTGCACCGGGGCCCGCTCGCCTCGATGCACCGGCTGCCGCTGCCCGCCGTTGCCGACCTGGTGGATGGTGCCAGCCGCATCGTGGTGCTCGAGGACATCGTCGATCACGCGAACGTAGGCGCGATCTTCCGCTGTGCGGCAGCGCTCAGTTTCGACGCGGTGATCCTGGCGCCCCGCTGCGCTGATCCGCTCTACCGGCGCGCGGTCAGAGTGTCGATGGGGGCGGTCTTCTCGATGCCGTACGCCCGGATGGACGACTGGCGGCACGGGCTCGGCGGGCTCCAGGAGGCCGGGTTCCGGCTGCTGGCGCTGACGCCCGCACCGGATGCGGTGCCGATCGGCGATGTGCCGGCCGGCGGCCGGATAGCCCTGCTGCTCGGGACCGAGGGGGACGGACTGTCGGCCCGCTGGCTGGCCGGGGCGGACATGTGCGTACGGATACCGATGAGCGGGGGAGTGAGCTCCCTCAACGTGGCCTCGGCGGCCGCGATCGCCTGTTACCTGCTCGGGCACGGGAACGCTGACTCAGGGACGGCGATCTGACCGCGGCCGGCGGCTGAGGCTGCTGGCGGCTTAGGCTGGCGTGGTGGAATTCGACGAGGTGCTCAGGAAGCGCCGCATGGTCCGGGCCTTCACCGCGGAGCCACTCGACCCGGGGGTCACCCAGCGGCTGCTGGCAGCTGCCAACCGCGCGCCGTCAGCAGGATTCAGCCAGGGCTATGCGCTCCTGGTGCTGGAGGGAGCAGAGCAGCTAGCGCCGTTCTGGGAGATGGTCCGCTCCGGCCAGGACGATGGCGGTGGGTCACCAGGGCCTGCGGCCGATTCGCTCGCCAACGCGCCGCTGGTGGTTGTTCCGCTCTCCTGCAAGGAGATCTACCTGGAGCGTTATGCCCGGCCGGACAAGGGCTGGACCGACCGGGACGAGGCGCACTGGCCAGTGCCCTACTGGGACATCGACACGGGGTTCACCGCTCTGCTGATGCTGCTCGCCGCGGTCGACGAAGGGCTGGGCGCCCTGTTCTTCGGCATCGTGCCCGAGTTGTTCGGGCGGTTCCGCGCTCACTACGGCGTGCCCGAGCGCTACGTGCCGATCGGCGCGGTCGCGGTCGGGCACCCCGATCCGGCGGCCGACCTGGGCGGCTCATCGCGAGTTATCAAGCGCCGCAGCCTCGACGACCTGGTGCACCGCGGCCACTGGTGACCCGTTGCAGCCGCGTCAGCCTTGCTGACGGGGTGTTGCCCACTACCGCGCGGCACGGCCGGCCTCCATCAGCTCCTGCAGGTCGGCGCCTGCCAGGGTCAGGGCATCCCCGGCAACCGACTGCCAGCACCTGGCGCCAGCGGCATCGCCTTGGGCCGCATACCGTTGCTGCAGGTCGGGGAGGTCGTAGTCGAGGATCTGGACGCGATTCCCGGTAAGAACCTGCGTTTTTGACGAAAACCCGGTCAGGCCCGCGGCCCAGCGCTCGCCGCCGCCGGCCGGGCGGACGGCGAGAATGTCAATGTCGCTCGCGGCGCCGGCGTCCCCGCGCGCCAGCGATCCGAACAAAACCATGCTGAGCGGCTGCGGATCAAGATCGCGGGCGAGTCCGCGCATCTCCTCGATCACCTGGATTCGCAGGCGGCCCAGGCGGGCAACTAGCTGCCCGGCCGCGTTTGCGCGCTCCAGGCGGACCAGCACGGTCGGGCCTACTTGCCGCCGGCTGATCACGCCTAGTTCCGCAAGCTCCGGACAATCGTCGTACCTTCCGCCAAAGGCCTCGGGCGTCCAGGCTGTCGCCCCAGGCGAAAGCCCGCGCCGCGCATTAGGCCAGGCCGTCGGCCTGGGCGACGCTGCGGGAGCTTGCCGTCCATACGTCGATCACGAAGTCGGCATCCGTGACGCTGGTGTGCTTGGGGATTCTGAGCGCATCGCCGAGCTGGGCATGCAGCGCATCGGTGGGCAGCGTCCGCTCGGCGAAGTCCCGGCGCCAGTGGCATGCCAGTACCGTCGCCTCCCCCGCCAGGCTGCCAGCGGCCAGTCCGCACAGCTCCGCCCACGCGGCGGCGGACTGGAAGTAGCCGATCTCGCTGAGCACGATCAGGTCGAAGCGGGTGCCCGGCGGCCATTGCCGGGGGAGGATGAGCTGCCGGACCTCGACATGGGGCGAGCCGGCGGTGCGCTGCCTGGCCGCGGCCACCGCATCAGCGTGAAAATCCGCCGCCAGGACGCGGTCGCACCGTTCGGCGAGCCGCGCGGTGACCTCGCCCACCGAGCAGCCTGGCTCGAATGCCGCGGCATACCTCTCCCTTGGCAGGCAGGCGAGCAGCAGCTGGAGCTTGCGGCGTTCGTACCAGCCATCACGAAGATGCCAGGGATCGCGATCCTGAGCGTAGAGCGCGCTTAGATAGGCGAGGTCGGCCGGCTCGGTCACCGGAAGAACACCTCCCGCGAGTGCACCAGGCGGGCCACCACCGATGGCGGCAGGATGGCGTCCGCGCCTGTCGACGGGTCGGGCTCAAGCTGGCTGGTGAAACACCGCGCCGCTCCGCCCTTGCGCCACGCCAGGAACGGTCCGAGGTGCAGCACCGCAGCCCGCTGCCATGGCATCCGGCGGTCACCAGGCACGGCCCAGTGCCAGGCCCAGATCGGCGCCTCGAGGTGACTGGCGCCGTTCACCTGCGCGATCACCGCCGCCGCGGTCTGCCCGACTGCCTCATGATCAGGGTGCCCGTCGAATCGCCACGGCGAGACGACCACGTCGGCTGGCCTGACCACCGCGGCCAGCGCGTCGGCGAGCTCGGCCCTGGCGGCGGCGATACTGCCGTCATCGATGCCGATCCTGACTACGGTGCACGCCTCCGCGCCCAGCACGCGCAGCGCCGCGGCGGTCTCCCGGCGGCGTTGCGCCCCTAGCTCCTTCTCCGGCCAGCGCAGTGAGCCAGGGTGGCTGCCCTGGCCGTCGGTGACGGCCACGAGCAGCTGCTCACGGCCTGCGTGCGCGGTTCCGGCGAGCAGCCCGCCGGATCCGAGCACTTCATCATCGGGGTGCGGTGCCACGACGACCAGCCGGTGCCCGGCCGGCACGAGCTCATCGACGGTGGCAGCCTGCAGGCCAGGCCAGCCCATCCAGGCCCGCCACTGCGCTGCCGTCGTACCCTGCCCGGCGATGACCCGATCCTCCGGCGTGCCCGGATCCGGGAAGCCGGCTGCCGCCGCGCTCACAGCCGCCACCCGTGCCCGCTGCGCTCACCGTCGTCGTCACTCAGCCCGTCGTCGTCACTCAGCCCGTCGCCGTCACTCAGCCCGTCGCCGTCACTCAGCCCACTAGCGTCACTCGGCCCATTGGCGTTACTCAGCCCGCGGCCAAGCTCCGCCAGGTCACGTTCTGCATGGCTCTGCCGGACAAAGACCGGCAGGTCGGCGAAGCGCTGCGCGAGCGCCACGTCCCGGCACAGCGGGCCGGCTCCGAGCGCGCGGCCAGCATGCGACAGCACGGTGCCGACTGTTTCCTCGACGGCGGCCCGCGATCGCAGTGCCTGAATCCGCGCCGGGGCGGCCGGGTTCGCGTCGATCCAGGCCGCCGTTTCGGTCAGCAAGGCGCGGGCCGCTGCCAGTGCCGCGTCGATCGCGCCGAGATGCGCCGCCGCATGCGGGTCGTCGCGGCGGCGCAGCAGATCCGCGACCGCATCGGCGAAGGGGACCGCGCCGCCGTACCAGCACGCGGCGATCCCGCAGCCGCCCTGCCAGAAACCGGGCCGGGCGGTGTACTGGCCGGGTTCTCCGATCTCGACAGCCGCAGCGGCATCGAAGAGAACGTCCCCGCTAGCGGCACGGCCCATGCCGACGGCGTGCCAGCCGTCGGTTGTCACCGTTACCCCCGGCTGGCCGATCGCGACTGCGGCCAGGCACTGCGCGCCCTGGTCGTCCCAGGCAGTGAGCACCGCGTGACTGACGATCTCCGCGCCGGAGCACCATGCCTTGCGGCCGGTCAGGCGCGCTCCCTGAGCGGAACGCTTGAGCTCAAGGCGCGCCGACGGCGGCTCGGCTGCCCAGGTACCCCAGACTGACGCAGGATCCACCTCCGCGGCGCCCAGCTCGGCCATGATCGCCAGCGCATCGGTATGGCCTTCGAATAGCTTTGCCAGCGCGAGGTCGCGGGCGGCGACATCGGCCAGCGCCTGCCATCGCCGCAAGGTCTCCCCGCTCCCTGGCAGCGGCAGGCGGCCTGATCCCGCGGCCAGCAGCTGGCCGAGGCTGCGCGACAGGTCCGCTGGCTGCTTCACGATCCGCTGGCCAGCTGAGCGAGGTAACCGGCGAAGCCGCCGGCGGCCCGGCCGTGCAGCCGGGCGCTGGTGGTCACGGGAAGATCCGCTGCCCAGACAACCGGCTCGCGCAGCGCGGTCAGCCGCTCGATCATCGCGACGTCCTCCTCGGCGGCCACCGCAGGGAAGCCGCCGGCCGCGAGGTAGGCGGTCGCGGCCATCGACATGTTGGCGCCGTGCACGTGCCGGTGGCCATCGCGCGCCCGGTACAGCCTGCGGTAGCGCGGCTCGACCTGCGGCGGATGCTGCGACCAGTCAGCAACCTCGACCGTGCCGATCACGGCGCGCGCGCCACGCCTGACGTGCGCGAGCTGCCGGGCGATCCAGTCGGGCGGGACGGTGGAGTCGGCGTCGGTGGTGGCCAGCCACAGTCCCGCCGGATCGTGCGCGCCGATCAGGTGCCGGCTGCCCGCCGCGCGCGCCGCGCCGACTCTGCGCGTCTGGCACGCGATGTGCTCCAGCCGGTCGAAGGGAGCCGGGTCAGCCCCGCGCACGGCCTCCAGCGTGCCGTCCGTGCACGCGTCCAGGACAACCACCACCGACACCGGCACCCCGGCCCGCGCGGCGGCAGCGCCCAGCGCCGACAGGCAGGCCGGCAGCAGGACTTCCTCATCGTGCGCCGGGATGACGACGCCGACCCGGGTCACCGCCAGCCCGGACCCCTCGGCCGCCGGCACCGCGCCCGCGTGCAGCGGCAATCGACTGATCATTTTTTCCGGTAGCAGCTCGCCACCATCCCCTCGTCATGACCGCCAGCCGCCTGACGTAGTCGTACCCCGGCCGGCCCCGCGACGCACTACCCGCAGTTCTTAGCCGCAAACAGATCCGCAGGTCAGGCAACCCGCAGGGCGCGCCGACGCCAAGGGGGGCGCCAAAGCGCTGCCGACCGAAGGTGGTGAATCCGGCGACCGAGCACGTTCGGAGGTGATCGGTCCCCGGATTCACCACATTGGCGACGGGACTGGGATGGACCGGGGCTGGGAAGGACCGGGGCTGGGATGGACCGGGGCTGGGAAGGACCGGGGCGGGGCTGGGATGCGGCCGGGCTGGGGTCAGGTCTCTTGGCTCAGGTAGGCCGCGCGCAGCCGCTCCTCGGCGGTGACCGGCGCCCTGACGTGATCCAGCCCGAGCAGCGCTGCCCCGGCAACCGCGGGGACATCCACAATGTGCAGGAACGCCCCCGGGGCGCGGGCCGTCAGTCCGGCCGCGATGCCGTCCGTCAGCATCGGATCCCGCGCGGTCAGCATGCCGCCGCCGAGTATGACCGGCACGGCGTGCCCGGTCAGGCCAAGACGGCGGATCATCGCGACCGCCATCGTCACGATCTCGTCGGCCAGCCGCGCGACTACCTTGCGCGCCACCTCATCGCCGCGGGCTGCGGTGCGCAGCAGCACCGGCGCCAGCCCCAGCAGCTCGTCAGCGGGAATCTTGCCGTAATGGATGCCGATGCCGACGTCGCTCGCCGTCGGCACGCCGAAATGGGCTGCCACCGCGTCGCGGAGCATCGTCTGCGGCCCGCGGCCGTCCTCATCCCGGACCGCCCACCAGAGGGCCTCCCGGCCGAGTCCCTCCCCGCCGCCCCAGTCACCGGTTACCTCGCCGAGAGCGGGAAACCTGGCCTCGCGCCCGTCCGGTGCCACCGCGACGCAGTTGATTCCGGCGCCGCAGGTCACGGCCACGCCCCAGTGCCGGACCCGGGCACCGCCCTCGCCGGCTGCCCGCCCGCTGGCTGCCCGCCCGCTGGCTGCCCGCCCGCTGGCTGCACGCCCGTCGGCTGCATGCCCGCCGGCTGCACGGCCCGCGCCGGTGTCGATCAGCCCGGGCACCAGCCCGGCGCGCAGGATGGCGAACGTGTCATTGACGACAGTGCACGTCAGCGCGTGCCGTTGCGCGTGCAGCGCTGCGCCGAGCCGCTCTTCATCCTCGGCAAGATCGGCCCCGGCCAGGCACGCGGACACGTGCTCTGCCACCGGGGCGCCGCCGGCTGCCAGGCCCGCCTGCCGCGCGGCCGCGGCGGCCAGCTCCGCGATGATCGACATGGCCCGGTCCAGCCCGATGATGTGCGCGTTCGACCCCGGACCGCGGACGGCCGCCAGCAGGGCGCCGTCCCCGGCGACCAGCGCGACGTCGGTCTTGCTGTTCCCGCCGTCGATGGCCAGGACAGCGGCACGGCCCTGAGTCACCGGCCAGTGGCCCAGGGCAGGTAGCCGCTGTTCTCCGCGATCAGCCGGTCAGCGAGGCCGAAGGCCAGGTCGAACTGGCCGACCAGCGGATGCGCGAGCAGCGCCATGGCCACCCGGTGCCGCCCGCCGCGCAGCGCGGCGTCCACCGCCAGCTCCTCGTACGCCGACACGTGCGCGACCAGCCCGCGCATCAGCGGGCTGAGCGGGGCAACTCCGACCGGCTCGGCGCCGCCGGCGGTGATCACGGCCGGCACCTCGATCACCGCGTCGTCGGGCAGGAACGGCATCGTGCCCGCGTTCCGCACGTTCACGACCTGCGTGTCCCCGGTGTCGCCGGCCAGCGAGGCGAGCAGCGCCACGGCCGCCTCCGAGTAAAAGGCACCGCCCCGCTCGCCGAGCAGCTCCGGCTTGCGGTCAAGCGCGGGGTCGGCGTACATCTCCAGCAGCCGCCGCTCGATCCCGGCGACTTCCTGCGCTCGCGTCGGCCGGCCCCGCTCTGCCGCCACGACAGAGTCGTGCGCGTAGAAATAGCGCAGGTAATAGGACGGAACCGCGCCAACTTCATGAATAACGGATACTGGCAGCCCAGTGTGCCCAGCGATCTGGGCGCCATGGGCGGCGATCAGGGCGGGCAGCCGGTCGGTGCCGTCCACCACGGCGGCTCGTTCCCAGGTCAGGTGATTGAGCCCGACATGGTCGAGCAGCACCTGCCCCGGCGGGACGCCGAGTAGCGCGGCGAACTGCCGCTGGAAGCCGATCGCGACATTGCACAACCCGATGGCCCGGTGCCCGCCGTCGAGCAGTGCCCGGGTGACGATCCCGACCGGGTTGGTGAAGTCGATGATCCAGGCGCCCTCGGCGCCGCGCCGCCTGGCTCGTTCGGCAATGTCAAGAACCACCGGTACGGTGCGGAGTGCTTTCGCCAGGCCGCCGGCCCCGGTCGTTTCCTGGCCGATGCAGCCGCACTCCAGCGGCCAGGTCTCGTCGCGGTGGCGGGCCGCCTGGCCGCCCACCCGCAGCTGCAGCAGCACCGCCCCGGCACCGTCCAGCCCGTCGTCCAGGCTGGTGGTCCAGCGGAGCGCTGCCGGATGCCCGTAGGCGCGCATGATCCGCGCCGAGACCGGGCCGACGACCGACAGCCGGCCCTCGTCGGGGTCGACCAGGGTGACCTCGGTGACCTTTACGTCGCCGGCCAGCCGGGCGATCCCGTCGATGAGCTCGGGCGTGTAGGTGGACCCGCCGCCGATCACCGCGAGCTTCATCCGAACGCCCTGATCCCCGCGTCGGCCCTGGCCACGTGGCAGGCCGCGTCGTGGTCGGGCAGCAGCTGCCGCAGCTGGGGCGTGACGTGGCTGCACTCGTCGATCGCCAGCGGGCAGCGCCAGCGGAACCGGCAGCCGGGCACCGGGTCGATTACCCGCGGCGGCTCGCCGCGGTCGGTCTCCGCGGTGATGCTCAGCGGCGCGCGCGGGTCGGGTACCGCGGAGAGCAGCAGCTGGGTGTAGGGGTGCCGCGGGCTGGCGAGCACGTCCTCGACGGGCCCGGCCTCGGCGATCTGCCCGGCGTACATCACGATCAGGCGGTCGGCGATGTAGCGGGCGCTGGCGATGTCGTGGGTGATGTACAGGATCGACACGCCCTGGGAGTCGCGCAGCTCGGCCATCAGGTTCAGCAGGCCGATCCGGATCGAGACGTCCAGCATGGAGACCGGCTCGTCGGCCAGGATCAGCTTCGGCCGCAGCGCGAGGGCCTGGGCGAAGCCGACCCGCTGGCGCTGGCCGCCGCTCAGCTCGTGCGGGTAGCGCTGCAGTACCTCGGCCGCAGGGGTCAGCCCGACCGTCTCGAAGACGCGCGCGGCCTCCGCTGCGCGCTGCGGCTTGCTGAGCTCGGGCCGGTGCAGCTTGAGGCCGCGCAGGATGCCGTGCGAGACCCGGAAGACCGGGTTGATCGAGCTGAACGGGTCCTGGAAGACCATCGGCACCAGGCTGCGGTACCGCAGCATCTGCTCGCGCGAGCGCAGGCCGGACAGTGGCTCGCCCTGGAAGTAGATCTCGCCGCTGGTCGGCTGGTAGATCCGGGCCAGCAGGCGCGCGATCGTGCTCTTGCCGCTGCCGCTCTCGCCAGCGAGCGCCACGATCTCGCGCTCTCCGATGGCGAGGCTGACATCGTCAACCGCGTGCAGGGTCTTACGGGAGATTCCGCCGCCGATGCGGAAGTGCCTGGTCAGCCCGTCGGTCCGGAGCAGCGGCCCGGTCGCGGTGGCGGCCGCCCGCGCAGCTGCCTGGTCTGGCGCCTGGTCAGTCACCGGCTGGCCCCCGGCCGGCCTGCAGCAGGCAGCGGACCTGAATATCGTCCACCTGGTAGAGCGGCGGCGCCGTGGTCTCGCAGGCGGGCATCACCTTCTGGCAGCGCGGCGCGAACCGGCAGCCGCCGGGCAGCTTCGCCAGGTCCGGCGGGCTGCCGGGGATACCGGTCAGCGGCACCTGCGGCCCCCTGATCGACGGGAACGCGTCGAGCAAGCCGACACTGTAGGGGTGCAGCGGTGCGTCGAAAACCCGCCGGGTGGGGCCGAATTCCGCGACCTGGCCGGCGTACATCACCATCAGCCGGTCGGAGAAGTGGCTGACCAGCGACATGTCGTGGGTGACGAAGATGATCGCGAAGCCGAGCTCGGCCTGCAGTTCCTTGATCTGGACCATCAGCGAGCGCTGGGCGACCACGTCGAGCGCGGAGGTCGGCTCGTCCATGATCACCAGGTCAGGGGTGAAGAGCAGGGCCATCGCGATCATGGAACGCTGGCGCATTCCGCCGGACAGCTGGTGCGGATAGCTCTTCAGGTGCGCGCCGTCGATGCCGACCATCGCCAGCACCTCGGCTGACCGCTGGGCGATCTCCCGCTTCGAGCTGACGCCATGTGCCCGCATCGCGTCGGCGAACTGCGAGCCGACGGACTTGACCGGGTTGAGCGCGTTCATCGCGCTCTGCATGACGACCGACAGCTCCTTCCACCGGATCGCGGCGAGCTGCCGCTCGGTCAGCTCCGTCAGGTCGGTGCCCTTGAAGCTCACGCAGCCGCCGGTGACCTGGGCCGGCGGCGCGAGCAGCTGCGCGATCGCGAACAGCAGCGTCGACTTGCCGCAGCCCGACTCGCCGACGATGCCGAGGAATTCGCCCCTGGCCAGGTCGAAGCTGACGCCATCGACCGCGGTGACGTCGCCGCGCCGCGTCTGGTAGGCGACGGAAAGGTCGTCAACCTGAAGGACGGGAACACCGGCGTCCGGGGGGACGCCCAGGGGGACGCCCGGGCCCGCGAGCTCGCGGACGCGATCAGCTGGCGCGCTTCGCACGGATCCTCCAGGGTGCGGTGTACCGGCTGCGGCGCGCGGCGACCCGCTGCAGTGCCGGGTTGCCGATCTCGTCGAAGGCGTAGTTGAGCAGGGCAAAGGCGGCACCGAGCAGCGCGATGCACAGGCCAGGCGCGATCGCCCACAGGTACTGGCCGGTCTGCAGGGCCTCACCGTTCTGCGCCCAGTAGAGCATCGTGCCCCAGCTCAGCGAGCTCGGGTCACCGAAGCCGATGAACTGCAGCGAGGCCGCCGCGATCACGTTGTAGACGGCGGTGCCGAGGAACACTGCCATGATCAGCGAGGTCATAGACGGGATGATCTCGACGAAGATGATGTACGGCTTGCGCTCGCCGCGGACGCGCGCTGCCTCCAGGAAGTCGCGGCCGCGCAGCGACAGCGCCTCGGCCCGCAGCTGGCGCGCTCCGTAGGAGTACCCGGTGATCACCAGGACTGCCATCAGCGGGACGAGCCCGCCGTGCGGGAGGTAGGCCAGGATGACGATCAGCAGCGGGAACGTGGGGATGACCAGCAGGATGTCGGTGATCAGGTTCAGCCCGTGGTCCCACAGCCCGCCCAGGTAGGCGGCGGCGATGCCCATGATCATCGACAGGATGGTGGACGCCGCCCCGGACGCCAGCGCGATGATCAGCGTCTCCCTGGCGCCCCAGATGGTCTGGGCGAAGAGGTCCTGGCCCAGCGCGTTCGTGCCCAGCAGGTGATGTAGCGACGGGCCCAGGCTGCGGCCGTAGGCGAAGGCGCGCGGGTTGTCATGCGCGATCTGGCCGGGGAACAGGGCCATGATCGCGAAGATGGCCAGGATGATGGCTCCGGCGGCGGCCTTCTTGTTGGTCCGCACCGCGCGCCAGACCCGCCCGGCCGTGCGCTCGCTTGCCCTCGCCGGGCCGCCGGGCTGGGATCCGTCCGCCGCCTGGCCGGCTCCGGCCGAGATCTGCATGGTGGCCACGGCTAGCTGCCCGTCCTGGTGCGCGGGTCAAGGAGCGCGGTGAGGACGTCGGCGGCCAGCACCGCCACCAGCACGGCCACGGTGATCAGCAGGAACAGGGCCTGCATCAGCGCGTAGTCCTGGTTGTCCACGGCCTGCAGCAGGTAGTAGCCGATGCCCTGGTAGGAGAAGAGGTACTCCACCAGGATCGCTCCGGACAGCACGAACCCGAGTGACATGGCGAAGCCGGACAGGTTCGGCAGCATGGCGTTGCGCGCCGCGTAGTCGAACATGATCCGCCAGCCGGGCAGCCCTTTCGCCCTGGCCATCCGCACGTAGTCCTCGGCCAGCACGGTCACCATGGTGTTGCGCATGGTCAGGATCCAGCCGCCGATCGAGGTGATCAGGATGGCCAGCGCCGGCAGCAGCGCGTGCTGCAGCACGTCGACGATGAACGGCCAGTTGAGCCCGGGGGTTGCGCCGTAGGAGTAGGCGCCGCTGAGCGGGAAGTGGACGAAGAACTTGCCGACGAACAGGATCAGCAGCATCCCGATCCAGAAGAACGGGATCGACGAGGTGATCACGAATACCGGCGGCAGGATGCCGTCGAGCCAGCCGCCGCGGCGCCAGGCGCCGACGATGCCGATCAGCGTGCCGAGTATGAACGCCAGGATGGTGGTGACGCCGATCAGCCCGAGTGTCCACCAGACGGCTCCGCCGATCACCTGGCTGACCGGCTCGGTCTGGGTCAGCGACATGCCGAAGTTGCCGGTGAAGGTGTTACCCAGGTACTGGAAGTACTGCACGATCAGGCTGGTGTGGGTCTGGATGCCGAAGGCGACCTCGATGGCCTGCAGCGCCTTCGGATTCAGGCGCCCGTGGTACTTGGCCATCATGTCCAGGATCGGGCTGCCCGGCATCAGCCGCGGCAGCACGAAGTTGAGCGTGAGGCAGGCCCACAGGGTGACGGCAAAGAAGCCAAGCCGGCGGAGCGCGTATCTCATGCTCTCCTCCTCGTGCTCATCATCGCTCCCTTACCGTCAGCCTGCGGAGTGCCGTTTGTCGAGTGCGTGCGCGCCGGGGCGGTCAGCCCTTAGGCGCCAGGTGCAGCAGCGTCCAGCCGAAGTCGGGCGTCACCGCGGGCCCGGGCTGTGAATAGGGGTTACTCTGCGTCGGCCATCCGCTGAAGTCGGCGGTGTTGTACTCATACCAGTCGACTCCCTCGGTGACCGGGATCAGCGGCACATCGCTCAGCATGACCTGCTGCAGCTGGTCCACGATCTGGTGCTGCCGCGCCGGGCTGGCCGCCGGGTACTCGGCAAACAGCGCGTCGGTGGCCGGGCTGGAGTAGCGCTCCCAGTTGGTGGAGGCCGTATGGCCGATGGGCGCCGAGTTGCTCGACAGCAGCCACTGACGCAGCTCGTAATAGGGGCCAGGCCCGCCGGACTCGGTGTTATAGCCGAGCTCGTAGTTGCCGTCGAACATGGCGGCGTCATAAGCGTTGCTCGACATGTTGTCCACCGTCAGGCCGATGCCGGCGGCCTTGAACTCCTGCTGGATGATCTGCAGTGAGGCAACCCAGTCGGAGTAGTCGCCGATGTTGACCACGGTGAACGACAGCGGCGTGCCGGACGCGGTCTGGAAGATGCCGTTGCTGCCCATCTTGAAGCCGGCCGTCTGCAGGATCTGCCTTGCCCTGGCCGGGTCGTAGTCGTAGTTGTATTTCGCCGCCTCTTTGGTGTCCAGCCAGCTGGTGAACGTCGGCGTGACGATGCCGGTCTGGTTGGCCGGCGGCTCGTAGCCGTACTCGCCGATCTGGGAGACCTTGCTCCTGTCGATCGCGTACGCCATGGCCTGGCGCACCGGCAGCTCGTCCAGCAGCGGCTTCTTCAAGTTGATGAACAGGTCGTTGTTGACCACCGGCGGGAACCAGTACTTGTTGGCCGGGTTCTTGGCCGAGTAAGCCTGCTGGATGCTCGGGATGAACTGGTTGCCCCACTGAGCCTGGCCGTCGGCGAGTTCCTCGTTGGCCGCGTTGTTGGACAGGAAGGCGGGGTAGTTGACCGTGGCGATCTTGGGCTCGCCCGGCATGTAGTAGTGCTTGTTGGCGACGTACTTGATGTTCTCCGGCGTGCACGAGCCGAGCGTGTAGGCGCCGGTGCCGACCGGGTTATCGTCACCCCAGGTGACCGGGTTCTTGACCGAGGCCCAGATGTGCTCGGGAATGATGGGAGTCTGGTCGGCGGCGTAGTAGAAGTCAGCTGTGCCCGCCGTCTTGAAGGTCATCACGACCTGGTCGGAGTCCTTCTGCGCCACGCTGGACAGGAAGTTCCAGTCCGACTGGATGTCGAGTCCAGGGAACTTCTTCAGCTCATTGAAGGTGAACACGACGTCCGCGGCGGTGAACGGCTTGCCGTCCGACCAGGTCACGCCCTTGCGGATGGTGAACGTCACGACCTTGTTGCTGTCGCTCCAGGCCCATGACGTGGCCAGCCAGGGCGAGGTCTTGCCGCTCTCCAGGTTGTCCATGTACACCAGCGGCTCATAGACCGGGCCGAACGGCAGGATGGTGACGTTCGGGTTGAACGGGTTGAACTGGCAGGTCCAGGTGGACCCGAACTCGTTGGAGATGGTCAGGGTGCCGCTGGCAGCGGCCGGGCCTGACTTGGTTCCGGTCCCGGATGACGAGCTGGTCCCGCAGGCGGCCGCTGCCGTCAGCAAGCCAGCGACCCCGATGATGACCCCGATTGCCTTAAGGCGTCTCATGGCTGCTGCCCTTCAAGGAGTTTCCGCGCATGGGCGCGGGCCAGGGTCCTGGCCGGCCGGACGCGCATGCGCGGGAGGATGAGCGAGCCGGCCAGGCCAGGCCGGCCGCGGGAAGGCATGCTGGCTGCCCGTCATGCCATGGTGTCCTGATTCAGCGTGATCCCGGTGCCGTCCGCGCCCGGAACCTGGTGATAGACGCCGCGCGCCGCGACGTCGTGACCGGCCTGCGCCGCGTCGACCGCCAGTGCCACCGCGCCCAGCAGCGGGGCGTCGTCAGGGAAGCGCGCGACCACCAGCTCGGGCGGGAAGGGGACTCCCGAGCTCAGCGCGTGCTGCAGGTGCGGCCGGAGCCGCTCCCAGGACCGGACCATGCCGCCGCCGACAGCTATCCGGACCGGATTCAGGCAGATGGCCAGGTTCACCAGGTGAAAGCCGAGCTCCGCGGCGAAGTCGGCGAGCAGGTCATGCAGACCGCTGTCGCCGGGCCCGGCGTCGAATACCGCCGCCGCGGTGAGCGGCCCGTGCTGACCGCCGGCCCCGGCCGCCCGCCGGGCCAGCGCCTGGCCGCTGACCATGTCCTCCAGCGGGATGCGCTGCTCCAGCGCGAGCCCGACGTCGGAGAGCGACCGGAGGTTGTAGCCGATCTCGCCCGCGGCGCCGTTGGCGCCGGCCAGGACGGTGCCGCCGATCACGATGGCGGCCGCCAGGCCGGTGCCGAGGTTGAGGTAGACGGCCGGGTCGCAGCCCGCCAGCGCGCCCCACCTGGCCTCGGCCTGGGCCGCGGCCTTCGCGTCGGTGGCCATCCTGATCACGGCACCGCCGAAGGCGGCTCGCAGCTCGCGGCCGAATGCGAGCCCGTCCCAGCCGCTGATGGCCGGCGCGAGCTCGACGCGGTCGTCGAAGGGAATCCCGAACGTGGAGACCCCGACGGCGGCGAGCTGGCTGCCCGGTGCCGCTGTCTCCAGCAGGTCGCGGGCGGTCTCGACGCCGCGGTCGAAGCTCGCGCGGGCGCCGAGTTCTCCGCCGCTGCTGACCGTGGCGGTCGCGAGCCGGTTACCGGCCAGGTCGCAGACCGCGATGGCGATCTTCGTGCCGCCGAAGTCGAGCCCGAGCACGACCGTGGCTTGGCTCATCGGGACCTTCCGGATTCGGGGCGCGACTTCGGCGGCTGTTCATGAGATAGTTAGGACAGTATCCTAACTATCTCGGGAGCGACAAGGCCCGAAGCTGAAAATGCCCGGCATTCCGGGGCCGGCATCCGGCCGGGCATTCCGGCCGGGCATCCGGGCCGGGCATCCGGGCCGGCGGGCGCAGGCGATGCGCCGCACGGCCGCGGTGCGGGAAGATGATGGGGGGAGGTGGCCGTGAAGGTCATTCCGGCCGGTGCGCCACGGACTGCAGCGGACGGCGCCGACGGCGCGGAGACGGTCAGTTCCTATGTGCCTGCCCAGGTCAATGGCGGGCTGGCGGCGCGACCGCAGCTCATCCGGGCGATGAACGAGCAGCTCCTGCTCGGTCACATCCGGCAGCTCGGCCCTTGCTCGCGCGCTGACCTGGCGCGCTTGTCCGGGCTCTCCAAGCCAACGGTCTCGCTCGCGCTGGCCAACGTGGAGAGCTCAGGCCTGGTGCGGATCGCCGGGCAGCGGACTGGCGTGCCTGGCCGTTCCGCCCGGCTGTATGAGATCAGGCCTGGCGCGGGCTTCGTGCTCGGACTCGACATCGGCCTGCGGTACCTGCGCGGCGCGCTTGCCGACCTGACCGGCGAGATCCGCGCCAAGGCCTCCGCGCGTGCCCGCGCGTCGAGCGTGACCGGCCGGGTGGCGGAGCTGATCCGGCTGGCCGACGCCCTGTGCGCCGAGGCGGGGCTGGAGCCCGCGGCCATTACCCAGACGGTCATCGGCAGCCCGGGCGTGTATGACCCGCGGCGGAACGCCATGGCGCTCACCGGCCAGCTTTCCGGCTGGAGCCGCCCGGCCGTGCTGGCCGGCCTGCGGGAGGCGTTCGGCCAGCATCTTGTCGTCGAGAACGACGTCGACGCCGCGGCCCTTGCCGAGCAGGCACATGGCTACGGCCGGGATTTCGCCAGCTTCGCCTTCGTCTGGATCGGGACCGGCATCGGCATGGGGCTGGTGCTGGACGGCAGGCTGCACCGCGGCGTGCACGGCGTGGCGGGCGAGATCGCCTTCCTGCCCATCTCCGAGGGCCTCGGTACGGACCCCGGCGATGCCAGGAAGCGGGGCGCGCTGGAGGCGGCGGCATCGGCGCAGGCCGTGGTGCGTGCCGCCCGCCGGGCGGGCATGCGGGGACCGGTGTCGGCGCGCCGGGTATTCGCCGCGGCGGCCAGGGGGGACGAGCGCGCGGCTGCCGTGGTGGCGCAGGAGGCGCGGCTGGTGGCCAAGGCCGTCTGCTCGGTCGTCACGGTCGTCGACCCTGAGCTCGTCGTGCTCGGCGGGGGAATCGGCCAGGCTCCTGGTTTCGCCGCGGCCGTGACCGATGAACTCCGCCGGCTGGCCCCGGTGCTGCCCGAGGTCCGGGTCAGCGCGCTCGGCACCGACGCCGTCGTGGACGGGTGCCTGGCGTCCGGCACGGAACTGGCGTGGAAGCAACTGCTGGCGCTGCTTCCGTCGGCGCCCGCACCGGACGGCGGCGCGGTGCCAGCCCAGCCGGGAATTCGCTGACGCAGCGGTCCCAGCCCGCGGTCCCGCCCCGCGGTCAGCGGCCCCCGGTCAGCGGTCAGCCCTTTCCGGGGTCAGCCTTTTCCGCCGCTGGCAACTGATTGGCTGAAGAGGCGGCAATGTACTGGCTCGACTCCCCGCGCCACAGCAGGATGATCGCGCCGAGCCCGGCCAGCCAGACCAGCCCGCCGAACGCGAGTGCGGCGGGCGCATGCGCCCGGACGGCCGAGAGGAGCAGGTCCAGGGTGTTGACGGCGAAGAGAACCGTCGCCACGATCCGCGCCCATTTATGCCCGGCTCCGTTCGCCCGGGCCATCACGATCCACAGTCCGACCGCGATCAGCCCGCTGATGATGGCTGCGCCGAGCACGGACGTCTGGATCGTGTGCAGCCTGCTCGCCGTGTAAAGCGGATGCTGCTTGAGGATGGCGGTCTTGAGGCTGTTGATAGTCGCCAGCGTCAAGATAATGCCGATCAGCTGCAAGCCCGCGCCCACGTACATGATCTTGACCGCCATCAGCACCGGCGGCGGCGCGACGGGCCGCGGAGGCTGCTCCGGCATCTGCGAGCCGGTCGGGTACGGCTGGTACATGGCTGCTCCTCACGCGCTTGACAATGACCATCATCCCGTACGACCCCGCGTATCACGCGTTCGCCATGGTGTCACGCGTTCGCCATGACCGAATACGGATATCGCGGCACGAACTATCTTCGGGCCAGTTCGAATCATCCACCATGCTGACCCGGACGTCATGCATGCCCCGGACGTCCCGGTGGCACGGCCGGTAGGCCGCCGCCGGTAGCATCACCTGAGTCAGTTTGGTGGGCACTGAATCAGCTTGGTGAGCAGATGTCCCCGTCCCAAGGCATTTGGCTACGAGAGGTAATGCGGATGGAAACAGCGCGTTCCGGGCCGGACGTAGCCAGCGACGTGCCCCAGATCAGGGGCAGTCGCCAGATCCAGTGCGATGTGCTTGTCGCGCTGGCGGAATGCAGGAACCACCGGAAGTGGTTCGCCCAGTTCGCGGAGCCGTATCTCGGTGACAGCCCGATTGAGATTGGCAGCGGCCTCGGCGATTACGCGAAGGAATGGATCCCGCTGGTGAGCAGCTTCACCGCTACCGACGCGGATCCGGCCTCGGTGCTGGAACTGAAGAAGGAGATGGCCCCCTACCCGGGCGTGTCGGTGCGGCAGATTACCTTGCCAGCCACGGAGCGGGCGGCGCACACCTGCCTGATCGCCTACAACGTGCTCGAGCACATCGACGATCACGTCGGGGCGCTGCGCAGCATGGGCCTGCTGGTCCGCGGCGGCGGCTACATCGTGCTCGTCTGCCCGGCATTCCCGTTCGCCATGAGCAAGGTGGATATCGCGACCGGGCATGTCAGGCGCTATACCAAGCGCTCGATGCGGGCCGCCCTGGCCGGCGCGGGCCTGGAAGTAGTGTCCGTGCGGTACGCCAACTCGCTCGGGCTTCTTTGCTACTACGTGTTCACTAGCCTGCTCGGGAAGACGCCGTCAGAGGGCGGCACGATGACGTTTTATGACCGTCTCGTGGTCCCCATCGTCCGCTTTGCCGAGCGCATCATCGTGCGGCCCCCGTTCGGCCAGTCGGTACTCGCGATAGCGCGGGTTACCGATGGCGGCGCCGGCCAGGCCGGTAGACGGACACGCCGTCAGCCCGGTAACTGAAGCGGAAACCGGTGGCTGTCAGGTAACTGCTGACCGCGGGCTTCAGCCGGTGCCACGCGAGCACCCAGCCGATGTCCATGCCCTCGGCGTCCTGCCGCGCGGCGGCCAGCAGCGCCGGCCGGCTGCGATGCCCGTGCTGGGCCGCGATCAGCCCGCGGTAGAAGGCGTGCGCCGTGATGGCGGCGGCCGTGGGAGCGGGTACCCAGGAGCTATAGGACATTGCCCGGGGATGACCGTCAGCAGTCGCGAGCAGCAGCGCCCGGGGGGAAATCGCACTGCCGTACAGCGGGATGCCGCCGCGCAGCCCGAACGGGATATCCAGCACGATGGAACCGGAGCGGTCAGCGGCGATGGGCCGGTCGAGGGCGGGCAGCGCGGTGCGCATCGTCCCGCGGTGCGGGATTCCCGACCAGCCGGCCTCCAGGACGGCGAGCGCGAGCACCGTTACCGCCAGCGGCCGCGCGTGATCCCGGAGCCAGTCCACCGCGCTCCCGGCCAGCAGCGCGGCAGGGACCAGCCCGAGCAGGGCCAGCCGGTCGGCTTCCCGCAGGGCGGACAGGCCAGGGATCCGGACGAACCACGTGTAGGGCAGTGCCAGCGATACCCGCGCGCCGTGCCATGTCCCGGCGAGCGGGACGTACTGCCTGCGGCCGGCGTACAGGGTGGTTCCCAGCGCCAGGGCGGCGCAGCCGAGCCATAGCAAGGCCAGTAACCACGCGCTGTGCCGGCGCCAGGAGACGGCCAGCCCTGCCACGGCCAGCGCGGTCAGCACCAGGCCGAATGTCGGCACTCCCTCGGCTGGCTGCCGGTACTGATAGATGGCCGCCAGGCCGGACAGCCCGAAGTCGGCAACCCGCGGCGAGGGCCCGAACAGCCCGGGCAGCTGCGCCCCGTACAGCCCGTAACCGTGTGCCTGGGCGGCGGCCGGCGCCGCGGCGCCGCCCGCGCTGGCCTGCTGGGCCATCGCGATGAGCTGCGGGCTGGCGACCACGGCGGCGACCAGGGCGGCAGCGGACACTCCGGCCAGCCGTGCCGCCACCGGGCGGCGGACCAGCCGCGGGGCCAGGATCAGCGCGGCCAGGATGACGGCCATCACCGCGGTCTCCTGGTTGACCAGCACCGACGTGCCCAGGACCAGCCCGGCGATGATGCCGCGCCGCAGGCCGGGAAGCCGGCGCAGCCGGACGGCGGCCTCCACGGTCATCGGCAGCCACGCAGCGCCGATGGCGATGTTGAGGTGGTACCAGTCCTGCCAGGCCAGCATGGCGGACAGGCCGAACAGCGCCCCGGCCGCGATCGCACCCCAAGAGTGCAGCCACAGCCGCGCCGCCCGGAACATCACGTAGCAGAGCAGCCCCGGCATGGCGATCGTGAGCAGGAAGAACGAGCTAGCCGGGCCGAATGCCACGGTCACCGGCGTCATCACCAGCCCGGCCAGCGGCATCGTCGTATCGAATCCGAGCTGCATCCCGGCCGGCGCCCCCATCTGGTGGGTGAACCACGGGTTGCCCAGGCGGGATACCTGCCGTGCCACCCACCACAGGTCCCACACGTAGCTACTCACATCGCGGACGGCCGGCACCCTGCCGGTCAGGTACGCCGCGCGGGGCCAGGTCGCCGCGATCCCGGCGGCCAGGTAGCACGCGAGCAGGGCAACGTGCCGGCCGGCCGGGCTGCGCGCGGCCCGGGCACGCAGGCCCGGGCGGTCCGCTGCCGCCTCGCGGTCCGCTGCCGCCTCGCGGTCCGCCGTGGCCGCCGGCCGGGGAGTCGTGGCCACCGGCTAAAGTCCTGACGTGGCTCTACGGGAGGAAACCGGCCTTAGCCTGCCGCCGAGGCGGCTGATCGGCTGGGAAATTTTCGTGGTCTTCGCCGTTTCGCTAGGCGCGAGCGGCCTGAACGCGCTGATCGAGCTGATCGGGTCGCTGACCGCGCCGCAGTCCCTGCGGCAGCAGCAGGCGCTCCTGGTGGGGTCGCTCGCGCCCGGCCGCCCCCTACTTGACCTGGTTCTTCAGCTGGTCAGCGTAGCGGAAGGGCTCGCCCCGGTCGCGCTGGTCTTCTACCTGCTTGCCCGGTCCGGCGAGTCGCCCTCGGATATGGGCCTGGACGCAAGCCAGCCGGGCCGCGACGCCGCCTGGGGCGCGCTGATTGCCGCGGTCATCGGCGGCACCGGGCTTGCCCTCTACCTGACCGCGTTCCATCTGGGGATCAGCCTGACCGTCGTGCCGGAGAACCTGCCCGCGGTCTGGTGGCGCATCCCCATCCTGATCCTGAACGCGGCGCAGGACGGCATCCTGGAGGAAGTACTGGTCATCGGGTACCTGCTGCGCAGGCTGGACCAGCTCGGCTGGACGCCATGGCGCGCGATCGTGTTCAGCGCCCTCCTGCGCGGCTCGTACCACCTGTACCAGGGATTCGGCGGTTTCCTCGGCAACGCGGTGATGGGCGTGATCTTCGGGTACCTCTACCGGCGGTGGGGCCGGATCACCCCGCTGGTCATCGCGCACACCCTGATCGACTCGGTCGCGTTCGTCGGCTACGCGGCACTGCATGGCCGGGTGTCCTGGCTCCCGTAGCCGGAGTTTCGCGCCGGGTATCCCCGGCCTACCCGCGGCTCGGTCCCCCGGCCGCTGGATTGGCTGCTCCGGCGCGAGCCGCCGGGCCGGCCCGCTGGCGGCTGGCCCGGGCAAGCAGGCGCCTGGCAGCTGGCAGGTCCAGAATGAGCGCGAGCCCGCAGACCGTTCCGATACCGACAGCGGCGCCGGCCACGGTATCGGTGAAGTAGTGCCATCGCAGGCCGATGACGGCGATAGCGACGACGCCTCCCAGCACGCAGGCCGCTGCCGGGATCACTGCGCGCAGTGCCGCTGCGCTGGCCGGCCGCGGCGGGATGAGAAGCAGCACCGTGACCACCGCGGCAAGCGCGAACATGGCCGTGGTATGCCCGCTCGGATAGCTGAGCACGCCCAGATAGGTGCGGTGGAACAGGTGCTTGAGCAGGCCGTCGGTCAGCCCGACGGCAGCAAGTACCGCGGCCGCGGCAAGCACGGCGCCGTTAAGCCGGCCGGCCAGCAGGCAGGCGACGGCAATGGCCGCGCTCGCCGCGCCCGCCGGAATCAGCGAACCCGGGGCTGCAAGCCGCAGCGCGAGGCCTGGGTGGCCGCCGAACCAGCTAATGATCGGAGAGTCGACGGCCTGATCGAGCCAGTCTGCTTTGGCCTGGTGCGCGAAGAGCACGCCGAGCAGGACGACCAAGACCGCGCAGCAGGCCAGCAGCGCGCCAGCCCGGGAACGGGCGGAAGCGGCCAGCAGGGGCCGGCCGGGCCGTAAATGGTTTCCTTCCACGCCGCTCCTTCAGTTGCCTGCCGGCGAGGCGCGAGCCCGCGACCCCGGCCAGCCAGCCTACTGTCCCGGAGCCAGCCTTACCTGCCGAGACCCTCCAGCACCAGCGCGCCGGGCAGGCGGCCGAGCCACTCGCCGGGCAGCGCCAGCTTGGAGCGCCGGACGCCGCTGCCGACGACGATCCGGGGTGCGGCGGCGACAGCCGCGTCCACGAAGACGGGCCAGTGCGCCGGCAGGCCGATCGGCGTGATACCGCCGTACTCCATCTGAGTCTCCGCGACGGCGAGCTCGACGGCCGCGAAGGATGCCTTGCGGACATCAAGCTGGCGGCGGACGACGCCGTTGACATCGGCTCTGGTGCTGGCCAGCACCACGCACGCGGCGAACCTGGTCTCGCCGCCGCGCCGCCCGGTGACCACCACGCAATTCGCTGACTTGTCCGGCGCCACGTCATAGCGCTCGCAGAAAGCGGCGGTGTCGGCGAGCGCGGGGTCGATCTCCGCGACGCCGACCGCGCCGGCGTCCAGCGTGCCGCCGGCGGCGGCGAGCGCGGCCGCCACGGCCGGGGCCAGCAGATCGGGCCGCCCGAGTGCGGTGACGGTGTCAAGATTGCCGATGCTCATGGTCACCCCGGAAGTCTAGATCCGCGCTGGTGTAGGGTCCGGGTGACTTAGCACCAATAACTCGGCCGGGAAACCGGTCTTGAGTACGCGGTTCAATCCGTTACCGGCGGTGGCAATTGCTTGCGGACCTGGCGCGCGCCTTCCTCGGCGCGATTGCTGCGGGCGTGCTGCCCGGGTATTTCTGGGCCGGCTTCCTGCGCCCGGCGGGCGGCCTGGGGGAGCGGCTGGCGTGGTCGGCGGCTCTGTCGATGGCGTCCGTGCCGGTACTGGCGCTGGTCGTAGCGCGGGCCGCCGGGACCGGAGTCACCCTCTGGGTGGCCATCGTGTCCATCGCCGTCGTGCTCGGCTCCGGCGCCCTGGCCCGCATCGTGCGAGGCGCGCCCGTCCCGCAAGGTGCAGCCGGCCGGCCGGCCGGCCGGCGACGTGCGCCGGACGGCCCGGCCCGCCGGCGCGATGCGCCCGATGGCCCGGCCGGCCCGGTGCTGCCGCGGCCGCCGGCAATCAGCGACTGGCGGACGCTGGCGCTGATCGTCGCCGCCTTCGGCCTGGCGCTGGCCGTGGCGCTCGGCCTGCCATCGCCGTGGTGGCTGCTGATCGTGATCCTGGCCGCGCTGGCCGTGGCCGGCGCCCTGGCAGCGACGGGAACCGAATCCGGCTGGCAGCCCCCCGCGGTGCTCCGCGAGCCCGTGCTGGCGATCGTGCTGGCCCTGACGGCGGTGCGCGCGTACGCCGGGCCGGTCCGGCACGACTGGCCCTACCTGCGCGGCAGTGACCAGTTCTCGCATGCGGTGATGGCCGAGCAGATGCTCGCTCATGGCTCGTACGCCAGCTACCTGATCTACCCGCCGGGATTCTCGACGCTCACTGCGGTCATCTGCCGGGTGTCCGGCCTGACGCCGCTGGTCCTGTTCCCGGTGCTGGCGCCTGCCCTGCTGGTGCTGACGACGCTGGCCGCCTATGCACTGGCCACGAAGCTGTGGGGCTGGGAGTACGGCCTGGCGGCGGCGGCGCTATCCGGTCTCGTGCTGCGGGGCCCGTACGCGAGCTTCGCCGAGGGCCGCTATCCCGACCTGACCGCCGCGTACTTCCTGCTCGTCATGCTGGTCGCCGCGCTGATCACGCTGTACGGGTCCCCGTCGGTCCGGTCCGCGCTGCTGGTCGCCGTCGTGGGCGCGTCCGTGGTGCTCTACCACTCGGTGGCCACCCTGTACCTGGCGCTGCTGCTCGCCGTCGTCACCGTCGTCGGCCTGCCGTACCTGCTGCTGTACCGGGGCCGATCGGGAGCACACGGCGAAGGCGGCACCGGACGGCGTGCTGAGGTACGCGCGGGACGGCGTGCTGAGGTACGCGCGGGACGGCGTGCTGACGTGGGCGGCGAAGTGCCCGCCGGGGCACGCGACGAAGTGCCCGTGGGAGGACGGGAGGAAGTGCCCGCCGGCGCACGCGAGGAAGTGCCCGCGGGAGGACGGGAGGAGCGGCGCGCGGATGGCCGGGCGGAGGCGCGCCGCCTGGCGGGGTCGCTGACGCTCGCGCTGGCCGGGCTCGGGGTGCTCTCGGTGGCGTACGCCGCCTACACCTACCTGCTCGGCAAATCCGGGACAGGTTCGTCGGCGACCTCCACTGCGGTGTCTATCGCGGTGGGCAGCCAGCCCGTGCTCAGCGTCACGAACGTGCTGTCCGCGCTGTCATCCTCGGTCGTCTGGCTCGGTGGTTTCGGCCTCGCGGCGCTGGTGGCGGGAATCAGGTACCTGCGCCGGCCCGGGCAGGTGCTCGCCGCGCTGACGCTGGTGCTCTGGTGCGCCCTGATGTACGCGGGCAGCAGGACTGCGGCCGACGGCTTCCCGCAGCGCTTCGAGCGCGACCTGGGCGGCGCGCTCTCCGTGCTCGGCGCCCTTGGCGCTGGCCTGATCCTGCAGTCGCTGGCGCGCTGGCGGGCCCCCAGGCGGATCGTTGTCGTGCTCGCCGCCATGGCCGCCGTCGCCGTGGTCGCGATCGCGGGGCTGCAGGCGATCCGCGCCACGGTGGACGAGAGCCACCCGGTGCACACCGGCATCCTGGACCCGCAGATCGCTGCCGCGGGCGCCTGGCTGGGGCAGCACAACACCGGCGGCACGATCATCTCGACCCCGGCCATGAACTCCGGCATCACCAACCGGGCCGTGCTGGCCATGGGCGGATACACCGGCCTGCAGTCCTACAGCCCGTTCCGGATCGCGCATCCCCGGTCGCTGCCAACCGCCGGCCGCGCGCCGCTGCTGGAATCCCAGGAGGTGCTGCAGCATCCGGCCAGCTGCCGGTCGGCCAGCATCTTCGCCGGCCAGGATGTCAGGTTCATCGTCCTCTACCGGCTCGGGCGCGCCGCCGACCTGGCCGGGTTCCGCACCGACCCGGCGCGGTACCACCGCGTGTTCGAGAACCCGTCCGTCGTCATCTACGTCCCGTCCCGCGCCCCCGCCGTGGCATGTCCGGCGGCGCACTAGCCCGCCGGCGACCCGCGCCCGCCCGCCTGCTGACGACCCGCGCCCGCCCGCGCGCCTGCTGACGACCGCCCGCCTGCTGACGACCCGCCTGCCCGCCATCCCGCCTCTCCCACGCCCTATCTGATTAAAGCGAAGGATCCGCGTCCTAGGACGCGCCGGATCCTTCGCGCTAATCACGCGGGCGGTGATCTGTCCTGAATCAATCTGGCTATAACGTTTTGCAGTGGTACAGTCACAACATGTAACTATTGCCGCAAGTGGCGTTCGGGGGAACCGTGGGGGTTCAGAGGGCGGATTCCGCAGCGGGTCGGGAGTCTGAGCTGGCCTCGCGGCTGGCGGCCATCGTGGAGTCGTCGGATGACGCCATCATCGGCAAGACGCTGGACGGCACGATTACCAGCTGGAACGCCGGGGCGGCGGCCATGTACGGCTATGCCGCCGGTGAGATGGTGGGGCGCAATGTGTCGGTGCTCGTCCCGCCGGACCGGCCCGGCGAGCTTGCGCCCATCCTCGGCCGGCTGGGGCGGGGAGAGCGGGTCGAGCATTTCGAGACGAAGCGCCGCCGCAAGGACGGAAGCAGCATCGACGTATCGGTGTCGATCTCCCCGATCCGCGACAGCGGCGGCGCGGTGATCGGGGCGTCGACCGTGGCCAGGGACATGACCGAACGCAACACGGCGGAGGCTGAGCGGCGCGCCATAGTTCAGGTACTGCAACAGACGGAGCGCCGGGAGTCTGAGCTGGCCTCGCGGCTGGCGGCCATCGTGGAGTCGGCGTCCGTCGCCATTATCGGCGCGGCGCTCGACGGTGTCGTCACCAGCTGGAATTCTGCGGCGGAACGCGTGCTGGGTTACGCCCCCGGTGAGATGATCGGGCATGACGTGTCGGTGATAGTCCCGCCGGGCCAGGCCAGTGAGCTGGCGCCCATCCTCGGCCGGCTGCGGCGGGGGGAACGGGTCGAGGCTTTCGAGACCCAGCTTCGCCGCAAGGACGGAAGCATCATCGACGTGTTGGTTTCCATCTCGCCGATCCGGGATGCGGGCGGTGAGGTGGTCGGCGTGTCGTCCATGTCCCGGGATGTGACGGAAAGCAAGCGCGCGGAGGCCGAGCGACGCGCCATAGAGCAGCAGCGGCAGCAGTCCGAGCGCCGTGAGTTCGAGCTGGCCTCGCGGCTGGCGGCCATCGTCGAATCGGCGTCCGTCGCCATTATCGGCGCGGGGCTCGACCACGTGGTCACAAGCTGGAACGCCGCGGCGGAGCGCATGCTGGGTTACGCCCCCGGTGAGATGATCGGGCATGACGTGTCGGTGATAGTCCCGCCGGATCAGGCCGCCGGGATTGCGCACAACTACGAGCGTCTGCGGCGTGGGGAGCGGGTCGAGTACGTCGAGACCAGGCTTCGCCGCAAGGACGGAAGCAGCATCGACGTGTCGGTTTCCGCCTCCCCGATCCTGGACGCGAGTGGCACGGTGGTCGGGGTGTCGGCCTTGACCAGGGATATGACTGAGCTCAATCGCGCGGAGGCCGAGCGCCAGGCGCTGGAGGGCCGGCTGCATCAGTCGGAGCGGCTTGAGAGCCTGGGCCAGCTGGCCGGCGGGATTGCCCATGACTTCAACAACCTGCTGGCCGTCATCATGAACTACGCCGGGTTCGTGATCGAGGAGACGGCTGACAGGCCCGCGGTGCTGGCCGACGCCGAGGAGATCAAGGCCGCCGCGCAGAGCGCCGCCCGGCTCACCAGGCAGCTGCTCATCTTCAGCCGGCGCGAGACCGTGCAGACGGAACCACTCGACCTTAACGCCATCGTGGCCGATGTCCGCAACCTGCTGTCCCGTAGCATCGGGGCACACGTCGAACTGCAACTCGAGTCGGCGGTGAACCTGCCGGCCATCGAGGCCGACCGTGGCCAGCTCGAGCAAGTCCTGCTCAATCTGGCCATCAACGCCCGCGACGCCATGCCCCAGGGCGGCATCCTCACGATCGGGACGAGCCTTGCCGGGCTCGGCGAGAGCTACACCCGGCTGCATCCCGGCGTCAGCCCAGGCCGCTATGTCGAACTGGCCGTCAGAGACACGGGCACCGGCATGAGCCCGGACGTCGCGGCTCGCATCTTCGAGCCGTTCTTCACCACCAAGCCGCAGGATCAGGGCACCGGCCTCGGGCTGGCCACCGTTTATGGCATCGTCACCCAGGCCGGGGGCAGCATGAGCGTCGATTCCGAGGAAGGCACGGGCACTACCTTCCGCCTCTACTTCCCCGCCGTCGGCGCACCCGCCATCCCGGCGACGCCGGCCACCGCTCCTGACGGCCGCGGCAACGGGGAGACGATTCTGGTTGTCGAGGATGAGCCAGCCGTACTGGCAGTCACCTCGCGGATCCTGCGCCACAACGGCTACGCCACCCTCGAGGCCGGCACATTCGAGGAAGCACTGTCGCTGGCGGCCTCCCGCGACTTCCAGCTGCTGCTGACCGACTCCGTCATGCCCCGTATGTCCGGTGCCACACTGGCCGAACGCGTGGTCGAGCTGAGGCCTGGGCTGCCCGTCCTGTACATGTCCGGCTACAGCGAGGGAGCGCCTGCCCCGCTGTACGCCGTCGACAAGGCAGCAGCCCATCTCCAGAAGCCCTTCGACCAGCAGACCTTGCTCGAAAAAGTGCACGCGGCGCTGAATAGTCCTCCCACGGCATAGTCCTCCCACGGCATAGTCCTCCCACGGCGCCACCCGGTGGCCCGTGACGGCCTGCCCGTCACCAGCCCGCACCCGCCCGCCCCGCCATCCCTGCGCCCTGTCTGATGAACACGAAGGATTAGCGTCCCATTTGGCGCCGGATCCTTCGGGATCATCAACGCGCGCCGTTACGACCCGGGTGACCGCGTCGAGCCTCGTTGCGTCCCCATGGGCTGTTATGCCATCCTGTCCGATGACGACAATGGGTAATCGGACGATTGCTTAAGGTGATGGAAATTTGGCGTCAGGCACGGACTTCGTTCTAGTCGTCAGGGCGCAGATCACTTTCTGGCGGCTGAGCAGGCCGCGTTCCCTTGCCTAGACGGCCGCCGTATCAGGTCGGCGGTCTCGTTCGTCTGCACTGCCGCGCCGCCGCGGATCGAACGGGGCCCGCCGGGCCAGGCCGACGCGACGCAGAACGGAAAAGGGGATCCGTGATGACTTCATCCGCCTCAGCGCGGTTGCGCAGGACGCGGCGCTATACGCTCATGGTCTTGCCCTCGGCGGCCGCGCTGAGCATGGCCGCGCTGCTGATGGTGCCTGGCGTCGCTCAGGCCCAAAGCGCCCGCAGCGTCATGCTCCCGGTGCCCGCCGGGAGCTTCCTGCCCTCGATCTCCACCCAGCAGATGCAGCCCTGGGAAGGGGTTTCGGACGGGCAGACAGTCAACAGCGACGCCAGCTACGCCGGGGTGCTCTGCGTCGGCTCCACCGTCTACGTCAGCCTCGAGCTTGCGCAGACCGATTTGCCCAATGCTGACTTCAGCACGGGCTACAAGCTGGACGGAAACGCGCCGATCCCGACCGGAAAATTCTTCCGGACCAACGCGCAAGGTACCGGCTTCGCCGGGTTCCGTATCACTGACGTCCCGGCCGGATCACACAACGTGGTCGTCGAGGTCAACAACAATCCGCCGCCGGGATACACCTACTACATCAGCGCCGGCGCCAACAACGGCAGCGCCTACCCCGGTATCCCGTTCTCCTGCCAGACTTGACTTTCTCCTGCCAGACCTGACTTCGCCATCGCGGATGCCAGCGGCGGCTCCGCGCCCTTGTGGCGCGGGCCGCCCTCGGCCGTTCAATTATTATCTGATCATGGAGGAAGCCGGATCCAGGCGCGAGAACATCGGCGGTACGGGCATCGACGCGGCCACGGCCACGGTCGGCGGGCTGCACCGCGCCATCGCGTCCGGCGCGCTGACCTCGGCGCAACTCACCGCGTTCTACCTGGCGACGATCGAGCGGCTCAATCCGCGGCTGCGCGCCGTGATCCAGGTCAGCGCCACCGCCGCGGCCGAGGCCAGCGCCAGCGACAGCGCACGGGCGAACGGGGCGCCGGGCCGGCCGCTCGAAGGCATCCCGGTGCTGATCAAGGACAACATCGCCGTCGAGGGAATGCCCGCCACGGCCGGCTCTCCTGCGCTGCAGGACTCGGGGAACGGGGACGCGTTCCTCGTCGGCAGGCTGCGCGCGGCCGGCGCGGTGGTGCTCGGCAAGGCGAACCTGTCCGAGTGGGCGAACTTCCGCTCCCCCCGTTCGAGCAGCGGCTGGAGCACGCTAGGCGGCCAGGCGGTGAACCCGCACGGGACGGGCCGCAATCCGTCCGGCTCAAGCTCCGGCTCGGCCGTGTCCGTCGCCGCGGGGCTGGCCCCGGTCGCGGTCGGCACGGAGACTGACGGCTCGATCATCAGCCCGGCCAGTGCCTGCGGGATCGTCGGCGTCAAGCCGACCCTGGGTCTGGTCAGCCGGACCGGTATCGTGCCCATCTCGCTAGCGCAGGACACCGCCGGCCCGATGGCCCGCTCGGTCGCCGACGCGGCCGCGCTGCTGGGCGCAATGTCAGGCCCGGATCCCGCCGACGAGGCGACGGGACGGGCACCCGGCACGCTGGCCGACTATACGGTCTTCCTCGACGCCGCAGCCCTGGACGGCGCGCGGCTCGGCGTCTGGCGGGACGGGTCGGCAGCGGCCGGCCCGGCGGCGGTCGCGCTGCTGGACGCGGCGGTGGCGCGGCTGCGCGGCTGCGGCGCCAGGGTCATCGATCCGGTGGAGTTCCCCGGCGTGGGCGTCATCGGGGAACCGGAGCACGCTGCCCTGCTGCACGAATTCAAGCACTACCTGAACGCCTATCTCGGCGCGCTGCCCGGCAGCCATCCGGCGACTCTCTCCGACCTGATCACCTTCAACAGCAATAACGCAGCCACCGTGCTGGCTCACTTCGGCCAGGAACTGTTCGAGCAGGCGGACGCCACCAGCGGCGACCTTGCTGACGAGTACTACCTGGCCGCGCGCGGCCAGGCGAACAGGCTGGCCACCAGGTCACTGGACGGCGTGCTGCGGACGGACCGCCTTGAGGCGGTTATCGCGCTGAGCGGCAGTCCCGCCTGGCTGACCGATCACGTGCTCGGCGATCATCATGTGTTCGGCTCATCGTCGCCGGCTGCCGTGGCCGGGTACCCCGCAGTATCCGTTCCTGCTGGTTTTGTCGCCGGGCTCCCTGTTGGCGTGTCCTTCATAGGATCGCCGTGGAGCGAGCCGCGGCTACTCGCCCTGGCATACGCGTTCGAGCAGGCTGGACGTGCCGGGGACGCTAGCACGGCCATCGCTCGGTAGCCTGGCGGCTATGGAATCCTGGCGCTCCGCGAGCGTTCCCGAACTGCCCGGACACGGTAACGAGCCACGGATCAGTGACACCGCGAGCGGCGAGCTGGCGGTCGCGGCGGACGGGCGCGCGGCGACCCTCTATGCCTGCGGGATCACGCCCTACGACGCCACGCATATCGGGCATGCGGCGACGTTCATCGCCTGGGACCTGCTGGTGCGCGCCTGGCGTGACGCCGGCCACGAGGTCAGCTACGTGCAGAACGTCACGGACGTCGATGATCCGCTGCTGGAGCGCGCGGCCAGGGACGGCGAGGACTGGCGGGAACTAGCTGTGCGCGAGATCGAGCTGTACCGGGCCGACATGACGGCGCTGCGGGTGCTCCCGCCGGCCAGTTTTGTCGGGGCGGTCGAGGCGATGGGCCTGATCGAGCGGTTCAACCTGTCGCTGGCCCGCCATGGCGCACTGTACGAACTGGACGGCGACATGTACTTCGCCCGGTCCTCCGATCCGGAGTTCGGCACGGTCTCCGGGTTCGACCCGGCGGTAATGATCGAGCTGTCGGCCGAGCGCGGCGGCGATCCGGCCAGGCCGGGTAAGAAGGACCCGCTGGACGCGCTGGTCTGGCTCGCGGCCAGGCCGGGGGAGCCGGCCTGGGAGTCGGAGTTCGGCCCCGGCCGTCCCGGCTGGCACGTTGAGTGCGCGGCCATCGCGACGGAGTACCTGGGCGCTGTGTTCGATGTTCAGGCTGGCGGCAGCGACCTGATTTTCCCGCACCATGAGCTGAGTGCCTCGCACGCCCGGGTGGCCGGCGGCGGCGGCCCGATGTTCGCCCGCCGGTACGCGCACGCCGGGATGGTGCGGCTCGACGGCGAGAAAATGTCCAAGTCGCTGGGCAACCTGGTGTTCGTGTCCGCGCTGCGGTCGGCCGGCGTCGACCCGATGGTGATCCGGCTGGCGATCCTGGCTCATCACTACCGGCAGGACTGGGACTGGACTGAGGAAGGGCTGGCCGCCGCGGCGGACCGGCTGGCCCGCTGGCGCAGCGCCGTGGCTCTCGGCGCGGGCGGTCCCGGCGGCGAGCGGTCGGCGGCCCTGGCGCTGCTAGCCGAGGTGCGCGATCGGATGGCCGACGACCTGGACGCGCCCGGCGCGCTCGCCGTGGTGGACCGCTGGGCCGACGCCGTGCTCTCGGATTCAGCGGCACCTGCCGCGTCGCTGGTCAGGGAAACGGTCGATGCCCTGCTCGGCGTGGCGCTGTAAGCGGACGGTGCGCCGGATCTCCCGCGCCGTCTTGATAGCGCGCCGATATCGTGATATCCCTGCGGTATCGCTGACCGTGCTTTCTCCCTCTTGGGAACGATCATGACAAGAACGCCGCCAGATCCGGATCTGCCCGGCCCCGCTGACAGCTCCCCGGCCGCTCAGGGCGATCCGGTGCGGCTGCTGGTCAGTGCAGTGGGGCAGCTTCCTGCGGAGCAGCGGGACCTGGTCCTCACCTGGCTGCTGCGTCAGCGCCCTTCGCTGACGAGGCCATGGACGCTCGGCGCAGGATCGGGATCGGGATCGGGAGTGGATGCCCCGGAGCTGCAAGCCCTGCGGCGGGTCGTCGCCGGGCAGCCCTTGCGGGGGATGGCGCCAACCGCACAGCAGGTCGTGCCAGTGAGGTTCCCAACGCAGCAGCACGCGCAACTGCGGGAGTGGTGCGCTGAGCACGGCTTCTCGATGGCCACGGTGATCCGCGGGCTGGTTGCCCGCTTCCTTGAGGGCCAGTTGCCAGAGCACAACTGAGCCCCACCGCGCCTGATCTGGGCGCGGGCTTTCCTGGGTGGTACGGCCGACGCCGGCGTCCCTGTTGGGGCGCCGGCGCCGGCCGCTATCTCTGACGTTAGCTGGAGAGCACTGCCTCCGGTGCTAGCTGGAGAACTGGTAGATGGTTGTCGAGTTGAACGCCTGGCCAGGGTTGAGGACCGTGGACGGGAAGTTCGGCTGGTTCGGCGAGTTCGGGAAGTGTTGCGTCTCGAAGGTGTAGCCGTCGCTCTGCCGGTAGATGTGGTTGCTGATGCCCACCAGCGTTCCGGTGAGGAAGTTGCCGCTGTAGAACTGGACGCCGGGCTGGTCGGTCCAGACGGTTAGCTCACGTCCGCTGGCCGGATCCCACGCGTGGGAGGCGAGCCGGAGGCCGTCCATCGTCGGGCCGCTCTTGTTCAGCACCCAGTTGTGGTCGTAGCCCTGGGCGATGAGGAGCTGCGCGTTGTCCTGGTTGATCCGGGAGCCGATCGTGTGCGGAGTGGTGAAGTCGAACGGCGTGCCCTTGACCGGAGCGAGTACGCCGGTCGGGATCTGCGTCTTGTCGGTGGGCGTGTAGCGGTTCGCGTTGATCTGCACTACCTGGTTGTAGGCCGAGCCGGATGACTCGCCCGCCAGGTTGAAGTAGTCGTGGTTGGTGAAGTTGACCACCGTCGCCTTGCCCGCCACTGTCGCGTGGTAGTGCATCTTCAGCTCGTTGCTGTTGTTCAGGGTGAACGTGACGGTCTCGGTAAGCGTGCCGGGGTATCCCTGATCACCATTGGGGCTGACGATCGTCATGGCGACGCCGGCCGAACCGGCACTGTGCACTTCCTTGGCAGCATAGATGTGGTCGCCGAACCCGATCAGCCCGCCGTGCAGGCTGTTGCCGTTGTTGTTGATCGGCACGTGGTACGTGACGCCGTCAAGGGTGAACGTGCCCTTGGCGATCCGGTTGCCGTACCGGCCGATGTTCTCGCCGAAGTACGGGCCGCCGTTGGCGGTCACCGGGGGACTGTCCTCGGTGACGTAGTCCTTCAGCGTCTTGAAGCCGAGGATGACGTCGGCCAGCTTGCCATTGCGGCCAGGCACCATGATTGACTGCTGGATACCGCCGAAGGTGAGGAGCCTGACCTGCATGCGGTTGCAGTTGGTCAGGGTGTAGCGGTACACCTGCGTCAGTTTCCCGGTGTACGGCTCGATGGTTTTGCCGAAGGGCGCTCTCGAGACGGTTGGGCTGCTGCTGCACTGACGTACCTGCGATGTGGTTGCGGGTGCCCGGGCCATGCCGAGTATGCCGACGGTGCCTAGCGCGAGAGCAGCCACCGTACCGATGCGAACGGCGCTGCTTGCGGACGGGCGTTTCAACGCTATGTGCATGAAAGCTCCTTTGCTCTGTGGCGTGTCGGAGCGGGTCGACAGCCCGGCCACGGCCGTCGACTTGAGCCCCACCAGCGCATTGTGAGCGCTAACATCCGGAAAATCACCCCCCGGTCAATGACGAAAACATCGGATGCCTGCCCAGCCTTCTGATCAGCTTCCAGCTGAGATACCTATATTTTCCCAGGTAGAAGCTGTGACTGTCGGCAAGCCCAGTCTGGTATGAACCGTTTTCGCTATATAAGTATGACTTCCTGGTAAGGGAGAGCCGAAGCACGGCCTTAACACGATCCGGGCGATCTGTCCAGAACTGGCCCGTGGCTGTGGACGGGCGGTGAGGGTTATCCCCAGAAACAGCCAGGCGCCGAAAATCCGGGTGAACCTCAGGCGCCCGGCTTACAGGCTGGCCGCATGACAGATAACCGTTCTGCGAGTTCATCCTCGCCAGCGCAACCACCCGGCACTCCGTCCGGTCGCTCGCCGGGCCCGCGGTCCAATGGCCCGTCGGGCCTGCCATCCGCTCGCCCGCCCAGTCGCCGCCGGCGGCAAGCCAGCAAAGGAGGCGACGGCCCGGCTCGTGATGCGCCGCTGCAGCGAGTCAGGGTAGATTCGCCGGCCGGCGTCCTTGCCGTCGTACCTCACCTGCTGGGATTCCACCCAAGCAAGAGCTTCGTCGTGCTTGGCCTGGCCCCGCCGCGTGCCCGCGTCAAGCTCGGCTTCCGCTATGACCTCCCGGATCCGCCGGACGTCGCGGTAGCGGAGGAGATCGCCGGTCACGCGATGGCAGTCCTGGCCCGGCAGCGGATCACGACGGCCATCTTGATTGGCTACGGGGCCGGGCACCTTGTCACCCCGGTCGCTGACGCGCTGCGCGCCGCTGCGGGCAGCGCCAGGCTTTCGCTGCGCGAGGTGATGCGAGTTGAGGATGGCCGTTACTGGTCCTACCTCTGCCATGACCCGGCCTGCTGCCCGGCGGCGGGAGTGCCGTACGACTCGTTCGCGCACCCGGCCGCCGCAGCGCTCGTGACGGCAGGGCTGGCCGCCTACCCCGACAGGGAATCGATGGTCCGGACCCTGGCGCCGGCGACCGGTGCTGCTGCCGAGTCGATGGCCCGGGCGACGGACCGTGCGCGCGCGCGAGTTGCGGCACTGCTCGCGGAGCAGCGGAGATCGGGGCGGAGCGGCGACGTGCTGCAGCTGGTAGCCGAGGACGGGCGGCGTGCGGTCAGCGAGGCGATCGGTGCTTACCGCGCCGGGGGACGGCTCGCCGACGATGACAAGGTTGCCTGGCTCAGCGTGGCCCTCACGGACCTGCGGGTCCGCGACGACGCGTGGGCCCGGATGGACCCGGACTACAACGAAGCTCACCGGCGGCTGTGGACCGACATTGTCCGCCGGGCGTCCCGGGCGTACGTGCCAGCGCCCGCCTCGCTGCTGGCGTTCACCGCCTGGCAGGCCGGCGAGGGCACTCTCGCCAATATCGCCATCGAGCGTGCTCTGGACGCGGACCCGCAGTACTCGATGGCGCTGCTGCTCAGCGACGTGATCGACGCGGGGGTGCCGCCATCGGAAGCGCGATTGCCGATGACGCCAGAAGATGTCGCGGAGAGCTACGCGCAAGCCGGGCCAGGCAGCTAAACGCGCTCTGGCGAGCTGGCAGCCGCCGGCCGCCGGGACGCGGCCGGCTCCGCGGCCAGCGCGGCGAGGAGACGACCCGCTGGGTACCGCAAAGCGGCTGGCGGCAGGCTGGACGGCCGGCCGCTGAGCAGTACCCGCAGCGAACCCGTGCTGGTCTCGCGTGCCGTGCTGGTCTCGCGTGCGGTGCTGGTCTCGCGTGCGGTGCCCGTGTCGGGCGCGTTGCTTGCCTCGCGTGCGGCCCGGGGGCTTGCCGGGCTGCCCCCATGGGCCTGGCCGGAACCGTTGCCGCCGGCTCCGGCCCGGCGCAGCGCCTGGGCGGCGACGGCGGTCGCGGATCCGAACAGCGCAGCGCCGGGCAGCGCACGGCCGATCAGGTCAGCGGCGAGCTCATACTCGGTGCAGCCAAGCACGACCGCGCCGCAGCCAGCGGGCGTCCGGGCTGCCGCGTCGGACACCGCGGCGCGGGCCGCTGCCTCGTCGGCGGCATGGATCGCATCGGCCAGCCCGGCACAGGCGACCTCCGTGACCTGCGCTGAGGCGGCGAACTCGGTGATGAGCTGGCGCTGATAGGCGCTGCCCGTGGTGGCCGCGGTCGCCCAGATCGCGACCGCGTCGCTGAACGCCGCGGCTGGCTTGATCGCCGGAACGGTCCCGACCACCGGGATGCCCGGTTCGAACTCCTCTCGGAGCGCCCCGAGCGCATGGACGGAGCCAGTGTTGCACGCGAACACGAGCACGTCCGGCTTGTAGGCGGCGGCGGCCCGCGCGCAGCAGAGCGAGCGCTGGGCAATGTCGCCCGGCGTCCGTGCCCCCCACGGCATCCCGTCCGGGTCCATGGACAGCACCAGGTCGGCGTCGGGGCGCAGCCGGTGCAATTGCGCGGCGGCGGCCAGCAGCCCGAGGCCTGAGTTGAGCAGCGCGATCCGCATGCGCCAACTCTAGGAGGTTGCGCGGCGGCGGCTGTCCTGGATCAGCCGGCCACCGGCAGCCCGCCGGCTGCCCTGGCGGATCAGCCAACTGGCAGGTGCGCCGGTGCTTCTCGCGGATCAGCTCAGCGCCGGCAGGCCGTCAATGCTGACGGCGTTGAGCCTGGCCTGGTAGGCGGCAAGCTGCTCAGGCGTCTGCCGCTCTGCCAGATGCGCGATCGTTTCCGCGCCGCTCCCGGTCAGATCCAGGTAGGCGACCGTCCGCGGGCCGAGGATCGCGAAGGTGTCGCGGTACCCCTTGGGCGAAACGTTGACGTGGCCGCCCTCGCCAGACGCCGCCAGGCACGGCGCGGTGGCCACGAAGAAGATCGGCTGAGTCACGATAAACTTCGTGAGTCGTTCGTCCAGTTCGGCGTAGACCTTGGCCATATTGCCCTCTTTCGTGCATTCTGCGGGGAGACAGATGTGGCTATTAGGGCGGGGAGCGCGTTGTGATCGACGTTACAGACACAGGCGATCCGCTCGATCGCGACCAGCGAAAGCCCTCGGGAGCGGCACCGTCGCGGTCCGGGCCGCCGCCGGCGGCGAAGCCGGCCGCGCACCGGGCCGCAGTCGCTGACCTGCAGGCCGCTTACGCCGCGATCCCGCCGGGCAGCCCGATACGCCTGGCCAAGCGCACCTCGAACCTGTTCAGGTTCACCGGCAGCGCAGGCGCAGGCGCGGGCGCAGGCGCGAGCACTGGCACCAGCACCGGCTCAGGTACTGGCGCCGGCTCAGGCAGCGGCACCCGCACCGGCTCAGGCACCGGCAACGCAGCGCGCGCCCGGGCTGCCGCCCCCGGCCTGGACGTGTCCGCCTTCGGCCAGGTGCTCAGCGTCGACCCGCAGTCCCGGACGGCGGTCACCGGCGGGATGACCACCTACGAGGACCTTGCCGACGCGACGCTGCGGCACGGCCTGATGCCGCTGGTCGTGCCGCAGCTGAAGACGATCACCATCGGCGGGGCGGTGACCGGCCTGGGCATCGAGTCCACCTCGCTGCGCAGCGGCATGCCGCACGAGTCGGTGATCGAGATGGAGATCCTCACCGGCGACGGGCGGGTGGTTACCGCAGCGGCCGGCAACGAGCATGACGCGCTCTACCGCGGCTTCCCGAACTCCTACGGCACGCTCGGCTATGCGCTCTCGCTGACGATCGAGCTTGAGCCGGTCACGCCGTACGTGCACCTGCGGCATTTCCGCTTCGGCAGCCCCGAGGCCTGCATGGAAGCGGTAGCGGCGATCGCGGCCGACGGCAGCTATCAGGGCCACCGGGCCGACTTCACTGACGGCACGGTGTTCGGCCTGGACGAGATGTACCTGACCGTCGGGTCGTTCAGCGAGGTAGCGCCATGGCTCAGTGACTACACCAGGGAACGTGTCTACTACCAGTCCATCCGCGGGCCGCACGAGGACTTCCTGACGATCCGTGACTACCTGTGGCGGTGGGACACCGACTGGTTCTGGTGCTCGCGCCCCTTCGGCGTGCAGCGCCCGGTCATCCGGCGGCTCTGGCCGCGCAGGTACCGGCGCTCCGACGTGTACCGGAAGCTGGTCGCCCTGGACCGCAGGTACGGCCTTTCCTCGACCATGAACGCGCGCCGCGGCGTACCCCAGCATGAGGACGTCATCCAGGACGTGGAGATCCCCGTCGAGCGCGGGGCCGAGTTCCTGCGCTCGTTCGCGGCGCAGGTGGGGATGAATCCGGTCTGGATGTGCCCGCTGCGGCTGCGCGGCGATCAGTCCTGGCCGCTGTACCCGCTGGAGCCGCGCCAGGCCTACGTGAACTTCGGCTTCTGGGGCACTGTCCCGCTGCCGGCCGGCCGCGCCAACGGCTACCACAACCGGCTCGTCGAGGAACTCGTTACCTCCCTGGGCGGGCATAAAGGGCTGTACTCGACCTCTTTCTACTCCGAGGAGGACTTCTGGGCGCTCTATAACGGCCAGGCGTTCGCGGCGCTCAAGGGTGAGTACGACGCGGCGGGCCGGCTGGCCGGCCTGTACGACAAGTGCGTTCGCGGGCAGTGACGAAAGGATCAAGGCCATGGCACTGGCTGACGTGTTCCAGAAGGTCGCGGGGCCCGACGCCCCGGTGGCGTTCCACGCCTATGACGGGAGCAAGGCAGGAGCGGAGAACTCGCCGGTAAGGATCACCGTCCGCTCGCCGACCGCGGTGTCCTACCTGGCCCAGGCGCCCGGCGGGCTCGGGCTCGCCCGCGCGTACGTATCCGGGCACCTGGACGTCGAGGGTGACATGTACGCGGCGCTGGCACGCATGATCAATGCGCAGCGGATGGACATGGATTTTTCTGAACGGATCAAGCTGCTCCGTCAGCTGGGCGGACCCCGTGTCCTGCTGCCGCGAGTCCCCCCGCCGCCGCAGGAAGTCAGGGTCAAGCGGAGGTGGCTGGCCGGGCGGCGGCACTCCAAGGCGCGGGACGCCAGCGCGATCTCGCATCACTACGACGTCTCCAACACCTTCTACGAGTGGGTGCTCGGCCCGTCGATGGCCTACACCTGCGCCTGCTACCCGGCCGAGGACGCCACCCTCGAGGAAGCCCAGGCGAACAAGTTCGACCTGGTCGCCCGCAAGCTGGGGCTGAAGTCCGGCATGCGGCTGCTCGACGTGGGCTGCGGCTGGGGCAGCATGGTCATGCACGCCGCCAGGGAGTACGGCGTGCATGCGCTGGGCGTCACGCTGTCAGCGGAGCAGGCGGCCTGGGCGCAGCGGGCGATCAAGGAAGCGGGACTGTCCGACCTGGCCGAGGTCCGGCACCTGGACTACCGGGACGTGACGGAGACCGGGTTCGACGCGATCAGCTCCATCGGGCTGACCGAGCACATCGGCAAGGCGCAGCTACCGGGGTACTTCGCGTTCCTCTACGGCAAGCTGAGGCCGGAGGGCCGGCTGCTCAACCACTGCATCACCCGGACGGCCAGCACCGAGCCGGCCCGGCGGCCGGACGGGTTCATCTACCGGTACGTATTCCCCGACGGGGAGCTGGAGGCGCCCGGGCACCTGGTCTCGCTGATGCACGACGCGGGCTTCGAGGTCCGGCACGAGGAGAATCTGCGGGAGCATTACGCGAAGACGCTGGCGGGCTGGTGCGCGAACCTGGACGAGCACTGGGACGAGGCGGTCGCCGAGGTGGGCGAGGGCACGGCCCGGGTATGGCGGCTCTACATGGCCGGCTCGCGGCTCGGGTTCGAGCGGAACCAGATCCAGCTGCACCAGGTCCTCGGCGTCCGGCTCGGCGCGAACGGCGAGTCGGGCATGCCGCTGCGCCCGGACTGGGGGCCGGCCGCCAGCATCGTCAGCTAGCCCGCCGCACAGCCGGCCTCGCCCTGCGCCGTCAGCCGGCCGCCGGGCATCGTCAGCCGGCGCCGTCAGCTAGCCGGCCAGCCCAGGGCGGGGCTGGTAGCTCTCGGCGACCATGAAGGCCAGGTCGAGTGCCTGGCTGCGGTTGAGCCGCGGGTCGCACGCGGTCTCGTACCGCTGGTGCAGGTCGCCGGCGGCGATCGGGTAGCTGCCGCCGACGCATTCGGTGACGTTGTCGCCGGTGAACTCGATGTGGATGCCGCCGGGGTGGGTGCCGAGGCCGCGATGTACCTCGAAGAAGCCCTGCACCTCGTCGAGCACGTCGTCGAACCTGCGGGTCTTGTGCCCGCTCGGGGCCTCGAAGGTGTTGCCGTGCATGGGATCGCAGACCCAGGCGACCGGGGCGCCGCTGGCGGTGACCGCCCGGACCAGCGCCGGCAGCGCGTCGCGCACCCGTCCGGCGCCCATCCGCGTGATCAGGGTGAGCCGCCCTGGCTCGCCGTCGGGGTTCAGCCGCTCGATCAGGGCGAGGACGTCGCTGGGGTCAGCACCGGGCCCGATCTTCACCCCGACGGGATTGCGGATGCCGCGGGCGAACTCGACGTGCGCGCCGTCCAGCGCCCTGGTCCGCTCGCCCACCCACAGGAAATGGCCTGACGTACCGTAGGGGAGCCCTGTCCGGGAGTCGATCCTGGTCAGGGCCTGCTCGTAGTCCAGCACCAGTGCCTCGTGACTGGAGTAGAGCTCGACAGAGCGCAGCTGATCCGGGTCGGCGCCGCACGCCCGCATGAAGGCCAGCGCGCGGTCGATCTCGCCGGCCAGCCGCTCGTACCGCTGCCCGGCCGGGCTGCGCGCGACAAAGTCCTGATTCCACGCGTGCACCTGGTGCAGGTCCGCGTAGCCGCCGGTGGTGAAGGCGCGGCACAGGTTCAGCGTGACCGCGGAGCAGTGGTAGGCGCGCATCATCCGGCCCGGGTCCGGGGTGCGGGCGGCCGCGGTGAAGTCAAGCCCGTTGATGGCATCGCCGCGGTACGCGGGCAGCTCGGTGCCGTCGCGGACCTCGGCCGTGGCGGACCGCGGCTTCGCGAACTGCCCGGCCATCCTGCCGATCTTGATGACGGGCACGCGGGCACCGAAGGTCAGCACGACCGCCATCTGCAGCAGGGTCTGCAGCTTGCCGCGCACGGCGTCCGCGGTGGAGCCGTCGAAGGTCTCCGCGCAGTCGCCGCCCTGCAGCACGAACGCCTCGCCGCGGGTCACGGCCGCGAGGCGCTCCTTCAGCGCATCGCACTCGCCGGCGAAGACCAGCGGCGGCTGCCGGGCGAGTTCGCGGGCCACCACATCAGCCTGCGCCTGGTCAGGCCAGTTCGGCTGCTGGGAGACGACGCGTTCCCGCCAGCTGGGCCGGCCGTCCGTCGGGCCAAGCGCCGGGCCCGGCAGCGGGCCGGCCGTCGTCATGACGCCCGGGCGGGGATCGGCGCGCTGGTGAAGATCACCGTCATACGTTACGCGCGGATGCCTGCGGCGCGGCCGCGAGGGGACAGATGCATACGGCGAGGTGGCCAGGGGACAATGGCGGGGTGGAGCCATCGAACGCAACCAGCCGTGACATCGTGCTGCTCGGCTCGACCGGGTCGGTCGGGACCCAGGCCGCTGACATCGTCCGGCGCAACCCTGGCCGGTTCCGGGTGGCCGGGCTGGCTGCGGGCGGCGGCAACCCCGTCCTGCTCGCCAGCCAGGCACTGGAGTTCGGGGCCGAGGTGGTGGCGGTCGCCAGGGAAAGCGCCGCCAGCGAGCTGGAACTGGCGGTGACGTCCCAGGCGGCCAGGCTGGGCCTGCGGTCCGCGCAGCTGCCGAAGATCATGGCCGGGCCCGACGCGGTCGCCGAGGTCGCGGCGTGGCCTTGCGACGTCGTGCTGAATGCGGTCACCGGCGCGGTCGGCCTCGCCGCCACGCTCGCCGCGCTCGATGCCGGCCGGGTGCTCGCGCTGGCCAACAAGGAATCGCTGATCATGGGCGGGTCGCTGGTGACGGCGCGGGCCGCTCCCGGCCAGATCGTGCCCGTGGACTCCGAGCACTCCGCGATCGCCCAGTGCCTGCGCAGCGGGCGCGCCGATGAGGTCAGGCGGCTGGTGGTGACGGCGAGCGGCGGCCCGTTCCTGCACCGGAGCCGCGCGGAACTCCGTGACGTCACCCCGGAGCAGGCGCTGGCGCATCCCACCTGGAACATGGGCCCGGTCATCACGATCAACTCCGCAACGCTCGTTAATAAGGGAATGGAGCTCATCGAGGCGCACCTGCTCTTCGGAATCGGTTTTGACCGCATCGACGTGGTGGTGCACCGGCAGTCGGTGGTGCACTCCATGGTGGAATTCACCGACGGATCGACGATCGCCCAGGCCAGCCCGCCCGATATGCGGATCCCGATCGCGCTGGCGCTGGGCTGGCCGGACCGGGTCGCCGGTGCCGCGCCGGCGATCGACTGGACGTCGTCGCACACCTGGACGTTCGAGCCGGTGGACACCGATGCCTTTCCGGCGGTAGCGCTGGCCAGGCAGGCCGGGGCGGCGGGCGGTGCCGCTCCCGCTGTGTACAACGCCGCGAACGAGGAATGCGTGGCGGCCTTCAGGGCCGGGCGCATCCCGTTCACCGGGATCGTCGATACGGTTGCGCGGGTAGTCTCTGAGCATGACGGTTCCGGACGGGACATTGCGGCGATTGAGGACGTGCTAGCCGCGGACCACTGGGCCAGGGAACGGGCACGCGAGCTGACAGGCACGGTGCCCAGCGGCGGCCGCGACGCTGCGCGCGGGATACACGGGAGTGGAAAGGCGGCCGGATGAGCCTGCTGCTTGGGTGGGTCATCTTTGTCGCCGCGCTGCTCTTCTCGGTCATGCTGCACGAGTCGGGTCACTTCTTCACCGCCAAGAAGTTCCACATGAAGGTCACCCAGTTCTTCGTCGGCTTCGGCCAGACGCTGTGGTCAACGACGAAGGGCGAGACCGAGTACGGCATCAAGGTGCTCCCGCTCGGCGGCTTCGTGAAGATCACCGGCATGACGGCGCTCGAGGACGTTGACCCGGCTGATGAGGCCAGGTCGTTCCGCGAGCAGCCCGGCTGGCAGCGGATAATCGTGCTGGCGGCAGGGTCGTTCATGCATTTCGCCCTCGCCTTCTTCCTGCTGATCGTGCTGGCGCTCGGCGTCGGGCTCGCGAATGACAACTCCACCCAGATCGGCGCCGTCGGCAGCTGCATCCCGGCCAGTGCGGCCGCCCTGGATTCGGGCTCGTGCCAGCACAGCCTGGGTGTCGCTCCGGCCCGGCAGGCGGGGATCAGGGCCGGAGACAAGATCATCGCCATCGCCGGGACCCCGGTGCGCACCTGGACGCAGCTCGGCGCGGCTATCCGCGCGCAGCCCGGGGGCAAGCCGGTGGCCATCACCGTGCTGCGCGGCGGGCGGCAGCTGGTGCTGCACGCCAGCCCGGCCGTGGTCCCCGGCCGCAGCGGGTCTTACCTGGGGATCGGGAGTGCCGAGCTCTTCCAGCGGCTGAACCCGCTGCGGGCGGTGTCTTACGCCGGGTCAACCTTCGGCCAGGTCATGGTCGGCTCGGTGACTGCCGTCGGGCACCTGCCCGCGGCGATCCCCGACCTGTTCGCCAAGGACCGGGCGAGTACCCCGGCCGGCCAGGTATCCAGCGTCGTCGGCGTCGGCGGGCTCACCGCCCAGGTGGTGGCCGCCAAGGACGGCTGGCAGACGAAGGTGCAGATCGTCCTGCTGATCATCATCTCGCTGAACATCTTCGTCGGCGCCTTCAACCTGCTACCGCTGCTCCCGCTGGACGGCGGGCACCTGGCAGTGGTGATCTACGAGCGGGTGCGGGCGTGGCTGGCCAGGCTGCGCGGGCGGCCCGACCCGGGGCTGGTGGACATGCGTAAGCTGGTGCCGGTCAGCGTCGGGGTATTCGCGCTGCTCGTCGGGTTCGGGCTGCTGCTCATCACGGCTGACATCTTCAATCCGATTCACTTCGTGCAATGAGGCGATCATCTTCATGAGTGTCGATCTTGGCCTGCCGCAGCTGCCGCCTGCGCCGCTCGCGCCGCGCCGCAAGTCGCGCCAGATCATGGTGGGCAAGGGCAAGCACGCGGTCCCGGTCGGCGGCGGCGCGCCGGTCTCCGTCCAGTCGATGACGACAACGGTCACCGCGGACGTGAACGCCACGCTGCAGCAGATCGCGGAGCTGACCGCAACGGGCTGCCAGATCGTGCGCGTCGCCGTGCCGTCCCAGGACGACGCCGACGCGCTGCCCGAAATCGCGCGCAAGTCGCAGATCCCGGTGATCGCCGATATCCACTTCCAGCCCAAGTACGTGTTCGCCGCTATCGACGCCGGCTGCGGGGCGGTCCGGGTGAATCCCGGCAACATCAAGGCGTTCGATGACAAGGTGGCCGACATTGCCCGCGCGGCTGGCGACGCCGGGGTGCCGATCAGGATCGGCGTCAACGCGGGCTCGCTGGACAAGCGGCTGCTGGCCAAGTACGGCAAGGCCACCCCTGAGGCGCTGGTGGAGTCGGCGCTCTGGGAGTGCTCGCTGTTCGAGGAGCACGGCTTCACCGACATCAAGATCTCGGTGAAGCACCACGATCCGGTCATCATGATCAACGCCTACCGGCAGCTCGCGGAGCAATGTGACTACCCGCTGCACCTGGGGGTGACCGAGGCCGGGCCCGCGTTCCAGGGCACCGTCAAGTCAGCGGTGGCGTTCGGCGCGCTGCTCGCCGAGGGGATCGGCGACACGATCCGGGTCTCGCTGTCCGCGCCGCCGGTCGAGGAGGTCAAGGTCGGTGCCGCGATCCTGGAGTCCCTCGGCCTGCGCGACCGCGGCCTGGAGATCGTGTCCTGCCCTTCCTGCGGGCGCGCCCAGGTGGACGTCTACAAGCTCGCTGACCAGGTGACCGCGGCGCTGGACGGGCTGGAGATCCCGCTGCGGGTCGCCGTGATGGGCTGCGTGGTCAATGGCCCCGGCGAGGCGAGGGAGGCGGACCTCGGCGTTGCTTCCGGCAACGGCAAGGGCCAGATCTTCGTCAAGGGCGAGGTGATCAAGACGGTCCCCGAGTCGCAGATCGTGGAGACCCTGATCGAAGAGGCGATGAAGCTCGCGGCCGCGATGGAGCCCGCGGAAGGCTGAGCCGCTCAGCCCTGCGCCGCTCAGCCCCGAGCCGCTCAGCCCTGGGCCGCCGTGCCGGACCGGCCGTCCGCGATAACGAGTTCGCCGACCCGGTCCGCGAGCAGGGACTGCGCTTCGGCGGGCAGCTCGCCGTCGGTGATCAGGGTGTCCACATCCTCCAGGTCGGCGAACGAGCTCAGGCCGACGATCCCCCACTTGGTGTGGTCGGCGATGACCGTGACCCTGCGCGCCGAGCGCACGAAGGCGCGGTTCGTTTCCGATTCCGCCAGGTTGGGCGTGGTGAGCCCGGCCGCCGGGTCGATGCCGTGGCAGCCGAGGAAGAGGATGTCGAAATGGAGCGACCGGATCACGAGATCGGCAACCGGGCCGACCAGGGCGTCCGACGGGGTCCTGATGCCGCCCGTGAGAATAACCGCGAACCGGGCTGAGCCGCTTCCAGCGGGCCTGGCGCCTTCCATCAGACTCGCGGCCCGGATGGAGTTCGTCACGACCGTGAGCCGGGGGATCTTGCGCAGGTGCCTGGCCAGCTCGAAGGTGGTAGTGCCCGCGGAGAGCGCGATAGCGCTGCCCGGCGCGACCAGGGCAGCGGCCGCCCTCGCGATGGCCTCTTTCTCCGGCCGCTCGAGCGCGGACTTAGCATCGAAGCCAGGCTCGTGGCTGCTCGGTACGCCCGGCACTACCGCGCCGCCGTGCACCTTCTCGATCAGCCCTGCCCTGGCGAGCACCTCCAGGTCGCGGCGGACGGTCATGTCCGATACGCCGAGACGCTGGGTGAGATCACTTACCCGTGCGCTGCCCGCGCGCCGGACGTCCTGCAGGATCATCGACTGCCGGTGCTTGGCGAGCATATCTTCGGCCTTCCCGCGTCGCGGGCAGGCCGCCCGCCCGCGTCCTGACCGGCGCTGGTCAGGGCGCCAGATCACATGTTCGTATCTGGTGGGAGTTGTTCATTGACGAGGATCTCTGTCTGTTCTAGCTTATGGCATCACAGCTTGGTTGTTTCGAGCATGTAAACGTGAGCGCTCACATTGACGGCGCGTCCTGCCTGCCAGGCCGCCGCCCGGCAGCGCGCCCCCGTTCGCGTGGTCGTATGCGGCCGAGTGCCAGGCAGCTCCGTCGAGGCCCGGCCGCAGGTGGAACCCCGACGGATAGTCACGAGACAGGAAGTCAGGGGGCACTGGGTGACGGCAGCGTCCGCCCGACCGCAGTGGCCAGGATCCAGGCTTGCGCCAGCGCTCAGGGCTGCGACGCGGCCCGCTGCCGACGGCGGTGAGGTCGTTATCATCCCTGGGCAGCCAGCCCGGTACGACGTAGGGCAGCGTTCTGCCCGCAGGACACTATCCGGAGGTTAGTAATGGACAAAGTCCACCCCAAGGTCGAAGAAGCGATCGATACGCTGAACATGAGCGACGGGCCGACGCGGCGGCGGCTGCTCAAGGGCACCGGTCTCGTCAGCGCGACGGCTGCGGCGTCCGCGCTGCTGGCGGCGTGCTCGTCCAGCAGCAGCGCCAGCCCCACCAGCAGTAGCAGCGGCTCCGCTGCGAGCACGATCGGGGACTTCCCGAAGACCCCCGCGTGGCAGTTCTGGTTCGTGAACCACGTCTTCGCCAACCCGTTCTTCGTGCCGACCCAGTACGGCTTCGCTGACGCTGCCGCGCTGCTCGGCCTGCCCAAGCCCAAGTGGGGCGGCTCGGCATCCACCTCGAGCGTCTCGCAGATGGTGAGCTACCTGAACACCGCGGTCTCCGCGGGCGCGGACGGGATCGCCACCACGGTCATCAGCTCCACCGGGTTCACCGGCCCGGTGGGCAAGGCGATGGCGGCGGGCATTCCCGTGATCACCTACAACGCCGACGGGACCGTCAACGCCAAGGGCGTCCCCGACATCGGCACCAACCGGCTCTGCTACGTCGGCCAGGCGCTGTTCACCTCCGGCCAGCAGCTCGGGGAGCGCATTAAGTCCCTCGTGACCACCCCGGGCGAGATCGTCATCTTCATCGCCACCCCGGGCACGGGCAACATCCAGCCGCGCTACGCCGGCGCGGCGGCGGTTCTCGAGCCGCTGGGATACAAGATCAGCGAGATCGCGACCGGGGCGGCGACCAACGCGGAACTTCCCGCGGAGAAGGCCTACCTGCTCGGGCACAAGAGCTCGGTGAAGGGCGCTTTCGCCGTGGACGCTGGCTCGACCGAGTTCCTCGCCCAGGCGCTGGCGGGCGCCGGCATGTCGGGCAAGATCCCGGCCGGCGGTTTCGACCTCACGCCGACCACGCTGAGTTCCATCAAGGCCGGCTCGATCGACTTCACCATCGACCAGCAGCCGTACCTGCAGGGGTTCCTGCCGGTGCTGTACCTGTACATGTACAAGCTGTCCGGGGGCCTGGTTGCGCCGCCGGACACCGACACCGGCCTGACCTTCGTGACCAAGACCACGGTCGACCCGTATCTCGCCAGCCCGAGCCGGTACGAGGGGTCGACGACAGCGGAGAAGCTGATCACGCGGTCCGGCCCGATCATCAACCCGATCGGCACCACAAGCACGTGATATAGCACTACCTGGGCTGGAATGCGCGGCTTAGGCTGGGATGTGCAGAGGTGCCGGCGGCGGACACCCGTTCGCGGTCGCGGACGGGTGCCCGCCGCCGGCGCGTGTGAAGTGAACGTGGACGGGAAGCGAAGGCAACATGAGCGAGACCGCTGAGCAGCGCGCGAACGTCGTCGGCCCGCCGCCGGGTGGCCCGGCCAAGCGAGGGGACCCGCTGGCAGTGCTCCGGAAGACCGGCGGCCTCTTCATCCGGCAGCGCGAGGCGACCATCTTCGTTGTCGCCGTCCTGCTGCTGGTCTACTTCTCGACCAAGTCGTCGGCGTTCTACGGGCAATCGAACGTCAGCAACCTGCTGTCCGGGATCGCGGCGCCCTTCATCATCATCGCGATCGGCGAGGTGCTGCTGCTGATCTGCGGCGAGATCGACCTGTCGGTCGGCTTCGTCGTCGTGTTCGCGCCTTTCCTCATGCATTACCTGATCGACTTCTATGGCGTCCCGGTGATCCCCGCGATCCTGATCTCCCTGCTGCTGGGCCTCGTGGTCGGCTGGGTCAACGGCTTCCTGACGGTCACGCTGGGGCTGCCGTCATTCATCACCACGCTCGGCACCGGCTTCATCCTGCTGGGGCTCACGCTCACCACATCCAACGCCGAACCGGTGAACGTCCCCGCCGCCGCGCAGAGCATCGGCAAGTTCTTCGGCAGCCAGAATGGCGGGTACGCGTGGTCCGCGATCATCTGGGCGGTCATCCTGGTGGCGATCTTCCATGTGGTGCTCACCCGCACCAGGTGGGGGCTGCATACGGTCGCCGTGGGCGGCAACCTCCTCGGGGCGAGGGAGTCCGGCATCAGCGTGGCCAGGATCAAGTACGGCAGCTTCATGATCTGCGGCCTGATGGGGGCGATCGTCGGCCTGCAGACGGCGTTCTATGACAACACGATCGACCCGAGCGCGGGCGGCTACCCGGCGATGTTCTACGGCGTGACCGCGGCCGTCATCGGCGGGACCGCGATGCTGGGCGGTTCGGGGACGATCATCGGCGCGTTCCTCGGCGCGATCGTGCTCGCCACCTTGCAGGACGGGTTCCTGATTACGGGAGTCAGCGCCAATCCCCTTGACATCTACATCGGCGGCGCGATCCTGATCGCCATGATCGCCAACGTGCAACTCGCGCGGCGGCAAGCAGCGGGGAGAGGCTGATGACTGCAGAGCCAGCGGCGGCCGCCGGGGCGCAGGACGGCGACGTCCTGCGGGTGGAGCACGTCAGCAAGCGTTTCGGCGCGGTGACGGCGCTGACCGACGTCAACTTGCACCTGGCGAAAGGCGAGGTGCTCGCGCTGCTCGGCGACAACGGCGCGGGCAAGTCCACCCTGCTGAAGATCCTCTGCGGTTTCCAGCCGCCGGACACCGGGCGGATCGTGCTCAACGGCGAGGAAGTCACGCTCAAGTCCGTCGACCACGCACGCGAGCTCGGCATCGACGCGGTCTATCAGGATCTCGCGCTGATCAACCAGCTCAGCGTGTACCACAACATGTACCTCAACAGGGAAAAGGTCCGCTGGCCGTTCCTGAGCAACCGGGTCATGCGACGCGAGGCCAGGGAGCATCTCGAGGCGATGGGGGTCAACATCCCGTCGGTCGACGTCCAGGTCGCGAGGCTCTCCGGCGGCCAGCGCCAGGCGATCGCCGTCGCGCGCTCCGTCTACTCGGACGCGAAGATCCTGCTGCTGGACGAGCCGCTGGCCGCGATGGGGGTCAAGGAGGCGGCGATGATCCTGGATCTGGTGCGGGACCTGAAGGAGCATGGCCAGGTGTCGGTCATCATCATCGCGCACAACTACGGCCAGGTGCTGGAGGTGTGCGACCGGGTGAACCTGCTGCAGCAGGGCCAGATCACCTTCGACAAGAAGAGCTCGGAGACCTCCGTGGTGGAACTGACCAACCTCGTCGTCGCCGAGTACCGCGCGGCGCTGGAGGCACGCCACCGCAGTGCATGAGGCCACCGCACCGCCTGCGCAAGTCTGGAAGAGCAGCGGGCGGCTCGCCGACGGACGCGAGATCATCTACTTCGACGAGTCACCCGGGTCCGGGCGCGCGCAAGTGCGCGACACGCGGGACCTCGGCGACTCGTCCGCCGCGGCCGCCGGACCGGACTCAGAGCTGCGGTGGGATCCCCTCGTCGGCGAGTGGGTGGTGATAGCGGCCCAGCGCCAGGGCCGGACGTTCCTCCCGCCGGCGGATCAGTGCCCGCTCTGCCCCTCCCGGCCGGGACGGCCAACCGAGATACCAGCGGACAGCTATGACGTCGTGGTGTTCGAGAACCGCTTCCCCTCGCTGCGCGGGGCGGGACCTGCGCAGGACGCGGCCGGCGGCGTGACCGGTGCTGCGGCCGGCGGCGTGACCGGCGCCGCCGATATCACCCCGGCGGCCGATGCCGCCCTCGCGGCCTGGAGCGCCCCCGCCGCCGGTACCTCCCCTCCGGCCGGGGAACTGCTCACCGCGCGGCGCCCGGCGATCGGCCGCTGCGAAGTGGTCTGCTTCACCGCCGATCATGACTCGGCCTTCGCTTACCTGACGCCAGGCCGTGTCCGCACGGTGCTGGAGGCATGGGCGGACCGCACCGCGGCCCTTGGCGTCATGACCGGAATACGGCAGGTGTACTGCTTCGAGAACAAGGGCGAGGAGATCGGCGTCACCCTGCATCATCCGCACGGCCAGATCTACGGTTTCCCCTTCGTGACTCCGCGGACCGCGCAGATGCTCGGCCAGGCGCAGGCATACGCGCGCGGCGGTCACGGCAACCTGTTCGACGATCTCGTCCGCAGCGAGCTATCGGACGGCGCCCGGATCGTCACGCGCAACGAGCACTGGATCGCTTTCGTGCCCGCCGCGGCACGCTGGCCATATGAGGTGCTTCTCTTTCCCGTCCGGCGGGTGCCCGACCTCCCTGCACTCGGTGACGACGCGCGCAGCGCCTTCGGTGATCTCTACCTGGACGTGCTGCTCCGCCTCAACGGGCTCTTCGGGAGCCCGCCGCCCTACATCGCGGCGTGGTACCAGGCGCCGGCCGGTGACGCCGCCGCCAGGAGCGAGTTCGGGCTGCACCTGCGGGTGATGTCGGTCCAGCGGGCGCCCGGCAAGCTGAAGTACCTGGCCGGAACGGAGTCGGGCATGGGCGTGTGGATCAACGATGTCGTCCCGGAGGCGGCGGCATTGAGGCTCCAGGAGGCCAGGTGAGGCTGGCCGGCGACGGCCTGGCACCCCTGCGGGCGGCCACCGGGGCGACCACTCAGGCGGCTACCCCAGCCACTCAGGCGACCATCCCAGTGGCCACTCCAGCGGCCGCCCGGTCCATGGCCGTTCAGGCGGCCGCCCGGTCCGTGGTTCGTTGACCGGCCACCCGGCGGCCGACGACGCCGCTGCCTGGTTCCGCGATGTTTTCGGCGCGGCCCCTGATGGCGCATGGCATGCCCCGGGCCGGGTGAACCTCATCGGCGAGCACACCGACTACAACGAGGGGTTCGTGCTGCCCTTCGCGCTCAGCAGGGGAACGCTCGCGGTGGCCGGCCGCCGGAGTGATGGGGCTCTCGAAGTGCGTTCGCGTCAGGTACCGGGCGGCGGTGCGACGATCCCTGCTGGCGCACTCGCGCCCGGCGCGGTCACCGGCTGGGCTGCCTATCCTGCCGGGGTCGTCTGGGCCATGCGCGCGGCTGGTCACCAGGTCGGGGGAGTCAGCATGGTCTTCGACTCGGACCTGCCGCGCGGAGCAGGCCTGTCATCCTCCGCGGCCCTTGAATGCGCGGTGGCGCTCGCCCTGAACGACCTGCATGGCCTGGCAGTGCCCAGGTCCGAGCTGGTCACGATCGCGCAGCGCGCGGAGAATGACTTCGTCGGCGTGCCGTCCGGGATCATGGACCAGTCCGCATCGCTGCTCTGCCAGGCCGGTCACGCGCTGCTGCTGGACTGCCGCACGTCCGAGGCTGTGGCGGTCCCGTTCGACCCGGCCTGCACTGGCCTGGAATTGCTGGTCATCGATACCTGCGCCCGGCGGGAGCTCACCGATGGTGACTACGCGAGCAGGCGCAGTGAATGTGAGCAGGCCGCGGGTGCGCTCGGCCTGCGGTCCCTGCGGGACATCACGGACGTAGCGGAATTGTCCCGGCTGGCTGACCCGTTGCTGCGGCGCAGGGCCAGGCACGTGGTCACGGAGAATCAGCGCGTTATCGAGACCGTGGCGCTGCTGCGGGCCGGCCGGCTTGGCGAGGCCGGTACCCTGCTCGCCGCCTCTCACGTGTCGCTGCGCGATGACTTCGAGATCTCCTGGCCGGAGGCAGACGTCACGGTGACCGCGGCGACCAGGGCCGGGGCGCTCGGCGCGCGGATGATCGGCGGGGGATTCGGCGGGTCGGTGATCGCGCTCGTCCCGGCGGATGTCTCGGCCCGGGTCCTGGAGTCGGTGCGCGCGGAGTTCAGCCGCCGGGGCTGGCCGCCGCCGCAGTTCCTCGACGCGATGCCGTCAGCCGGCGCGCGCCGTGTGCGCGGCCCGTTCAAGCCCGCGCGCTGAGTCCGCCAAGCCGCGGCCCCGGGCACCCGGCCGGGGCGCTGCGCTGCCCGGACGGCTGGCCATCTGGGCACCCGGCCATGAGGCCGCGATGACCGCCACTTGACCGGCAGGTTGTGAGCGATAACAATCACTTCACGTCGTCGCACGGGGTGGTGGCGCAGCCGAGTTCGATGGGAGGAGCGACGTGGCGCCTGCGCGGTCCGGTCATGCCCCGGGGAAGGGCACTGCCCGGCCGGTGATGGCAGACGTCGCCCGGCTCGCCGGTGTCTCGCACCAGACCGTCTCGCGGGTACTGAATCAGCACCCCAACGTCAGGCCGCAGACCAGGCAAAAGGTACTCGCCGCGATCCGCGAGCTGGATTACCGGCCGAATGCGGCGGCGCGCACGCTAGTGACCCGGCGTACCCACACCCTCGGCGTGATCAGCTTCGATACCACCCTCTACGGCCCGGCATCCATGCTCTACGGCATCGAGCAGGCGGCGCGGCACGCCTATTTCGTCAGTATTGCCAGCCTGCCGGCGCTCGATCATCGCGGTGTGCTGTACGCGGTGGACAGGTTCCTCGGCCAGGCCGTGGAGGGGATCATCGTCATCGCGCCGCAAACATCGGCGGTGGCCGCGCTCAGCGGCGTTCCCGCGGAGGTCCCGCTCGTCGCCGTCGGCTGCGGTACCCGGACGCAGCTTGCCTCGGTCGCCGTGGACAACGCGGCCGGCGCGTGCCGCGCGACCCAGTACCTGCTTGATCTCGGCCACCAGACCGTGCACCACGTCGGCGGGCCAGGCTCCTGGCTGGACGCCCGCGAGCGCACCGACGGCTGGCTGCAGGCGCTCCGGTCAGCGGGGGCGCCGGAACCCGAGGTGCTGGCCGGAGACTGGTCGTCACGCTCGGGCTACGAGATCGGGCATCAGCTCGCCAGGATGCCTGGCGTGACCGCGGTCTTCTGCGCCAATGACCACATGGCCCTCGGGCTGCTCCGCGCGCTGGCCGAGGGCGGGCGCCGGGTGCCGGAGGACGTCAGCGTCGTCGGGTTCGATGACATCCCCGAGGCCGCCTTCTTCCTGCCGCCCCTGACTACGGTGCGCCAGGACTTCGGCGAGCTTGGCCGGCGGGCGCTGCGGCTGCTGGTGGACAGGATCTCCGGGCACGACTCAGCCGGCTCACGGCTGCCGGTCGTCCCGGAGCTGGTGGTGCGCTCGAGCGCGACCAGGTTCAGGCGGTGAACGCCACCGCGCCGCCGTCGGCGGTTCCGGCAGCAGTGCGGACCAGGCCGGAAGGAAAATACCGGACAAGGCCGGAAGGAAGCAGCGTGCTAGGTGAGGCCAACGATGGATGTTAGCGCTAACAAGCAAGATGCGTGCGTTGTCGGAGTGGATTTCGGGACGCTGTCCGGACGGGCGCTGGTCGTCCGGGTGCGCGATGGCGAGGAACTCGGCACCGCAGTGCACGAGTACAGCCACGCCGTCATGGACGACACGCTCGCCGCCACCGGCGAGCAGCTGCCGCCCGACTGGGCGCTGCAGGATCCGGAGGACTACTGCGATGTGCTGCGCCACGCGGTGCCTGCCGCGCTCAGCCAGGCCGGGATCGATCCTGGCCTGGTCATCGGCATCAGCACCGACTTCACCGCGTCCACCGTCATGCCGGTGCTGCGCAGCGGCATCCCGCTGTGCCAGCTGCCCGGACTGGCAGGCTGCCCGCACGCCTATCCCAAGCTCTGGAAGCATCACGCTGCCCAGCAGCAGGCGGACCGGATCAATGCCCTGGCACACGAGCGCGGCGAACCATGGATAGCCAGGTACGGAGGCAAGATCTCCGCCGAGTGGCAGTTCGCCAAGGCGCTGCAGTTGCTGGAGGAAGATCCCGGGATCTACCAGCAGGCCGATCGGTGGATCGAGGCGGCCGACTGGATCGTCTGGCAGCTGATGGGCGCCGAGACGAGGAACGCGTGCACGGCGGGGTACAAGGGCATCCTGCAGGACGGTCATTACCCATCGCGCGAGTTCCTCGCCGCGCTTGATCCGCGGTTCGCCAGCTTCGCCGCGGACAAGCTTGCGCATCCCGTCCTGCCGCTCGGCGCCCGGGCCGGGTCGCTGACTCCCCAGGCGGCGCAGTGGACCGGCCTGCCCGCGGGCATCGCGGTGGCGGCCGGCAACGTGGACGCGCACGTCACGCCGCCCGCGGCGAACGCCACCGCGCCCGGCCAGATGGTCGCCATCATGGGCACGTCTACCTGCCACGTGATGAACGGGGCCACCCTCGCCGAGGTGCCCGGCATGTGCGGGGTGGTGGACGGCGGCATCATCGCCGGGCAGTGGGGTTACGAGGCCGGGCAGAGCGGCGTCGGGGACATCTTCGCCTGGTTCACCGAGCAGGCAGTGCCCGGCAGCTACCTGCAGGAGGCCGAGCGGCGCGGCATCTCCCTGTTTGACCTCCTCTCCGAGGAGGCTGCCAGGCAGCCCGCCGGCGCGCACGGCCTGATCGCCCTTGACTGGCTGAACGGTAACCGCTCGGTCCTTGTCGATGCCCACCTGTCGGGAGCGGTGCTGGGGCTCACCCTCGCCACCAGGGCACCGGACATCTACCGCGCGCTGGTCGAGTCGACGGCGTTCGGCACCCGGGTCATCATCGACGCCTTCGAGGGATCCGGCGCGCCGGTCACCGAACTGGTGGTCGCCGGCGGCCTGCTGAAGGACACGTTCGTGATGCAGGTGTACGCCGACGTGCTCAACCGTCCGCTCAGCCTGATCTCCTCCGCCCAGGGACCGGCGCTCGGCTCTGCTATCCACGCCGCGGTCGCGGCCGGCGCCTACCCGGACGTGCCAGCGGCGGCGGCCGTCATGGGCCGCAAGCGCGACGCTGTCTACGCCCCCGACCCGGCGAGCGCCGCCGTCTACGACGAGCTGTACGGCGAGTACGTGGCGCTGCACGACTACTTCGGCCGCGGCGCCAACGAGGTCATGCACCGGCTGCGCACCGTGCGCCTGCGAGTGCTGGCCGGCCAGCAGGCTGACGGTGCGAGCCCTGCCGGCGGCGCGCCGTGAGCGGCGCCGTGCCCGGCGACGTCATCAGCGAGATCCGCCGGGAGGTCTGCCGCCTGCACGCCGAGCTGGTCAGGAACGGCCTGGTCGCCTGGACGTCCGGGAACGTGTCCGCCCGGGTGCCCGGCGCCGGGCTGATGGTGATCAAGCCGAGCGGGGTGGCCTACGACGACCTGACCCCGGCGTCCATGGTGGTGTGCGACCTGGCCGGCGCACCGGTTGACGGCGGGCTCAGCCCCTCTAGTGATACCGCCGCGCACGCTTACGTGTACCGGCACATGCCCGCGGTCGGCGGCGTGGTGCACACCCACTCCGCTTATGCCACGGCCTGGGCTGCCCGGGGCGAACCCGTCCCGTGCGTCATCACCGCGATGGCTGACGAGTTCGGCGGCGAGATCCCGCTCGGGCCGTTCGCGCTGATCGGCGGCGACGAGATCGGCCGCGGCATCGTGGCCACGCTGGAGGGCCACCGCTCGCCTGCCGTGCTCATGCGCAGTCATGGCGTGTTCACGATCGGCCCGACTGCCGTCGATGCGGTGAAGGCGGCCGTGATGTGCGAGGACGCCGCCCGCACGGTGCACCTTGCCCGCGCGCTCGGCACGACGGAACCACTTGCCAGTGACCAGGTGGACGCGCTCCACCAGCGATACAAAGATCATTACGGTCAGCGCTGACCAGTCTCGTGCGGCAGTCGCCCGGACGCATCCGTTCAGGAAGGTTCTCCTCATGACCTATCGCAAGCCGCGCATCGGGATCCTGGGAATCATGCAGGACCTCTACGACGACATGATCCCCGGGATAGCGGAGCGGCAGGCGGGTTATGCCGCCGAGATTGCCGCGCAGCTGGCCGATGTCGGCGAGTTCATCCCCAGCAAGCCGGTCAAGTACCGCGAGGACGCGGAACGGGAGATGCGGGCTTTCGAGGGCGCGGATCTCGACGGCGTCCTTGTCGTGATGCTCACCTACGGGCCGGCCATGCGGGTGGCGCGGCTGCTCTCGGAGTCCCGGCTGCCGATCTGCCTCGCGAACATCCAGCCCGAGCCCAATGTCACCCCCGCGTGGGACATGGCCGACATGACCTACAACCAGGGCGTGCACGGCGCCCAGGACACGGCGAACGCGATGGTCCGCGCCGGGCGGCGGTTCTGCGTGCTGACCGATGACTGGAAGTCAGCGGAGTTCCGCGCCGACGTGGGCAGGTGGGCACGGGCCGCCGCCGCCGTCACGGCCTGGAAGTCACTGAAGGTCGCGATCTTCGGCTATGCCATGAACGACATGGGCGACATCAGGGTCGATGAGAGCGCGCTGATCAGGAGCCTCGGCCCGGAGATCCTGGCGGTCGCGCCCGGCGACATGTACCGGGGCATGCTCGCCGTCACCGATGCCGACGCCGCCGAGGTCATTGCTTATGAGGACGCGAACTTCGAGATTGACCCGCGGCTGTCCGCCGAGGAACGCCAGGATCACGCGCGCATGCAGGTGGCGATCGAGCAGATCCTGGTCACCAGGGGATTCGGCGCGTATACCGCGCACTTCGACGCCATCGGCGACGACGGCCGGTTCAGCAGGCTGCCACTGGCCGCCGCCTCCAGCCTGATGGCCAAGGGCTACGGCTACGCCGCCGAGGGCGACGTGCTGACCGCCTGCCTGGTCTCGGCGGGCCACCTGCTGATCGGCGACGCGCACTTCACCGAGATGTACGCGATGGACTTCCCGTCCGACTCGATCCTGCAGAGCCATATGGGCGAGGGCAACTGGAAGATCGCGCGTACCGACCGGCCGGTCAGGCTGATCAAGCGCCCGCTCGGCATCGGCAGGCTGGCGGACCCGCCGACGTTCCTGTTCCAGTACCAGCCCGGGCCGGCCACCCTCGCGGCCCTGGTCTCGCTGGAGGGCGAGCGGTTCCGCCTCGTCGTCGCCGAGGGGGAGAACCTGGACAGCCAGCTACTGCCGGCCCTGGAGATGCCCTACGGCCAGTTCCGCCCGGCCTCCGGCGTCCGCGCGTGCCTGAACGGATGGTTGCGGGCCGGTGGACCGCACCATGAGGTGATGAACCTCGGGCATCATGCGGCGGACTGGCAGGTGTTCTGCGAACTGGCCGGGATCGAGTTCGTCCAGGTCTGAGCCCAGCCACCGCGGCGGTGCCCGGCCGCCGCAGCGCCCGGCCGCGGTGGTGCCCCGGCGCGCTGCCGGCCCGGTGCCGGGCGCTGGAGCAGCCGCCCGGGCCGGCCCGGTGCCGGGCGCTGGAGCAGTCGCCCGGGTCGGGCAGGATGACCTCATGAGGATTGCCCTGCCCGCAGCCGCGGCTGCTGCGGTCGCCGTTGTCGCCCTCTCAGGCTGCACCAGCGGCGGGTCTTCGCAGCCAGCAGCGCAGTCGCATGCCGCGACGCGGTCACCGGCGGCGGCCCGGCCGACCGCGCGGCAGCACGTGCACTGGCACCCCTGCCCGGCGCTCGGCACGAGGATACTGTGCGCCCGCCTGCAGGTGCCGCTTGACTACCGGCACCCGGACGGCAGGAAGATTACCCTGGCGCTCGACGAGGTGCCGGCCACGGCGCCGGCCGGCCGGCAGGGCGTGCTGATCGTCAACCCGGGCGGGCCCGGCGGCAGCGGCCTGGCCCTGGCGTCCGAAGTGGCGCACGGCCTGGAGCCCTCGGTAGCCGCCGAGTACGACATCGTCGGCTTCGATCCGCGTGGCGTCGGGTCGTCCACGCCTGCACTGCACTGCGAGCCGTCGTTCTTCGCCGGGGTGCGGCCCGACTACATCCCCGCTAACAATGCGGCCGAGCAGGTCCTGATCGGCCGGGCCAGGACCTACGCCGCCGACTGCGAGAAGAAGTACGGCTGGCTGCTGCCGTACCTGACGACGGAGGACACCGCCAGGGACGTCGACTCGATCCGGGCTGCCCTCGGCCAGCGGCAGATCAGCTACTTTGCTTACTCCTACGGAACCTATATCGGCCAGGTGTACGCGACCTTGTTCCCGCACCGGGTCCGCCGGATGGTCCTGGACAGCACCGTTGATCCCGACGGGGTCTGGTACGCCGACAACATCTCCCAGGACTACGCGTTCCAGGGCCGGATGGACGCGTTCTATTCCTGGGTCGCCTCCCACGACAGCGTCTACCGGCTCGGCTCGACTCCGGCGCAGGTGAGCAAGGCATGGTACGAGGCCCGGGCGCGGCTTGAGGCCCATCCGGTCAGCGGCCCGGATGGCCCGATGATCGGCCCGGACGAGTACGACGACACGTTCCTGGTCGGCGGGTACGCGAACAGCTTCTGGCCGGTTCTGGCCGGCGCGCTCGCCGCGTACACCCAAAGCGGCAGTACCAGTGCGCTGGTCAGCGCATACGACGAGGGGGGCAGGCAGAACGAGAACGAGTTTGCCGTCTATAACGCCGTGGAGTGCAGCGACGTCAGCTGGCCGCGCAACTGGGCGAAATGGAACTCTGACACCAGGAAGGTGTACTCGACCGCGCCGTTCGAGGCCTGGGATAACACATGGTTCAACGCGGCCTGCGCGTTCTGGCCGGTACGCGGGCCGGCGAAGCCGCTGCGGATCAAGGGCCAGGGGCTGCCAGGAATCCTGATGATCCAGGGCACGCTCGATGCGGCTACCCCGTACGCGGGGGCGCAGCAGGCGCACAAGGCGCTGCCGAGTGCCCGGATGGTCGTCGTAACGGGCGGCGGCAATCACGGCCAGTCCCTGGCCAGCCCGCCCAATAACTGCGTCAACGGCTACCTGAACCGCTACCTGCGCACCGGCGCGCTGCCGCAGCAGCCGGGGCTAGTCAATGCCACCTGCGCGGCGCTGCCTGCCCCGTCGCCTGGCTGACGGGCAAGCCCTCTGGCCGGGTTACCGGGAAGACCGCGTCAGCCACCTGCCCGTCAGCCACCGGCCCTGAGCGCCGTGCAGTTACCCTGGAAGGGTGCTGCGCACAAGGACGTGGAAGTCGTCGTCGCTGCGCCTGCTGAACGATAGCGATCGCGACGAGGCGCTCCTGATCTGCGACCGGGATGCGGTGACGAACGTCTTCGTCAGCGCCCGGCTGCGGGCGGCCGGCCTCGATCCCGGCAGGCTCGGTGCTCAGCTATGGGGCTATTCCGATCGCGGGCGGCTGACGTCGCTCTGCTATTCGGGCGCCAACCTCGTGCCGGTCGCTGCGACGTCGGGCGCGGTGACGGCTTTCGCCGGGCGTGCCCGCCTGCAGGGCCGCCGCTGCTCATCGATCGTCGGTCCCGCGCCGGCCGTGCAGGAACTGTGGGGGCTGCTCTCGCCGTACTGGGGCCGCCCGCGTGAGGTCAGGGCGGCGCAGCCGGTGCTGGCCATTTCCGGCGACCCGCTGGTACCGCCCGATCCGCTGGTGCGTGCCGTCCGTCCGGACGAGCTGGACATCCTGTTCCCGGCGTCGGTGGACATGTTCACCGAGGAAGTGGGCGTATCGCCGGTCGGAGCAGACGGCGGCGCCGCGTACCGGGCGCGGGTGATGGAGCTGATCAGGGCTGGCAGGTCCTTCGCCAGAATCGAGGGCGGCCGGGTCATCTTCAAGGCCGAGGTGGGGTCGGTAACCCCGCAGGTATGCCAGGTGCAGGGCGTGTGGGTGCCCCCGGACCTGCGCGGACGCGGGTTCGGCGCACACGGGATGGCGGCGGTCGTGGCGCTCGCGCGCGGATCCATCGCGCCGATCGTGACGCTCTACGTCAACGACTACAACTCCCCTGCGCGTGCGGCGTACCGGCGGGCCGGCTTCATCGAAGCCGGCACCTTCATGTCGGTGCTCTTCTGAGCCCCGGCCCCGCTGAGCGCCGGCCCTGCTGAGCCCCGCTGAGCGCCGGCCCTGCTGAGCCCCGCTGAGCGCCGGCTCTGCTGAGCGCCGGCTCTGCTGAGCGCCGCCCGCAGACTGCTCGGGTAAAGGGTGGGGCCCGCCGCAAACGCAGCGGGCCCGCCCCCTTATCCCCTGGCTGCCGGTCAGCCAGCCTTACGGCGGCCTTCGGGCCAGTGACATGGCCAAGCCGCCGCAGGGCCCCGGCACCGCTGAGGAACATGGTCACGCCCGGCGTTACACCATCGCGCGCTCTCGCCTCCCGTGCGAGCCCGCGGCCGTAGGGTAGCCGGTACATGTCGCAGTAAGTTCGCATAGACCGGAATGGAGATACGTGACCGACGTTCCCTCCGTGGCCGGCCGCGCTGCGGCTGCCAGCTACCTGCGGGAGTTGCTGCTCAGGCCGGGCCGGTACCGCCGGATCTGGGAGCAGCACGCGACGCGCATCAGGGTCGGCGAGATCAATCAGCTAGCCGTCGGCGAGGCCCTCGCCAGGCATCTGTGGTGCAACCCCCGCGTCACCGGCGACATCGACATAACTGCGCATCAGCTCAAGGACACCGTTGCCCGGGCGCTGACTGGCCGGCTGTTCAGCCGCGGGGCGTTGTCGCTGTTCATCGACGCATTCGGGTTCTCCGGTCAGGAGGAGGACCTCCTCTGGCGGCTGTGGCAGGGCTCCGGCGCGATCAGCGTCTTCGCCGGGGACAGCGCGATGCCGCCCGAGAGCCTCGCGGAAGTGGCGGCCGCCCTGGGGCCGCGCAGGCACCAGACGGTCTCCATGCACGATCACTTCCATGTGGGGCCTGACGGCCGGATCGCCGCCACCCGCACGCTCCAGGTCGTCGAGGCGATCGTGGACGGGCTGGACCGCGTCCCCTACATCTACGACACGAATGCGACGACTCTTGAGACGGGCCAGGGATGCGGGGATCCCTCCGGTTCCCTCTACCGGATCAGGGACGGTGTCTATGCCACCGATATTCCGCTGACCAAGTCGCTCGCCCTTGGCGAGACCCTCACGCTCGAGTACTGGACGTCATACCACTACCCGGGAAATCTCCTCGACCCGCACGAACGCCAGTGCCGCCGTGCCGCGCTTCGCCGGCTGGAGAACTTCGACCTGCGCGTCGAATTCCACCCGGACAGGCTGCCGGACACCGTCTGGTGGGCGGTCTGGGACGGGCTGGAAGGGGAGATCGCCGAGCAGGAGCGGGTGACGCTGGACATCCAGCATTCGGCTCACCGTTACCTGAGGTCACTGGAGAAGGCGGTCGTCGGCTTCCACTGGTCCTGGCCGGAAACCGGCTCCTGACCGGTCAGCCGGCGCTCGCATAGACCGCGCTGACCAGCCGTGCCGCCCGGGTACCGGCAGCGGCCCCGCTGCCCCGGTCGTATTCTCCTTGCCCGCAGCCGCGAACCCGGGCCACCACGCTGAGACAGGGCCATCCAGGTCACACGCACCCGCCTCAGCCAGGCGCAGCGCGGACACCGCGGTGACCGCCTTGGCACACGAAATGCCAGGCAAGGCGTGTCCCGTTCCCATGGCCGCCCGGCCCGCGGGTCGGCATGACCGGCCCATAGATCCACGACGATGTCGTCGCCCTGGTAGACGCAGACCGCCGCGCCTGCCTCCTCGCCGCGCTCGAAATGCCTGGCGAAGACGGCGGCGACGCGGCTGAACCGCTGATCGCAATGACCGTGAACCTCGGTGTCCAGGTCAGCACCTTTCCCCGGGATCAACGGCCCCGTATTTCCGGGCGGGATTCCCCTAGCGAAATTACGCGGCCCAACAGTCACTGGTGCCCAGCCCCGCCAGCTTCCGTCCCGTCCCCCCGTCCCCGTCCCGTCCCCCCGTCCCCGTCCCGCCCGCCGTCCCCCGTCCCGTCCCCCCGTCCCCCCGTCCCATCCCCCGTCGCGGATCCCGCCTGGCCGTCCCGCCCCACGCACCCCACACGCCCCACTCGTCGGGCCTACGGCCGTGCTGCGCCTGCCGTTCTTCGTCAACACGGAAATAAAGGCGTGCTGGAACCCGCCTAAGTTTCCGCGATCATGGGATTCGCAGGCTCCGCCAGCCGGGGCTGGCGGAATATTGAGATGACCGGAGCCGTCAGTATTGCTAGGCTCTTGGCCCTTGTGCCATCCCCCATGCCATCGAGGTGATGCATCATGCCCTCGGTCAGCGGCACCCAGAATGGGGCGCAGGCCAGTTCCCGCCCCGCTGCCGGGTCTAGCTCGTCCGCCGATGCCGATACCGATACCGATACCGACCTGGTTCTCGCCGCCGAGCGCGCTCACCTGCGGGCCGCGCATGCATTCCTGCGGCTGATGCGCGAGAACGTGCTCTCACTCCGCGCTCTCGGCGGCGACCCGGTCTCCGAGGAATACCTGAAGGCCGATCTGCACCGGCGCGCCGAGGCACTGCATGACCTCCCGGACACGCCGCTCTTTTTCGGCAGGCTCGACTACTCCGACCAGGTCACCTGGCCGGACACCAATGCGGGCGACGGCAAGGCCCGCAGCGAGGCTGGGCGGGCGGAGTTCGGCAGCGCTTTTCCTGGCGAGCAGTTCCACATCGGCCGGCGCCATGTCCACGACCCGGACGGCCATCCGGTCGTGATCGACTGGCGCGCGCCGGTGTCCCGGCCGTTCTACCGGGCCAGCCCGGCCGAGCCGATGGGACTGGCACACCGCCGCAGGTTCGGATTCTCCGGCGGACAGCTGACCGCGTACGAGGACGAAGACTTCTCCCGTGCCGGGCGGCACGTACCGGCGAGGCGGCCGGGGGAGCCGGGCGCTTCGGTCAGCCGGATCCTGATTGACGAGATCGAGCGGCCCAGATCCGGCCCGATGCGCGACATCGTGTCAACCATTCAGCCGGAGCAGGACGACATCGTGCGTGCGGACGTGGACCGTACGGTCTGCGTGCAGGGCGCACCGGGCACCGGCAAGACCGCCGTCGGCCTGCACCGCGTCGCCTACCTGCTGTATGCGCACCGGGAGCGGATGAGCCGCGGGGGCGTCCTCGTCGTCGGGCCGAACCGGGCCTTCCTGTCCTATATCCGCAACGTGCTGCCAGCACTCGGCGAGCTGGACGTCACCCAGGTATCGGTGACCGATCTGCTGGCCACGGTGCCGGTCCGGGGCGCCGATCCGGAGCCTGCGGCCAGGATCAAGGGGGACGCCAGGATGGCGGAAGTGCTGCGCAACGCTCTATGGGAGCAGGTCAGGCAGCCCTCCGAGGCGCTCATGCTGGTCCGCGGCTCGCGGCGCTGGCGGGTCCCTGCGCACGAGATCGCCCGGCTGGCCGACGAACTGCGACTCCGCGGTGTGCGCTACGGGACCGGCCGCGAGATGCTGTCGCACCGCATCGCGCACGTGATCCTGATCAGGATGGAGGCGGCAGGCGAGGCCTGCGATGACCGCACCCAGGATGCGGTCCGCCGGACTAAGCAGGTACGGGACGCGGTGGACGGAATCTGGCCGAAGACCGACCCGCTGCGGCTGGTGCTGCGGCTGCTGTCCGACCCCGGCCTGCTCGCCCGCGCGGCAAGCGGCCTGCTCGATCCCGGCGAGCAGGCATCGATTTCCTGGCCGGACCCGCCCAGGGGGCCTGCCTCCGCCCGGTGGTCGCCAGCCGATGCGGTCCTGATCGACGAGGCGCGCGATCTCATCGGCCGCACGTCCAGCCTGGCGCATGTGGTGGTGGACGAGGCGCAGGACCTGTCGCCAATGGAGTGCCGCGCAATCGGCCGCCGCTGCGCCACCGGCTCGGCCACCATACTTGGCGACATCGCCCAGGGCACCACGCCGTGGGCGACGGCCAGCTGGCGGGAACTCCTCACCAACCTGGGCAAGGAGGATGCCCGCCTGCGTGTGCTCGATACCGGCTACCGGGTACCTCGCCAGATTCTCGATTTTGCCAGCCAGCTACTCGGTCACATCGCTCCCGGCCTCGCCCCGGCCCGCTCCGTCCGGCAGGAGGCGGGATCCCTCGTGATCATCCCGGCACCAGGTGATTCGATGGCGGGAGCACTGACAGCCGCCTGTGCCGACGCGCTGAAGCAGCCGGGCTCCGCGGCGGTGATCGCCGCCGACGACCAGGTAGCCGACATCTCCGCGATACTCCTCCGGGCCGGCCTGCCGCATTCGGTGCTTGACGCCGACGCCGCTGCCGGACAGCTCACCCTGGTACCCGTCACCATCGCGAAAGGCCTGGAGTTCGACCAGGTCATCGTGGTAGAGCCTGCCAGGATCGCCGCCGCGGAGTCCCGCGGCCTGCAGCGGCTCTACGTCGCGCTGACCCGTGCGGTGTCCCGGCTGACCGTGCTGCACGCCGAGCCGCTGCCCGCGCCACTGCGCTGAGTCGCGTGCTGCTGCACTCCGGAGTCTGCCGCCGGCGCGAGCCGCCCGCGCCGAGCCGCCCGCGCCGAGCCGCCGGCGCCGAGCCGAGCCGAGCCGCCCGCATGCCGATTCGCCCGCGCGCTGAGCCGCCCGCGTGCTGAGCCGGCGGCGGTTACAGGTCCTTAAGCACGGAGGTGACAAGCGCCGCTGAATCCTCGAACGAAAGCGCCGTGGCCCGCAGGTGGTTGAAGAAGACGTTGTAGCGGTCCACTTCATCGACGTCCTCGAGGTACAACGTGCTCGTCAGGTCCTCCAGGTACACCACGTCGGGGTCAACCCGCTCCGGGAAGACGAGGATGACGAACGGCCTGCCCATGGCCGGATGGGCACCCGCGCCGAACGGGATTACCTGCATCGCGACGTTCTTCAGGCCCGACAACTCCAGCACGTGCTCAAGCTGCGCGCGCATCAGCTCTGTGCCGCCAACCCGGCGGCGCAGCGCCGCCTCGTCCACGACCGTCCACAACATTGGCGGATCATCCCTGGTCAGGGCAGGCTGACGGGCCATCCGGAGGGCAACCTTGCGCTCAACGTCCTCGTGACTGCCGTTCATCGTCCCGGACCTCATCATCGTCCGGGCGTAGTCTTCCGTCTGCAGCAGGCCGGGAATGATGTTGACCTCGTAGACCCGGATCTCCGACGCGGCGCTCTCCAGCCCGACGTACGTCGCGAACTGCGGTTGGATCGTGTCGCTGTAGGCGTGCCACCAGCCCTTCTGCCGCGAGTCGCGGGACAGCTGGACCAGGCTGTCCCGTTGCTGCTCGGGCACGCCGTAGAGCTCGAGCATGTCGCGGACGTCGCGCGGCGAAACCGACACCCGCCCCGTCTCCACGCGGCTGATCTTGGAAGCCGAGCACTCCAGATGCTCAGCCACTTCCTCGCAGGTGAGCCGCGCCGCCTCGCGCAGCCTCCGGAGTTCGAGCGCAAGCCTGCGCCGCCTGACGGTCGGGCTTTGCTCGCTTGCCATGTGGCATCTCCCCGGCGGGCGTCGATGCGTACGCGCCGAGCGCGTGGGATCAGGTTGAGATTCAGATAGTGCCATCATGCGGCGGCGTAACGAGTCTGCAGTGTGTCTCGCGTGGTCAGGCGTAAGCCTGGGTTCAGTGTGGCAAGGTCAGCATTACGGCGTCCAGTGCCCGTCAGGGTGCGATAGCGGTTACCTATGCATGTTGCATATCGCACGCGGGACGCGCATTCTGAGCTAAGATATCACTCTACGAGGCGCATCAGCTACCAAAGGTGATCTGATGACCATGGAAACCCAGCAAGCCCCAGGATCGGCCGAAGTCGGGCCTGCGCACCTGGAGAGGCTGGAAGGACTCGCCGAGGTGCTAGCCCGGCACGGGCTGCGCGCGAGGCTCACGACGCCGGCAGGCCGGGTGCCGAGCCTGCATGTCGTCAATCCGGCGGCTGCGGCCATGGCCGAGAACATTTACGCCGGGCCCTGCCAGGACGGTGTCTGGTGGTTCTGGTGGTCGTGGGCCGAGCGGATCGCCGTGAGCGAGGACCTGGCAACCGCGGCAATCCGGATCAGCCGCGTTCTCGCGGCTAGCGGCTAGCAGGGGAGAGCGCGCCGGCCGCAAACCCGGGAAAGGCCACGGTCTTCCCGCGCCAGGACGCGGCCCTGATCGCGGCGGCGATGACCGCACGGGCGCCCAGTTCCCTGATCGCTGCGCCGGGCAGCGCGACCAGGCCAAGGTACGCGGCGGCGACCTTGTCCTCCAGGGTGACCGCGAGCAACATCGCCGCGGCGGGGGTGTGCACGGGGTGCGGGAGCCGGTATGCGACGGCGGCGGCAACGGGCCGCGAGCCGGAGGACCGCAGCATCGCCTCCAGCGAGTCCCTGGCGACCTGATGCGCGATCCAGTCGCTAGTGGCGGCGGCCAGGGCGGTCCCGGTCAGGTGAGCGCCGACTACGCCGTAGCCGTAGACCGCGGCGTTCTCGGCCCTGAGCGCCGCCTGCAGTGCGCTGACCTTGGCGGCTGCGGTCGCCTGCGCGGTGGTGCCGGTCATGCTTGCCCGGTACCGCCGGCAGCGGTGAGAGCGGCGACGTGGGTCGCCTCGGATGCCGCGACGCTGGCCATGAGCTGGGCGAGCGACGGGGACACCGCGGCGAGTTGATGCAGCAGGGTCGCTGCCGCGGCGCGCTCAGCGGCCTGCAGGAACGGGATCGCCGCTGCAGCGCCGGACGGCACGCTGCCCGGCCCGGCCGGGACCTGCCCGTGCGCGGCCTGCCCGTGCGGGGCCTGCCCGTGCGGGGCCTGCCCGTGCGGGGCCTGCCCGTGCGGGGCCTGCCCGTGCGGGGCCTGCCCGTGCGAGGCCTGCCCGTGCGAGGCCTGCCCGGCCGGGACCTGCCCGTGCGAGGCCGGCCCGGATGGCGACAGGGCCGACGGCGACGGCGGGGCAGCCGCGCTGCCCGGCGGCACGATCAGGCGTGACCGCAGCTGGGCGAGGTGCTGGCGGTGCTCGGCGCGCAGCGGGCGCAGGCCCTCGGCCAGGCTGGCCGACCGCGTCATGACGGCGTCGTAGCGGGCGATCATTACTTCCTCCGCGGCGATAGCCGACCGCAGTACGGCCACGTCCGGGGCTGGCGAGGGCGGCGCCGCGAGCGCGCCGACGCCCTTGCAGCCGGAGACGGCCAGCAGCGGCAGGCTCACGGCCGTGGCGACGAGCACGGCTCGCCGCGTTCGGTCAGCCGGCACGGAACCTCCCGCCAGTGCGCTCGATCTCCCAGCCGGAATCCAAGCATGTCACGGCCTGCGCCGCTGCCCTGGTGCCTCCGACGGGCACGATCGGGTACCCAATCCCCGTTAGGGTAGATGACCAGACAACAGCACAGGTCGCCGACGAGGAGGTCGTGATGCACGGTAGCTCCCGTCAGGGTTCGCCGCGGCTGGCATCCAGGGGCGGCTCACCCTCGGCCGCAGGCCCGGCAGACGCCGAGGAACTCACCAGGCTGCTCCAGCCCGTGGTCAGTGCGGTGGGCATGGACCTGGAGAATATCCGGATCACCGCGACTGGCCGGCGCCGCCTGCTGCGCGTGGTGGTTGACGCCGACAACGGCGTGAACCTGGACGACATCACGCTGATCAGCCGCGCCCTGTCGGCCGAGCTTGATGCCAACGGGGCCATGGGCGAGACTCCCTACACGCTTGAGGTCTCCTCACCGGGGGTTGACCGGCCGCTCACCGAGCCGCGGCACTGGCGCCGTGCGGCGGGACGGCTAGTCCGCGTGCCCCTGGTGCCGGGGTCGCAGCCGGTAACCCAGGCTCCGGGGCACTTGCGCGCCATCGAGGGCAGGGTGCTTGCCGCCAGTGAGCACGCGGTGCTGCTGGAGGTGGCGGGAGAGCAGCGCGAATTCGGCTACACCGAGCTCGGCCAGGGAAAGATACTCCTCGAGTTCAGTCACGCCGCCGGGCAGGTCGACGCCGCCGGGCACGCCGACGGGGACGGAGAGACAGATGGACATTGACCTTAATGTCCTGCGCAGCCTGGAGGCCGAGAAGGACATCTCGATGGACCTGGCCATCAAGGCGATCGAGGACGCGCTGCTTGTCGCCTACCACCGCAGCGACGGCACGCCGCCGACGGCACGGGTCGAGGTGAACAGGGGCAGCGGCCACGTAACTGTCTGGGCCAGGGAAACGGGCGATGACGGCGAAGTAGTCAGGGAGTATGACGACACGCCGGACGGCTTCGGCCGGATCGCCGCCACCACCGCACGGCAGGTGATCCTGCAGCGGCTCCGTGATGCCGAGGACGAGCTGACCTTCGGCGAATACGCGGGCCGCGAGGGCGATGTCGTGGCCGGGGTGATCCAGCAGGGCCGGGATCCCCGGGCCGTGCTGGTGGATCTTGGCAAGCTGGAGGCGATCCTGCCGCCGACGGAGCAGGTCCCGGGTGAGCGGTACGTGCACGGCGAGCGGCTGCGCTGCTACGTCCTGCATGTCAGGAAGGGCTACCGCGGTCCGTCGGTCACCTTGTCGCGTACTCATCCGAACCTGGTCAAGAAGCTTTTCTCGCTGGAGGTTCCGGAGATTGCCAGTGGTGCCGTGGAGATCGCGGCCATCGCCCGCGAGGCCGGGCACCGCAGCAAGATCGCGGTGATCTCGCGCCAGCCGGGCGTGAATGCCAAGGGCGCCTGCATCGGCCCGATGGGCAGCCGGGTCCGCAACGTGATGACCGAGCTGCATGGCGAGAAGATCGACATCGTCGACTTCTCCACGGATCCGGCCGAGTTCGTCGCGCACGCGCTGTCGCCCGCCAGGGTCTCGCGGGTCGACATCATCGACGCGCAGGCCAGGGTGGCGCAGGTGATCGTGCCCGACTACCAGCTCTCATTGGCGATCGGCAAGGAGGGCCAGAACGCACGCCTTGCGGCCAGGCTGACCGGCTGGCGGATTGACATCCGGCCCGATCGTGATCCGGCGGGGGACTCGGTCCGTGCTGTCACCCCGGCCGCCGGGCCGGGCACGGACACTGCGGCGCCCGGTCCCGCCAGCGGCGTATCGCCCGGTGCTGGCAGGGGGTCAGCGCGTCCCGCCGGGGAGGAGGCAGCTGCCCAGCCGAAGGACGGTGCCAGGTTAGCGGGCACCTTGCCAGGTACCGTGGACTCGCCGGCACTGTAAGCTTGGCAGCAGAAATGGCCAGTCGGTCCCCGCGGCCTGTCCGGCCCGCGCCAGCGATCCGGATGTGTGTGGGGTGCGGTGTCCGTGCGGTCAAGTCTGATCTGCTTCGCCTGGTGGCGGCCGGGGATGAGGTTGTTCCCGACCCGCAGGCGCGATTGCCAGGCCGGGGCGCATACTTGCACCCCGGCCAGGGATGCTTTGAGCGAGCACAACGGCGCCGGGCGCTGCCGCGGGCGCTGCGCTTGCCGGGACCGCTGAGGACCGGCAGGCTCGCGGAGTATCTTGAGGCGTCGCGGGCTGGCTGCCGGCGGCTAGGCGGATGAACGGTAGGGACGGGAACAGTGCCAGGGAAAGCAGGCTGAGATGGCAATGAGCGCCCGATGAGCATGCGGCGATGAACAGCACAGGCTGACGCCGGACGGAGCACGCGCTGCCCCGGACCGGCTGACTGGTCCGGTTACTCCGGACCGAGTAGAGGGAGCGCAGTGGCGAAGGTCCGGGTATACGAACTCGCGAAGGAGTTCGGCGTAGAGAGCAAGGCCGTGATGGCCAGGCTGCAGGAAATGGGCGAGTTCGTTCGCTCGGCGTCATCGACGATCGAGGCGCCCGTCGTCCGCAGGCTCAAGGAAGAGCTCGCGGCCCAGCAGCCGAAGCAGGCACCGGCTGCCAAGGCAGCCAATCAGAAGTCCGCGGGGCCGGCGGCCGCCGCGGATACAGTCATTCCCCCGGACGGCTCGAACGGGCGGGCCGGGATCGCGACGGTTCCCGATGCGGTCAAGGCGGAGGCACCGGCACCGGCCGCCGGCCCGGCAGCCGGGGGGGCCGGGCCAGCGGCCCCGGTCGCGCCCGCTGCCTTCGACCCGGGTCACCGGCTGCCAGCACCCGTGGCACCCCAGGCGTCGGCCCCGCCAGCTCCGGCGAATGCCGTTTTCCCCGCACCGGGCGCACCGGGCACTACTCCGGCCGCTGCAGCTGACGGCACCTCCGCCACGAGGCCGGCTGGCCCGCGGCCCGGCCCCGCCGGTCCGGCTGGCTCGCCAGGCGGCGCGCCGCGGCCTGGCAGCCCGGCGGCCGGCGGCCAGCGCCCCGGTGCACGCGGCGGGCCCCGCCCGGGTCCGCGTCCTGGCAACAACCCGTTCAGCTCGAACGCCAGCGGCATGGGCTCGGCGCCGCGCGTCCGGCCCGGTCAGCCAGGCGCCGCGGGCCCAGCGGGCGCCGCGGGCACTGCCCCCGGCGCGCCGGTGGCACCAGGCCAGCCAGCCGGCCGGCCGGGTGCGCCCGCCGGTCCCGCGGGGCGATTCGCCGGACGGCCCGGAGCCGGGGACACGGCCCGGCCAGGCGGCCCGCGGCCAGGCGGCCCGCGGCCTAGCCCCAACAGCATGCCGCCCAGGCCGGCTCCCGGGCGCGGTCCCGGCGGCCCGGGCGCGGGCGGTCCCGGCGCCGGCCGCGGCGGTCCCGGCGGCGGTCCCGGTACCAGGCCGGGCGGCGGTCGCGGCGGCCCGGGCGGCGGTGCCGGCGCGCGCGGCGGTCCCGGCGCCGGCGGCGGCGGCCAGCGCCCCGGCATGGGCCCGGCCCGCCCCGGCGGCGGCGGCCGCGGCCGGAGCGGCACGCAGGGCGCCTTCGGGCGGCCAGGCGGGCGGCCTTCGCGAGGCCGGAAGTCGAAGAAGCAGCGGCGCCAGGAGTTCGACAACATGCAGGCGCCCGCCATCGGCGGCGTGCAGATCCCGCGTGGCAGCGGCCAGGTCATCAGGCTGTCGCGGGGCGCCTCGCTGAGCGACTTCGCGGACAAGATCGGGGTGAACCCGGCCTCGCTCGTGCAGGTGATGTTCCACCTGGGCGAAATGGTGACGGCGACGGCGTCGGTCAACGACGAGACGCTGCAGCTGCTGGGCGCCGAGCTGAACTACACGGTCCAGGTGGTCTCCCCGGAGGAAGAGGACAGGGAGCTGCTGGAGACGTTCGACATCGAGTTCGGCGAGGACGAGGGCGAGGACTCCGACCTGGTGGCCAGGCCGCCGGTAGTGACGGTCATGGGTCACGTCGACCACGGCAAGACCAAGCTGCTCGACGCCATCAGGAACACCAACATGGTGGCGCACGAGGCAGGCGGCATCACCCAGCACATCGGCGCCTACCAGGTCGACACGGTCGTGGACGGCCAGGAGCGCAAGATCACCTTCATCGACACGCCTGGCCACGAGGCGTTCACCGCGATGCGCGCCCGCGGCGCCGAGACAACCGACCTGGTCGTCCTCGTCGTCGCCGCGGACGACGGCGTGAAGCCGCAGACCACCGAAGCGCTTAACCATGCGCAGGCGGCGGGCGTGCCGATCGTGGTGGCGGTCAACAAGGTCGACAAGGAGGGCGCCGACCCGCAGCGGGTCCGTGCTCAGCTCACCGAGTACGGGCTGGTGGCCGAGGAGTTCGGCGGGCAGGCGCTGTTCGTTGACGTCTCGGCCCGCCAGGGCACCGGCATCGAGGCCCTGCTTGAGGCGGTCGTGCTGACCGCGGACGCGGAGCTTGACCTGCGCGCCAACCCGCACCAGCAAGCCCAGGGCGTGGCGATCGAGGCGCATCTGGACAAGGGCCGCGGCCCGGTCGCGACCGTGCTCGTGCAGCGCGGGACGCTCAACGTCGGCGACTCGATCGTCTGCGGCGAGGCATACGGCCGGGTCCGGGCGATGCTGGACGAGAACGGTGACCCGGTGCGCGATGCACCGCCGTCGCGTCCTGTCCAGGTGCTCGGCCTGACGGCCGTGCCCGGTGCCGGCGACAGCTTCCTTGTCGTCGACGACGACCGGGTGGCCAGGCAGATCGCCGAGCGGCGCGAAGCGCGGGAGCGTACCGCGATGTTCGCCCAGCGGCGTCCCAGGGTGACGCTGGAGGACCTGGAGTCCGCGCTCAAGTCGGGCGAGCGGGAAGAACTGCTGCTGATCATCAAGGGTGACGTGTCCGGGTCGGTCGAGGCCCTGGAGGACGCGCTGGTCAAGCTGGACGTTGGCGAGGACGTGGTGCTGCGCGTGATCGGCCGTGGCGTCGGCGCGATTACCCAGGACGACGTCAACCTGGCCATCGCGTCGGAGGCCGTCATCATCGGCTTCAACGTCCGGCCGGCCGGGCGGGCTGGCGAGCTCGCGCAGCGTGAGGGCGTCGATATCCGCTACTACTCGGTCATCTACCAGGCGATCGAGGAGATTGAGGCCGCGCTCAAGGGCATGCTCAAGCCGGAATTCGAGGAGATCCAGCTGGGCACGGCCGAGATCAGGGAGATCTTCCGGGTGCCGAGGATCGGCAATGTGGCCGGCTGCATCGTGCGTACCGGCACCATCACTAGGAACAGCAAGGCGCGGCTGATCCGCGACGGCGTCGTCATCTCGGACAACCTCACCGTCAGCTCGCTCCGCAGGATCAAGGATGACGTGACCGAGGTGCGCGAGGGCTTCGAGTGCGGCATCGGCGTCGGGTACGGCGATATCAAGGTCGAGGACGTGATCGAGACGTTCGAGATGCGCGAGAAGCCGCGCGCCTGACGCCCCAGGGGGCTGACGTGTACGTCGGTGCACTGACGCTTGACGTGCTGCTCGGCGATGTGCGCTCGCTGAAGCAGAAGCGCTCGGCGGTGCGGCCGCTGGTCGCCGACATCCATCGGCGTTACCCAGCGGCCGCGGTGGCCGAGACGGGGCACCTGGCCCTGCACCGGCGGGCCGAGATCGGCGTGGCCGTGGTCGCATCGACCGCGGCCCAGTGCACCGAGGTACTTGCGGCATGCGAGCGTTTCGTCGCCGGGCGTCCCGAAATCGAGCTGCTCTCGGCACGGCAGCGGCTGTTCAACGAGGAGGAGTGAGCGACTCATGGACCCTGCCAGGGCACAAAAGCTCGGTGGCCGGATCGCTCAGATCGTGGCTGAGATGCTGGAGCGGCGGATCAAGGACCCGCGGCTCGGCTTCGTCACGGTCACGGCGGCCCGCCTGACCAACGACCTGCGCGAGGCGACCGTGTTCTACACCGTCTACGGCTCTGCCGAGGAACGCGCGGGCACCGCGGCGGCCCTGGCCAGCGCCGTCGGCGTGATCCGGTCCGAGGTCGGCCGCCAGACGGGCCTGCGGCACACCCCGTCGCTGGAGTTCAAGCCCGATATGGTGCCGGACAACGCCAGGAACATCGAGGAACTTGTGGCCAGGGCCCGCGAGGCGGATGCTGCGGTGGCGGCCGCCAGGGAGGGCGCGCAGCCGGCGGGCGACGCCGATCCGTACCGGGTCCCCGCGGGTGCCGGCGAGGACTCCCTGGACGAGGACTCCCTGGACGAGGGCTCCCTGGACGAGGACTCCGCCGACGGTGGCTTCGCGGACAGGGAGTTCGCGGCCGGTGGCTTCGCGGGCGAAGACTTCGCGGACGAGGACTCGGCGGGCGGGAACTTCGCAGACAGGTCACCGGCAGGGCAAACCGGACAAGACGATCATCTCGCCGAAACCCCGGCAGCCAGACGGCGTGGCGCGGGATACTCGCGGTCGTGACAGCCGAGCACACGCAGGTCC
>Ga0302184_10000031_pt1 | contig 117858 bp, 115 predicted proteins | sample I_Palsa_N3_3_FD_200233 | JGI IMG/M metagenome (GOLD analysis project Ga0302184, IMG submission 200233) | Peat permafrost microbial communities from Stordalen Mire near Abisko, Sweden - I_Palsa_N3_3 | ecosystem: Environmental > Terrestrial > Soil > Palsa > Peat permafrost | place: Sweden...
GCGCCGCCTTCGCGTCGGCCTCCGTCCCGTCGGCGACCTCACACAACGTCTCGCCGGTCGCCGGATCCTCCACCGCCAGCCGCTCCCCACCCTCGCCCGGCCGCCATTCGCCGCCGATCAGCAGATCCTTCGGAACGTCAGCGAGAACTTCTGCCTCAGTCATTCGTTACCTTTGCGATGGTGGGCTTGCGCACGCGGGCAGCTTTACTCAGCGCCGCCAGCCTGCTCCTCACGGCGCCGGTAGCCGGCGCGCAGCCAATGCTAGTGATCGACGGTGCCGGCGACGGGCACGGTGTCGGCATGAGTCAGGTCGGCGCGGAGGGACTGGCCGAGCACGGCTACAACTACCAGCAGATCCTTGCGCACTACTACACCGGAACCGCGATCACGACGCTGCCGGGTACGCCGACCGTCAGCATCCTGCTCGCAAGCCGGCGGCCGACCGTGTCGTTCGCCGGCGCCACCGCTGCCGGCACGCGCCGGCTCGACGCGAGCGCCGACTATCGCGCGCTCGCGGCAGCTGGCGGTGAGATCGCGCTCGAGAGCCCGCGCGGCCACCGGCAGCTGGCGAGCAGCCCGCTGCTGCTCAGCGGCAGCGGGCCGGTCACATTGCTCGGCAAAACCTCGGGCGGCGTCAAGAACGGATCGTTCGCGGGAGCACTCGAACTGGTGCGCGACGGCGGCGGGATCGACGTCGTGAACGTGCTCGACCTCGAGGACTACGTCCGCGGCGTCGTGCCGTTCGAGAGCTCGCCGAGTTGGCAGCCGGCAGAGCTCGAGGCGCAGGCGGTCGCGGCGCGAAGCTACGCGTTGACGAGCCACGAGAGCAGCGAGTTCGACCTCTACGGCGACACCCGCTCGCAGGCCTACGGTGGCGTCGGCGCCGAGACGCCGTCGACCAACGCGGCCGTCGCCGCCACCGCCGGCCAGGTGGTCACCTACGACGGCACCCCGGTCCCGACCTACTACTTCGCGAGCTCGGGCGGCGAGACCGAGGACATCCAGAACTCGTTCATCGGTGCGGCGGCGGAGCCCTGGCTGGTGGCGGTCGCCGACCCCTACGACGACTCTCGCTTCGGGCCGATCACGATGACGGTGGCGAAGGCGGAGCACGACCTCGGTCGGCTGCTCGACGGCACGCTGACAGCGATCGACGTGACGCAGCGCGGCGCGTCACCGCGAATCGTCTCGGCCCAGGTGGTCGGGAGCGGCGGCAGCACGACCGTCAGCGGCCCACAACTCGAGGCGGCGTTCGGCCTGCCGAGCGCGTGGGCCTGCTTCGACGTGACCGGGGCGAGCGGGACGCCGCCAGCTGGCTGGGACGCGGCCTGCGCCACGCCGGCGCAGCCCGCGCCATCCGGTCCGACTGGACAGAGCGGGCCGACGTGAGCCCGCCGGTCCTGGCACTCGACACGCCGTGGCTGCTGTACCGCTCGTTCTTCGGCGTCCCGCGCTCGATCACCGGCATCGGCGGGATGCCGGTCGGCGCGCTGCTGGGCACCGTCAACACGATCATCGCCCTCGTCGACCGCTACGCGCCGCGCGCCGTCGTCTGCGCCAGCGGCGCCGAGGACGCCGTCTACCGCACTGAGCTCTTTCCGCGCTACCACGCCCATCGCGATCCGATGCCGGCCGAGCTACGCGTGCAGTGGGATCTCGCCGGCGGGCTGCTCAGCGCGTTCGGCTGGACGGTCGCAAGCCACGCCGAACTCGAGGCCGACGACGTCCTCTGGTCGTGCTCGCGCGTCGAGAGCGCAGCCGGCGGTCGGACGTTGATCGTGACCGCCGACCGCGACCTCTACCAGGCCGTCGACCGACACACGGCGGTGATCGAGTTGCGCCGTGACGGACCACCGGGAACGATCGACGCGGCGGGCGTGCGGGAGCGCAGCGGGGTCCGGCCCGACCAGATCCCCGACCTGATCGCGCTGCGTGGGGACCCCTCCGATGGGATCCCCGGCGCGCGTGGGATCGGGGCGAAGACGGCAGCCCAGCTGCTGCGCGAGCACGAGACGCTCGAGGGCGTGCTCATGGCGCGCCGCACGCTGCGCCCGCGAATCGCCATCACGCTGAGCCAGCAGGCAGACGAGCTGCGCATGTTCCGGACGATCGCGGTGCTCCAGAATGTCCCATTCGAGCGCCCGCCCGACACCCCGACCGACCGGGCCGCCGGCGCCGCCGCGGTGCAAGCGCTCGGCATGAACGCACTGGCACGGCGCCTCCTGGAGCCGTAATCAGCGTCCCGTGACACGGCGTGCAAGCTCAAAGCGAGACGGCGGCAAAGCCGCGTCCGCAGCGCTCTACAGCACCTTCGAGAGGAACGCGCGCGTACGCCCGTGCTGGGGATTCGCGAGCACCTCGTGCGGGTCGCCAGCCTCGACGATGACGCCCTCGTCCATGAACACGAGCTGGTCGGCGACCTCGCGTGCGAAGCCGATCTCGTGCGTGACGACGACCATCGTCATGCCGTCATTGGCAAGGCCGCGCATAACATCGAGGACGTCGCCAACGAGCTCGGGGTCGAGCGCCGACGTAGGCTCGTCGAACAGCATCAGCTTGGGATTCATCGCCAGTGCCCGCGCAATCGCGACGCGCTGCTGCTGCCCGCCGGAGAGCTGGGCGGGATAGGACGCGAGCTTGTCGGCGAGGCCAACGCGGTCGAGCAGGCTCTCGGCGAGCGCGACGGCCTCCTTACGCCCAACCGAGCGCACGATGCACGGCGCCTCGATCACGTTCTCGAGCGCCGTCTTGTGCGGGAAGAGGTTGAAGCGCTGGAAGACCATGCCGATCTCGGCGCGCCGCGTCGCGACCTCCGCGTCGCGCAACTCGTAGAGCTTCGTCCCGTGCTGGCGGTAGCCGACGAGATCACCGTCGACCCAAAGGCGCCCGTTGTCGATCTTCTCGAGGTGGTTGATGCAGCGCAGGAATGTCGACTTTCCCGACCCGGACGGCCCGATCACGCACATCACCTCGCCGCGGGCGACCTCGAGCGAGACCCCGCGCAGCACCTCGAGCCGACCGAACCGCTTGTGGACCGCCTCGGCCTTGACCATCGGCTCAGCCATCATCCGTGAGGCCGCGCCAAGGGGTCTGGGGCCGTCGCGATCGGGTCGTGGGCGATCGAGAGCACACCGCGGCGCAAGCGCTGCAACGGGGTGGGCGGCAATTCACGCGCGGCACCGCGGGCGTAATGGCGTTCGAGGTAGTACTGGCCGACGTACAGGATCGACGTCACGACGAGGTACCAGATCGAGGCAACGATCAGCAGGGGGATCGGTCTGAAGTTCACGGAGGAGATGTTCGAAGTTGCTTCGAGCAGCTCGACGTAGGCGACGACCGATGCGAGCGAGGTCGTCTTGAGCATCGAGATGGTCTCGTTGCCGGTCGGCGGGATGATCACGCGCATCGCCTGCGGCAGGACGATCCGTCGCAACGCCTGCAGACGGGTCATGCCGAGCGACAGAGCGGCCTCGGTCTGACCGTCATCGACCGAGATGATCCCGGCGCGCACCACCTCAGCCATGTAGGCGCCCTCGTTGAGGCCGAGCGCCAAGACGACGGTCAGGAACGGGGTGATCAGATTGTTCGCGCCAACATGGACAAATTGGGGCCCGAACGGGATGCCGAAGCTGAACGCGTGGTAGAGGGCGCCGATGTTGTACCAAAAGAGCAGCTGTACGAGGACCGGCGTGCCGCGAAAGAACCAGATGTACAGCCAGCTGGCGCTCGAGACGAGCGGATTCGGCGACAGTCGCATTACGGCAACGAGCATCCCGAGCACGACGCCGAGCAGCTGCGCGCAGATCGTCAGCTCGATCGTGACGCGGACGCCCGCCAAGATCCGCGAATCGAACAGGAAGTGCCCGACCAGGCCCCATTCGAAGTTCGGGTTGGTCGCAACCGAATGCGCGATCGTGACCGCGAGGACGAGGACGATCGCCGCGGCGAGCCAGCGCCCCGGATGGCGGACCGGGACGGCGGTGATCTGCTCGGGGTCGGGCTCAGCCGATGCGAGCGAGGGGTCGTGGCCAGACACCACCGCCGCCGACCCCTCGACGCGTCAGTGTCGCCCCGCCGGCCGGCTCAGCTCGTCGCGCCGTTCAGCACCGGATGGGTGTCGTCGCCGGCCTCGACGCCCCACTTCTTCATGATCGCCGCGTACTGCCCGCTCGAGATCAGATCCTTGAGCGCGAGCAACATCGCCTGGTCGAGTTTGCCGTAGGCCTTCGGAACGGCGATGCCGTAGGGAGCGGTGCCGTAGGTCTGGCCGACGAGCTTGAACGCTCCGTTGGACTGCTTGACCTGGTAGGCGGCGACCGGGGAGTCGGCCATCGACACCTGCGCGCGACCACTCGACAACGCCAGGTTGGCGTTTGTCTGCGTCGGGAACGCAAGCACCGTCACGGGCTTCTTGTGCTCCGCCTTGCACTTCGCGTCCTGGCCCTGGGCGTCGCTCTGCTCGGTCGTGCCGGTCTCGACGGACACGGTCAATCCGCAAAGACTGGCAAGGTTCGTCACCTTTGGGCCGCCCTGCGACTTCTCGAAGAAGGACGTGCCCGCCTCGAAGTAGTCGACGAAGTTGACGACCTTCTCGCGCGCCTTGGTGTCGGTGAACGACGACATTCCGATGTCGTACTTGCCGGCGGCAAGCCCGGTGATGATCGCGTCAAACGTCACGTTGACGAAGTTGACCTTGAGGCCGAGCTTTGCGAACAGCGCCGTTCCGAGATCAACGTCCATCCCAATCACGGTGTGCCCGTTCGAGGCGATGAACTCGTTCGGCGCGTAGGTGGCGTCGGCCGCGATCGTCACCGTGCCCTTCTTCGCCAGGGACGCCGGCACGAGCGCCGCCGCCTTCTTGTCGACGCCGCTCGAGCCTGCGGCGGTAGCGACTCCGGCGCCGGTGAGCGCCAGTGCGACGGCCGCGCACGTGACACCCGCGCGCAGAGAGATGGAACGACGAGCGCGCTTGGGCACGGTGGATTCCCCTTGACTTGACCAGATTGGCAGCGGCGCGCGAAGCCTACTCAAACGCCTGCGGCGCCTGCGCCGCCACGACGCGGATCGTTCGCAGCTGGCGATCGCTTGCGCCGCGCACGCTGCCGCCGAGCTCCAGCGTGCGCTCGATGTAGGCGAGCGTCTCGGCTGTCAGGCGCTCGCCGGGGAGGACGTTGGGGATCCCCGGCGGATACGTGGCCAGCGACTCGGCGGCGATCCGGCCGACCGCCTGCGCCGCCGCGACCACATCCTGCTTGCCGAGAAAGGCCTCGCGTGGCGTCAGCACGAGCTCGCCCCATGGCGGCGGTGGAGCGAAGCGCTGACCCGCCCCGCCGGTCGCGAGACCGACATCGGCCGCGACGGCACGCAGCGCGGCAATGAACCGGTCGGCCAGCGGGACCGCCGGCTCGGCCATGCCAAAGACGCCGACGATCACGTTCTGGCCGGCAAGCTCGAGGTTGATGTCAGCGCTCTCGCGCAGCAGCCGCGCCAGCTCGTAGCCATCGACCGCGAGGCCGCGGACGTCGACCGCGAGCCGCAGCGGGTCGTAGGCAAAGACCCCTGCCCGACCGACGAAGCGCTCGTCGAGCACGTCGAGGCCGGGAATCTCGCGGATCTCCGCGTGCGCCCGCTCGACCGCGACCAGCGTCTCGGCGATCGCCTCGCGCCCGCGCGTGACGGCCAGGCGCCGCGCGGCGTCGAGCGAGGCGAGCAGCAGCGAGTTCGGGCTCGTCGACTCGGTCAGCGTCACGCAGCGATCGACGATGTCGGGGTCCAGGCGCCCGCCACGGCCGAGATGGAGCATCGCCGACTGGGTCAGGCTGCCGACGATCTTGTGCGTGCTCGAGATCACGAGGTCGGCGCCAAGCGAGAGCGCGTGGGCCGGCAGGGCCTCGTGAAACGCCATGTGCGCCCCCCAGGCCTCGTCGACGATCAGTGGCACGCCATGGGAGTGCGCCACGTCGGCAAGCGCGGCGATGTCCGCGACGGCGCCGAAGTAGGTCGGGCTGACGACCCAGGCCGCGGTCGCGTTCGCTCCGGCGAGCGCCTCGTCGAGCCGCTCGGGCAGCACGCAGTGGGCGATGCCGAGCTCGGCGTCGACCTCGGGCGCGACGAACGTCGGGCGCAGGCCCGAGAGGATCAGGGCGTCGATCGTGCTCGAGTGCCCGTTGCGCTGCAGCACCACCCCGTCGCCGTACTGCGCCAGCGCCAGCCCCGTGGTCAGGTTGCCCTGCGAGGCGCCGTTGACGAGGAACCAGGTGCGCGCCGCGCCCCAGGCCTGCGCAGCGAGCCGCTGGGCCTGCTCGAACGGCGTCGGCGTCGACCCGATATCGATGCCCCAGGTCAGGGCGGGGATGTCGTGGCGCAGCGCCGCCGCGCCGATCACCTCCACCAGCTGCGGGTCGGCGCCGGGGCCGCCCTTGTGGCCCGGGATGTGCAGCCGCGCCGGATCGCGCGCCGCGTAGGCGGCGATCGCGTCGAGATAGGGCGCCTGGCGCTGCTCGTTCTCAGACGATCCGGAGCTCGGCTCGTCGCCGCGGGTGGGAGCCATCCCCTAGTCCTACCACCTCGTCGGCCTCCACGGCCATTACGATCGTCGCCACGATGCCTGAGCGAGCACTGCGAGCGCGACGCACCTGCCACGCGGTTCCCGGCACGAACGAGCGCTTTCTCGCGAAAGCGCCGACGCTCGACGCCGACGAGATCTTCCTCGACCTCGAGGACGCCGCCGCGCAGGACCAGAAGCAGCTCGCGCGGACGCAGGTGATCGAGGCGCTGCGCACGCTCGACTTCCACGGCAAGACCGTCGTCGTGCGTGTCAACGCCACCGACACGCCGCACTACTACCGCGACCTGATCGATGTCGTCGAGCAGGCCGGAGAGCGGATCGATGCGGTGATGCTGCCGAAAGTCCGGACCCCGGGCGACGTCGAGATGACCGACAAGCTGCTGCGCCAGATCGAGCTCGCGCGCGGACTCGAGAGCGGCCGGATCGGGATCGAAGCGCAGCTCGAGGATGCCGTCGGCCTGCTCGCCTGCGAGGCGATCGCAACGGCATCGCCGCGGATGGAGACGCTGATCTTCGGTCCCGGTGACTACAGCGCCGACGTCGGCATCCCGATCACGACGATCGGCGGCGCCCCGGACGGCTACCCCGGCGATCACCTCAACTACGTGTACTCGCGGATCGTCGTCGCGGCACGGGCCGCGGGACTGCAGGCGATCGACGGTCCCTACGGTCGGATCGACGACACCGATGGGCTGATCAGACGCGCGAGCATCGCCCGCGCGCTGGGGATGGACGGCAAGTGGACGATCCACCCGAGCCAGATCGCGCCGATCAACGAGCTCTTCACGCCGTCGCGCACGGACTTCGACCGGGCGATCGCGATGCTCGCGGCGTTCGAGCAGCCGCACAGCGGCGCGACGCTGTTCGACGGCGAGATGATCGACGAGGCCAACCGCAAGATGGCCGAGCGGGTCGTGCGCGCCGGGCACGCCGCCGGCTACGAGCCCGAGGGCCCTACGGCGTGAACTTGACCGTGATCACGTCGCCGTCGCGCATCGCGTAGTCGCGGCCCTCGAGCCGCAGTACGCCGCGCTCCCGCGCGCCGGCGTAGCCCCCGGCGTCGAGCAGCTCCCGCCAGCCGACGACCTCGGCGCGAACGAAGCCGCGCTGGATGTCCGAGTGGATCTCGCCGGCCGCGTGCCACGCGGTGAGGCCGCGGCGCAGGTGCCAGGACTGCGCCGGCTTGTCCTCGCCGGCGGTGAAGAAGGCGTTCAGCTCGAGCAGCTCGAAGGCCCCGCGGACCACGCGTTCGAGGCCGGACTCGGCGACGCCCAGCTCGGTTCGCAGCGCCGTCGCATCCTCGGCATCGAGCTCGGCGAGCTCCGACTCGACGCGGGCCGACACGGCCACCACCGCCGCGCCCTGTGCGGCGGCGTGGGCAACGAGGGCCGCCGGGATGACGTCGGAGCCCTCGTCGACGTTGGCGACGAACAGCGTCGGCTTGGCGGTGATCGGCCCGAGCGAGCGCAGCGCGTCGCCGGCCTCTGCCGGCACCGGGACGGTGCGGGCCGGGCGACCGGCCTGGAGCGCCTCGATCACCTCGCCGAGCCATGCCTCCTCGGCGATCGCGGTGCGATCGCCGCTGCGGGCCACGCGCCGCACGCGGTCGAGGCGGCGCTCGGCCTGCTCGAGATCGGCGAGCGCAAGCTCGGTCTCGATCGTTTCGACATCGGCGATCGGATCGACGCGGCCCTCCGGGTGCACCACGGACTGGTCGCCATGGCAGCGAACAACGTGGAGAATCGCGTCGGTCTCGCGGATGTTCGCCAGGAAGCGGTTGCCGAGCCCCTCACCGCGGTGGGCGCCGGCGACGAGACCGGCGATGTCGTGAAAGGCGATCGTGTCGTAGACGACCTCGCTCGAGCGCAGCAGCGACGCGACCGCGTCGAGCCGCTCGTCGCGCACGGGAACGATCGCGACGTTTGGTTCGATCGTCGTGAACGGATAATTGGCCGCCTCGACGCCGGCCTGCGTGAGGGCGTTGAAGAGCGAGGACTTGCCGGCGTTTGGCAGGCCGACGATGCCGATCTTCATAGCGGCGCCAGCGTGCCGAGCGCGGTGCCCAGCAGCGCTCCGGCGAGCACATCCGAGGGGTAGTGGACGCCGAGGTAGACGCGCGAGAGGGCGAGCGACGCGGCGAGCGCGTAGAGCGGCGCCGGAGGCGCGCCAGCGCGGGCGTAGGCGCGCGCCGCAGCGAAGGCGGTCGTCGCGTGGGCGCTCGGGAAGCTGAGCTGGGTCGGCGTGGCGACGAGCGGCGGCAGGTCCACCAGCTGCGGCCGTTGGCGGCGGACCGCGAACTTCAACACGGTGTTGAGCGCATAGGACTCGGCGACCGTGCGGGTCGCGGCACGCCAGCGCGCTCGCTGCTCCGGCGGCGCACAGACCGACGCCGTCGCTCCGAGCGCGAGCCAGACCGCGGCGTGCTCACCGAGCTTCGAGAAACGCGCCACCGCACGCTCGCGCGCAGCGGTGTGTCCGAGCGTCCGAGCTGCCTGGAGCAGCTCGACGTCGAGCTGCTCGAAGCCGCTCGCTGGCTCCTCAGGCGCCGAAGCCGACGCGCGGCTCGTCCGAGTCGACCCGGACATACGCCACCTGCGCGAGATCGAGGCGCACGGTGCCGTCCTCGCATTCCAGCACGTGCCAGCCTGGCCCGCCGCCGAGCGCGTTGACCAGCGACTCGAGCGGCGCCGCGGCGACGCGCGTTGATAGCACCTGCCCGCCGGCAAAGCCGATCGAGACCTTCTCGTAGCGTGACGGAGACATCAACGGGTCCGCTCGACCAGCTCGGTCAGCACGCCGAAGCAGCTGCTGGGGTGGATGAAGGCGACGCGCGAACCGTGGATCCCGGCACGCGGGACGTCGTCGATCAGCTTGACGGTCCGCTCGCGCAGCGTCGCGAGCGCGGCGTCGATGTCCTCGACCTCGTAGGCGATGTGATGGACGCCGGGTCCGCGCTTCTTGATGAAGCGCGAAAGCGGCGTGTCGGCAACCAGCGGCGCGACCAGCTCGAGGCGGTCATCGCCGGCGCTGACGAGCGCCGCGTCGACGCTGTCGTCGTCGAGCACCTCGCGGTGCACCAGCTCGACGCCGAACTGCTCGCTGTAGTGGGCAATCGCGGTGTCGAGCTCGCTGACCGCGATCCCGACGTGGTTGATTCGCTCGAACATCTGCAACGAAGTCTATTGCGACGCCGGGCGTGGGCCGCGGCAGCGCTGCTTTTCAGCCCAGCAGCGACCGCGCGAGATCGCCGAAGAAGTCTGTGGCGAACTGCAGATCGCGCAGGTCGATCCGCTCGTCGGCGCCGTGGATCAGCGGATCGGTGTCGAAGCGCGTCGTCGCGACGTGCGGGAAGAAGCCGTAGGCGGCGCACTCCGGAAATGCCGCGCGAAAGGTGCGCGAATCGGTGAAGCCCGGCAGGACGGTCGGGACGACGGTCGCCGCCGGATCGCGCTCGGCGATCCAGTCGCGGATGAAGTCGGCGAGCGGCGAGTCGATCGGCGAGCTGTTGCCGATCACCTGCTCGGTCCACTCGAGCCGGTAGCCGTCCTCGCCGACGACCTCTGCGATCGCCGCCAGCGCCGCCGGCTCACCGAGACCAGGCGGCACGCGACAGTCCACCTGGATCCGCGCCTGCGAGGGTATCACGTTGATCTTGTCCGAGCCGAAGACCTTCGTCGGGGCGAACGACACGCCGAACATCGGCTCGAGGATCGCAACGAGCCGCGGGTCGATCGCCCTGATCCGCTCGAGCGCTGCGGCCACGTCATCGTCGCCCGGAGCGAGCGCGCCGACCGCCTCGAGAAACGCTCGCGGCACCGCGGTCAGTGAATACGAGGGCTGGCGCTCGGCGAGGCGGGCGAGCAGCGGCGCAAGCTTGAGCAGCGCGTTGTCGCCGAGCCGGGGCATCGAAGCGTGGGCGGCGACGCCGTCGGTGTGCAGCGCAAAGCGGAAGATCCCCTTCTCGCCGCAGCCGAGGCAGTAGAGGCGGCGGTCGCCGTACTCGAGCACGCCGCCGCCACCCTCGTTGACGAGATAGTCGCAGCGCACCTTCTCGGGGTGGGTGGCCGTCAGCCACTGCGCACCCTCGCTGCCGCCGGTCTCCTCGTCGGCCACGACGACGACCAGCAGCGTGCCGCGGGCCGGCCGCCAGCCGCCGCGGGCGAGCGCGCATGCCGCCGCCACCTCGGCGGCGGTCTGCCCCTTCATGTCGAGCGCGCCGCGACCCCAGACGGAGCCGTCGGCGAGCTCACCGGACCACGGGTCGTGGCTCCATTCGCTCGGCGTCGCCAGCACAGTGTCGACGTGCGACAGCAGGCAGAGGGTCGGCCCGGCCGCGTCGCCGTCAAGTCGCGCGACGAGGTTTGGCCGCTCAGCGGTGCGCCCGAGCAGCTCGCAGTCGAAGCCGGCAGCGCTCAACACGCCGGCGAGGAACTCCTGGGCCGCGCGTTCGTTCCCGGGCGGGTTGACCGTGTTGAAGCGGATCAGGCGCTGGAGCAGCTCGACGGGCTCGTTGACCTCGGCGCTCACGGCGCCAATCCTACGCGGCCGCGTAGGATCGCGGCTCTGCTGCGCCTCGCCACCACAGCCGACCTGCCCGCGATCGTCGCGATCTACAACGCGACGATCCCGACGCGCGCCTCGACCGCTGACCTCGAGCCGGTCAGCGTGGTCTCCCGGCGACCGTGGCTGGCTCGCCACGACCCGGCCCGCCGGCCGTGTTGGGTGCTTGAGCAGGACGGCCAAGTGATCGGCTGGCTGAGCCTCGAGAACTACAAGGAGCGGGCTGCGTACTCGATCACCGCCGAGGTCAGCGTCTACATCGACGCCGCCCAACGGCGCAAGGGCCACGCGCAGACACTGCTCGGCCACGCGCTCGAGCAGGCGCCGGGCCTCGGGATCGAGCGGCTGCTCGCGGTCATCTTCGGCCACAACGCCGCGAGCATCGCGCTGTTCGAGGCCGCCGGCTTCGAACACTGGGGCCTGTTGCCGGGAGTGACGCGGCTCGACGGCAGGGCCGCCGACATCGTCATACTCGGGCGGGCTGTCGCCGCGTAGGGTCCTCCCCAGTCCGGGACCGGCGGCGGCGACCGACCCTCCGGAAGACCAAGACCATGTGGATCGCGCCGTGAGCACAGCCAGCGCAGTTGCCGATAGCGAAGGCCGCCCACTCGACCGGACGCGGTCCGGTCGCTGGGTCGTTGCGCTGGCGGCGCTGCTGTCCGCCGTGCTGGTCGCCGGCGCGGTCGAGATCGTGCTCGACGCCGCGGTCGGCCACACGCCGCCGGTCCCCAACCAGCCGGCCTTCGACAGCTGGCTCGCGGGCTTCGGCCAGTCGCTCAGCCAGAGCATCTTCCTGCCGACGCTCGTCGTCTCGGCGGTCGCCTACGGCGGGCTGGTCGTCCTGGCGCGATCGGGACGCAGCCCGATCTCGAGGCGCTGGGCGATCGGGCTGATCGCGGTGCTGCAGCTGATCGTCTTCGTCGGCCCGGTGCTGCTGGCCACCGACCTGTTCACGAACGTCGCCTACGCACACGAGGCTGTCCACGGCGTCAATCCCTACGTTCACGGGCCGTCGGCGCTGCCGGGATACGCCGGGTACCCCTACGTCAGTCCCGACTGGATCAATTGGGCAACCCCCTACGGGCCGCTGTTCACGCTGATCACGCTGCCGGCGGGCCTTGTCAGCCTCGACGGCGGGATCTGGATCCTCAAGCTGGAGGCGCTGCTCGCCAGCGCCGCGACGCTTGCGTTGACCTGGCGCTGCGCGCGCCAGCGGAGCTTCGACCCGGTGCTGGCGGTGCTCATCGTCGGGCTGAACCCGCTCTACGTGCTCTACGCCCTCGGCGGCTCGCACAACGACCTGATCATGATGGCGATGATGATGGCGGGCGTCACGCTGAGCATCGCCACGCCGGCAACGGCGCGGCGGCAGGCAGCTGGCGGCGCCGCGGTCGTTGCCGGCGTCCTCGTCAAGGCGACGCTGGGTGTGATGGTGCCGTTCCTGATCGTCTCGAAGCGACGGCTCGCACCGATCGTCGGCGCGATCGCAGCGCTCGCCGTCGGACTGGTGATCGGCTACGCGCTGTTCGGGACGGCCGGGATCAACCTCGTCGCGGGCCTCAAGCGCGAGGGCCACCTCGTCTCCTCCTACAGCTTCGCGGCGCAGCTCGCCCACCTGTTCGGCAAGGCCGGCGTCTACCCGATCGACCACGATCTGCTGACCGGCGGCCTTGTCGTCGTCCTGCTCTACCTGCTCTGGCGAACCTGGCGTGGCTACGACTGGGTCACGGCATCCGGCTGGGGGCTGCTCGCGATCGCTGTCTCGTCGACCTGGTTGATGCCCTGGTACACGATCTGGCCGCTGCCGCTGGCGGTCATCTCGCGCGATCGGCGCCTGCTCGTCGCGACGCTCGCGATCCAGGCGATCTGGATCATCCACCAGACGTCGCCGCTCTACGGGGCCGTACCGACGCCATGAGTGCGCTGCGGGAGCCGCCCTTCGGGCGGCTGTCCTCGCTTAGAGCTTTGGCTACCTGCCGGGGCTTGGCTTTGTGCTTGGTCGAGGGGGCCTGATGAGTGGCTTCGGGTCGACTTTCGTGGAGCGGCTGCCGGCTTGGCTTGCGCCGCGGGATGAGGACGCGAGGAGGCGGGGGCTTTGGCGGGTCGAGACCGTGGTGCTGGTTCTCGTGGGGGTCGTGCTTGCCGTCGCGTCGTTCAATGACATCTTCTGGTCCGTTGACGACAACGCCCGCCTCGCTGCCGACCAGACCACCTGGCGCCACTACACGCACCGCGACTACTACAACGTCTCGGCCGCGGCGCTCGTCCTCGGTCAGCCGGTCGACCTCGCGTGCGCCAATGCGAGCCCCGGCCCGCCGGGCGAGCGGACACAGATCTGCCTCCTGCTCGACGGGCCGGTCGTGCACGGGCTGCGAACCGTTATCGGCGGCTGGCGGCTGCCAGCGCGCGCCGGCGACTTCCCCGACGAGCGCTACGACTGCTTCCGCGCCGGCGCGACACAGACGCTCTGCCCCAAGGGCTAGGCGTGGCACGCCTGTTCGAGGAGCCTCGCAGCGGCGGCGGCGCCAGCGAGCCGCTCGCGGCACGGATGCGCCCGACGACGCTCGCCGAGTTCGTCGGCCAGCGGACGCTGCTCGCCGAGGGATCGCCACTGCGGCGCGCGATCGAGGCTGGCCGGCCGCACTCGATGATCCTCTACGGGCCGCCGGGATCGGGCAAGACGACGCTCGCCCGGCTCCTCGCCAGCACGAGCGGCGCCGCGTTCGAGGAGCACAGCGCGGTCGAGGCGGGGCTGGCGGAGGTCCGCGCGGTGCTCGAGCGCGCCCGGCACCGCGGCGGCGACACCGTCTTCTTCCTCGACGAGATCCACCGCTTCAGCCGGCCGCAGCAGGATGCGCTGCTGCGGGCCGTCGAGGAGGGGCTCGTCGTGCTGATCGGCGCGACGACCGAGAGTCCGCGCCACGAGGTCAGCTCGGCGCTGCTCTCGCGCCTGCGGGTCTACGAGATGGAACCGCTCAGCGCCGCGGACGTCGGCGAGCTGCTGGAGCGCGCGGTCAGCCGCGGCGAGCTCGGCGCAACCGGCCTCGACGCCGACGCGGCGGCGCTGATCGCGCAGCGCAGCGGCGGTGACGCGCGAGTTGCCCTCGGAGCGCTCGAGCTGGCCGCGACCGCGAGCACGCGAATCGACATCGCGGCGGCGAGCGACGCGCTCGAGACGGCGCTTGTGCGCTACGACGCCGCCGCGGACCGCCACTACGAGACGATCTCGGCCTGGATCAAGGCGACGCGCGGCAGCGACGTCGACGCCTCGCTCTACTACCTGGCAACGATGCTCGAGGGCGGCGAGGACCCTCGCTTCATCGCCCGGCGGATGGTGATCTTCGCCTCCGAGGACATCGGCAACGCCGATCCGCAGGCGCTGACGCTGGCCGTGGCGGCCGCCCAGGCAGTCGAGCTGGTGGGCCTGCCGGAGTGCAGCTACGCGCTGGCCCAGGCGGCGATCTATCTCTCGCTGGCCGCGAAGTCGAACGCCGCCGGCAGTGCGCTCGGCGCCGCCCGCTCGCAGATCCGCGAGCACGGGGCCGGTCGGCCGCCGGCGTGGCTGCGCCCGAGCGGCGACGGCTACGACTACCCGCACGCGCACCCTGGGCACGTCAGTCCGCAGGAGCTGATGCCGCCCGGCCTCGAGCAGGCGAGCTTCTACACCCCGGACGAGGCGGAGGCGAAGCTCGCAGCCGCGCTCGCAGCGGTTCGCGCGGCGCGCGGGCGCGGCGCCACGACGCGCTGAGCGCCACCGGCGACCGCGCCGGCGGGTTACCCTGTAGCGATGCCAGCCCAGGCCTACGCCGGCAAGGAATGCGTCTGTCAGCTGCGCCGCGGGACCTGCGACCAGTCGTGCGTGCGCGACATGCTCGAGGTTCCGTTCTACATGGCGTGCCTGCGCGTCGCGGGACGGCGCTGCCTCGTCGTCGGCGGTGGCGACGTCGGTCTCGAGAAGGTCGAGGGGCTGTTGACCTGCGACGCGCGCGTGACGCTGGTCGCGCCGGCGGCGCATCCGGCGCTGGTCGAGCTGGCCGGCGAAGGCTCGATCAAATGGCTCGAGCGCGAGTATCAGCCGGACGACCTCGAGGGCTCGTTCCTGGTGATCGCGGCCACCAACGACAGCGAGGTCAACATCGGCGTGTACGCGGACGCCGAGGCGCGGGCGATGCTCGTCAACGTCGTCGACGTGCCGCCGCTGTGCAACTTCATCCTGCCGGCGATCGTGCGCAGCGGCCCGCTCGCGATCGCGATCTCGACGGCCGGCGCCTCGCCGGCGCTGGCCAAGCGGATGAAGCGCGAGATCTCCGAGCAGTTCGGTGAGGACTATGCCCGGCTCGCGGTGATGCTGAACGACGCCCGCGGCTGGGCGAAGGCGACGCTGCCGACCTATCAGGAGCGCAAGGAGTTCTTCGAGTCGATCGTAAACGGCGAGCCCGATCCGATCGCCCTGCTGCGCGCCGGCGAGGACCGCGCCGTGCTCGAGCTGATCGAGGCCGCCAAGCGACAGGGCGCTCCCGCCTGAGCCAGCGCCCCGCCCGGAACCGTTCGGGCGTTATGTAGAATCACAGCCGCACCGAGCCGCGATGGTCCGGAGTCATGGGGCTTCCCCGCGTGGGGCAGACCCGCGACCATCGCTGAGGTGTTGGCAGCGCAAATTGCCGCCTAAAGGCAAAGGGCCCCTGCGGCCGACGATTAAGGAACCCGATGGATCTGCGTGCCCCCAAGCTGCTGCTTCGAATCTGCTCGCTCGCTGGCGCGCTGTGTGCGGCCTCGGCTCTGCTGGCGGCCGCGGCGGGTCCGGCGGGCGCGGCGCAGGACGGCGTCAACGTCGACTCAGGCTTCCTCAGCGGACCGGCGATCGCCGCCCAGACCGAAGCACTGATCGACAAGCTGCACCCGGGATGGGTGCGCGTGTTCCTCGACTGGAACGACGTCGAGCCCTCGCCAGGCGCAGTCGGCCTGAGCGAGATCGGCGAGTACAAGCAGTTCTTCGACGCGCTGCCGGCCGGCACCAAGGTCGACGTCGACGTCAGCGGCTCACCGGCCTGGGCCAACGGCGGCTCGACCAACCCCGCGACGCCCCCGACCTCCGACGCCAGCTTCGCCGGCTTTCTCAACACCGTGTCCAACGCCTGGGGCTCGTCGGTCAGCGCCTGGGAGATCTGGAACGAGGAGGACAGCACGAGCAACTGGACCGGAACGCCGGCCCAGTACGTCAGCCTGCTGAAGGCCGCCTACCCGGCGGTCAAGGCCGCCGATCCGGGCGCGACCGTGCTGCTCGGCGGGCTCGGCGCGAACGACTATCCCTACCTCTCATCGGTCTACGCGGCGGGCGGCGCGGGCTCGTTCGACGGCGTCGCGGTCCACACCGACGATGCCTGCTCGATCACCTCGCCGAACGCCTTCGCGTTCAACCCGGGCACCCAGGAGATCAATCGCTGGTCGTTCCTCGGCTTCACGACCGTGCACTCGCTGATGAGCGCCAACGGCGACGGCGCGAAGCCGATCTTCATGACCGAGCTCGGCTGGTCGACCACGAACAGCACCTGCAGTTCCGGCAGCTCGTCGGGCAAGCGCGCCGGCGGCGTCAGCGAGAAGACACAGGCCACCTATCTCAACCAGGCCTATAACTGCCTCGCGCAGGCGCAGTACTCCTACGTGACCGCGGGCATGTGGTTCAACCTCGTCGACACCGCCACCACGAACGACTTCTACAACCGCTACGGCCTGCTGAGCACCGCACTCAAGCCGAAGCCGGCGTTCGCGGCCTTCGAGAAGGTCTCTGCCGACGGCGGCAAGCTTGCGGTTGGCTGCGGCAACTTCGCCGGGCCCACCCTGCACCTGGTCTCGCCGCGCAACGGCGAGCAGTACAGCGGCCCGCTGCCGATCGTCGTCACGGCGAAGGTCAACGGCGGCGCCAAGGGCGATGCGATCGGCCAGATCGCGGTCCAGCACGACGGCAAGTCGATCCTCAACTTCAACAAGGTCGACGCGCACTACGCGAACCGCACGCTGACCGGCCACATCGACTGGCAGGGCGCCCGCGGCCTGTCGGCGGGCCCGCACACGATCAGCGTCGTCGCGACGAACGCCAACGGCGTCAAGTCGGAGATCACGGTGACCGTGATCCACGACGCCTCGACCAAGAAGCACAAGTAAGCGGAGGGCGCATCCGGCGCCCGCTAGGATCCGCAGCGAGCCATGGCAACGCTGCGGGAGAGGATCGTCAACTGGACCGTCGCGTTCGGTGAGCGCGCGCTCGAGCCGCTCGAACACTGGCTCGGCCGCTCCTCGACCGTCGGCGACCAGCCGTTCTTCGAGATCGAGACGTTTCCCTGGGCGCAGCAGCTCGAGGCCAACTGGCAGAAGATCCGCACCGAGCTCGACGCCGTGCTCGAGGACCAGGCCGACCTGCCGAACTTCCAGGACATCTCGGTCGACCAGGCGACGATGACGACCGACGACCGCTGGAAGACCTACTTCCTCTACGGCTACGGCTTCCGCTCCGAGGCCAACTGCGCCCGCTGCCCCGAGACCGCGGAGCTCTGCGAGCGGATCCCGGGGATGAAGACCGCGATGTTCTCGATCCTCGCCCCCGGCAAGCACCTGCCCGCCCACAAGGGCCCCTACAAGGGCGTGATGCGCTACCACCTCGGGCTGCTGATCCCCGAGCCGGCCGATCAGTGCGCGATCCGCGTCGACACCGAGACGCGCCACTGGGCCGAGGGCAAGTCGATGATCTTCGACGACACCTACGAGCACGAGGCCTGGAACAAGACCGACAAGACCCGTGTCGTCCTGTTCGTCGACTTCGTCCGCCCGCTGCGCCAGCCGGCGAAGACGGTGAACTGGCTCGTGCTCTGGGCGATCGCCTTCTCCCCGTTCATCGGCGACGCCAAGCGCCGTCACCTCGACTGGGAGAAGCGCTTCGAGCAGATCAAGGAGCGGCGGGCCGCAGCCGCCGCTTAGTTCCCGTTCAGCCGCGCCCGCATCACCGTGATCGCCTCGGGGTTTGAGTCGACGAGCACGTAGCGGCGGCCGAGCTGGGCGGCGACCGCGCCGAGCGTGCCCGAGCCGGCGAAGAAGTCCAGGCACCAGCCGCCGGACCGCGAGGATGCGCTGACGATGCGGCGCAGCACGCCCTCGGGCTTCTGCGTCGGGTAGCCGGTGCGCTCGCTGCCGTTGGTCGGCACGATCGTGTGCCACCAGGTGTCGGTCGGGCGCTTGCCGCGCGCGGCCTTCTCCGGGCCGACGAGGCCGGGCGCCATGTAGGGCTCGCGCTCGACCGCCTCGGCGTCGAACAGATGGAGCGCCGGATCGCGTACGTAGACGAGGATCGTGTCGTGCTTGGCCGGCCAGCGGCGGGTCGGCTTGGCGCCGTAGTCGTAGGCCCAGATGATCTCGTTGAGGAAGCACTCGCGGCCGAAGATCTGGTCGAGCGCGACCTTCGCGTAGTGCGCCTCGCGATAGTCGAGGTGGAGGTAGAGCGTGCCCTCCGGCGCGAGCAGCGCGCGCGCGCGCTCGAGCTTGGGGCGCAGAAAGGCGGCGTAGTCGGCGAAGCTGTCGGCGTAGGCGAGGTCGCTGATCGTGCGCGAGCTGTAGCGCCGCCCGCCGAAGCCGGTGCGGTCGCCGCCCTGCTCGTCGCGCTCCACCGCGAGCCGCCGGGCCCGCTGGGACTGGCCGGTGTTGAACGGCGGATCGATGTAGATCAGCTCGAAGGCGCCGTCGGGCAGCAGCGGCAGGACCGCGTCGGCGTCGCCTTCGATCAGCAGATCGTCGTCGAGTCCCAGGGGGCCGTCGAGCGCTTCTGCGGTGAGCAGGCGCATGCCCGCGGAGACTAAGGGGTCAACGCTCGCAGCTAAGGGGTCGGAGCGTCGATCTGGCTGCGGATGCCCGATGTTGAGTACCGGGTCTTAGCTCAGCCTCCCTGCAGTGAAGTCGACCAAGGGAGCCTGAGATGAACCCGACGCTCAACGAACGCATGGTTGCAGCGCACCGACAGGATCTGCTCGACCTCGCGCGCCTCTGATACGGCGTTTATCCACCTAGCTAACCTTCCTCGCGCGATGAGCGAGCGAGTTCTGTGGCGCGTAATGGTCGTGATCGCGGTGATCGGGCTGGGGATCGCGACCTTCCTGACGATCCTGCACTACGGCCGGATCACGGTGCCGTGCGCCGCCGGCGGCAATCCCTGCGAGGTCGTGCAGACGTCGATCTACTCGCATGTGCTCGGCATCCCCGTCGCACTGCTCGGGCTGATCGGCTACGTCGGCGTGCTGGCGACGCTGCTGGCGCCTGACAGCGAGCTGAGTCGAGCCGGGACGCTCGGCGTGACGCTGTTCGGCTTCGTCTTCAGCGGCTACCTCACCTACCGCGAGGTCTTCACGCTGAAGGCGATCTGCGAGTGGTGCGTCTCGAGCGCGGTGCTGATGACCGTGCTCTTCGTGCTCGCCGTGATCCGCTACTTGCGCGGCGCGCCGTCGCTCGGGGCGGGTCCTTCGGTCGAGGCGCCCGGCGCGTCGTAGCCGGCCACCGGCGGCAGGTCCCAGCCGCCGGTCTCGCCGCGGTAGAGATCGTCGGCGGCAAGCAGGACCCGCACCGTGCGCGCGAGGATCCGCAGGTCGAGCACGAGCGAGCGGTGCTCGATGTAGTGGAGGTCCAGCTCGATCCGCTCGCCCCAGGGCAGCGCCGCGCGGCCGTTGACCTGGGCCCAACCGGTGATCCCGGGGCGGATCGCGAGGCGGCCGAGCTGGCGCTCGGTGTAGACCGCGACCTGCTCGGGCACCGTCGGGCGCGGCCCGATCAGCGACATCTCGCCGCGGATCACGTTCCACAGGTTCGGCAGCTCGTCGAGCGAGCTGCGCCGCAGCAGCGCGCCGACACGGGTGATCCGCGCGTCGCCGGCGTCGACCCAGAGGCCGGCGCCCATGTGCTCGGCGCCGGCGACCATCGTGCGCAGCTTCAGCACGTCGAACTCGGCGCCGTCGCGGCCGACCCGCCGCTGGCGGTAGATCACACCGCCTCGGCTCTCGAGGCGGATCGCGATCGCGGCGGCGAGGAGCAGCGGCGAGGCAGCGATCAGCACGGCGGCCGCCACCGCGACGTCGATCGCGCGGCGAATCACCGCGTGCCCTCCGGCGCTTCCCACCAGGTCGGCGTCTCCCGCCGCAGGTAGTCCCAGAGGCCGAGCGCGATCGCCGCGTTCATCGCGACGTAGTACCTGGACACGAGCAGCGGCCGCAGGCGGACCGCTCCCGCGAGGATCGCTGCGCCCAGCAGGCTGAGCTGGAGGGCGAAACAGACGATGTAGACGGTGCCCTGGCCCAACAGCACGGCGTTTGTCACGAGCGCGATGATGTGCAGCGCCCAGCTGCTGTAGCGCAGCACGCGGTGGCTGGCGATCATCAGGCTGTAGCGCAGGCCGTAGCCGCGCGGGGAGAGCATCCCGCCGCGCAGCACCGTGACCCAGACGTGGACCATGAAGCGGCGCTTGCGCGCAAATTCTCCCTCGATCGAGGGGACCATCTTCTCGACGCCGCGAGCCTGCGGAACGTAGACCGCGCGCAGGCCGTGCTTGACCATGTGGAAGGGCAGGAAGATATCGTGGTCCATCCGCGGGTCGATCACGACGTAGGCGTCGCGCCGCGCACCCTGGATGCCGCCGTTGCCGGCGGTGACCGAGCGCACGCGCGACTCGAGCGTCCGCACCGCCATCTCGTAGCGCCAGTAGAGGCCCTCCTGGTTGTCGGCGTCGGGGCCCGCGCCAGCCTGGACGAAGACGACCTGACCGCAGGCGTAGCCGACCGACGGGTCGGCGAAGGCGTCGGCGAGGCGCGCGATCGCGTCGCGCTCGAGGCTCACGTTGGAGTCCGAGAAGACGAGCAGCTCGCCAACGGAGACCGCCACGCCGGCGTCGAGCGCCGGAATCTTGCCGCAGCGCTCCAGATCGAGCACCTGGTCGGCGCCGGCTTCGCGGGCGCGCGCGACGGTGGCGTCGCTGCAACCGTCGGCGCAGATGATCAGCTCGAGGCGCTCGCGCGGCCAGTCGAGCGCCAGCGCGTTCGCGACCTTCGCCGCGATCACAGACTGCTCGTTGTGGGCGGCGACGATCAGCGAGACCTTCGGCTCGCCGCCGCGCCGAGCGCTCGGCGCGGGCTTCGGTGTCAGCCGCGCGAGCGCGAGCAGCACAAGCGGATAGCCGAACTGCGTGTAGACGAGCAGGCCAACGCTGGCCCAGAAGATCACGGCGACGACGCTCACGCCCGCGATTGTCCCGCACGGCCCGCCCGCTGATCGGCGCGTTGCACGCTTATCTCCCAAAAAGCTGCGCTTATATGCTGCAAACGTGGCAAGCCGCAAGCAACAGAAGGAAGAGGCCCGCCTCGCGCGCGAGCAGGCCCATGCGCAGCTGAAGGCCGGCAACGCACGGCGCCGGCGCGTGCTGGTCCTCGGCAGCGTGCTGGTCGTCGCGGTCGCCGCCGTGGTGATCGTGATCGCCGCCAGCTCCTCGGGCGGCGGCGGCAATCCGAACCAGTACAACAAGCAGGACAGTGCCCCCTATGCGCACGCGGCAGCGCAGGCCGAGGTCACCTCGCTGCTCAACGGGATCCCGCAGTCGGGCAACATCCTCGGCAGCCCGATCGCGCCGGTCACGATCACCGAGTTCGGCGACCTCGTCTGCCCGATCTGCGACGAGTTCGCGGTCAGCTCCGAGCCCCAGTTGATCCAGGACGAGGTCCGGACCGGGAAGGTCAGGCTGATCTTCCGTGGCGATGAGACCGCGAGCTCGGACGCCAACAACAGCGAGTACGTCGCCACGCAGGTAGCTGCCCGCTCGGCCGGCCTCCAGGGCAAGGAATGGAACTTCGTCATGCTGACCTACGACGAACAGCCGGCGACGATCGACGGCACAGACGCGGAGGAGGTCGCCTACGTCAGTGCCGGGTACCTGCAGAACCGTGCAGCGCAGCTCGTCGGGCTGAACCTCGCACAGTGGAAGGCGCACCTCAACGACGCGAGCCTGAAGGCGGCGGTCGCCGCGGACAGCGCGGCCGCGGTCAACCAGGCGCCGAACGGGACGCCGACGATCATCGTGTCGGGCCCCAAGGGCAGCGTCACCTACGACCAGAACCAGACGCTTTCCGCGGTCCCGACGCTCGCCCAGCTGCAGGCCCTGATCCAGCAGGTCAGCTGAGCAGCGACTCGTAGAGCGCGGCCGTCTGCTCGGCGACGCGCTCCCACGAGGCAGCGCCGGCGGCGAGCGCGACCGCGGCCGCCGAAAGCCGCTGGCGTTCCGCGCCATCGCCGAGCAGCTCGACGAGTGCCGCGTGCAGCGCGCCCGCGTCGCCCGGCGGGACAAGCCGTGCGGCGCCGGCGGCGGCCACCTCGCCAAAGCCGCCGACATCGCTCAACAGCAATGGGACGCCGAAGGCGAGCGCCGTCGCCAGCACGCCGGACTGCTCGATCTCGCGGTAGGGCAGGACGACCAGGTCGGCGCGGCGAAAGCAGGCCGCGAGCTCGAGGTCGCTGACGAAGCGCGGCACAATTGCGACATCGTCGGTTACGAGGTTGCGGACATCGAAGCGGGGTCGACCGACGATCCACAATTGTGCGTCCTGAATACCGCGCCAGGCGTCGACCAGCACGTCCAGGCCCTTATAAGGGCGGATCAGGCCGAAGTAGAGGACGACCGGCTGTGTGGTCGGGGCGAGCTCGGGCGGCAGCGCTGACTCGGGCAGCTGGGCGAGGTGGGCGAATGCTCCGTGGGGAATCACGTGGACCCGGTCGGAATCGACGCCCGCCTCGCCGATCAGGCGCTCACGGCCGGCCTGCGAGTGGGTGATCAGCGCGTCGAAGTGGCGGTAGAGACGCCGCTGCGCCTTGTGCGACCCGGCGACGCGCTCGCGCGCCAAGATGTCGTGGGCGGTGAGGACAAGCGGGCGGCCGCGCGGCAGCAGCGGACCGTCGAGCGCCGGAACCGTGAGCCACTGGAAGTGGACGACGTCGGCGCTGCGCGCCAGGCCCCTGTAGCGCTGCATGTCCGGGATGTGCTCGGCAAGGCGCAGCGTGCGGCGCGCAACCGATCCCCCGCCGCCAGCCGCGTGACGATAGAACAGCTCGCGCCGCGCATAACCGACCGGCTCGGCGACGTCGCCGTAGGCAAACTCGCTCGTGATCAGCTCGACATCGAGCCCGGTGGCCGCCAGCGCGGCGCAGAGAGCGTGGTCGTAGGGCGGCGTGTAGGCCGGCGGATCGACGACGTGAACCTTCATAGGCTCGACAATACGCGCGTGGGCGTCGAGATCTCGTTCTGCATCTGCAACACAGACGGCCGGTCAATGCTCCTTCGGAGCATTGCCGCCGTCTTGAGTGAGGTGAGCGCTGTGGGCTTCGAGACCGAGGTGCTTGTTCTTGACAATGGTTCGGATGATGGGTCGGCTGGGGCCGTGCGGTCGCTGGGGTCGGGCATCTCGCTGATTGAGATTGGTGAGCGGCGCAGCAAGGCGGTCAATGACAGTGAGCTGATGGAGCGGGCTCGGGGGCGCTATTGCCTGCTCTTGAATGAGGACTCGGAGCTTTTGCCGGGGGCGAGCGCGGCGCTTCGCGCCGCTTTGGAGGCGGACTCGCGGGCCGGCTGTGCCGTGGGCGTGTTGCGCCGGCCGGATGGGCTGGTGCAGCCTTCGGCCTGGCGCTTCCCGGGGGTTGGGACGGCTCTGCTGCAGGCCTTCTTCCTGCATCGCTGGTTCGTTGTGCAGAGCCGCGGCTCGGTTGTGCGGCGGGTCGACTGGGGGCAGTCGGCGGCGATGCTGGTGCGGCGCGAGGCGGCGGCTGCGATCGGCTGGATGGACGGCGACTTCTTTGTTTACTCGGATGAGGTCGACTTCCAGAAGCGGCTGGCCGACGCCGGCTGGCACACGCTGTATGTGCCCGACGCGGTCGCGATCCACCATGAGCAGCTTTCGACCGATGTCGTGCCGGAGCGACGGATCGTCGAGCTCGCGCGCGGGCGCGACCGGTATATGCGAAAGCACCATGGGAGGCTTGCCGCGCTGGCGGTCCGCGTGCTGACCGCCTGGGCCTATCTGGTGCGGATGCTCGTCGCGCTCGCGCTGCCCGGCCACGACTGGCGGCGCTACCGGCGCGACGTGACGGCGGCGCTCTGGCCGGCGCGCGGTGAGGGGCTGCGCGAGGCCGCGGCGGCGCGCAACGCGCGCGCGACCAGCAGGGACTGAGAGCTCCGGCGTTTTGCGGAGCAGGTCGGGGCTCCCGCCGGAGCCCCGACCTCTCGACGCTCGCTACTCGGCGACCGGCGGTGGGTACACGTCGCGCACGTACTCGTCGACCTTCTCTTCAGGCAGGCGGGTCATGATCGCCCAGAAGTAGACGATCAGGCTGAACACGCCCGAGATCACGATCGACCAGTAGACCGAGCCGTTGGGCCCGAGCTTCAGCGGATCGTCGCCGCCCTGATTGAGGACGTTCTTGAAGATCCCGCTGCCGCCGATGATCCCGCCGGCGCCAAACGAGCTGATGTAGCAGATCACGCCCATGCCGATGATCCAGCCGATGATCCACGGCGCCGCCTGCCAATCCATCGCCGGTGCGCGCGGGTTGAGCTTCAATGCCGAGGAGGCCCAGATCAGCAGGTAGCCGACCAGCAGGGCCACGACCAGCGTGCTGTAGGTCTGCCAGCCGGAGAACAGGATCACCCAGCCGGCACCGGCGAAGGCGAGCGGCGCGAGGAACTCCGCCGCCGGCAGCCGATAGGGGCGCGGCAGATCGGGCTTCTGGCGTCGCAGCGCGCCGAGGGCGACCGGCGCCCCGGCGTACATGAACACCGACGCGCTCGTGACGATGCCGACGAGCTTGGCCCAACTCGGGAACGGCAGCAGGAAGAGGACGCCGACCAGCGTGGCGACGATCACGCCGAAGACCGGGACGAGCTCGCCGCTGACGCTCTCGAAGGCGGTCGGGACGAAGCCGTTCTTGCTCAAGCCGTATGACAGTCGCGCCGAGGCCGTCTCGTACATCAGCCCGGTGCCGCCGGGCGAGATCACCGCGTCGATCCTCAGCACCGTCGCCAGCCAGGAGATCCCGGCGATGCTGACAAGGGCGAAGAACGGACCGGCCGACAGCTGAACCGCGGCAGGCTTCGTGCTCGTGGCAAGACCGAGCCAGCCGCCGTTCGCGTGCAGCACGCTCGGGCTGAGCGCGCCGAGGAACGCGATCTGGATGAGGATGTAGAGGATCGCGCCGAGGACGATCGACAGGATCACCGCGCGTGGCAGGTCGCGACTTGGATTGCGCGACTCACCGCCGAGCTGAACCGCCTGCTCGAAGCCGAGCAGCGAGAAGATGATGCCGGCCGGAAGCGTGAGCAGGATGTTCTTGAACGCGTCGTGGCTGGTGAAGAAGCCGCCACCGGCGTGACCGAAGTTCGAGCTGTGGAAGTGGCCGATCAGCAGGATCAGGACCGTTACGACGGGCACCGCGACCTTCCAGGTGGTGACCGCGTTGTTGATCCTCGCGAAGTAGCGGATGCCGAGGATGTTGATGATCACGAACAGGAGCATCAGGATCCCGGCCGCCAGATAGCCCCAGCCGTGCAGCGTCCCGCCGGCGGCGCCGGCGGCAGAAGTGGCGTGGAAGAAGTTCCGGGCCCAGTGGGCGGTCGAGAGATACTGGATCGCGGCGAGCACCTCAATCGGCGCGACGCTCGCCGCCTGGAGATAGGAGGCCCAGCCGAAGGTGGCGCCGGCGAAGCTGCCGAACGCGTAGTGGGGGAAGCGGCTGGTGCCGCCGCTGACGGGGAACAGGCCGCCGAGCTCGGCGTGGACGAGCGCGAGGATCAGGATGATCACCGAGCCGAGAACCCAGCCGAGGATCGCCGACGGCCCGGCGATCAGCGCTGCGCCCAGGGCGCCGAACAGCCAGCCCGAGCCGATGATCGACGTCTCCGAGGCCCACAGCAGCCCGAGGAAGCCCATGCCGCGGTCGAGTCCCTCCGAGCCGAGGACCGGCTCTCTTCCAGCGCCTCCCAGTGGGGGCGCAACCGATGCGTCAGGCATTGCTGTCCTCCCCGATCGTGGTTTGGCCTAGGACGGTTGCGCGGCGAGCAGCGTCGCGATCAGTAGCTCGACTTACAGCCATTCGATACCTCCCCTTCCGAGTGACCAGACCCCGTTGGCGCGGCAGCGTAGACCACACGCTGCCCGAGCTGTGAAATTATTTTCCGGCGCGGCGCGGCATGGCCCGCGGTCCAATTCCCGGCGCAGACGTTTCGCCCACCGTCACAAGCACGCCCGACGAGCGCTAGAGGCGCTTCTCGCCAAAGTAGGTGGCGACCGGATTGTCGTTGAAGTTCGCGATCGGCCGGTAGCCGGCGGCCGTGAAGATCCGCTGCGGTCCGGGCTGGCGTGGACCGCTGTCGAGCCGTGCGAGCTCGTAGCCGAGCTCGCGAGCCCTGCGCTCGAGCTCGGCGAGCAGGGTGCGGGCGACGCCGCGGCCGCGCGCGGCCGGCACGACAAAGATCCGCTTGATCTCGCACGCTCCGGCCGCGAGTCGCTTGACGCCGCCGCCGCAGAGCGGCAGACCCTGCTCGAAGCCGACGACGAACACGCCGCCGGGTGGCCCGAGCTCGGCGGCGCCGGCCGCCGGCATCGAAGGGTCGTCGATGTCGAGCCCGTCGTAGAGCAGCGCCATCTCCTCGCGCATCGCCGCCAGCAGCGCGGCCGCCGGATCCTCGTCCGCCGGGCAGACGCGAAACTCGAGTGCGGGGGGTTTGGGGTCAGCCAAGCGGCGCTGATGATCGCGCGTCGCGCTCGAACACGCCGGCCGCCGGCTTTGGCTTGAAGTTGTTGAAAAGCAGGCCGTAGTGGGCGAAGAAGGCGGGATCCGGGTTTGCCAGACCGGCCTCGTAATCGCGCTGGTTGAACCAGAATGCCGCCTGCACGAACGACAGCGCCGGGCTCTCGAGCGCCTCGTAGGCCTCGGCGATGTCGGTCGCCTGGGCCTGGAGGCTCGGGTAGTAGTCGGTGCTCGCAACGGTGTTGCCGGGCCAGCCGAACTCGGTCAGCCAGACCCGCGGCTCGCCGTAGCCGTGCGCCGTAAACTCGGCCTCGTATGCCTCGAGCTGCGCCGTCCAGGTGTCCTGGCGCCAGACCGGGCTGACCGGGTAGAGCGTCCAGCCGAGGTCGTCCGGCGACAGCGACGGCGGGTAGCGGTAGGCGTGCAGCGCAACGAGGTCGAAGGCCTTCTGGCCAGCGAGGTCGTCGAGCACCTGCTCGGTGTAGGGCAGCACCGCGATGCCGCTCGGCGAGGCGCTCTCGATGCCGAAGTCGGCGACGCCGGCGAACATCAGCTTGTCCGCCGGCGCGGTCGCCTGGAAGACGCGGTACTCGGTCTCCAGCAGCGCCGCGTACTGGGCGGGGTTCACCCCACCGGCCCACATCGAGGTGTGGTTCGGCTCGACCCACGACTCGTAGTAGGCGACGCGCCCGGCGAAGTGGCGCAGCAGCGTGGCTAGGTAGCTGGCGTAGACGCTGAGGTCGTGCGCGGTGGTCGGCGGGCAGTGCGTCGGATCCGACGGCGCCGGCGTGATCGAGCAGGCGGCGCGGATGCCGCCGAGCGATATCACGACGCCGAGGCCGAGCTTGCGGGCGCTGTCGACCTCCCGGTCGAGCAGCGCGAAGCTGACCTGGCCGTGCGCGTAGACGATCGAGTCGCCCGTGAAGTGGACCCAGCGCGCACCGAGTTCGACGGCGGTCGGCAGATCGCGATCGAGGCGCGCCTCGCTGCGGTCGTAGGTGCCGGTGTTGATGCCGAAAAGACTCGGCGCCGGCTGCTGGCCCGCGCTCAACGGCGGCAGCAAGGACGTCTGGGCGGCCGCGGCGGCAGCCGCCGCCAGGACGGCAAGACTGACGATCGCGGCCAGACGCCGCGGCTTGAACACCACACCGATGCTAGCGAGCACGATTGTGCGGGCGGCAGGGCGGGTAACGGAAAACCCGCAACCAAACCCCAAGGAGGCATTCGTGTCGAAGGTCAAGCGCATCGTCGGCAAAAGGGCAGCCAAGGCCGCGGTCCGCCACTCGGCGCACGGCGTCAATGCGAAGGCTCGGCGCAGTCCGCTGCGCAGCAGCGGACTGCTCGGGGCCGGGGCAATCGTCGGCGCGGTCGCCGGCTGGCTGGCGAAGGAAAGGGTCGGCTAGCGCGGAGCGCTCCGGTGCAGGAGCCTCGCGGCGAGGGCGGCCGCGCGCTCGCGTTCGCGCGCAGTGAAGAAGCCGGTGGCCCAGAGCAGCGGGAAGATCAGTAGCCAGGCGGCCGCGCGCAGCAGGAAACCGGCAAGCCCGTGCGTCGGGAAGAACAGGTCCCCGCCGACAGAGACGACCCCAAAAATAACGACCAGGCGGGCCAGGCGCCCCCATTCGAAGGCGATCGCGAAGAGCGATCGGGTGAGCAGGTAGATGACGACGATCATCGCCGCGTAGCCGACCGCCAGGGCGATGCCGGCACCGGCGATGCCGAGCGGCGGGACGAGCAGGAAGAGGCAGGCGATGTTGACGGCGAGGCCGGCGAGCGCCGCCGGCAGGTTGAGGCGCGTGCGGTGGGCGCGGCCGGAGATCACGATGAAGATCAGGTAGAGGCCATAGAGCGCCCAGCCGAGCGCGAGCCAGGGGATCGCCCGGTAGGCGCCGTAATAGGTGTGGTAAAGGATCTGGACCCCCCAGCGCGCGAACAGCGCGACGCCGGCGACGACGACCCCCGTCGCGAGGACGTAGTAGGTCGTGACGAGCGCGTAGAGGCGCGCCGCGACCTCGTCGTCCTCGACCGAGTAGGCGAGCGGCGGCCAGGCGTACTGGAAGCCGCGCACGGCGACGAAGACGACCGTCGCGAGCTTGGCGGCGATCGCGTAGACGCCGGCGGAGCCCTTGGCGTAGTCCTCGAGCAGGTACCAGCGGTCGGCGACCTGGAGGGCGTAGACGCTGGCGTCGGCGGGGACCGTCGGCAGACCGAAGTGCAGCAGTTTGCGCAGGCCGAGCGGCGCTGCACCCGCGGGCGGGCGGCGCAGGCCGGCGATCAGGCGATGGCGCTCGTTCCACCAGAGGCCGAGCAGGATCAGCGACGAGGCGAAGTAGTTGCCGGCGAGCAGGCCGCGTGCCTCGTCGTGGCGGAAGACGACGAGGTAGACCATCAGCGGGATCGTCAGCGAGACGTCGGCGACCGAGGCCTTGAGATAGGTCTTCTTGCGCTCGTCGGCGCGCAGCAGGGCGTAGGCGATCTCGAGGTTGGTGAAGGCCCAGATCCCGAGCATCGCGATCTCGAACAGCGATGTCGTGCGCGGGCCGAGCAGCGCTTTCGAAAGCGGCCCGGCGACGGCGACGCCGATCAGCGCGGCGATCGTCGTCGTCGTGAACGACAGCGCGACGGCGGCGGCGGCGATCCGGTCGCGGCGCTCAGGGTCCTCGTCGTCGTAGTAGAAGCGGATGAAGGCCTCGCCGATGCCGAGGCGCAGGACGATCGAGACGAGGATCACGCCGGTCAGCAGCGCCTCGGCGTACCCGTACTGGACATGGCCGACGTAGGCCGTGTAGAGCGGCAGCGTGACGAGCGCCGCGCCCTTGGAGAGGATGTCGCCGGCCTGGTAGGCGGCGCCCGCGGTGACGAGCCGCTTGAGGTAGGCGAACACCTAGTGGGATTGGGGTTCGGGGCGCGGGGCGGCGCGCGCGAGCGCCGCGCCGGTGGCGAGCAGGATCCAGGTGCTCGGATCCTCGAGGAAGTCGGCGTAGAAGAGTGTGTGCAGAACGAGGCCGGCGAAGGCTGCGGCGATCGCCAGGCGCGCGACGCGGTTGGGGCCATCCGGGCGCGTGAACAGGCCGGCAGCGAAGAGCTCGTGGAAGCAGGCGGCGAGCAGCAGCGCGTAGACGAGCAGGCCGGCGATCCCCTGCTCGGCGGCGATCGTCACGGGCGTCGTGTGGGAGTCGGAGGTGGTGGGCGCCAGCGCCGGCAGGTGCTCGTGGCGCTCGAACCCGCTCGGGCGCTTCGAGAGGTGCGCGAGGTACTCGTCGGAGAACGAGCCCGAGCCGTAGCCGAAGACGGGGCGCGCCGTGAACAGGTCGAGGCCGCCGTTAACGAGCGATGATCGGCCACTCGTCAGGTCGCCGGCCGAGTGGCCGCTGTCGGCGGCGAGCACGATCGCGCCGGCGATCGCCAGGACCGCCAGGACCGCGACGAACGGCGCTGCACGCCGCCGCCAGTAGCCGATCGCCAGCACGGCGATCCCGACCAGGAGCGCAGCCATGCTCGACTGCGAGAGGCTCAACAGCAGGCCCGCCCACATCAGCGCGAGCGCCCCGGCGGCGGCGAGAACGGCCCTTGGCCGGCGCTCGAACAGCATCACGACGCAGGTGATGATCATCGTCAGCGCGAGGAAGCGGCCGTAGATGTTGGGGTCGTAGAAGAGCGAGTTGATCCGGATGAAGCGGGCGTCCTGGTCGAGGCTGCGGTTGAGCAGCAGGTGGCTGCCGTCGGCGAGCTCGGCGAAGCCGACGAGGACGAAGACCGCGGCCAGCGCGAGCAGGACGTAGAGGCAGCGACGCAGGAGCTCGGCGCTCCAGTCGACGCGGCGCAGCAGGTGGAAGAGCAGCGCGAAGGGAACGTAGAAGAAGCCGACGCTCTCGACCGCCTTGAGCAGGCCGGCGTCAGGCGTGTAGAGCGCCTGCAGCGCGTAGAGCACCAGAGCGGCGGAGAGCGTGTACTCCAGGGGCTGCGGGGGGCGGCTTGCGCCGCCCTCCTCGCCTTGTACTGTGGCGCGGGAGCGCACGCTGTCTACTACGTAGACGATCGAGCCGGCGGCGATGACTCCGTAGAGCGGGAGGAGGATGCCGGAGGAGATCGAGCCGAGCGGGATGCGGAAGGGGAGCGCCGCGACGGCCAGCAGCGGCAGCAGCTGGCGGCGGCGGTCGATCAGGTGGGCGATGATCTCGACGACGACGATCACGCCGACGACCGCGACCACGCCGAGGAGGGGGTGGTGGTGCAGTGGCGCGAGCTTGCTGTTGTGCCAGAGGGCCACGAGGAGGAGAGCCGGCGTGAGCACCAGCGCTGTGGCGAGCAGGAGTGGGCGAATCCGCTCGCGTGCCTGGCCGGTGGGTAGCGACAGGACGCCCGCGACGAGCAGTGCGTCGACGACCAGGCCGATCCGCTCGAGCGCGTGCGTCGTCGCCGTGGCGGCGAGGATCATTACTTGCCCGGCCCCAGCTTGAAGCTGACCTGCGGGATCTGCAGCGTGCGGTCGAGCCGGTCGAAATGAACATCGACGACGTAGGTCCCGGTCGGCTCGATCACGCCAGTCGTGCTGCGGCCGTTCCACGGGAACGCCTCGGTGCGCAGATTTGGCGAGACGGCGTAGTCGCGGGCGAGCGTGGCAACGACCCGCCCCGTCCGGGTGGAGACCACCGTGATCGAGACGCGGTCGCGGTAATTCGTCACGAAGTCGACCGAGGCGGCGCCGCCTCGCGGGTTGAAGGTGCCGCCTGCCGGATGCCAGGCGGCGCTGGCGTCGACGAGCGGCTGCTCGTGCTTGAGCTGCTGGGCGATCAGCAGCGCGGCGCAGGTCGCCGCTACGAGCAGCGCGAGGGCGATCCGAGCGAGCGGAGCCCCGGCCGGCCGGCCCCCGTCGTCACGACGGGTAGTTGGCACCGAGCGTGAGGATGACCTGCGGAACGCCGCCCGTCGCGCTCGCCGCGGGCACGTCTGCGCTCGCCACGGGCGTCACGCTCGACGCGCCGAGGTGGAGCGCGTCGGCGACCTCGGTTGCGGCGGCCTTGTGTCCCGCCGTGTAGCCGACGGTCGTTGTCGCCGTCTGGTCGCTCGCCGCATCCCCGACGGCGCCCTTGGCGAAGCCATCTCCGCCGAGTGTGGTCGAGACGGTTGCCGCGAGGCCCTGCCGCGTGGTCCCGTTGAGGACGGCGACCTTGATCGAGGCGCGCGGCGGGACGGTTGTGCCCGGCGTCGAGGTGGCAGGCGAGGTCACGCCGCTCGCACCGGTTGCCGCGGCCGCCCCAGCGCCCGGTTTGTTGGAGCCGCCACCGGCAAGCTCGACGACCGCGAAGGCGACCACGGCGAGGCCGACCACGACCGCGAGCAGCAGCAGGCGACGGCGTCCCGCACTCACGCCGTCGGGCGAACCACCGGTGCCGCGCAGGCGCCGCGTGCGGCGCGGCGGTGGCGGCTCTTCGTCGGCTGTGGCGGCTTCGGGCGGGGCTCCGCGGCGGCGGCGCAGCAGCGGCGCGGCCGGCGGCGCGGCCGCCTCCTCCGCGCCGGTGACGGGGATCGCCGGGGCGGCGGAATGCGGGGCCGGCGGCAGCATCGGCGGCGGCGGCAGCATCGGCTCCGCCTCAGCGGGGTCGGCGACCTGCTCGAGCTCGAGCGCGCGCTCGGGCACCGGCTCGGCCAGCAGCGGGACCGCGAGTGCGGCTGCCTCGGGCGATGTCGCTGACGCGTCTGGCGGCGCGTCGCCAGACTCGGCGGGCGCCGGCGGGGTCGACTCTCCCGCCGGCGGCTGCGGCGCCTGCGGCGTCGTGGCGCCATCGGGTGGCGGCGGCGCGGGCAGGCGCGGCGCCTCGCTCTCGTAGACGAAGTCGCTTTCGCCGACGCGGATCCGGTCACCGTGGCTCAGCGGCGTCGGTCCGCTGAGCTGGACGCCGTTGAGGAAGGTGCCGTTGGTGGAGGCGAGGTCCTCGAGAACCACGCGCTCGCCGGCCGGGGCGATCTTGGCGTGGCGCCCGGAGGCGAGCGGATCGCTGAGGCGGATCGACGCCGCCTTGCCGCGGCCGAGCAGGACGCCCTCGCCGATCTCGTGGACGCTACCCGGCTCGAGCCCGCCGGCGCTCGTGGCGAGGAGCCGCGGCGGCACCGGCACGGCGGGCTCGCTCGCGGCGACTGTCGCCGCCGACGTCGAAGGCTCGGCGACGGTCGTCGCGTCCGGTGGCGCGGCCGGCGGGGGCGGCCGCAGGACCGTCGTCGTGGCGCCGGGGTTCGCCGGCAGCGGAACGCGGCGGACGCCCTCGACGCTGGCCGCGACGAGCGGCGCCCCGGGCGGCGACTGCGCCACGACGGGAACCGGTGGCGGACCGGTGGGTGGGCCATCCCGTACAGGTGCGCTCGGTGGCGGGACCGGGGCGCGCGGTCGCGCGGCCTCGCGCGCCGCCCACTCGCTCAGGCGCTTGAGCTCGCGCGCCTGGGCGAAGTACAGCAGCGCCAGCAGGGCGAGGGCGAACAGGGCCGCGAACGCGGCGTAGGCGCCGATCGTCTTGATGCCGCCGCTGATCGAGAGCGCTAGGACTGTGGAGTGGAGCATCGGCGCCGCCAGTTTAGGGCCCGGCCGTGAGAGGCTGCGCCCGCATCGAGGTCAACTGGGCGACCTTCGCGGCGAGACCGGCCGCGTCGCCCTCCAATACGAGCAGCGAGATCTCGTCGAACATCGCCTCGAAATGGTCGCTTTCGAGCGGGTCGCGCTCGGCGATCCAGATCTTTTCCGCCGGTGTCAGCTGCTGGCGCTCGAACGGGTTGAAGAGCTCCTCGTGGAGCTTCTCGCCGGGCCGCGCGCCGATCACGTCGATCGCGATGTCGCGCTCCGGCTCGAGCCCGGACAGCTGGATCATCTGGCGGGCGAGCGACATGATCGAGACCGGCTCGCCCATATCGAGGACGAACAGCTCGCCGCCCTTGCCGAGCGAACCGGAGCGGATCACCAGCTGAACCGCCTCGGGGATCGTCATGAAGAAGCGCGTCATCCGTGCGTCGGTGACCGTCACCGGACCGCCGGCGGCGATCTGGCGGCGGAAGATCGGCACGACGCTGCCGGAGGAGCCGAGCACGTTGCCAAAGCGGACGGCCATAAAGCGGGTGCCCTTGGAGCGGCGCTGGGCGATCTCGACCGCGCACTCCGCCAGCGCCTTCGAAGCGCCCATCACCGTCGCCGGCGACACCGCCTTGTCGGTCGAGATCAGAACGAACGCCTGGGCGCCGAAATCGCCGGCGACGGCGGCGACGACGCGCGTACCGATCGAGTTGTTGTGGATCGCCTCGACCGGATTGTGCTCGAGCAGGCCGACGTGCTTGTAGGCGGCGGCGTGAAAGACGAACTGCGGGCGGTGCTCGCCGAAGACCTCGCGCATCCGCTCCTCCTCCTTGCAGTCGGCGAGCACCGGCACGAGCAGGTCGGGCGGGACGTGGCGATCCTCGAGCAGCTCGCGCTGGATCGCGAAGAGGTTGTCCTCGGCGTGGTCGACGAGCACGATCCGCCGCGGGCGGATCCGGGTGATCTGGCGGCAGAGCTCGGAGCCGATCGAACCGCCGGCGCCGGTCACGAGCACGATCGAGCCGCTCAGGTAGGCGCCCACGCGCTCGAGCTCCATCAGCACCGGCTCGCGGCCGAGGACGTCCTCGACGCGCACGTCGCGCACCTGCCGTGCGAGCTCGATCGATCCGCGCAGCAGCTCGAACACGGTCGGCAGCGTACGGACCGGGATCCCGCGGTCGCGGCAGGTCGCGACGACGCGCATGCGCAGCTCGCCGGGAGCCGACGGGATCGCGATGATCACCTCGTCGGGCTCGGACTCATCGAGGATCCGCGGCAGGTCGCTCGTGGTGCCGCGTACGCGCACGCCGTCGAGGATCAGGCGCCGCTTGAGCGGGTCGTCATCGACGAAGCCGACGGGGTTGAGGCCGAGCTCGGCGTTGCGCAGCAGCTCGCGCAGGACGAGGCGGCCGCCGTCGCCAGCGCCGACGATCAGGACGGCGCGGGCCCCCTTACGCGAGCGGAAGCCGCGCAGGCGATGATCATGGATGCTGCGAGTTGCCAGGCGAGCGCCGCCGAGAAACGCCAGCGCGAGCAGGAAGTAGAGGACGACGGTGCCGTCCGGGATCTTGAGGCCCTTGTCGGGTCGGACGATCGCCGTCACCGCGACCAGGAGGATCGTGTCGAGGACGAGGATCCGCAGCAGGTTCTCGATGTCGCGCTGCGTCGCGTAGCGCCAGCGGCGCTGGTAGACGCCACCGAGCGTCAGCAGGATGGCGGTGCCGATCACCACCCACGGGAGCGTGTCGAGGAAGAGGTGGCGATACCCGTGGTCGCCCGCGCTCAGGCGGTCGAGGCGCAGCAGGAACCCGAGGAAGTACGCGAGAGCGACCAAGCCGGCATCGACCGCGAGCTGGGGAAGCGAATGGCGGTGAAGCGGGAAGGTCGCCGAGCGGAGCCGTCGGCGCATCGGTGCGATTGTAGAGCGTCGCCCGCGGGGTTAGACGCCAGGGGCGGCGGCGCTCATGAGCAGCCGGACCAGGAGCTCCGGGTCGCGCCGCGTGCGCTCGGCTGCGCCGGTCGTTCGCTTGACCAGCTCGATCTGGTCGGGGGATTCGAGCTTGCGCAGGCGGCCCTGCGCGATCAGCTGCTCGTCGACGGCGCCGAGGCGGCCCTCGAAGGTCGTCCAGACCGGGGTGCCGAGGGCGACGGCTTCGCGATTCATCGTGCCGCCGGCGCTGATCACGAGGTCGGCGTAGGCGATCAGCGATTGGGCGTCGATCGCGTGCTCAGGCACGATGAAGCCGCCGTCGGCCAACAGCTCGGCGCGCTGCGCCGGCGTCCGCGGCAAGACGACCGTCTGTGCGCCGCGGACGCGGTCGAGCACCGCCGCGAAGACGTCGTTGGCGAAGCGGTGGTAGAGCGAGACGTCGGGGGCCGTGCGCACGACGACGATCGGCGCCGCCCGGTCGAGGGAGAGCTCGTCCAGCACCGCCGGGCTCGGCTCGAAGTCCGCGAGGTAGTACTCCTCCTTCAGTCCCGGGTAGCGGCGCAGCTTTGCCGTGGCGCCGTAGCGGCGCAGGCGCGCGGGCGGGATCGCATCGGGAACCACGACCGCGCGCGCGAGCCGGCAGTTGATCGTGTGCTGGACGCTCGCCCACTCGTAGTCGAACATCGTCGCCGAGGGGATTCGCAGCAGCGCCGCCGCGACGGTGATGTCGTTCGAGCCATGGCCGAGTGCGACGTCGAATCGCCGCCCGCGCGCCCAGCGCGTCAGCTCGAGCGAGCGCGACGCAAGCCCCAGCCCCTTGTCGAGCAGGCGGCCGCCACGATGGCGCCCGATCACCGTCGCATCGAGTGAGAGCCGCTCGCACAACTCGACCGTCTGGGCGAAGTCGCGGGCGGTGACGGCAACCTCGGCACCGTCACGGCGCAGCGACTCGACGACCGGGCGCAGCACGATCGGGTGCGGGCTGTTGGTGAGGTCGACCCAGACTCGCATCGGGCCCCGCACGCTACCCTTCCCCGGCCGTGTACGAGCTCGCCTCCGTCACCAACGCCCTCGTAACGCTGGTGACGAACATCGTCACGGACCTCGGCTGGCCGGGCATCTTCCTGCTCCTGGTCGCCGGATCGAGTGGTATCCCGGTCTCCTCGGAGGCGGTGATGCTGTTCGCCGGCTTCGACGTCTACCGCGGCCACTTCACGCTGGTCGAGATCATCGTCGTCGGGATCGCGGGTGACTTGACCGGGGCCACGATCGCCTACACGATCGGCTACTTCGGCAGGATGGAGCTCGTTCGCCGCCACGGCAAGAAGATCCACCTGACGGAGGAGCGGATGGACCGCGCCGAGCGCTGGTTCGCGCGCCGCGGCGCGCAGGCGATCGTGATCTCGCGGATGCTGCCGCTGATCCGCGCCTACACCTCGTTCCCCGCCGGGGCGGCACGGATGCGCTACCCGAAGTTCATCGCGCTCAGCCTCGCCGGCGGTCTGCCGTGGATCGCCGCCTGGGGCATCCTCGGCCGCGAGCTCGGCTCGAGCTACCACTCGGTTCAGAACCAGCTGCACTACGTCGATATCGCTGCGCTCATCGTGATCGTCGCCGCGATCGTCTACCTGCTCTACCGACGCTGGCGCCGAGCCGAGCCGCGCCCCGGTGAAGCCGGCTAGCGGGTCGGCGGGTCGGGCCGCGACGCCGGCGCAGCCGGCCGGCGCCCGCGCCGTGCCGCTCGGCCAGGCCATCGTGCTCGGCCTGCTGCACGGCCCGGCGGAGCTGGCGCCGATCTCCTCCTCCGGCCACACCGCGCTCGCTCCCTGGCTGCTCGGCTGGCGCTACGAGGAGCTCGACCCGGCGGTCCGCAAGCGCTTCGAGGTCGCGCTCCACGCAGGCGTCATCGTCGCGCTCCGTAGGGACGTCCTGCACTCCCTCTCTGGCTTGCGCGGAGCGCGACTCGGACTGATCCTGGGGGCCTCGGTCCCACCGGCGCTTGCCGGCGTCGTCTTTGAGCGGGTGGTGGAACGGCGGCTGGGGACACCCCGGAGCGTGGCGGTTGGACTTCTGGGCGGCTCGGTCGGGATGGTGGTTGGGGAGCTGGTAGGGGCGGGCGAGCGTCGGGCCGCTGACGCGTCCCTCGGTGATGGTCTTGTGCTGGGTGCCGCTCAGGCTATGGCGCTGGTGCCGGGGGTTTCGCGCAGTGGGGCCGCGCTTGTGGCCGCGCGAGTTTTGGGCTTTGCTCGCGCGGATGGTGAGTCGCTAGCGTTCGAGGTCGGGGTTCCGGTGATGGTCGGGGCGGTGGTGCTGAAGGCGCGGGAGCTGGGGCGCATCGAGCACGGCGAATGGGAATCGCTCGCCGTGGGCGCCGCGGCTTCCTTTGTCTCGACGACCGTCAGTGCTGCGCTGCTTCGCCGCAGCAGCTCGCTGCTGCCCTATGCCGCCTACCGCAGCGCGCTCGCCGGGGCCGTGCTCCGGCGGCTGCGCCAGAATGGGCGGGGATGATCGACGCGTACGCCGCTGCCGGCGTTGACACGAGCGAAGCCGACCGTGGCATCAGGGCGCTCGTCGCGGCGCTCGCCAAGGCCGACATCGGTCGGCCGTCGCGCTCACGGCTGCGCTCCGGGCACTACGCGAGCGTGCTCGAGCTGGCGCCGGGCCTGGGCGTCGCGCTCTCGACCGACGGCGTCGGCTCGAAGCTGATCATCGCCGAGCAGACCGGGCGCCTCGACACGGTGGGAATCGACTGCGTCGCGATGAACGTCAACGACATCGTCTGCGTCGGCGCCGAGCCGCTGGCGATGCTCGACTACATCGCCGTCGAGCGCGCCGACGCGGCGGCGCTCGAGCAGATCGGGATCGGCCTGGCGCGTGGAATGGAACTGGCCGGGATCGAGATCCCGGGCGGCGAGCTGGCGATCCTGCCGGAGCTGATCCGCGGCCATCCCTCGCCGAACGGGCTCGAGCTCTCGGGCACGGCGATCGGCACGGTCGCGCTCGACCGGATGATCACGGGCGAGCTCTGCCAGCCGGGGGACGCGCTGATCGGCCTGCCCTCGAGCGGCCTGCACTCGAACGGCTACACCCTCGCCCGCGCGATCGCCGGCGAGCACGAGCGACTCGAGCAGCGACCCAAGGCGCTGGGTGGCATGAGCATCGGCGAGGCGTTGCTCGCGCCGACGACGATCTACGTCCGCGCGATCATCGAGCTGCTGGCGAGCCCGATCGCCATCCACGGTCTCGCCCACATCACCGGCGACGGCGTCCTCAACCTGCGCCGCCTGAGCGAGGACGTCGGCTTCGAGATCAGCGAGCCGCTCGACGTCCCGCCGATCTGCGCCTACCTCTGCGAGCAGGGTGCGATCGAGGCCGCGCAGGCCTACCAGCACTTCAACATGGGCTGCGGCTTCGTCGTCGTCGTGGCCGCCGACGCGGCCGCGCAGGCCGCGGAGCTGCTCGGCGACCACCACGCCGGTACCCGGATCATCGGCCGCGTCAGCGAGCAGGCCGGCGTCGTCGCGCTGCCCACGCTCGGCGTCACCCTGTAGCCCGCCGCCGACCAACCGCCGCGAGCTCCGCCGTCGGCGATCGGCTCACAATACGTCGATGCAGCCCGTGATCGGGACCACGTTCGACGGCCGCTACCGCTTGGAGCGCCAGCTCGGAGCCGGAGCCAGCGCGACCGTCTGGCTGGCGTTCGACAGCGTGCTCGAACGGCGGGTCGCGATCAAGGTGCTCGCCGATGCGCTGCGCGCGGCGCCCGACAAACGCGAGCGCTTTCGCCGTGAAGCGCGCGCTCTCGCGAAGCTGGGACACCCCCATATCGTCACCGTGATCGGGACGGGCGAAGACGACGGAGCCGCGTTCATCGTGCTCGAGTACATCGGCGGCGAGACGCTGAAGCAGCGGATCAGGCGCGCCGGTCGGCTGCCCGTCGACGAGGCGGTCGCCTACGCGATCGAGGTCGCCCGCGCGCTGGCGGCGGCGCACGAGCGCGGCATCGTCCACCGCGACGTCAAGTCGCAGAACATCCTGCTCGACCCCGACGGCGGGGCGAAGCTGACCGACTTCGGGATCGCGCGCAGCGGCGCCGAAGTCGCGCTGACCCAGGGCGGCAGGGTTCTCGGCACGACCGACTACGTCGCGCCGGAACAGGCGCTGGGGCATGAGGCGACGGGCCAGTCGGACCTCTATTCGCTCGGTGTCGTGCTCTACGAGGCGCTGACCGGCGCCGTACCGTTCGCCGGCACGAGCCAGCTGGCCGTCGCCAAGATGCATGTCCGCGAGCAGTTTCCCGATGTGCAGCGGGCGCGCCCGGAGGTCTCGGCGGCGCTCGCCGCGGTACTCGATCGGGCGACCGCCAAGCACGTCGAGCGGCGCTACCCCGACGCGCGGGCGATGATCGGCGACCTCGAGCGGGCTCTGGCGATCGAGACGGCGCGCAGCGGCGGCATCGGCGACGAGGCGAGCGTGGTCCTGCGGACGCTGCCCGAGGCGGCCCGCAGCCGGGTGCCGCTGAGCGTACGCCACCCCAGCTCGACCGTGCTGGCCGCGGTCGTGGTCGTCCTCGTCGCCGGCGCCGTCGCGGCGTTCGCGCTCGCCCATGTTCATCGTGACCCGCCCGTGCGGGCGACGCCGACGTTCGTCGAGCAGCCGGTCAGCCTCGCCGGCGCGAGCGCAACCTCCTACAACCCGTTCGGCACCGGCAGCCCGGACAACCCGGGGCTGGCGGCGCGGGCGATCGATGGCAGGCCCGGCAGCGCCTGGATGACCAACCGCTACGTCGACGGTCTGCTGGGCAAGGCGGGCGTCGGCATCTACGTGACGCTGCGTGCGGCGAGCGCCGCGAACCGGCTGGAGTTTCAGACCTCGACTCCCGGGTTCCACGCGCAGGTCTGGGGCGCGAGCGCGATCCGCACCTACCGGGCCGGTGGTGCGCAGGCGCTCGCCGCGCTCGGCTGGCACTGGCTTGGGGGCGCGCCGCGGGCCGGCACAACGGTGGCGATCAACCTCGGCGATCCACGAACGGCGTATCGCCACTACCTCGTGTGGATCACCCACCTCGAGCCGGTTGCGGACGGCAACGCGGCGAACGCGGCGGTCGCCGCGATCAGCCTGTCGCAGGCCGTGCGCCGCTAGCCGCAGCGCCGGCGCGACGGTGTTCGTTGCGGGCCAGCGCGAGGCGGCAGAGCCGATCGACGAGCTCCGGATAGGGGATTCCCTCCGCCTCCCAGAGCTTTGCGTAGACGCTCGTCGGCGTGAAGCCGGGCATCGTGTTGAGCTCGTTCACGAGCACTTCGTCGCCGTCGACAAAGAAGTCGACGCGGGCGAGGTCGGCGCAGCCGCAGAGCTTGAAGACCGAGACGGCGAGTCGCCTGACGGCCGCGAGCGCCCCCGGCGCGAGGCGGGCTGGAACGACGAGCTCCATGCCGCCGGGCTCGTACTTCGCGGCATAGTCGTAGAAGTCCGAGTGCAGCACGATCTCGCCCGGTTGTGAGGCGCGTGGCGGACGCTCACCGAGCACCGAGCACTCGACCTCGATGCCGGGAGCGGAGGCTTCGATGATCACGAGGTCGTCGTGCTCGAACGCCGACTCCAGCGCGCCAAGCAACTCGAGGCCGCCCTCGCCGACCTTGCTGATCCCGACCGAGGAGCCCATCCGCGCCGGCTTGACGAAGACCGGTGAACCGAGCCGCGCGAGCGCCGCGAGCGCCGCCGCACGGTCCAGGTCGAAGCTCGCACGGGCGAGCGCGAGATGCGCGACCTGGGGAATGCCGGCGGTCGAGAGCAGCTGCTTGGAGAGGACCTTGTCGATGCAGAGCGCCGAGCTCGCGACGCCCGAGCCGACGTAGGGAACGGCAAGCGCCTCCAGCACCCCCTGGACGACGCCGTCCTCGCCATACGGACCATGCAGCGCCGGAAAGACGACGTCGCAATCGAGCAGTCCGCCGGCCGGCGTCAACTGGAGCTCGATGGCGTCGTGCAGCCACTGGCCGTCGCGTGTGATCTCGACGGCGAGCACGGTGTGCCCGGCCGCCTCGAGTCCCTCACGTACCGACGCCGCCGAGGCCAGCGACACCTCGTGCTCGCCGGAGGGTCCGCCGCCGAGGACAGCGATCCGCATCAGCTCGTGCCGGTGGTTCCGCTGCTGCCGCTGCTGCCGCTGGTGCCGGTGGCGCCGGCCGAGTAGCTACCGATCACGAGGTTGACGACGCTGCCCGTCTTGACCATCGAGCCGGGCGCGGGTTGCTGGCTGATCACGAGGCCGTTCTGGGCCTGGTTGGTCGTCGTCTGCGTCGAGGTGCTGGCGTTCAGGTGATCGGCCTGCAGCGCGCTGACCGCGTCGCTCTGGGTCTCGTTCTCGACGTCGGGCACGGCGAGGCGCGTCGGCGGCGTCGCGACCGTCAGCGTCACCGTCGAGCCCTGAGGCGCCGTCGAGCTGGCGGGGGTCTCCGAAAGCACCTGGCCCGCCGTGACCTGCGACGGCGACTTGACCTTCTTCACGTTGAAGCCGTCGGCAACGAGGATCGCGTAGGCGGTGCTGTACTGATCGCCGAGAACGCTGACGAGCTTGACCTTCGACGGGCCGCCCGAGACCGTCAGCACCACCACGCTGCCGGCGCTGGCGCTGCTGCCGGCGCTCGGGCTGGTGGAGATCACGTCGCCCTTCTGGATGCCCGTCGAGGACTGCGAGCTCGTGCTGTAGCGGAAGCCCTCGTGATGCAGATCAGCCTCGGCGGCGCTGGCCGGGTCGCCCCTCAGGTAGGGGATGATCTTCGCCGCAGGTCCGCTCGAGACCTCGATCGCGACGGTTGAGCCCTTGGCGAGCTGCGTTCCGGGCTGCGGGGTCTGGGAGATCACCTGCCCCTGCGGAGCGCCGGAAGGGTGGGGTGTCTCCGATGGGCGGAAACCGCTGCTATCGAGATTTTGGACAGCCTGCAGCACCTGCAGGCCGCGCACATCAGGCACGCTCTCCGGAGCCTTCACCAGCAGCACAACGAGGACCACGATCGCGGCCGCCGCGAGCAGCGCGCCGAGCAGTGCCCAGGGCCAGATCGGCCCGCCGCGACGCGGTGAGCTGGAGGGGCCGCCCGGACCGACGATGCTCGTCGCGGTCGCGTCCCAGTAGCCGGGCTCGGCATAGCCGCTTGCCGGCAGCAGCGTCTGGGTCGCCTGGCCGGGGATCGCCGAGACGGCCACCGGCATCGCCGCCGGCAGCACCATCGGCGAGAAGGTGGCGGTGCGCGAGCCGTCCTCGGAGCGCAGGCGCTCGCGCTCGGCCGCAAGCGCAGCGAGGAACGCGTCGGCGTCGGCGAAGCGCTGGCTCGGATCCTTCGCCAGCGCGTGCAGCACGATCGAGTCGAGCTGGGGCGAGATCGAGGAGACGAGCGTGCTTGGCGGCCGCGGCGGCTCGGAGAGGTGGCGCAGCGCGATCGCGACGACCGACTCGCCCTCGAACGGGACGGTCCCGGTGAGCAGCTCGTAGAGCAGGATGCCGATCGCGTAGAGGTCGCTGCTCGGACCGACCTCCTCGCCCTGGGCCTGCTCGGGCGAGAGGTAGCGCGCCGTGCCCATGATCGAGCCGGTCTGGGTGATCTCCGAGGCGCCGGCGCGGGCGATGCCGAAGTCGGTGACCTTCACCCGGCCCTCGTCGTCGACGATCACGTTGTGCGGCTTGAGGTCGCGGTGGACGACACCGCGCTTGTGGGCGAAGCGCGCCGCGCGCAGCACCTGCTCGGTCAGCTCGATCGCGCGTTCGGGCGTCAGCGGCGCCTCCTCGCGCACGATCGTGTCGAGCGAGCGGCCCTCCAGCAGCTCCATCGCGATGTAGTACGTGCCGTTCCACTCGCCGCGGTCGTAGACGCTGACGATGTTCGCGTGCGAGAGCGACGCCGCGCTCGAGGCCTCGCGGCGGAAGCGCTCGACGAACTCGGCGTCCTGGGCGAAGCGCTCGTGGAGCACCTTGACCGCGACGCGGCGGCCGAGCTGGAGGTCCTCGGCGCAGTAGACATCGGCCATCCCGCCCGAGCCGACGCGCGAGATGACCTTGTAGCGATCATCGATGATCGTGCCTGGGGTGATCTGGAACGTCATCGGCTGCCTACCAGGGACTGTAAGACTTCGCGGGCGATCGGCGCGGCGGCGTCGGCGCCGTACTTGATCGTGCGGTCGACGACGACCGCGACGGCAATGTCCCGACCGGGGGCAAAGGCGATGAACCAGGCGTCGTTGGGCGAATCCGGTGCGTTGCTGAGCTCCGCCGTTCCGGTCTTCCCCGCAATCGGCGTGATATCGAAGCCGGCGAGCGCCCGCTCCGCTGTCCCATCCTGGACCACGCCCTCCATCATGGTGGTGACGGCGGTCGCCGTGCTCGGCTTCATCACGGTGTTGAACAGGGTCGGCTTGGTCCGGGTCACCGTCTCGCCGTCGGCGTTCACGACCTTGGCGGTGAGGTAGGGCGTCATCAGCCTGCCGCCGTCGGCGACAGCAGAGGCGACCATCACCATCTGCAGCGGCGTGACCTCGAGCTGACCCTCGCCGATGCCCATCAGCGGCACATCGACATCGCCGGTCGGCAGGACGAGCTTCCCCGCCTGGTTGCGTACACCGCTCGGCGTCAGCTCGTCGCTCGGAAGATCGATCGGCGGATCGCGGTAGTAGCCGAGCCGGAGCATGTACTTCTGAAGCAGCGTGCCGCCGACATCCTGGGCGACGTTCGCGTAGACGGTGTTGACCGACTGCGTCAGCGCATCCGTCAGCGTGATGTAGCCGTAGCTGGTGTCGGCGTCGTTGTTGAGCGGGATCCCCTCGAAAGTCTGCGGCGAATTGCCGTCGATGACCGAGGTCGGCGTCAACTTGCCGCTATCGATCGCCGCGATCGCTGTCACCACCTTCTGAATCGAGCCAGGAAACTCACCGCCCTCGGCGACCTGATCGAACTCCGAGCTGCTGGCGGGCAGCGGCCTGGAGTCGCCGATCAGGTTGGCGTCGTAGCTCGGATCGCTTGCGAAGACCTTGATCGCACCGCTGCTCGGCACCATCGCCACGACCGCGCCCTTGAGGTGGGTCGCGGCGAGCGCACTCGCGGCGACCTGCTGGGCTGCCGGGTCAAGCGTCGTGAAGACGCTGTCGCCGCCGGTCTGCTTGCCCTCGAGCTGGTCGACGACCGATTCGTGGTCCAGCGGCGTTCCGGCCAGCAGGCTGTCGTCGTAGGCCTCGAGCCCGGCCGAGCCCTGGTTCGGGAAGGCAAAGCCGATCGGGTCGCCGAACAGCGATCCGTAGGGGTAGCGGCGCACGTAGCCGCCGCCGGCGAGGCGGATCGAGTCGGCGATCACGCTGCCGTTCGCGGCGTAGATCGTGCCGCGCTGGACGTCACGCGTCTCGAGCAGCGTGCGGTCGTTGAGCTTGTTGTCCTGGAGTTTCGTGGCGTCGAAGACGGTCCAGCGCGAGGTGTAGGCGATCAGGGCGGCGAACATCACGAGGACGAAGATGAACAGGCGAGCGATCGGTCGATTCACTGCCCCTGCACCTGGCCGAGCTCGAGCGCCTGGACCAGGTTCGATGCCCCCGCCTGCGAGCGCAGCTCGTCGCTGAACAGCCGGTTGCGCTCGAGCGGACTCAACTCAGCCGTGGTCACCCCGGAAACGAAGTACTCGGTGTACAGCCGGATGCCGGCCGGGAGCGCGAACGGCAGGCCGTTGTAGATCGTCACCTGGCCGTTTCTGTTTGCACCGACGAAGTAGACGGCCTGCGCGGCGAGCAGGACGCCGAACGCGATCACGCCGACCGCGACGAGCGCCGCGACGAGGGCGCCAAGACGGCGGTGGCCGGAGCGCCGCGCGCGGCCGGAGCGGGTGGAGCCGACGACCGGCATCCGCGGGGCGACGCGGCGACGGCGAGGGACGCGCGGCGGGCGCGTGTAGTAACCGTCACGCAGTGTCTGCGGCGCGACGGCGACGCCCGGCATCTCGTCGGGGACCGTGGCCGGAATCGCGGCGAGCGGTTCGGTTGCGGGCGAACTGACGCCGGGTCTGCTGCGCCGCCGCGGCGGCGCAGCCTCGCGCCGCGGCCCGCCGTCGACGTCCTCGAGGCGGAACAGGACCACCGTGATGTTGTCGCGGCCACCGGCCCGGTTGGCGGCAGCGATCAGCGCCTTGCCGGCGGCGGCCAGTGTGCGACTTGAGGCGATGATGACCTCGACCTCGCTCTCGGGCAGCATCGACGTCAGGCCATCGCTGCAGAGCAGGTAGACGTCGCCGTCGACACCGTCGAGCGTGATCATGTCAACGTCGACCGCCGGCTCCGGCCCGAGCGCGCGCGTGATGATCGAGCGCTGCGGGTGCTCCTCGGCCTCCTCCTGCGTCAGCCGCCCCTGGCGGATCAGCTCCTCGACGAGCGAATGGTCGTGGGTCAGGCGCTCCAGCTGGCCGTCGTGGAAGCGGTAGGCGCGGCTGTCGCCGACGTGCGCGAACGAGATCTCGCTCGATCCGACGTAGGCCGCCGTCAGCGTTGTGCCCATGCCGGTCAGCTCAGAGTCGTCCTGTGCCCGTGCGTAGATCGCCGCATTGGCGTCCTCGGCTCGCCCGGCAAGGCGCTCGGCGGGATCGCTCTCGTCGTCGACCGTCAAGCCGTCGGCGAACAGCTCGATCGCGATCCGCGAGGCGACCTCGCCGCCCTGGGCTCCGCCCATGCCGTCGGCAACGACGAACAGCGGCGCGCGCTCGAGGAAGGCGTCCTCGTTCCCGCGCCGCTGACGGCCGGTATCGGAATGTGAGAACTGCTCGGCGACGCGCAGCATCAGCTGTCCTCGTAGGTGAATTCGCTGTCGCCGATTCTGACGCGATCGCCGTGGTGCAGCGGCGCCACGTCGTCGAGCAACTCCTCGTTGAGGTAGGTGCCGTTCGTCGAACCGAGGTCCTCGAGGACGACGATGCCGTTCTGGAGCAGCACGCGGGCGTGACGCGACGACGCGTAGGGATCGTTCAGGCGGATCTCGGCAGCATCGCCGCGCCCGAGGACGGCGCCGCTGCCGATGTCGTAGATCATCCCCTGCGCATGGCCCGGGGCGCGCTCCACGACCAGCCGGGCTTCGCGCTGCGGCACGACCCCGGCGGCGCTGGCGGAGTACATGCCGGTCCCCTGCTCGCCGGCTGCGACGCTGCGCGACGCCCGCAGATCGCGCGTCGCGCTCCAGGCGATCCAGAGCAGGAACAGGTAGAGCACGCCGAGGAACCCGAACTTGAGCGCAACCGAGACTGGTTGGAGGGTCGACAAGTGGTGCCTCCCCGGGTCAGCTCTCGTGCCTGGCCGCACGCACGTCAGTAGGCCTCGAAGACCAGCTCGGTTGGTCCGATCTCAATCGCGTCGCCGTCGGTCAGCAACGTTGGCACACCGACGGCGCGCCCGTTCAGCCGCAGGCCGTTGGTCGAGCCGAGGTCGACGAGAATCCAGCCGCCGTCCTCCGGCACGATCTCGGCGTGGCGGCGGGAGACCTCGGTCGAGGCGAGAACGACATCTGCGTCGGGGCTGCGCCCGATCACCACTCCGCGCGGGCCGATTGGCGTGCGCGAGCCGCCCACGCTGAGGAACGCCTGGCCGGCATAGGCGCCGCCGCTAACGGCTCCAACCGGCGTCGCCGAACGATGGGCGGCAAACTCGGGCTGCGCAGCAGCGCGGCCCTCGTAGCGCTCAAGGTGGGCCTCGATGCCGCATTCCCCGAGCGCCAGCCGCTGATCGGTGCGCAGCTCGATATGCGGATGGTCGACGAGCGCGAGGCGTTCAGCGCGCGCGTGCTCAAGCAGGTAGTTGGCGAGTTCCTCGACGAGCCCGCCCTCGATCGGGGCGAGCTGCCGACGGTCCTGCGGCGAGAGCCAGATGATGTACTCGTTGGGCACGTAGGTGCTCGAGAGTGACGCATGGCGATGCTGATCCATTTCGCGTGCCAGGCGTCGGGCGAGCTCGACGGGGCGAATCTCGCTGCGAAACGCGCGCCCGAACGCGCCCTCGACGAGGCCGGCAATCTTGTTCTCGAGGTTGCGAAGGACGCTCATGTCGGCGCGGCGCGACAGCCCCCTCGTAGCGCGTGGGGTAAGTCAGGATGCTACGCGACGCCAGCCCGCGTGGGAGCGCGCAGGCGCCGGTGTCGCAGGCTCAGCGCGACGAGGACGGCCAGGATCGCTGCGGCGACGGGGAGCGGCGGCCCGGCGACTCGCAGATGGTCGGCGAGCACAGCCGAGGCGAGGATCAGCGCAAGCGCCCAGCCGGCGGCGAGCGCGACGCGTAAGAGGCCCGTGCTGTGGCGCAGGATCGGCGGCAGGATCAGCGCGGCGAGCGCCCAGAGCGCTGCCGGTGCGAGGCGGCCCGGGGTGCAGAGGGGTGCGAACACGTGGTCGATCACGCCGGGCACCGACGCTGCCCAGCGCTCGTGTGCGTGCGCGCCCACGACCGGCCCGTAGAGCAGCCGCCGGCCGGTGAGCGCCTCGACGATCGCCGTCCACCAGTAGCCGAGGGCGGCCAGCGCCGCGCGGCGCCACGGCGAGGACCCGCCCGCCCGCGCCGCCAGCGCCGGAAAGGCGGCGGCGAGGCCGATCACACCGAGGGCCGGGGCCAGCGCGGGCGCCGACCACAGCCACGGAGACGAGGCGAGCAGCGCCGCGGCGGGGACGAGGACGGCGAGCGCCAGCAGAGCGCTGCCGGGCTGCCCGTCCAGTGCGAGCCAGACGACAGCCGCAAACGCGAGGCCGAGCCAGCCCGCGCGAGGCGCAAAGGCGACGACGAGCAGCGCCGCCGACGTCACGCAGAGCACCGTCATCTCTGGGCGCGGGCCGAGCACGGAGAGCAGAGCCGCGAGCGTGAGGATGGCCGCGCCGCCAGCGCCGAGAAGTCGCTCGCCGCGCGGCGTCAGTGCAGCAGCGGGCTGCTCCGTGCGCGACCGGCGCAGCGTTGGTGTCGGCGCCGTGGTCCGGCGGGCCGAGGCGAGCGCGTCACGCAGCTCGCTGAGGCTGCCGCGGTCGCCAGGCTCGACGGCCAGCGCACGGTCGATGGCCGTGGTCAGGCGCCGCGGGAGGTCCTCTCGGGCCTCCGCCAGGGATGGAATCTCCTGACCAAGCCGTTTCACCGTCGCGACCGCGGTCGCGCCGCGCAGCGGATTCGCGCCGGCATAGCCCTCATAGAGGGTGAGCGCGAGCGCGTAGAGGTCGCTCAACTCGGTCGCGCCCTTGCCGTCGGCCTGCTCGGGCGACATGTAGGCCAGCGTGCCGATCACATCGCCAGTCCGCGTGAGCGGCTGCTCGCCGGCGATCTGCGCGACGCCGAAGTCGGTCAACTTCGCCCGTGCTCCGGTTTCGATCACGTCGTCGGCGATGATCACGTTCTGTGGTTTGACGTCGCGGTGAATCACCCCGCGGGCGTGGGCATGGGCCAGTGCGTCGGCGAGCCAGATGCCGATCCGCGTCAGCTGGGCATCCGATGGCCGGTTGCGGGCATAGCGATGCGCCAGCGAGGAGCCGTGGACGAGCTCGCTGACGAGGTAGTAGGCGTCGTCGTCGGAGTGCGCCTCGTGGAACGCGACGATCGCCGGGTGCGATAGGCGGGCGGCGGCGAGCGCCTCGCGGTCGATCCGGCGGTGATCCTCGCCCTTGGCATCGTGGCCGCGGGGGATCCGCTTGAGCGCGACCGTGCGGCGCAGACGCTCGTCGCGAGCCGCCCAAACCGTTCCGTGACCGCCCGAGCCCAGCGGCTCGATCAGCCTGAAACGGCCGAGCACCAGGTGTCCGCGGGGCGCGGCGTCTGTGGCGCGGGGCCCGGAGGCTACCGCGCGAGGTACGGTGTTCACCCGCGCGCCTTCGACGTCGGCGCGTGCATTCCTGGACGATCCGCTGCGATGAGCGCAAAGTTGCGTGGGGCGCGCCAATCTCGCCGGTCCGCAATAGTGGTGCCCACAAACCCCCGCAAGGAGCGGAGTTGTCGTTCTTCGAAGAGGGCGATGAGCCCCGTACAGCAATCGAATCACCGCCGCCAACGCGGCGAGCTTCACGCCGCTCCTCGGGAGGTCGGCGCCCCCCAGCCGACGAGCGCACGGTCCTCGCGCGGCGCGCTGGCGCGATCGCAATCGCGGTGGTCGTCCTGGCGATCCTGTTCTTCGGGATCAGGGCCTACCTGGCGAGCGCGAACACCCAGGCGCTGAAGAACTACAACGCCAACGTCACGACCCTGATCAGCGGCGAGCAGACCGGCGTCGAGCAGCCGTTCTTCGCCTCGTTGAACGGCGCACCGGGCACGACGGGCCTCGCGCTGACAGCGCTGCAGAGCGCGATCTACCAGGACTATGTGACGGCCAACCAGGACGCACAGACGGCCGCCTCGTGGAGCGTGCCGTCGGCGCTGGCCGGCGCGCAGCGCGACCTGCTGCTTGTTCTCGACCTTCGCGCCGAGGCGATCGACAAGGTGTCACAACAGATCGAGTCGGTACTGGACACCGGCTCGACCGTCGCGATCAAGAACATCGCCGGGGCGATGAACATGATCAATGCCTCCGACGTGATCTACGGCGTGCGCGTCCAGCCATTGATCCAGCAGGCGCTCGTCAGCGACGGCGTGCAGGTCGCCGGCATTGGTGCCGGCGGCGTCAGCCTGGGCGGCGTCGAGGTCATACCGAGCGCGTTCCTACCCAACCCGTCGTGGATCGTCGCGGGCTACGTACAGGGAAAGCTTGTCGGCTCGACCTCGCCGACGCTCGGCGGGAGCATCGGCGCGGGGACCCACGGTCACAAGATCCTCGGCGTGATGGCCGGCGATACCCAGCTCGTGGCGGGCGCGCAGGGCAACAGCGTCCCGTACACGAACGGCCTCGCCTACACGGTGCAATTCGAAAACGACGGCGAGAACGACGAGTTCGGGGTGATCACCAAACTTCAGATCTCGTCCGCCTCGACCAGCACGTTGACCGCCGAGTTCGAGACGCCGAAGACGGTTCCGGGACAGACCTACGATCCGACGCTCACGTTCACGAGCGCACCGCCCCTGAACACAACCTTGCGGCTGACGGCAACTGTCGAGCCGGTCATCGGCGAGAAGGACACGACCAACAACACGCTGAGCTTCTACGTGACCTTCACCGGCTCCTGAGGTTCGCCGCAACCGCCCGATCGTGGCGGGGCGATACGGTTCAGCCTGTGATTCTCGCACTCAGCTCGACCAGCGACGCGGTCGCGATCGGCGCTGCCGCCCTGGCGGTGGTGGCGATCGTTGGCTGCGGCGTCCTGGCGCTGTCGCTGCGCTCGCTGCGCGCCGGCCAGAGCGCGGTCCTCGGCGAATCGCGCGCGACCGACGTCGTCAGCTACGTGGTGCACCTCGAGCAGGAGCTGACAGTACTGCGCGACTACCTCGACGATGTGGCGGCGCGGCTTGACGTTCGTCTGCGCCGCGTCGAGACCCGCCTCGACGGGTCGATCTCGCGCCGCGCTCTCGTCCGCTACGACGCCTACAACGAGATGTCCGGCAAGCAGTCGCTTTCGATCGCACTGCTCGACGCCTCGCGCTCGGGCATCGTGCTCTCCTCGATCCTTCATCGCGACCAGGCGCGCCTCTACGTGAAGCAGGTGCGCAACGGTGAGAGCGAACTGACGCTGTCACCCGAGGAGGAGGAAGTCCTTCGCCTCGCGCTGGCGCAGGACGCCTGACGCCCGCGCGGGTGAGCGATGCGGATCGGCTTTCTCGGACCGGAAGGGACCTTCAGCCATCAGGCGCTGCGCGACGCCAACCCGCCGGCGGACGCGCAGATGGTGCCGATCGCGACGATCTACGCAACCGCGATGGCGGTCCATGACGGCGACGTCGAGCTTGCGCTGGTGCCGATCGAGAACTCGCTCGAAGGATCGGTCGACGTGACCCTCGATACGCTCGCGAGCGACGCCGATGCGGTGACGATCGTCGGCGAGACGGTGCAGCGCATCCGCAATTGCCTGATCGCGGCAGGCCCGGTCGACCTGGCGGCGATCACCACCGTCTACTCGCACCCACAGCCCAACGCCCAGTGCGCCCGGTTTCTGCGAACCGAGCTGCCGGGGGCGACGATCGTCGCCGTATCCTCGACCGCCGAGGCGGTGCGAGACGTCGCCGCCGCCGCCGGCACCGGCCAGGCGGCGTTGGGGAACCGGCTGGCCGCGGAGCTTTACGGAGCGCACATCGTCCGTGAGGACGTGGACGATGAGCCCGACAACGTCACGCGCTTCGTCTGGCTCGCCCGCACAGAGCGCGCCCGGGAGCTACGCGGCCAGGTCGAGCGGCGGGACTCGCCGCACAAGACCTCGATCGTCTTCTGGGGTGGCGGCGACGAGGCCCCGGGCTGGCTTGTCAGCTGTCTCGCCGAGCTGTCGAAGCGCGACATCAGCCTGACGCGGATCGAGTCGCGGCCGCGGCGGATCGGGTTCGGGCACTACATGTTCTTCGCCGACCTCGAGGGTGCGGTCGACGACGGCCCGCTGGCGGACGCGATCGACGGACTGCGGTCGCGCTGCCAGGAGGTGCGTGTGCTCGGTTCCTACCGAACTGCGTAGAGCGCGGGCGCGGTCGCTAGACTCGCGGGCGACGCGATGTCCAGCGTGCTACCACCACCACCCAGGTCCGTGTCGCCCGGAGAGCACCGGCGACGCGGACGTGATGGTGGCCGGGTGCTCGTTCTCAACGCGACCTACGAGCCGATCAACGTCTGCACGGTCAAGCGCGCGATCGTCCTGATGCTGAAGGCCAAGGCGGAGGTTCTCGAACAGGCCGAATGGGCCTTGCACGCCGAGCGCGTCGCGCTGGCCCGCCCGTTCGTGATCCGCCTGACGAGCTACGTGCGCGTCCCCCGCGACGCCCACCGCCGCAAGATCACGAGGCGCGCGGTCTTCGCGCGCGACGACTGGACATGCCAGTACTGCGGAGCGCGCAGCAACCTGACCGTCGACCACGTGATCCCGCGCTCCAAGGGCGGCCTGTCCAACTGGGAGAACATCGTCGCCTCGTGTGCGCCCTGCAACCGGCGCAAGGCCGATCGCACGCCCGTGCAGTCGGGGATGCATCCGGCACAGACGCCGCGCCAGCCGCACGCCGAGATCTTCATCCGCGTGTCGAGCCCGACAATTCCACCGGCCTGGCGCGCCTACCTCCCCGCCGCGGCCTGAAGGGGCCGGCCGACGCCCTTCGGCGTCGCCGGCGGATGATTTCCGCCGCGAAGGGGCCACGGTCGCGGACCACGCGCACGGTCGGAGCCTCGTGCAGGGAAGAGAGCCTCGGGTGCTGACGCACCCGGGGCTCTCGACGCTACTGCTGGACTTGATCGAGCAGGCCTGGCGGATGTCACACAGCGCGACGTCTGCCGTGCCGGAGGGACTAGGTCCGGCGACCTGTACGACGGTGGTCCGGGTTGGATTCCGCTAGGCGGGTCCAGCCGACTGCTCCGACCTAACGGCCGGCCACCTCCAGAGTCCCGCAAGTACTGTCAACCAATTGAGGACCACCTCCTTTCTCTGGTCACAGCAGATTAGCGAACGCTGCTGACGGTCGCACCCCGTCCGCGGCATCGCCGGTCCAGAGGGGCTACGCGGTGCCGTTGCTGGTCGGCTCAGCGCCGTTGGCATCCGCGGCGCTGGCATCCGCGGGGACCTCGGCGACGGCCTCGCCGTCGGCCTCGTCCACACCCGTCTCGGCGACCAACGCGATCGCGCTGACGACGTCCTCCTCCTTGAGGTTCATCAGGCGCACGCCCTGGGCCGCACGACCGTAGCGGTTGATCCCGCGGACGCTCGTCCGCTGCACCATTCCCTCGTGGCTGATGAAGACGAGCTCCTCGTGCTCGCGGACGACGAGCGCGCCGGCGAGGCCGCCCTTGGTCTGCGTCAGCTCGATCGTCTTGACGCCCATCGTGCCGCGCCCCTTGCGCGGGTAATCGCCGAGCGCCGTTCGCTTGCCATAGCCGTTCTCGGTCACAACGAGCAACTCCTGGTCGTCGGTCGCGACATCCATGGCGAGGACCCAGTTCCCCTTCTGAGCGACGTTCATCCCCTTCATGCCTGAGGTATCGCGGCCCATCGAGCGGATGATCGACTCGCTGAAGCGAACGGCCTTGCCGTTGCGCGAGACCATCAGGATGTCGTCCTCGCCGCTCGTGCGACGCACCGCCACCAGCTCGTCGTCGTCGCGGATCTTTATCGCGATGATGCCGTCGGCATTAATCGGCGTGTTGTAGGCGCCGAACTCCGTCTTCTTGACGATGCCGTGGCGGGTGGCGAAGACGAGGTAGCGACCTTCGCTGTAGTCGCGGGTCGACAGCACCGACTGCACGCGCTCGCCTTCGCGCAGCGGCAGGATGTTGACGAGCGCGCGGCCCTTCGCGGTCCGCGAGGCCTCCGGCAGGTCGTAGACCTTCGAGCGGTAGACCTTGCCGCGGTTGGTGAAAAACAGCAGGTAGTCATGGGTCGAGCAGATGAACAGGTGCTCGATGAAGTCGCCATCCTTCATGTCCATACCGTTGACTCCGCGCCCGCCGCGATGCTGCTGGCGATAGGTGTCAAGCGGCAGCGACTTGATGTAGCCGGTGTGGGTGAGCGAGATCACCATCTGCTGGTCGGCGATCAGGTCCTCGATGTCGATCTCGCCCTCGGCGTGGGAGATCTCGGTACGCCGCTCGTCGCCGAAGCGCTCGCGAATCTCGGTCAGCTCCTCCTTGATCAGCGCCAGCACGCGCAGCTCGTCGCCGAGGATCGCCCGCAGCTCGCCGATTCGCTCGAGCGTGTCGGCGTGCTCCTGCTTGATCTGGCCCGACTCGAGCGCGGTCAGCTGCGATAGGCGCAGGTCGAGGACCGCCTGGGCCTGGATCACGCTCAGCTTGAAGCGCGTGACGAGCCCCTCGCGCGCCGACTCGCGGTCCTTCGCCGCGCGGATCAGCGCGATCACGGCGTCGAGGTTCTCGATCGCGATCAGCAGTCCTTCGAGGATGTGTGCGCGCGCCTCGCGCTGCGCGAGCTCGTGCTTGGAGCGGCGCACGACGACGTCGCGCTGGTGCTCGACGTAGTGGTGGATCACCTCGCGCAGCGACAGCGTGCGCGGCACGCCGTCAACCAGCGCGACCATGTTCACGCCGAACGTGGTCTGCATCGGCGTGTGCTTGAAGAGCTTGTTCAGCACCACCTTCGGCATCGCATCGCGCTTCAGCTCGATCACGAGCCGCATGCCGCGCTTGTCGGACTCGTCACGCAGATCGGAGATCTCGGTGATCCGCTTGTCGTCGACGAGCTCCTTGATCTTCAGCGTCAGCCCGTTGGGTCCGCCCTTCTTGACCATGTAGGGCAGCTCGGTGACGATGATCGCCTCCTTGCCATGACTGAGCGGCTCGATGTGGGCACGCGCCTGAATGCGCACGCGACCGCGACCCGTCTCGTAGGCGTCACGGATACCGGAGCGGCCAAGGATGATGCCGGCGGTCGGGAAGTCGGGGCCTTTGATGTGCGTCATCAGCTCCTCGACGGTGATCTGCGGCTGCTCGATGTAGGCGATCGTCGCGTCGATCACCTCGCGCAGGTTGTGCGGCGGGATGTTGGTCGCCATGCCGACCGCGATTCCCTGCGAACCGTTGACGAGCAGGTTGGGGAAGCGGGCTGGCAGGACCAGTGGCTCCTGCTCGCTGCCGTCGTAGTTCGGCGCGAAGTCGACCGTGTCCATGTCGAGATCGCGCAGCATCTCCATCGCCAGACGGGTCAGCTGGGCCTCTGTGTAGCGCATCGCGGCGGCGGGGTCGTCGTCGACCGAGCCGAAGTTGCCCTGGCCGTCGACGAGCGGCGCGCGCATCGAGAAGTTCTGGGCGAGACGGACGAGCGTGTCGTAGATCGCCGAGTCGCCGTGCGGGTGGTACTTGCCCATCACCTCGCCGACGATCCGCGAGCACTTGGCCTTCGAGCGCGTCGGGCCGAGCCCCAGCTCGCGCATGCCATAGAGCACACGACGATGCACCGGCTTGAGGCCATCACGGACGTCAGGCAGCGCCCGCGACACGATCACCGACATCGCGTAGTCGAGGAACGCCGTGCGCATCTCGTCTTCGATCGCGCGCGGCTCGATGTTGCCGCCTGTCAGAACATCACCTGCCATGGCTGGTCACCTCCTCCTAGATATCGAGGTTCGCGACGAGCCGCGCGTTGCTCTCGATGAAGTCGCGTCGCGGCTCGACCTGGTCGCCCATCAACATCGAGAACACGCGATCGGCTTCGACGGCATCGGCGATCGTCACCTGCGCGAGCGTGCGCGACTGCGGGTCCATCGTGGTGCTCGCCAGCTGATCGGCGTTCATCTCGCCGAGGCCCTTGAAGCGCGAGACGTCCTCCCCCTTCTGGGAGATCGTCAGGACCAGTGCGCGCAGATCGTCGAACGTACCGGCGCTGCCGTGCTGATCGCCGAAGCGGACCGCAAACGGCGGCTGCCCGGCGAACTCGCTGAGCGCCGCGTGGGCGGCGAGCAGCTGGCGATAGTCCTTGGACTCAAACAGCGCGGCTTCGAGGTGGTGGGTCCGGGCGAAGCCGGTCGTCTTCTCGGTCACGCGGACGACGAGGTTCTCGTCCGGGCTCTCGATCACCTCGGCGTGGTGCGAGCCGGCACCGTTGCGTGATGCCAGCAGCTTGATCACCTCGGCGGTGTTCTGGGCGCCATTGTCGAGGATCCCCGCCTCGCTGAGCAGATGCAGTGCGTCCGAGCCGTGCACCGCTCGCAGTGAGGAGGAGAGCCCCTCGTACTGGCGCACCTGGCGGACGAGCTTCTGCCAGCGTGCCTCGGTCAGCTTCAGAGCCTTGCCGGCACCGTCGGTGATCTCGAAGTTCTCGAGCTTGTCGTAGAGCAGGATCTCCTCGAGGTCGGCTTCCTTCTCGATGTAGCGCTCGCGCTTGCCCTGCTTGAGCTTGTACAGCGGCGGCTTGGCGATGTAGACGTAGCCGGCTTCTATCAGCTCCTGCATCTCGCGGAACAGCAGGGTCAGGATCAGGGTGCGAATGTGGGCGCCGTCGACATCGGCGTCGCACATCAGGATCACCTTGTGGTAGCGGGCGTTATCGATGTTGAAGTCGTCGCGCACGCCGGTGCCGATCGCCGTGATCAGCGCCTGGATCTCGACGTTCTGGAGCACCTTGTCGATCCGACTCTTCTCGACGTTGAGGATCTTGCCGCGCAACGGCAGCACCGCCTGCGTGTTGCGGTCGCGGCCCTGCTTGGCCGAACCGCCGGCCGAGTCGCCCTCGACGACGAACAGCTCCGCGAGCGCGGGATCCTTGACCGAGCAGTCGGCCAGCTTGCCCGGCAGGTGGGTGTTCTCCAGCGCCGACTTGCGGCGGATCAGGTCGCGGGCGCTGCGCGCCGCCTCGCGGGCGCGGGCCGCCTGGACGGACTTGTTGATCACCGCTCGGGCTTCCTGGGGGTTCTCCTCGAGGAACTCGGCGAGGCCGGCGTTGACGATCGACTCGACGAACCCCGCCATCCCGGGATTGCCGAGCTTGGTCTTGGTCTGGCCCTCGAACTGCGGGTCGGCGAGCTTCGCCGAGATCACCGCGGTCAGGCCCTCGCGGACGTCCTCACCGGAGAGGTTCTCATCCTTCTCGCGCAGCAGCCCCTGGTCGCGGGCGTACTTGTTGATCGTGCGCGTCAACGCCGAGCGGAAGCCCGAAAGGTGGCTGCCACCCTCATGCGTGTTGATGTTGTTGGCGAACGAGAAGATCGACTCCTGGTAGGAGGAGTTCCATTGCATCGCCACCTCGACCGCGCCTTCGCTGCTCTCGCCCGAGAAGTAGACGATCTTCTTGCCGACCGGCTCCTTGTTCTGGTTGAGGTAGGAGACGAAGTCCTCGATCCCGCCCTGGTAGCAGAACTCGACCCGGTTGCCGGCCCCGCGCTCGTCGGTCAACGAGATCTGCAAGCCCCGCGTCAGGAACGCCGTCTCGCGCAGGCGCTCCTCGAGCGTGCGGAAGCTGAAATCGACCGCCTCGAAGATCTCGGCGTCGGGCAGGAAGGTGATCGTCGTTCCGGTCGGCTCGCCCTTCTTCAGCGCACGGCCCTGCTTCAGTGGAGCCTGGGGGGCGCCGCGCACGTACTCCTGGGTCCAGGCGTGACCGTCGCGGCGAACCTCGATCAGGAGCTTCTCCGATAGCGCGTTCACGACCGAGACGCCGACACCGTGGAGTCCGCCGGACACCTTGTAGCCGCCGCCGTCGCCAAACTTGCCGCCCGCGTGGAGCGTGGTCAGCACGACTTCGAGCGCCGGCCGCCCCTCCTTCTCCATCATCGCGACCGGAATGCCCCGGCCATCATCGACAACGGTTATCGAGTTGTCGGCCCCGATCGAGACCGAGACGGCGCTGCAGAAGCCGGCGAGCGCCTCATCCACAGAGTTGTCCACAACCTCATAGACGAGGTGGTGCAATCCCCGCTCCCCCGTCGAGCCGATGTACATCCCCGGGCGCTTGCGTACCGCCTCCAGGCCCTCGAGAACGGTGATGTCCTGGGCGTCGTAATCGGCTGCGGTGCGCTTCTTGCTACTGGCCAAAGGCCCTCCAATGACATGACAAAGCCCCGGCCGCCGGCTCTACGTCGCCGGTCCGGGGCGGCTCTGAATAGTTGACAAAACAATATCACATCGACCCCCCGTCCCGGGGCCATCGACACCCATAAAAGTCCTGCAAATCACGAAGAACGACGACCACTTTGAGCGCCCCGGAGCGAGCTCGTGCGCGCGCGTACGCGCTGCAGCGCGTCCCGGCCCAGGGCGGTGTTCAACGCGCGCACCAGCGAGTGCCCCATCAGCTCGAGCTCGGCGGCCCACACGGCGTCCTCGCACGCCACCTCGAGCGTGCCGTCGCGCTCGGCGACCGGCCGCGCCTGCGCCGCGATCGTCTCGCCCACGGCTGCGGGCCAGCAGCGCTGAATCGCCGCGAGGGTGCTCGCGGGCTCGAGTCGCGCCGTCAATGGCGCCAGTGCCGCGCTCAGCGGGCGGGGGCTGCGCCGGCTCACGGCGCAGCAGCCTTGCTCACGCTCGCACCCAGCGTCTCGACCGCGATCCGCGTCACGCCGGCGCTGTCAAAGCCGGGTACGTGCTCGAGCTCGGTGGCGCTCAGGACGGACTGCCCGTGGCTGGTGAGCAACGCGGCGAGCCTGCTCCGGCGCTCGCCGTCGAGCTCGCTCATGACGTCATCGAGCAGCATCAGCGGCATCCGCGCGCGCTCCGCGGCGAGGGCGTCGCGCTCGGCTATCAGGAGCGCCAGCAGGACAAGCCGCTGCTCGCCCTGCGAGCCGTACGTGCGCAGATCGCGCCCGTCACGGCGGATGATCAGATCGTCGCGGTGCGGACCGTGGGTGGAATAGCCGCGGGCCAGGTCGTTGTCCAGCGCGCCCGCGATCTCCTGGGCGAGCTCCTCGGCCGTGGTGGCGCGCGACCGCGGCCTGTAGGACAGGCGGACCGCGCCATCGAGGCCAAGCGTCGCGGCGTGGTCGCCGAAGCGCTCCGCGATCAGCTGCGTCGCGCTCGCACGATTCGCCGCGAGGTCGATGCCGATCCGCGCCAGCTCGAGATCCCACGGACGAAGCGCGTCGCTCCCGGCGCGTCCTCCGCGGACCCGCGTCAGCAGCGCGTTGCGTTGAGCGAGCGCCTCGCCGTAGCTGCGGCGAGTCGCGACGCGGGCCGGCCAGAGCGCGGCGATCAGCTGGTCGATGTGCGCGCGGCGCAGCTGCGGCGACCCCTTGATCAACTCGAGCCGATCCGGCGAGAAGACGCTGACCAGCGGGCGATGGGGCGCATCCAGCAGTCGTTCGATCCGCGCACCATCGAGCCACAGGCGCTTCGCCTCACCGGGACTGAGGGCGACCGCGAGCTCGTGCGGCCCATCGATGTCGGAGCCATTCAGCACGACGCGTGTCGTACCGGCGCCGAAGCGCACCAGCTCGCGGTCGTTCGCCGTCCGGAACGACCGCGCCGTGCAGCCGAAGTAGAGCGCCTCCAGCAGGTTCGTCTTGCCGGCGCCGTTGGCGCCGTGAACGATCGTCAAGCCCTCGCCGAAGCGAGCCTCAGCGACCTCGTAGGAGCGGAAGTCCCGCACGCGCAGGCGCTCGACCTGCACCGCGCCTCACGTGCCCAGCCGGATCGGCATCACCAGGTAGACGAAGCCACTACCGTCACCCGACTCGATCAGGCCGGGTCGCAGCGGACTCGTAAGCCTGATCAGGACCTCCCCCGACTCCACGCTCTCGAGCCCGTCGCGCAGGAACTCCGGGTTGAAACCGATCTCAAACGGCTCGCCGCTGAAGGCGACGGGCATCGTCTCGTGGGCCTCGCCGACGTCCGGGGTCTGTGCCGACACGCTCAGCTCGCCGTCGCTGAAGCCAAGCCTGAGCGGCGCGTTCTTCTGGGCGAGCAGGCTGATACGCCGGACGACATCGGCCACCTCCTCGCGCGGGAGGCGCAGCTCATGGTCCGCCGTCTCGGGCAGCAGCTGTTGGAAGTTCGGGAACTGCCCGTCGATCAGGCGCGACGAGAGCACCACGCCGCCTGCCCCTTCGCCCCGGAGGCTGAAGACAACCTGGTTCTCGAGCCGCGCCACGGCGATCTCGTCGGCCGTTGTCTGCGACGCGATCCGCGCCAGCTCCTGCAGGGCCCGCGCTGGCACGTTCGCCTCGAAGGCGGTAGTCACCGGAGTAGCCAGCGCGGTCGTTTTCACGCTCAATCGGTAGGAGTCCGTCGCGACCATCCTCAGCGAGGACTCCGACGCCGACACGAGGATCCCCGTGAGCACCGGCCGCGTGTCGTCGCGTGAGGCGGAACGCGCAACGCGCGCAACGGTGTCGATGAACGCGGCGGCGTCCAGCACGACCTCGTCCCCGCTGGGAGGCTCGGGAAATTGTGGGAAGTCCTCGCCGCGGAGGGTTCGCAGGTCGAAGATCGCCGGCCCCGAGACGAGTTGGACGTCCTGTGTCTCGCCGCGGAGCGTTAACGTCAGCTCACCGTTCGGCAGCGCGCGAACGATGTCGAGCAGGAGCCGCGCCGGCAGCACTGCCGAACCCGACTCGAGGCCGCTTGCGGCGAGACGCAGCCGCAGTGCGACCTCCATGTCGGTGACACGAAGCTCGAGGCCGGCTTCGTCGACCACCAGTTGCACGCCGGAGAGCGCCTGCACTGCGCTACGCGAACTCGCGATTCGCGCGGCCGTTTGAAGCTCCGCGAGAAATACGTCTGTCGAAATAGTTGCCTTCATGATCCTGCTGGTCTACTTGGTAGTAATAGGTGGTGTGAAATTGTGGACAAGACTCGCATGCTCCCACGTGGCGGGGACAATCGTGTAGAGACCCTGTGCAGTCGGTGTTCGTTGCCTGTGGAGCGCTAAGCGGAGAGCGCCTGCGTCAACGCCTCGATGTCGGCGAGTGCCGACGGGTTTTGGGTGATCTCACGGGCGACGCGTCGGCAGGCGTGTAGAACCGTCGTATGGTCACGATCGCCGAAACGCTGTCCGATCGCCGGCAGGGAGCTGTCGGTCAACTCCCGCGAGAGGTACATGGCGGCCTGGCGCGCCCAGGCGATCGACGCCACCCGCGAGCGTGAGAGCAGGGCGTGTTCGCTGACGGCGAAGTGGGAACAGGCGCTCGCGATGATCTGATCGATCGTCACGCCTTCGGACGTCTGGGCCCGGAAGCCGTGACGAGCCAGCGCATGGAGTGCTAGGTCGGCGTCGAGCGGGCGGCCTTCAAGTGAGGCCACGGCCACGACGCGGATCAACGCGCCTTCGAGCGCTCGAACGTTGGTCGCCACGCCATCGGCGATCACGGCCAGGGCCTCCGCGGATATCTCGACGCTGTCATACGCGGCTCGCTTGCGCAGGATCGCAATGCGGGTTTCGCGGTCAGGTCGGGCTATGTCGGTGACCAAGCCGGAAGCGAAGCGCTCCCGCAGGCGCTCCTCGATGCCGGCCAGGTCACTCGGCAGGCGGTCAGAGCTGACAACGATCTGGCTACCCGCCTCGTAGAGTGAGTTGAAGGTGTGGAACATCTCCTCCTCGCTGCGTGCCTTGCGCTCGAGGAACTGAACATCGTCCAACAGCAGCACGTCAACGCCGCGAAAGCGCGCCTTGAACTGCTCGGTGTCGCGGGCCGCCAGCGCCGCAAGGAAGGCGTTTGTGAAGTCCTCTCCGGTCGCGTAGCGGACCGAGAGCCCGCCACCAAAGGTCCGCACGAAGTTGCCGATCGCATGCAGCAGGTGCGTTTTGCCGAGCCCCGGTGGCCCGTAGATGAACAGCGGGTTGTAAGCGGCCGACGGTAGTTCCGCGACTGCCAGCGCTGCGGCATGGGCCAGGCGGTTGGACTTCCCGATCACGAACTGCTCGAAGGTGTACTTGGGATTGGGCTCCGTGGTGCGCGATGGCACGAGCGAGGCGGCTGCCGTCGCGGGCGCGGGTGCGACGCCGCCATCGGCCTCCACGGCGACGGCGACCGAACGGCCGAGCACGGCCGTGCTCGCCTCCTGCAGTGCCGCGGCGTAGCGCGAGGAGGCCCAGGCAGAGACCTCGGGCGGTCCCGCCAGCAGCAGCGTGTCGCCGTCCAGCCCGATGCAGCGCAATGGCGCCAACCAGAGGCTGTAGGTCCGGTCACCGACGCTGTCGCGAAGCGCGACGCGGATCTCCTGCCAGTGCTGCTCCAGATTGCTCTCCACGCCGCGCGCGGTCCTCCCGTCAAGGGTTGGTTCTTTTGCTCTGGGGGGAGGGGGACTCACCGATCCCCGGACGCGGCGAATATAGCAACGGCGTCCGGGGCGACGCCGTGGGCACAGCGCATTTGGCGGGAAAAACGGAGGCGCCCTTGCGATGCTGGGAGGACGGCGCCGGACCGCTATACTGCCTGCCTGCTGCGGCGGAGCTCAAAACCGCGGCCCAGGCGATGAAGCGCACCTATCAGCCCAAGAAGCGCAAGCGCGCCCGCACACACGGGTTTCGCAGCCGCATGCGCACGCGTGCCGGGAAGCTGACGCTGAAGCGCCGCCGCGCCAAGGGGCGCAAGCAGCTGACGGTCTAGTGACTGAGGCCCCGCACGCCGGCGGTGCGACGCGCCGCCGCCCAGGGCGACTGTCTCGGAGCGCCGAGTTCGATCGTGTATACCGCCAGGGCCGCTCGGTGGCGAACCGCTATCTGGTGCTTTACACGTTCCCGCGCGACGGCGCCGAGCCGGCTCGCGTCGGCCTCTCTGTCGGACGCAAGGTCGGCGGAGCCGTCGAGCGCAACCAGGTCAAGCGATTGCTGCGCGAGGCGTGTACGCGCCACGTCGACGCGATTCCGGCCGGCTATGACGTCGTGCTCGTGGCGCGCTCGGGCGCGCACGAACTGGCCAGCGAACACGGCCTCGACGGCATCGCCGCCGCGCTCGAGGAGCTGCTGGCGAAGACGCGCCGCGACGGCGGTTCGGCGACGTGAGGCGAGCCCTGCGCGAGGCCGCCGTTGCGCCGCTGCTCGCCTACCAGAAGGTCCTATCGCCGCTGCTTGGCCAGCGCTGCCGGTTCGAGCCCAGCTGCTCGCGCTACGCGGTACAGGCGATCCGCGAGTTCGGCATACTGCGCGGACTCGTGCTGGCCGGCTGGCGGGTGCTGCGCTGCAACCCGTTCGGCCGCGGCGGCTTCGAGCCGCTTTCGGACCAGCGACTGTTTGGCTGCCACGGGCACGGCGCTGACCAGCTCCAGACCGAACAATGATCCTCGCGAACATCATCCAGAGCGCCTTTGGGCCGCTGATCAGCGTCTTCGAGTGGATCATGGTCGAGGTCCACAAGGTCGTCGGTGGCAGCTGGGGCTGGGCGATCGTCGGGCTGACGGTCGTGATCCGGGTCGTGACGCTGCCATTGATGCTGAAGCAGTTCCGCAACATGGCGAAGTTGCAGGCCCACGCGCCGGCGATGAACCTGATCAAGGAGCGCTACAAGGAGGACAAGCAGCGCCAGAGCGAGGAGATGATGAAGTACTACCGGGAGCAGGGGGTCAACCCGCTCGGTGGCTGCCTGCCGCTGCTGATCCAGTTCCCGGTGCTGATCTCGCTGTTCTACATGCTGCGCACGGATCTGAAACAGAAGATCTGCGGCCCGGCGATGAACGCGTACCTCCGCGCTCATCACCACGCGACGCTCTCTACGACGAGCTGCAGCGCCGCGCTACCACACGGATCGCACGCGGCGAGCTTTCTCTTCATCAGCGACATCACCGTGAAGGCGACCGGCGTCTCGCTGATCGTGCTGATCCTGCTCTACCTGGCCACGATGCTGGCGACGTCGTATTTCTCGACCGCCCAGCTCCAGGGCAGCCAGCGCTACATGATGCTGCTGCTGCCGGTGGTATTCACCGTCGTCATCTATCGCTACCCGGCGGGCCTGCTGATGTACTGGGTGACGACGAACCTGACCCAATTGCCGCTGCAGTGGTTCGTACGCCGCCGGGTGGGCACGCCGCCACCGGTGGCTGCCGCCACAGCGTCCGCCGCCGGCAACGGCATCGCGAAGAAGAGCGCAGCGCGCGATGCGGTACGCGCGGCGAGTCCGGTACGCGCGGACCCGCCACGTCAACCGCCACGCAAGCGCAAGAAGCGCTCCGGGCGCCGGCGCTGAGCCGCTCCGCGGGCTGTCGGATCAAGCGATGACCACGGACGACGCAGAGCTCAGCCCCGGGGAGGCACTGCAGGAAATGCTCGCGACACTCGTCGAGGCCTTCGGCCTAAGCGACGGCAGCGAGATCCTGGTCGAGGAGCGCGACGGCATTTTGCGCGGCGCTGTAACAGGCCCGAACGTTGACGCGTTGGTCGGCGAGCACGGGAGCGTGATCGATGCGATCCAGCACCTTGCCCAGCGCTTCGTCCTGCGCGGTGGCGAGGGCCTGCGGGTGGTCGTCGACGCCGGCGGCTACCGCGACCGCCGCGAGGACGAGCTCCGGGTCGAGGCGGACCGCGCGGCGGCCACGGCGCTATCCGAGCACCGGGACGTGGCGATGGCGCCGATGACGGCCGCCGAGCGCCGTTTCGTGCACGAGCATCTGCGTGAGCGTGGGGACGTGGGCACGCACAGTGAGGGCGACGAGCCGCGGCGGCGGCTGGTTGTCGCGCCGCTCTAAATCGACTCCGTTTCACGTTTTTCCTGCCGGTGAAACAGGGCTCGCAGGTCCAGTCCATTTTTTGTTTCACGTTTTTCCCAACGGTGAAACAGCGTCCGTCGTGCGTGCGACACTCGCCGCGTGGCTGAGTTGTCGGACTTCGATGCCGGGGTCGTCGTGGGGATCCTGATCGGCGAAGGGTCGTTCGGCGGCGACGGCAAGCAGCCGCAGGTCACGTTGCGGATGCACGTGCGGCATGAGGCCCTGTTCCGATGGCTGGTCGAGCGGTTTCCGCGCAGCCGTCTCTACGGTCCCTATGGCCACGGCGGGCGCAGCTACTTCCAGTGGATGGCCCGCGGCGCTGTCCTCGTCGAGGACGTCCTGCCACTGCTGGAGCGACACATCTCGAGCGAGCTCGACGGCTACGCCGTGAGCAGGCTAGACGAGATGCGTGCGCGCTACGCCGAGTACATCGAGCGCGCGCGTGGCCGAGCGTGATCGTCGCGGCCCGGGTCGATGACCTCGTGTTCCGTTACGGCCTGCCGAGCGGCGCCGGCGAGCAACTGCTCGCCCTGCTGGCGCTGATCGCCAGCGACCCGCTCGTCCCCAGCACGGTCAGGGTCTTGGAGCGGGCCGTCGACGTCCACCTTGCCGACTCGCTCAGTGCGCTGGAGCTCGCCGCGACCCGCGCGGCCACGCGGATCGCCGACCTCGGGTCCGGCGCCGGATTTCCCGGCCTGGCGCTGGCCGTCGCGCTGCCCGAGGCGCGCGTGTCGCTGCTCGAAAGCAGCCAGCGTAAGTGCGCATTTCTCGAGCGAGCGCTGATCGCTGCCGGGGTGTCGAATTCCCGCGTTGTGTGCGAGCGGGCCGAGTCGTGGGCCGATGGACTCGTGAGCTGCGACCTCGTCACGGCTCGCGCCGTCGGGCCCCTCGCCCTGCTCTGCGAGTACGCGGCGCCGCTGCTCGTCCGCGGGGGCACGCTCGTGGCGTGGAAGGGCGCGGTCGGCCAAGCCGAGCTTGCGGCCGGCGAGACGGCCGCGGCGGAGCTCGGTCTCGAGCCCGTGAGTGTGGTCCGAACCGAGCCATATCCTGGCAGTGCCGGTCACCACCTGCACACCTTCGTGAAGACAACCGATACGCCCAGCCGCTTTCCCCGCCGCCCTGGCGCCGCCCGCAAGCACCCGCTCGGGCGTCCGCGGTGAGCGTGCGGGGCCTGGCAGGCGAGGTTCTCGCGCGCGGCGCGAAACCCTTACCGAGCCTTGCTGCGCGCGCGCTCGGCAGCGCGACGCCAGGGCCGCGGAGCACCGCCGCACCACGGAGCGCTAGCGTGTCGGACGTGCGGGTGTTCGCGATCGCCAACCAGAAGGGCGGCGTCGGCAAGACGACGACCGCGGTCAATCTCGCCGCCGCCGTCGCCGCGGCGGGCTACGACTCGCTGATCGTCGATATCGACCCGCAGGCAAACGCGACCGTCGGCCTTGGCCAGCCGCGCACGCTCGCGCCAAATGTCTACGACGTGCTCTGCGGCGTCTGCGACGCCGCGAGTGCGGTCCACCAAACCCCGGTCGACCGACTCTGGCTGATGCCCGCCGGTGCAGGGCTCGTCGGTGCCTCGGTCGAGCTGCCGACGGTCGCCGGCTCCGAGCGGCGACTGCGCGAGGCGCTGGCGCCGCTGCGCGAGCGCTTCGCGTTCATCCTGATCGACTGCCCGCCATCGCTGGGACCGCTGACCGTCAACGCGCTCGTCGCCGCCGACCGCGTGATCGTGCCGGTCCAGACCGAGTACTACGCGCTCGAGGGGCTGGCCCAGGTGCTCGACACGATCGGGCTGATCCAGCGCGAGTTCAACCCACGCCTGACGGTCGCCGGAATGCTGCTGACGATGCACGACGCCCGCACGCGGCTTGGCCGCGACGTCGAGCGTGACGTTCGCGAGCACTTCCCCGGGCTCGTCTTCGACACCGTGATCCCGCGCAACATCCGCATCAGCGAAGCGCCGAGCTTCGGCGTCCCAGTGACGCTCCACGATCCGTTCTGTCTCGGATCCGAGGCCTACGTCGCATTGGCGCGTGAGGTCGCCGCGGGTGGCTAGCTGGCCCGGCACCTCCCCCGGCGGCAGCCGCCCGCGGGGGATGGGCCGCGGGCTGTCGGCGATCCTCGCGCTCTCGCCCCCCGGCGACCGGGAGCACGACGATCTCCGCGAGCTCGCCGTCGAGCTGATTTCACCCAATCCCCATCAGCCGCGCCATCACTTCGACGAACAGGCGCTCAGTGCGCTAGCCGACTCGCTGCGAGCCCGCGGCGTGCTGCAGCCGATCCTCGTGCGGCCAAAGCCGGGCGGGACGTTTGAGCTGATCGCCGGCGAGCGCCGCTGGCGCGCGGCGCAGCTCGCCGGACTCGAGCTGATTCCTGCCCTCGTGCGTTCACGTGAGGACTCGGAATCGCTCGAGATCGCGCTGATCGAAAACATGGTGCGCGAGGATCTGAATCCAGTCGAGGAGGCCCGCGCCTGCGCCGCCCTCGTCGAGGAGCTCGGCCTCTCACGTGAGCAGGTCGGTCTCCGCGTCGGGCGCAGCCGCGTCGCCGTCTCGAACCTGCTGCGGTTGCTCGACCTGCCGGACGAGGCGCTGCTGCTGCTGGAGCGCGGCAAGCTGAGTGAAGGGCACGGTCGCGCGCTGCTGCTGACCGCCGACCACGATCGGCGCAAGGCGCTCGCGCGCCGCGCCGCCGCGGAGCATTGGTCGGTCCGCACGCTTGAACAGCGGGCCCGCGAGCACGACGCCGCAACGCCGCGCCCGGCGTCGGCCCGCCCAGCGGTGCACCCTGACCAGGCCGACGTCTGCGCAAGCCTCGCCGACGCCCTTTCTGGCGCGCTCGGCGCCGAGGTTCGTGTGTCGGTCGGCCGTGGCGGCAGCTACCGCGCTGAGCTCACGTTTGCCACGCCTGCCGACGCGCTAGAGCTGGCCGATCGCCTCACCCGCGCCGCGGGTTAGAGGCCCGCGGCGTCCGCGACGCTAGAATCGCCCCAGCAGCGGGCGATTAGCTCAGTTGGTTAGAGCGCTTCTCTGATAAGGAAGAGGTCCCAGGTTCGAGTCCTGGATCGCCCATACGCGCTGGTGCCAAAGCAGAAGACCTCGACCGGCAAGCCCAAGCACAAGAAACACAAGTAGCCGCGCCGGTGATAGCGCGCTCGACTCAGACCTGCGGCTGTAATCCCGGCAACCGCGCGGGCGCCACCGTCAGAGCCACTCCCCCGCCACGGCCGTCTCAGCATCGATTGGCAGCGGGTCCAGCCCCTCGTCGCCGCGCGCGTGCTCGAGGTCCTGCATCCGGTTGAGTCGCGCGAGGCTCGGGAACAGGCGCGTCCAGGTGAGCGCGATCAGGATCGTCGCGGCGCCACCGCAGATCACCGCCGGGATCGCGCCGAGCAGCGCGGCGGCGGTGCCGGACTCGAAGGCGCCGAGCTGGTTGGACGCGCCGATGAAGACTCCCTCGACGGCGCCGACCCGGCCGCGCACGCGATCCGGCGTTGCGAAGGTCACCGCGGTCGTGCGGATGTTGACGCTGAACATGTCGAAGGCCCCGCTGAGCAGCAGCGCGGCGACCGACAGCAGGAAGACGCGCGAGAAGCCGAAGACGATGATGCTCGCGCCGAATCCACTGACACAGGCGATCAGCACACGCCCGGCGTGGGCGGGAAGCGGGTGGCGGACGAGCATGACCCCGGCGATCACCGCCCCGGCCGCGGGCGCGCTGCGGAGGATGCCGAGCCCGACCGGGCCGGTGTGGAGCACCGACTGGGCGAAGACCGGGAGCAGTGCGACCGCGCCCCCGAACAGCACCGCGAAGAGGTCGAGCGTGATCGCACCGAGCAGGATCGGCTCGCCGCCGATGAAACGGATTCCCGCCAGCAGCGTGCCCACCGACACCGGCTCGCTCACTGCCGGCGTGCTGCGCCGGCGGACGCGGAACGCGAGCGCTGCCGCCAGGGCGACCGCGAACAGGCCCAGAGCCACGGCGTAGGTCACCTCAGGGTGGATCGCGAACAGCAATCCCCCGAGCGCCGGGCCGCCGACCTGTGCGGTCTGGTTGACGACTGATCGGATCGCCATCGCGCCGCCGACGAGCTCGGCATCGACGAGCATCGGCGGCAGCGAGCGGCTCGCCGGGAACGACAGCGCCGTGGCCACGCCGTTGGCGGTCGCGAGCACGAGGAACGGCCATAGCTCGCGCGCGCCGCCCGAGCTGACCGCAATCAGCGCCGCGGCGATGCAGAGCAGCAGCGTGATGGCCGCCACCAGCATTGCCCGCCGCGACACGCGGTCGGTCAGCTGGCCCGCGGGGATCGCCAGGATGAACACCGGACCGAACTCGAGCAGGCCGATCAAGCCGAGATCGAACGCCTGGTGGTTGACGTCGTAGACCTGCCAGCCGATCGCGACCGCGATCATCTGGCTCGCCAGGTTCATCGCCAGGACGACGAGCACGAACAGCCCGAAGTCGCGCTGTTGAACGGCCGGCGGCAACCGGCGCCGAGCGGCTGCAAACACGCGCATCGGCCAATTCTCCCAGCCGGTGCCTCAGCACCGCCTGGGACTGCGCGTCAGCGCCGCTAGACGAGGATGTCGCTGCGCAGGCGGCCGGCGGCTTCGACGGCCTCGTTGCGCGAGTGAACGCCGAGCTTGCGGAGGATCCGCTTGACGTGGCTGTTGACCGTCTCGACCGAGAGGAACAGGCCGTCGGCCATGTCGCGGGTGCTCGAACCCGAGCAGATCAGGTCCAGGATCTCCCACTCGCGGTCCGTCAGCGGGCTCTTGACCGGGCGGATGCCGTAGCCGTCCTCGGGCGTGCGGCGCAGCCGGTCGACCAGATGGGCTGTCATCTCGCGGGAGATCACGGACTCGCCGGCCGCCACGAGCGCGAGCGAGTGGGCGATCGCGACGACGCCCGAGTCCTTCTCGAGGAAGCCACTGGCGCCAGCTCGCACCGCGCTTTTCTCGAGCTCGAGCTCGCGCGAGGCTGACAGCAGGACCACGCGGACGTCGGGGGCGCCGCTGGTGATCCGCTGCGTAGCGGTCACGGCATCGAGGTCAGGGACGGCCGTTGCGATGACGACCAGGGCCGGGCGGTAGTGGAGCGCAAGCTCGACGCCCTCGACCGAGCTCTCGGCCTGGGCAATCACGGTGAAGCGTCCGTCGCTGCGCAGGGCGTCAGAGACGGCGTGGCGGGAGATCGCGTCGGGGTCGATCAGGATCAGCCGTACGCGGTCGGTGGGGGCTGTGGGCTTGGCCGTGGCCTCGTCGTCGAGGGCAGGGGTGGTGGCGGGGGCGTCCAGTGCAAGTTCGATCATGGTCGAGCCAGTGTCCGGACAAGATGACCCGCGGTCAAGCGAAAGAAGGCAGGTTGGACGCGTGTACGAGTGCGCGGCGATCCACGGCAGAAGTCCCGTTCGGCGAGTGTTTGCGGGGTCAAATCGCCCCTCGCGCCTCCTTTGGGCTGGTTGGCGCAGGGGCCGGCGGCGGCCTGCTCAGCCCCGCCTGGACGTTTGATCGACCCCCCCGGGGCGATTGCCCGCCGCCGACACCGACGTGCGTCCCAGCCGCTCAAGCGCGATCGCAGGAATTTCGATAATTGGTGCAGAAAGGACGACAGCAGATGGATGCCGCCGACGACCAAACGCCGCAGGCCCTCGCGCTCGGGACGCTGGCGCGCGAGGTTCTGGTCGATCTGTACCGCGCGCTGTCCGGACACACGCCCAAGGCGGTGCGCGTCTACGGTGAGGACGATGCGCTGCTGCTGCTCCTGCGCTTCGATCCCGCCGAGCTCACGGGAGCGAGCGAGGTGAGCTTCGAGCCGTTGATCGACACCACCTTCATCGCCCTGCCAAGCATGATCGCCTCTGCCGTACAGCGCCGTGCGGGGCGCACGCTCTACCCCGGCAACCTGAGCGTCTGCGCGGACCGTGGCCTGGCGGTCTTCGCGTTCAGCGCGCTCGAGGAACGGCCGGCCAACGACACCCGCGCGGATCAGCTGTTTGCCGCCCTGACGCCGGCCTGGTCCGGCGACTCCGAGCCGCCCTCGCCCTGAGCGGGAGCCCGCTCCGTAGCGCTGGAGCCGCGCCGTTCTGTAGGCTCGGGCGGTGACCATTTCGGCGCAGAAGGACCCCGCGCTGGCGGCTCCTGTCGCGCGCCGGGAGCGCGGCGGGCGCCCGGGCCGACGCCTGATCGCGGCCGCGGCGACGATCGCGATCACGATCGGCTTCACCTACCTCGCCGTCCAGGGCGTGAACTGGCACCGGGCCTGGATCGGCGTCGAGCACTGTCAGGCGTGGTGGTTCGTCCCGGCGATGGTGGCGTTCGCAGCGCAGACGCTGATGCGCGCAATGCGCTGGCGATCGCTGTTTGCCCACAGGCGCCGTCCGGGCCGCGTCGCCGTGACGGAGGCGATGCTCGTCGGCTACCTCTTCAACAACATCATGCCCGCGCGCGCCGGCGAGGTCGCACGCGTCGCCTCGCTGACGCGCCGCTCGTCGATTCCGCCGGCCGAGATCGTCGGGACCGTCGTCGTCGAGCGCGCCTACGACGTCTTCGCCGTCCTGCTGATCTTCTTCTGCGCCGCGCCGTGGCTGCCCAACGTCAGCTGGTTCGCAACCGCCGCCGTGCTCGCGGGCGTGGCGGCCGCTGGCCTCGCGGCGGTCGTCGTCGTGCTCGCGATCTACGGCGAGCGCCCGCTGCAATGGCTCGCGCGGCCGCTGGCCCGACTGCCCCGCCTCAGCGCCGAGCTGATCGAGCACCACGTGACGCTGCTCGCCGACGGGCTGTCGGGCCTGCGCGAGCACCGTGTCGCGCTCGAGGCGCTCGCCTGGAGCCTCGCCGCCTGGATGACCACGGCACTGTGGGCGTGGCTGATGCTGCTGGCGTTCCATTCACTGCCGTTCAGCGCCGGCGTGCTCGTGACCGTCGCGATCGGCCTCTCGATGATCATTCCCTCCGCTCCGGCCGCGATCGGCGTGTTCGAGGTCGCCGGCGTGCTCGCGCTCAAGGCCTACGGCATCTCGCACACCGGGGCGCTGCCCTATGCGATCGTCCTGCACATCTCCAACTTCGTGCCAATGGTGGTGGCGGGCGCGATCGCCCTGCACTTCACCACGCGCAAACGCGCCCGCGGGGCGCGGGGCCCGGCCGGAGGGGCGCGGGCGGCAACCTATACTTCAGCGGACCGCCACTAGGGAGCAGGCTCGTGCAAGAGATGGTCATCTATGGCGTTAGCTTCGACATGGTCGGCAAGCAGCCGATCGTCTTGCTGAAGACGGCCGAGGGCAACAAGTTCCTGCCGATCTGGATCGGCCACCCGGAGGCCGCCTCGATCCTGATGAAGCTGCAAGGGGCGCAGACGCCGCGGCCGATGACGCACGATCTGCTCTGCGACATGCTCGGCGAGCTCGAGGTGCGCTGCACACAGGTCGCCGTGACCGAGCTGCGCGAGAACACCTTCTTCGCCTCGATCACGCTCGCGGTCGGCGGGCGCGAGCTCGAGATCGACTCCCGCCCGAGCGACGCGATCGCGCTCGCCGTGCGCGCCGGCGCACCGATCTTTGCCGCCGACGAGGTGATCGCCGAGTCGGCGATCGAGTTCGAGCACGAGGTCGAGGACACCGACGACGTGGTTGAGAAGTTCAAGGAGTTCCTCGACCAGGTGACCCCGGAGGATTTCGCCGCCGGCGACAGCTGATTTGTTGTACCGGGGGGCGCATGCGCCCCCCGGCCTCGGCGCATGCACCGATCGGGGCCTCGGCGCATGCGCCGAGGCCTCCCCACTCTCAGCTGTGCTGCAGCGATTGCGTCGCGGCGAGCTCGAGGATGCGGGCGATCAGCTGGTCGAAGTCGACACCCGCGGCGTCTGCGGCCTGCGGCAGCAGGCTCGTCCCGGTCAGGCCCGGAATCGGGTTCACCTCGAGGATCTGCGGGTCGCCATCCTCGGCGAGGATCATGTCGACTCGGGCGAAGCCGGCGCAGCCGAGCAACGCGTAGGCGGCCAGCGCCACCTCGTGCGCACGCTCGGCGAGCGCCTCGTCAAGCCGCGCCGGGCACTCGAATGTCGTGCGGCCGATGTCGTAGCGTGCGGCAAAGTCATAGAAGTCCTGGCCGCGCGGGACGGCCTCGACGATCGGCAGTGCCTGTGCGCCGCGACCCGCCGGGCCGAGAATCGAAACGGCCAGCTCGCGACCCTTGACGTAGCGCTCGAGCAGCACCTTGCGGTCGTATGACAGCGCGGCGAGGAGCGCGGCCGGGACATCGGCGACGCCGCGCGCGAACTTGATCCCCAGCGCCGAGCCCTGCGATGCCGGTTTGACGACGAGCGGGAACTCGAGGCGCCGCTCGATCTGCTCGAGTGCGTCACCGGCGCCGAGGTCGCGGAAGGCGACCTCGCTGAAGGCCACCCAGTCCGGGGTCGGCAGGCCCGCGTCGCGCAGTGCGTGCTTGGCGAGCACCTTGTCCGAGCAACGCGCGCAGGCGGCGACGCCGGAGCCCGTGTAGGGCATGCCGACGACCTCGAGCAGCTCCTGCACGGTGCCGTCCTCGCCGCCGGGTCCGTGCAGGGCGATGAACGCGACGTCGCACGCCGCCTCCTCGAGCCGCGCCAGGAAGTCGACGCCGACGTCGATGCCGACGACCTCGTGCCCGAGGCGCTCCAGCGCATCCTCGACGCGCGCGCCCGAAACCAGCGAGACCTGGCGCTCGAGTGAGCGCCCGCCCTTGAGGACCGCGACGTGGGTCAAGCCGGCCGCGACGCTCGTCGCGAGCGCGCCTGCCGCTCCGGCAACGCGACCACGTTGCCGGGAGTCGTCTTCGCGGGCAGCGGAGACGCCGCAGCCGGCCGAGCCTGCCGCGCGGTGAGCCTGCCGTACAGCGCGACCTGCTCGGCGATGATCTTGCCGATCCGCCGCACGCCCTCGCGGATCTGGTCCTCGGTCGAGCTCGAGAAGTTGAGGCGCATCGAGTTGTGGCCGCGACCGTCGTCGAACGCGCCCTCGCCGGGAACGAACGCGACGTTCTCGCGCAGCGCGCGGGCAAGCAGATCCGTCGTGTCGATGTAGTCGGGCAGCGTCACCCAGACGAATAGGCCACCTTGCGGGTGCGTCCATAAAGCCTCGGGCGGCAGCTGCTCGGCGAGCGCGTCGAGCATCGCATCGCGGCGGCCGCGGTAGCAGTCGCGCATCACGTCGATGTAGTCGCGCCAGTCGCCGGCGGCGAAGTAGGCGGCGACGAAGTACTGCGTCAGCGACGAGGAGCAGAGGTCGGAGGAGACCTTGCCGAGCTTGAGCTTCGCCAGCACTGGGCGCGGCGCGACGAGCCAGCCGACGCGGATCCCGGGCGAGAGGATCTTCGACATCGTGCCGGTGTAGATCACGAAGTCGCCACCGTCGCGGGAGCCGTGCGGGACCTCGAGCGAGCGCAGCGTCGGTAGCGGGTCGCCCTCGTAGCGCAGCATGCTGTAGGGGTTGTCCTCGAGGATCAGCAGCTCGCGCTCGCGGGCGATGTCGACGAGCCGGCGGCGGCGCGGCAGCGACATCGTCACGCCCGCCGGGTTCTGGAAGGTCGGGATCGTGTAGATGAACTTCGGCCGGCGCCCCTCGCCCGCGAGTCGGTCAAGCGTCTGCTCGAGCACGTCGATCACCATGCCCTCGCCGTCCATCTCGATCTGCACCAACTCGGCCTCGTAGGAGCAGAAGGTGGGGACCGCGCCCGGATACGTCGGCGCCTCGGCGATCACGACGTCGCCCGGGTCGATCAGCGCCTTGCAGACGAGGTCGATCGCCTGCTGGCCGCCGGTGGTGACGATCAGCTCATCCTCGGCGACGACCATGTCCTCCGCCGCCATCAGCTCGACGATGCACTGCCTGACCGCCTGGAGGCCCTCCGTCGGGCCGTACTGGAGCGCCTGTGCCGTCGAGCCGGCGGCGATGTCGGCCATCAGCGAGCCGAATAGCTCGGCGTCGAACATCGAGGTGTCCGGCAGACCGCCGGCCAGCGAGATGACCTCCGGCCGTTCGGTGACGGCCATCAGATCGCGCATCACCGACGAGCGCATCCGCCCGGTGCGGGTGGCGAACAGCGCTTCGTAGCGCTCAAGTTCGTGTGCGGCTGACCTGGACGGCCGGCGCCGCTCGTCATCGGTACTGCTCATTGGATCCCCTCCGCTGCGGTGCGCCGCGAGTCGAATGGAGCGTTCACTATCGTCACGCAGGTTCCACGGTAGCGCACGATGACCTTCGCCATCCAGCCCTGCGAGCCTGCCACCAGCCGCTTTGCGGTGCTCTTCGCGGCGCCTCCGTCGACCGGGAACAGACCCTGAGCGCGGCGCGCAAGCTGGTTCTCGTCGTGATCGACGGCGCGACGCCGACGATGGTCGCCCGCACCGTCGAGGCGGGTCGCGCGCCGGTGCTGGCGTCGCTGATCGAGCGCGGCAGCTTCGTGCGCGACGCGGTCTCCGTGTTCCCCTCGGTGACACCGGTCTGCGCGGCCTCGATCGCGACCGGATACGGCCAGGACCGCCACCACATACCTTCGATGAACTGGTATCACCGGGGCGAGGATCGCTACGTCGAATACGGCTCGAGCTTTCGCGCCGCGCTGCGCTTCGGGCTCGCCCGGCAGCTGACCGACACGATCTACAACATGAACGGCGTCCATCTCGCCGCCGATGCGCTGACCGTCTTCGAGCAGCTCGACGACGCCGCGCTGCGGACCGCCGGCACCACCTACCTGATGTACCGCGGGCGCCATCGCCACGAGCCGGCGCGCGATTCGCTGTTGACGCGGATCGCGGCGCTGTCGCTGGTCCGCCGGCCCGTGATGGGTCCGCGTGAGCTGTTCTACGCCGACATCTTCGCGAGCCGCGCGACCGGCTGCTCGGGCACGCTGGGGATGCCCGGGGTTCGCGATCAGCACGCCGGCTGTGTCGGCGCCTATCTGGTCGAGCACGACCTCTTCGACTTCCTGCTGCTGTCGCTGCCCGACAACGACAACCACTCGCATCGCTTCGGCCCCGAAGGTCAGATCGACTCGTTGCCCGAGGCCGACCGCCAGCTCGGCGTCCTCTTCGAGGCCGGCGGCGGGACCGAGCGCTTCCTCGCCGAGCACGCGGTGATCGTCGTCGCCGATCACGCGCACACGCTGGTCGAGAGCACGATCTCGCTGGTCTCGCAGTTCACCGGCCAGTTCGACATCCGCCGGCCAACCGACCTGCGAGGACCCGGGCAGGCCGAGGTGGCGCTCTGCCCGGCGGGGCGCGCGGCGATGATCTACGCGCTCCAGCCACGGGTTCTCGCCGCGGTCGTCGCTCGCGCACGGCGAATCGCCGGCGTCGAGCACGTCATCTGGCGCGACGGCGCCGAGGCGGTGATCGCCGGCAACGGTGGTGAGCTGCGCTTCGCCCCCGGTTCCGGTGCGCGCGATCAGCGCGGCCGTGGCTGGAGCCTCAGCGGTGAGCTGAGCGTGCTCGACGCGCGGATCGAGGGCCGGACGATCTACAGCGAGCGCTATCCCGACGCGCTCGGGCGCGCCTGGGACGCGTTGGTCTGCCCGACCTCGGGTGACGTGCTGCTCTCGGCCGCTGATGGCTTCGAGTTCACCGACTGGGGGGGCGCCAATCACAGCGGCGGCGGCAGTCACGGCTCGCTCGGGGCCGGCGACTCGCTGGCGCCGCTGATCTGCTGCGGGCTCGCCGGTGGCCTCGAGCGCGAGCAGTGGTCGATCAAGGACGTCACGCCGCTGATCGCCCGCCACTTCGGTCTCGCGTGAGGCTCCGCGCAGGACTGCTCGCGGCGCTCGTCGTCCTCGCGCTGCCGGCTTCGAGCAGTGGCGCTGTGAGCTCCGTGCGCGCGATCGCCGTCGCGCGGCGCCTCCCCGTCGTCCGCGCCGAGCTGCACAGCCACCCGGGCGCCTATCCATCCGTTACCACGCCAGCGCCCGGTGAATGGGCGGTCGGTTACTACGCGCGAGCGACCGAGGTCGTCGAGGTGATCGTCGCCAAGGCGGACGGCAGGGTCCTGGGCGCCTACACCGGCTTCAAGATCGCCTGGACGATGGCGCGCGGCTACCCGGGCGCGTTCGGCGGCGTGCTCGACGCGCTCTACGTGTGGCTGCCGCTGAGCGTGCTCTTCCTGGCGCCGTTCCTCGATTGGCGCCACCCCTTCCGCCTGCTCAACCTCGACCTGCTCGCCCTGCTCGCCTTTTCGATCTCGCTGGCGTTCTTCAACCACGCCGACATCGACGCCTCGGTACCGCTCGTCTACCCGCTGCTGCTCTACCTGCTCGCCCGCCTGCTGTGGATCGCGCGGGCGCGATCCACGCCGCGTCGAGTGCTGGCGCTGAACGTGCCGTGGCGCTGGCTCGCCGTCGCGATCGTGTTCCTGGTCGCCTTTCGCATCGTCCTCAACGTCTTCGATTCGAGCGTGATCGATGTCGGCTACGCCAACGTCGTCGGCGCGCAGAAGGTCGCCTCGGGTCACGCCCTCTACGGCGCGTTCCCGCCGCAGATCGGCCGCGGCGACACCTACGGGCCGGTCTCCTATGCGGCCTATGTCCCGTTCGTCGAGCTGTTCGGCTTCAGCTCGAGCTGGAACGGCCTGCCGGCAGCGCACGCGGCGGCGATCGCGTTCGACCTGATCGCGATCGCGCTGCTGTTCGCGCTCGGCCGACAGATCCGCGGGCCGGCGCTCGGAGTCGTGCTCGCCTACGCCTGGGTGGCGTTCCCGTTCACCGCGTTCGTGCTCGAGTGCAACACCAATGACGCGCTGCTCGCGGACCTCGTCCTCGCTGCGCTCCTCCTCGCCCGCTCCGCTGTTTGGCGGGGAGCGTTTGCCGCGCTCGCCGGTCTGACCAAATTTGCGCCGCTGGCGATCGCGCCGTTGCTGTTGACCGATCGACTGCGGGAGACGCGGTGGCGCGGTCTGATCGCGTTCTGCCTGGCCTTTGTCGTCGTCGGGGCGGTGGCCAGTGAGCCGGCGCTCGCCCACAACACGCTGCGAACGATCTACGAGCGGACGATCGGCTACCAGGCCGCGCGGAGCACGCCATTCTCGCCGTGGGGCCTGTACGGCGGCCTGCGCGCCTGGCAGGTGCTGGTGCAGGTCGCCGCGGTCGCGCTCGCGGTGGCGGTCGCGCTGCTGCCGCGGCGCGCTGATGTCATCGGTCTCGCGGCCTGCGCCGGCGCGGTGCTGATCGCGCTGCAGCTGGGCGCCGGGTACTGGTTCTACCTGTACATCGTCTGGTTCTTCGCGCCGGCGCTGGTGGCGCTATTGGGCCGCTATGAGGAGCTGCTCGATGGAATCGGCGCGCAACGGCTGCGAGCAGCTCACGAGCACACCCATCAACCAGGGGTCCTCGTCGGCGGGTAGCAGCCGCGTCGGCATCTGCGTGACGAGCGAGCTGACGGCGAGCTCGCGGTCGAAGCCGAGCACGGCGCCGCGGGCGCCGGTCATGCCGACGTCGGTGATGTAGGCGGTACCGCCGGGCAGCACCCGCGCATCGGCGGTCGGGACGTGGGTGTGCGTCCCCAGCACCGCGCTGACGCGCCCGTCCAGATACCAGCCGAGCGCCTCCTTCTCACTCGTCGCCTCGGCGTGCATGTCGACGAGGATCTGGTCGGCCTTGTCGCGCAGATCGGCGAGCACGGCATCGATCTCGGCAAACGCCGAACGGCCGGCGTGCATGTAGAGGTTGCCCGAAAGGTTAACGACGCCGAGGCGCACGCCATCGCGTTCGAGCACGACGCTGCCGTGCCCGGGCTGGCTGCGCAGGTAGTTGGCGGGGCGCACGATCGCGTCGTGCTCGTCGAGATAGGCGTAGATCTCGCGGCGGCGGTAGCTGTGGTTGCCGAGCGTGATCGCGTCGACTCCGGCCGCGAGCAGCTGATCGGCGATCTTCGGCGTGATGCCGAAGCCGCCGGCGACGTTCTCGGCGTTGACGACGACGAAGGTCGGCGCGTAGCGCTCGCGCAACGTCGGCAGCAGCGCCAGCAGCGTCCTGCGTCCGGCGGACCCGACGAGGTCGCCGCAGAAGAGAATCCGGGCCGTCGCTGGCATCCGTCCGAGACTACCGTCCATACTGCGCCAATGGCGATCGAGCATCGCGCGGACGGCGGGCAGGCCGGCGCGGGGGAAGCCGGCGGCGAGACCCCGGTCGAGCCCGTCGCGCCGCTGCCGCCGGCACCGCTCGTCATCCCCCAGGGAGTTCAGCTGGTGCTGCTGGCGGTCGGCCTGCTCGCCCTCTGGGTCGCCGCGCGGGCGGCGCGCGAGGTCGTCCTGATCTTCGTCGTCGGCTCGCTGATCGCGCTGATCCTGAACCCGTTCGTCGATCGTCTGCATCGGCTCGGGCTGCCGCGCGGCGTCGCGATCCCGCTGACCTACCTGTCGCTGCTGCTCGCCGTCGCGGCGATCGGCGTGCTGCTGGCGCAGCCGATCTCCAATCAGGTGAACTCCTTCCAGCACAGCGTTCCGGAGTTGGCCCGGGAGGCGAACCGCCGGCTCGACGACCTGCAGACCTTTCTCAGCCAGCACGGCCTGCACGTCAAGCTGCGCAAGCAGGGGCAGACGGCGCTGCAGACGCTGAAGGACAAGATCGTCAAGGGCTCGAGCTCGCTGCTGTCGTTCACGACGAGCCTGCTGACCAGCGTCGCCAACGCCGCGATCTCGCTCGTGCTGATCTTCGTCATCTCGGTCTACCTGCTGGTCTACGCGCGTCAGATCGGCGCGCTCGTCCGACGGCTGCTGCCGCCCGGTGACGGCACGCGACTCGACGACTACCCGACGCGCGTGCAGCATGCGGTTTCCAGCTACGTCCGCGGTCAGCTTGCCTTCAGCCTGGTGATGGGCACGACCGCGGGCGTCGCGCTCTGGATCTTCGGCGTCCTCGGGATCTTCCCGGACGGCAGGACCTACGCCTTCGCCTTCGGCACGTTCCTCGGCGTGATGGAGCTGATCCCGTTCGTCGGGCCGATCCTCGGGGCGATCCCCCCGGTCGTCGTCGCGCTGTTCCAGGATCCGCTGAGCGCCGTCTGGGTGGTCCTGCTGTTCGTCGCCCTGCAGCAGCTCGAAGGGCACGTCGTGGCGCCGCAGATCTTCAGGGTCGCGCTGCGGATCAACCCGATCCTCGTGATCCTCGCGTTGCTGTTCGGCGACGCGATCTACGGACTGGTCGGTGCGCTGGTGGCCCTGCCGATCGCCGCCGTGCTGCGCGAGACGATCCTCTATCTGCGCCGCCATGTCGTGCTCGAGCCGTGGCACGTTCGCCGAGACGGCGGATGACGCAGCTCGAAGCGCGGGGCCTCTCGAAGCAGTTCGGCGAGCGCGTCGCCGTGCGCGGGGTGAGCTTCAGGCTCGATCCCGGCGAGGTCCTGGCGATCATCGGACCGAACGGCGCCGGCAAGACGACGCTGCTCTCGATGCTCGCGGGCGGCCTCGAGCCGAGCAGCGGCGAGCTGCGCCTGCCGGCGACCGGTGGCGTCGGCTGGGTGCCACAGCAGACCGCCGTCTACTCGAAGCTGTCGGTCGCCGAGAACCTGCGACTGTTCGCGCGGCTCGAGGGGCTCGCGGACGCCGAGGCAGCCGTGCAGGCGATGCTCGAGCAGACCGGCCTGCGCGAGCGCGCCGGCGACGAGGTCGGCCGCCTGTCCGGCGGCAATCGCCAGCGCGTGAACATCGCGATCGGCCTGATCGCCGATCCCGCGGTGCTGCTGCTCGACGAGCCGAGCGCCGCGCTCGACCCGCGCCAGCGGGCGCGGCTGTGGGAGTTCATCAGCGCGCGCGTCGCGGCCGGCACCAGCGTTGCCTTTGCGACCCATGACATCGCCGAAGCCGAGCGCTACGCGGCTCAGCTGCTGGTCCTCGCCGACGGCGATATGCTGTTCGCCGGGCCGCCGCGGGCGCTCGGCGCCGCCGAGCACGAGAGCGATCTGGAACGGGCGTTCGTCGCCTTTCTGGCGGAGCGTGGTCACTGATGGGATCAACCATCTGATGGCGCTGCGCGCACTGCTCGTGAAGGACATCCGGATCCTCGGCCGCTCGCCGGTGCTCGTCGTGCTGCTGATCGCCTATCCGATCGCGATCGCGATCCTGATCGGCCTGGCCCTCTCGAGCTCGCCGGCGCTGCCGCGCGTCGCCTTCCTCAACGAGATCCCGCCGAGCCAGGCGACGATCCAGCTCGGCAGCGAGCAGATCAACACCTCGCGCTACGAGCGTGAGCTGTTCCAGGCGATCCAGCCGGTCCCGGTCAAGACGCAGGCGCAGGCGGTCGCCGACGTGCGCGATGGCAGCACGATCGCGGCGCTGATCATCCCGCCGACCCTGCCGGAGGAGCTCGCGAGCGCCTCCGAGACGGCGTTCGTAAAGGTGATCTACAACGGTAACGCGATCAACCAGTCGCTCGTGCAGAGCGCGATCGAGTCGAAGCTGGCACAGGCCAACGCGCTGCTCGCCGCGCAGCTCTCGCGCGTCGCCGACAACTACATCGATCTGCTGCTCTCCGGCGGCAATCTCCACTTCCTTGGCAACACCTACGACGTGCTCGGCCTGGTCCGCGCGCGGACGATCCTCGCCCGGGTCGCGGCGACGCTGCCCGCCTCCTCCTCCCAGCGCCGCCAGGTCGACTCGGTCGCCAGCTTCGCCCAGATCGCGGTATCGCACCTCGGTGGCTCCAAGCAGGTGATCGGCGCCGTCGCCGCCCCGATCGCCGTCCGCCAGCAGGTCCTCAGCGGGCGGCGCACGCCGCTCAACGACTACGCGGTCGCGGTCGCGGTCGCCGTGTCGCTGATGTTCGTCTGCATCCTGCTGACCTCCGGCATGCTCGCGCTCGAACGCGAGGAGAACACGCTCGCGCGCCTGCGCCGCGGCCTCGTCTCGGCCGGCATGCTGCTGTCGGAGAAGGCGCTGCTGGGGGCGCTCGTCGGCGTCGTCGTATCGTTCGCGATGCTCTGCGGGATCGGACTGTTCGTGCCACTCGGTTGGGGTCGCGCCGGACTCTGGCTGCTGGCGATGCTCGCCGGCGGCATCGCCTTCGCCGCTCTCGGCGCGGCGATGGGCTCGATCGTGCGCGAGGTGCGCGCGGCGTCGTTGCTCGCGCTGCTCGTGTCGCTGCCGCTCGTCTTCCTCGCGCTCGTGCCGCCGGGGTCGGTCTCGGGCGGCCTCTACGACGTGATCCGCGTCGTCTCGGCGGTCTTCCCCTTCAAGGCCTCGCTCGAGGCGCTCGACGCGGCGATCAACCGATCGCAGCCCAGCCTGCTCGCGGCGCTCGCCCATCTCGCGGCGCTGATCGCGGGCTTCGGCGCCCTCGCCCGCATCGTCCTACGACCTTAATCCCGGCACCGCTGCAACAGGCCGGCCCGCGGAGAACGGGCGCAAAGCGCCAGTTTTCTCGCGCTACCATCACAGGTGATGGCTTTTCCCGACACGCGCCTGCGGCGCCTGCGGCGCACCGCGGCGCTGCGTGACCTCGTCCGCGAGACGGAGCTGAGCGCGGCGCACTTCCTGATGCCACTGTTCGTGGCGTCGAGGGGAGCGCCGATCGCGTTGATGCCGGGCGTGTCGCGGCTGTCGATCTCAGAGGCCGTGCGCGAGGCGGGCGAGCTCCAGGCGCTTGGCATCCCCGGCGTCGTCCTGTTCGGGATCCCCGACGAGAAGGACGCGGAGGGCTCGGGAGCCTGGGACGACGAGGGCATCGTCCAGCTCGCCGTACGCGCGATCAAGGAGGCCCATCCCGATCTGATCGTCGTCACCGATGTCTGCCTCTGCGAGTACACGAGTCACGGCCACTGCGGCCTGCTCGGGCCCGGCGGCGAAGTCGATAACGACGCTTCGCTGGAGCTGCTGGCGCGCACGGCGGTGAGTCTGGCGCGCGCCGGTGCCGACGTCATCGCGCCGAGCGACATGATGGATGGCCGCGTTGGCGCGATCCGCGCGGAGCTCGACAGCGAGGGTTTCAGCGAGCTGCCGATCCTCGCCTACGCCGCGAAGTTCGCCTCCGGCTTCTACGGCCCGTTCCGCGAGGCGGCCGACTCGACGCCCGCCTTCGGCGACCGGCGCAGCTACCAGATGGACGGCGCCAACCGCCGCGAGGCGTTGCGCGAAGTCGAGCTCGACATCGCCGAGGGCGCCGACATCGTGATGGTCAAGCCCGCGCTGCCCTATCTCGACGTGATCGCGGCCGTCCGTGCAATGACGCGCCTGCCGGTTGCGGCCTACAACGTCAGCGGCGAATATGCGATGGTGAAGGCGGCAGTCGCGGCCGGAGCGTTCGATGAGCGCCCCGTCGTACTCGAGACGCTGACGGCGATCCGTCGCGCGGGGGCCGACATCATCATCACCTACCACGCAAAGGACGCCGCCAGGTGGCTCGCAGCACAGTAGAGGCGACAGCAAAGATCCGCAGCCGTAAGGACGGCGCCGCGGTCGCCCTCGACGACCTCGATCGCAAGCTGCTCAACCTGATGCAGGGGAGCTTCCCGCTCGAGCCGCGGCCCTATGCGGCCGTCGCGTCCGCTGCCGCGATCAGCGAGCAGCAGGCGCTCGAACGCGTGCAGCGGCTGCTCGACGAGCGCATCATCCGCCAGGTCACGCCGATCTATGACACCCGCGGGCTCGGCTACGGCTCGATGCTCGTCGCCGCCAAGGTCGACCCGGAGTACCCATGGCGGCCGGCGGAGATCATCAACTCACACCCCGGGGTCTCGCACAACTACCTGCGCAACCACGAGTTCAACATGTGGTTCACGATCGCCGTCGAGCGCGACTCGCGGCTCGGCCTCGACGGCACGCTCGACGTTCTCCAGCAGCTGACCGGCGCCGAGTCGATCCGCCAGCTGCCGACGCTGAAGCTGTTCAAGATCCGGATGGACCTCGAGATGGAGGGCGACACCAAGGCACTGACCTCCGCCGGCGCCGAGCAGGCGCCGGCCCCGCTTGAGGCGATCGACTACGACGAGTTCGACGTCGCGGTGATACGCGCAACCCAGGGCGACATGCCGATCGTCCCCGAGCCCTATGCGCCCGCCGCGGCGGAGCTCGGCATCGAGGTCGACGCGCTGCTCGAGCACATGGCCGGCATGCGCGAGCGCGGTCTGCTGCGCCGCGTCGCGGGAATCCTCTATCACCGCCGCGCCGGCTTCTCGGCCAACGGAATGGGCGTCTGGGAGGTCCCGGCGGAGCGAATCGCCGAGCTCGGACCACGGATGGCGTCGTTCCGTGGCATCTCGCACTGCTACCAGCGTCCGACTTACGCCGACTGGCCCTACTCGGTCTTCACGATGGCCCACGGCCGCTCGAAGGAGGAGTGCGACGCCGTCCTCGACGCGATCGCCGACGACACCGGCATCGACGGGCGCGCGACGCTCTACTCGTCAACCGAGTTCAAGAAGATCCGCCTGCTGTACTTCACGCAAGACTTCAAGGACTGGGAAGCGAAGCACGCCTGAAGCCGAGATGAGCGCTGACGCGAAGCACTCAACTCAGCGAGACCGGCCGGACCTGTGCCCCGAAGGGGTACGAAGGCCGAGCCGGCGAGCGAATATGGTGCGCTGAGTGGGATCAGCCCTGAGTGACGCGCGGTCGGCTGCTCTGTACGAGCGGGCCTGCCGTGTCCTGCCGGGCGGGGTCAACTCGCCGGTGCGCGCGATGCGCGCGATCGGTCGCGATCCGCTGTTCATCGAGCGCGGCGCCGGGGCCGAGATCGTCGACGTCGACGGCAACGTCTACCTCGACTACGTCTGCTCGTGGGGGGCGCTGATCGCTGGCCACGCCGAGCCGAGCGTGGTCGCAGCGGTGGCCGACGCCGCTGCCCGCGGCACCAGCTTCGGCGCGCCGACCGCAGCCGAGGTCGAGCTGGCCGAGGAGGTCGCGCGGCGCGTTCCCGGCGCCGAGATGCTGCGGATGACCTCGTCGGGGACCGAGGCCGCGATGACCGCACTGCGGCTGGCGCGCGCGGCCACCGACCGTGACGTCATCGTCAAGTTCGCCGGCGCCTACCACGGCCACTCCGACGGGCTGCTCGCGCAGGCCGGCTCAGGCCTCGCGACGCAGGGCATCCCCGCCAGTCCGGGCGTGCCGGCGGCGACCGCCGCGACGACGCTCGTCGCCCCATGGAACGACGGCGAAGCACTGATCGCGATGACGGAGCGCGACGACCTCGCGGCGATCATCGTCGAGCCGTGCCCGGCGAATATGGGGCTGATCCCACCGGAACCCGGCTTCCTCGAGCTGCTGCGCGAACGCGCCGACAGCGCCGGGGCGCTGCTGATCCTCGACGAGGTGATCAGCGGCTTTCGCGTCGGTCGCGGCGGCGCCGGCGCAGCCGCCGGCGTGCGCGGCGACCTCTACGTGCTCGGCAAGATCCTCGGCGGCGGACTGCCGGCCGCGGCGCTCGCCGGTCCGCGGGCGTTGCTCGAGCTGCTGGCACCGGTCGGTGACGTCTACCAGGCCGGGACGCTGTCGGGCAATCCGCTTGCCGTCGCCGCCGGTCTGGCGACGCTGGCCCTGCTCGACGAGGACGCGTACGCGGGCTTGGCGGAGCGCACCGAGCAACTTGCGCAGGGACTTCGCGACGCAGCCGGCGATCTTCCGGTCTCCGTCGTCGCGACGACCGGTCTGCTGACGGTGTTCTTCGCCGCCGAGCCGCCTCGCAACCTCAGCGACGCCCAGGGCTGCGATCTGCACGCCTACGGCCGCTTCTGCCGCGAGCTCCTTGCACGCGGCGTCTACGCGCCGCCGTCGCAGTTCGAAGCGTGGTTTCCCTCGCTCGCCCACGGCGAGGAGCAGATCGAGCGTACGCTCGTCGCCGCGCGCGCCGCGTTCGCTGCCAGCGGGGGGTTCGGGGGGCTCTCGTGAGCACGCTCGAACGCCTGCGGACGGTGCTGCGCGAGGAGGGGGAGCCGCTCGCAGGGGCGCTCGCGACGGTTCCGGCGGGCGTCAAGGCTGAGATCGGCGCGCTCGCGGCGAGCGGTCCGCGCGCGAGCGGTGATCCGGACGAGTACGAGCTGCTCGTCGAGGCGATCTACGAGGGCTATCTGCTGCACTACGCGACGCCGCGGCTGATCGAGACCGAGGACCCGAACCTTGCCCTGCTCGCCGGCGACCGACTCTACGCCCTCGGGCTCGAGCGGCTGGTCGCGCTCGGTGACCTCGAAGCGGTCCGCGAGCTGGCCGACGTGATCATGCTGTGCGCGCTGCTGAGCGCCCGCGGCGACGGGCCCGCGTGCGAGTTGCTCTGGCTGGCGGGGGCCCGCGCCGTCGGCTTTGGCGCCAGCGCCGAGCATGTCCGCGTGAAGTTGCTCCTGCGCAGCGGCGACGCCGGCGCAGTCGCCGCGCTTGCGGCGCTCACTGAACCCCGCGCATTGGCTTGACGATATTGTTCGGCCCGCCCAGCTCGGCAGGAGATCCGTTTGGCACCAGCGCGCAGGCAGACGAAGTCCAAGTACACACTCGACCGGGGGATGCCGGGCGCCTTCGAGGGCGAGACAGTCACACGCCGACGCTTCATGACGGGCACCGTGCACGGCGCGGGCATGCTGATGACCGCAGGCTTCACGCTGCCGGCGCTCGCCTTCGCCTTCGGACCGATCTTCCAGAACGTGACGCTCGGCTGGCAGACCGTCGGCTATCCCGACGACTTCCCCGACAACAACTACGTGCCGGTCGTGATCACGACCGCGCCTGGGATCGGCGAGGCGGGCAAGAGCACGGTCTACCTGCGCACGCGCGACCCGGCCGTCGACACGCAGCCGCTCACGCAGTACAACCGCTGGGTCGCGGTCACCTCGCGCTGCTCGCATCTCGGCTGTTCAGTGCTCTGGGTCGAGGCCGCCGAGCGCTTCATCTGCCCCTGCCACGGCTCGGTCTTCGACCTCGAAGGCGTCCGCGTGGCCGGACCGGCACCGCGACCGCTCGACCGCTTCTACACGCGGCTGTTCGAGGGCCAGGTCCAGGTCGGACCGCGCTACAGCGTCAACACCGAGCTGCGCGCCTTCTCGCCACGCGATCCGGGCGAGCCGCTCGACGGCATCGGCCAGTACGCCTACCCATCGCGGCCGAGCGTCCGAAAGCTGCCGGGCAATGTCTAGCCGTCCGGTCAACGTGAGGAACCGACGTGGCTTCTAAGCCGACGCAGAAGCGCGGCTTCAAGCTGCCGCTGCCGGCGCCGCCGCTGCCGCCCCAGCTTGAGCCGCTGCCGCCACCGCCGGGCACGCAGCGCGGCCGTCCGCACACGCCGCTGGAGCACGCCGCCGAGGCCGGCAAGTCGGTCGTCGACTGGGTCGACGAGCGGACGTCGCTGTCCGGCGCCGCCCGCTGGATGATGTTCCGCAAGGTGCCGAAGGGCACCAACTGGTTCTACACGCTCGGCTCGGCGACGATGATCGCCTTCCTCTCGCAGGCGGTGACCGGCGTCTTCCTCGCCATGTACTACCGCCCGGACGCCTCCGGCGGCGCCTACGAGTCGATCCGTTACATCTCGACCAGCGTCTTCCTCGGCAACTTCGTCCGCGGCATGCACCGCTGGGGTGCGACGGTGATGGTCGTGCTCGTCTTCCTGCACATGGCGCGCACGTTCGTCTGGGGCGCCTACAAGTATCCGCGCGAGCTCAACTGGGTGATCGGCGTCGTGCTGCTGATCCTGACGATGGTGATGGGCTTCACCGGGTACCTGCTGCCATTCGACGAGCGCTCCTACTGGGCGACGATCGTCGGCGTCAACATCAACGGCACCGGCCCGATCGTCGGCCCCTACCTCTCGGACTTCCTGCGCGGCGGCCCGGAGTTCAACGCGACGACGCTGTCGCGCTTCTATGCGATCCACATGCTGATCGTGCCCGGCCTGCTGGCCGCGCTGATCGGCGCACACCTCTACCTCGTCGCCAAGCTCGGAACGACCGCACCGCCGTGGATCAAGGCGAAGTCGACCGAGCCCGAGTTGCTCGAGGAGACGGCGTGAATCAACAGGAGAAGGAGGAGTACCTCCGCGAGTACTCGATCCTGAAGAGCCAGGGCAAGCCGTTCTTCCCTTACGCGGTCGCCAAGGACTCGCTGATGGGCGTGCTGGTGATCGCGGTGATCATCGGGATGTCGCTGCTGTTCGGCGCCCAGCTCGGGCCGAAGGCGAGCGGTGCGACGACGACCTACGTGCCGCGGCCGGACTGGTACTTCTTCTTCCTCTTCCAGCTGCTGCGCGTGATCCACCCGCCGGGCTTCCTCGGCGCCGCCACGCTCGGCATCCCGACGCTCGGGATGATCCTGCTGTTCCTGCTGCCGTTCTACGACCGCAGCCCGGTGCGCCGGCCGGAGCGCCGGCCGATCGCGATGGCGACGCTCGTCTTCGTCGTCATCGCGATGGCGATCCTGACCTTCAAGGGGGCGAACGCGGGCGCGCCGACGGTGCAGACGATCGCCGCGCCGGCCACGATCAAGGTCGAGGGCGCCGCGGCGCTGTCGGAGTTCTATGCCGGTCGCTCCGCGGTCGCCAGCACGGGCTGCGAGGCCTGCCACACGATCGGCGACGACGGCAACCCCGGTCCGGGACCGAACCTGACGCACATCGGCTCGCGGATCCCGCTCGAGGGCATCGAGCGCACACTCGTGAACCCAACGGCGCCGATGCCGTCGTTCAAGGACCTGCCACCGAAGCAGTTCACTGCGATCGCGACGTTCCTGTCAGACTTGAAGTAGTGAGCCAACGAGGCGCCGGCACGCTGGAGCCGGGCCAGGTGCGCGCGATGTTCGATCGGATCGCGGGCGTCTACGACGTGATGAACGGTGTGATGACCGCGGGCATGCACCACCGCTGGCGCGCGCGCGCCGTCGAGCTCGCGCAGGTCGGACCCGGGAGTCGTGTGCTCGATGTTGCCACCGGCACCGGGGATCTCGCGCTGGCGTTGTTTGGTGGGGTCATGCCGGGCGGCGAGGTGGTTGGCTGCGACTTTGCGGACGAGATGCTGGCGCGCGCCCGGGCCAAGGTGCCGGGGGCGCGGTTCGACTGGGCCGATGCGCTCGATCTGCCCTACGTCGATGATGAGTTCGACGCCGCGACGGTCGGCTTCGGGGCGCGCAACTTCGGCGACCTCGAGCGCGGAATCGCCGAGCTGGCGCGCGTCGTCCGACCCGGCGGACGCGTCGTGATCCTCGAGCTGACCCAGCCGTCGCGCGAGCCGCTCGCCGCCTTCTACCGCGCCTGGTTCGATCGCCTGGTGCCGGCGATCGGCGCGATCGCCGGCGATGGCGCCGCCTACAGCTACCTGCCGAGCTCGGTGCGACGCTTCCCGGGCCCCGCCGAGCTGGCGGCCGTGATGGAGGGCGCCGGCCTGCGCCAGATCCGCTACATCCTGACCGCGGGCGGGATCATCGCCCTCCATGTCGGCGTCGTGGGCGAGGAGGCGCCGGCGTGAGCGAGACGCTCGCGGAGCCGTTCGATGCGATCCTCGAGCTCGCCGGGGAGCCGCTGCGCGAGGCGTTGGCGAGCGTCGAGGCGCGGCTGCGCGAGATCGCCGGCATCGAGCTGCACGCGCTGCACACGATCGAAGCCGGTGGTAAGCGGCTGCGTCCACTACTCGTCTTCGTCGCCGGCCTGGGCAGCAGCGAGCGTGCTGCGCTCTGCCGCGCGGCCGCCGCGATCGAGCTGATCCACTCGGCCACGCTGGTCCACGACGACGTGCTCGACGACGCGCCGCTGCGCCGCGGCAGCGTCACGATCTACGCGGCGGCCGGCCGCGCGGCAGCAACCTCGACCGGCGACCTGCTCTTCTCGAGCGCGTTTGCCGAGCTCTCGGACAACGGCGATGTCGCGCAGCTTGCCGCGCTTTCGGCGGCGTCGTCCGCCCTGGCGCGCGGCGAGCTGATGCAGCGCGCCGACGCCTGGCGCGCCGACGTGACCGTCGACCGCTATCTCGAGCGCTGCGAGCTGAAGACCGCGCGCCTGTTCGCTGCCGCCTGCGAGCTTGGGGCGCTGGCCGGCGGCGGACCGCCGCTCGCGCCGTTCGGGCGCGCCGTGGGCCTGGCGTTCCAGATTCTCGACGACGTGCTCGACATCACCGGCCCGGCAGAGCGCACCGGCAAGCGCCGCGGCGCCGACCTGCTCGACGGAACCGTGACGCTACCGCTGATCCTCGCGCGCGAGCGCTCGCGGGAGCTGGCTGCGCTCGACCTGCGCGCGATCTCGGGTCCCGACGAGGCCGACCGGATCTGCGAGTTGATCGAGACGACCGGCGCCGCCGAGAGGGCGCGCCAGCACGCGCTCGAGCTCGTCGCGTCAAGCAAGCGAGCGCTCCCCGACGTCTCCAGCGACCAGCGCCGAGCCCTCGCGCTCCTAGCCGACGTCCTCGTCGAGCGCTTCAGTTAGCTAAGACTCACCGATATCCAGCGAGGCCGGTCGGCCAAAGGCCGAGCCGGCGAGCTTCCGGCGAGCCCCTAAAAGTCGAAGGGAACTATGAGGTCAGTCTCGAGCGCCTGTGTGAAGTGCTCGATGTCGGCCTCCATGCACGCGCGTGAGACGCGCGCGAGGGTGCTCTGAAGCTTGCGCATTCCGCGGTCGAGCTCGCGATCGAAGCGGTCAACCGCGTCCTGGCTGAAGACGCCGGTCCCGACCCACTCGCAATTCGGGCAGCGCAGCGTGACGCGCCAGTGCGAGCGACCGACGAGATCCCAGTCGAGCGGCTGGACGAACGGGCAGTCGCAGCCGCCGCAGCGCCAAAGCGCCGGGTCGCCGGTCCCGTTGTCCTCACCGTGCGGCCAGGCCGTTGCGTGCTGCTCGGAGCTGCCGCCGAGTGCGTGGTGTGATGCCTGGTCGGGGTCGTGGTGTTCGGTGTCGCGTGCCATAGCTCGCTCATCGGCCGTCCTACCCGAAGCCTTGAGGCTCTACCCAACGACCGGCCAGCGACGCAACGCCCCTCCCAGCGCTGCGCAGGGGCCCGAACGCAGGCTCTACCCTGTGGGGAGCCATGCCACGGGCGAAGGCGATCCGGCCGATCGATCACGAAGCACGCCTCAGCCTCGTCGAGCATCTGGACGAGCTGCGCACCCGGCTGATCATCTCGATTGGCTCGCTGATCGTCGCCTTCGGTGTCTGCTTCTGGCAGAACCACAGGCTGCTGAACCTGCTCCAGCACCCGGTCAACAAGGTGCTCGCGAGCCAGGCCAACAAGGGTGAGGGCCTGGAGGGCCAGGCGACCCAGGCAAGCAAGGCGCTGCGCGCCGTGACCAGTGCCGTGTCGAACTTCGCCAAGGAGGTGGCGGCGCCGGGAAGTGGCGCCAGTCCCAGCCTGCGGCGGGCGGCAGGCGCGCTCGTCCCCGCGCTGCACAAGGCTGTCACGCAGGTGCATCCGGGCACCGGCGAGAAGCTCGCGACGCTCGGCGTCGGCGAGCCTTTCACGATGACCGTCACGGTCTGCGCCTACTTCGCGCTGCTGCTCGCGATGCCGATCCTGCTGTTCCAGCTCTACGCCTTCGTCCTGCCGGCGTTCAGCCCGCGCGAGCGCGCCGTTGCCCTGCCGGTGCTGCTCGCCGTGCCCGGCCTGCTACTCGGCGGCGTCGCCTTCGGCTACTTCGTCGTCCTGCCGGCGGCGATCCACTTCCTGCTCAACTTCAACTCGGGCAGCTTTGACGTGATCGTCCAGGCGAGCAGCTACTTCCCGTTCGCGGCGCTGATCCTGCTCGCGATGGGCGTGATCTTCCAGATCCCGATCGCGCTGATCGCGCTGACGCGCGCCGAGATCGTCACGACGCGCCAGTTGCGCAAGAATCGCCGGATCGCGGTCGCCGTGGCGGCGCTGATCGCGGCCGTGCTCCCGGGCGACGCGATCACGATGATCCTGGAGACGCTGCCGATCATCGTCCTGTACGAGATCAGCATCCATATCTCTGCGATACTCGATCTGCGGGACAGGCGGCGTGCACGAGCCCAGGCCTCTGCGGTCCCCTCTCCTGCGATGGCGACCTCCCCGGCACCACCTCCGCGACCATTGCGCGACGACGATGCTGTTTGACCTGCGCAGTCGCGGCCGTCGCCGCGTGATCCAGGTCGTCTACGGCGGTCTGGCCCTGCTGATTGGTGGCGGCCTGGTGCTGTTCGGCGTCGGCACGGGCGGTAACGGGACGGGGATCCTCAGCCAGCTCGCCCAGCAGGGGACCGGCTCCGCAACCGCCGTCAAGATCGACGAGACGGCCGTCACCAAGGCCCGCCGCGCCGCCAACGCAGATCCGACGAGCGCCGCTGCGGCCGATCGCTACGCGCTCGCGGTGTTCCGCCTCGCCGACACCAACTACATCTCGACCTCGACGCAGGAGGGCTTCACGAGTGCCGGGGCGAAGGAGCTCGCGGTGCTCAAGAGCGCCTGGAACCACTACCTGTCGCTGAACCCGACCAAGCCCGACGCCTCGCTCGCCGCGGATGTCGCCTTCGCGTTCGGTGAGACTGGGATCGGCGAATATCCGGTCGCCGAGAGTGCGCAGGAGGTCGTCGCCGAAGCCAACCCGAAGAGCTACGAGCAGTACGCGACGCTCGCGGCATACGCCTACCTGGCCCACGAGACAGACCGCGCCACGATCGCCCAGGCCACGGCTCTGTCGCTGGCCCCGAAGTCCCAGCGCGCGACGCTCAAGAGCGAGCTCGCCGCGGTCGCCAAGCAGGCGTCTGGAGCGACCGGCACCAGCGGCACCAGCGGCACGAGCGGTACCAGCGGCTGATCGCCGCTAAACTGCTCGCCCCGGTCGCCCGTAGCGCCCGCCCGGGCCGTTAGCTCAATTGGCAGAGCAGGGGCCTCTTAAGCCCAAGGTTGAAGGTTCGATTCCTTCACGGCCCATCCGACTGGAACGACAGCGTCCGGCGCGCGGTGGCCAGAGCAGGGGAGTGCCGGCAGATCTCCGGGCCGTGCGAGCGCCCAGGCGGGTTTGCGATCGCCGAGCTGGCGAGATCCTTACTTGAGCGGATCGGTGATCGGCCCGGGCAGGCGTTTGTAAACCGCGAAGAAGTCACGGTCGTCGGGCACGAGGTAGCGATCGGGCGACTGGTTGGGCTGTGGCTCGACCATCTTCGGCACGAGGCGGCCATGATCGTGGGCATAGGTGATCAGCGTGTGCCAGTCGGGGTTGATGTCGAACTCCATCGCTCGCACCGCACCGACGTGCTGGAGGATCTTCGCGAGCGTGACCACCGTCTGATCGTCGGCGACGACGAAGATCAGGTTGCCGTGACTGTCGACGCCAACGCCGGTACGCCAGACGCGGGTGACGCCGCCGAGCGTGAACCCCCACTGTGGGCTGTTCGGGTTCACGTTCAGCTCTGGATTCAGCTTTCCGTTCCAGACGATCGGGGCCAGGCTCTGACGCGTCCAGGCGACGTCCGAACCGGCGTTCGCGCCGCCGCTCCAGTTCACGATGTTGATCTTGCCGTTGCGATAGCCGACGAGCGTCGCATTGCCGTCCTTGAGCGGCTCGTTCACCTGACCGTTGACCGTCGAGCCATTGTCACCGTCCACATGGGTGAAGCCGCCGTTGAATGTCGCAAGCAGCCGCCAGCGCTGATCGTCGGGCACCATCATCGGCCCGCGTAGGGTCGCCTGCGGCGGCTCGTAGCGGCCCGGGTAGTACCCGATCGCGGTGCGGGTGTGGTCAAACCACGCGACGTAGGCGACGAGCCGCGGGTAGTCGAGCTCGGTACGAAAGACCGTCACGAGCACCGGCGGGCCGCCGTCGACCGCCGGCCCCGTCGGCCTCCAGACGCCTTCTCCCGGCAGCGGGTGGGGAAAGATCGGCTTGACCCGCGGTGGCCGGTACGGCGACAGCGTCGCCCCCGTGGAACCGGTCGCACCGCCCACTGAGGTTGCGCCAGTCGCGCCCGTATGTCCGAACGCGACGCCGGCGACACCGACGCCAACGGTGGCGCCACCGACTGCGACGGCAGCGCTCGCCAAAAGCCCCAGCCAAACGCGACGCCCGCTACCGAGTCTTGGCACGCCGACGACTCTACTTTCTGTGCGACCGGGCATGGGCTCGGCCCGACGGCGTCTGGGTTGTCGGCTGTGGCAGCCCGACCGCCGGCAGGCTCTTCAGCTGCGGCCCACCCTTCTTCGGCGCATTCGCGGTGTAGTAGATGTGCTCGATCTCGTCGACCAGCCAGTTGCCGAAAGGCACATCTGCTCTCACCCACTCCGTGCTGCGCTCGCTGAACGTCATGCTCGTCGGCTCAAGCATGTAGCTCGTGTACGAAATCAGCGTCGGCACCGCCAGCACGAGGACGACCACGCCGGCGACGATGCGCCGCCGCTTGCGCCTGCGCCTGGCTGCGGGCTCGCGCCGACGCTCCCGTCGCGCGGCGCGCCGACCGAGCGGTGATGCGCGCAGCGGGTCGGCCGCATCTGGCGGATTGCTCAGACCAGCAGCAGAACTAGACGTCCCCAGCCCGTCCATCGATGGCATCCCCATGCTCGATCGCGCACGAAACCAGCAAGCGAATCGTACCCGGCGCTCGCCACGCACAACGGCCCCCCTCGCCTGCTGTCTTCGGTTCGCGTCGCCGGCCGGCGCCCGCGCGTCTCTAAGCTTTCCTGCAGGCAAATACCCAGGAGGCAAGATGGAATACCGGCAACTCGGGCGCTCAGGACTGCGCGTCTCCCCGCTGACGCTCGGGACGATGGGCTTCGGCGGCAGCGGGCAGTTTCGCGATGTCGGCGAGATCGACGTCGACGCCGCGCGCCGCCAGGTCGACATGGCGCTCGACGCCGGCGTGAACCTGATCGACACGGCCGACATCTACTCGCTCGGGGCGTCCGAGGAGATCGTCGGGAAGGTGCTCGCCGGGCGTCGCGAGCGCACCCTGGTCGCGACGAAGGCGCGCTTCGCGATGGGTCCCGGTCCGAACGACGGCGGGCTCTCGCGCCACCACCTGATCGAAGCCTGCGAGGCCAGCCTGCGCCGCCTGCAGACGGATCACATCGATATCTACCAGGTCCACGAGTGGGACGGGCAGACGCCGCTCGAGGAGACCCTGGGCGCGCTCGACGATCTGCTGCGCAGCGGCAAGGTCCGCTACGTCGGCTGCTCGAACTTCGCTGGCTGGCAGGTGATGAAGGCGCTCGGGATCGCGAAGGCGACCGGGCTTCCGGCATTCGTCAGCCAGCAGGTCTACCTCTCATTGCAGGAGCGCTCGGCGGAGTACGAGATCGTGCCGTCAGCGATCGATCAGGGCCTCGGCCTGCTGGTCTGGAGCCCGCTCGCCGGTGGCCTGCTGAGCGGCAAGTACCGCCGCGGGGCGCCGCCGCCGCCCGGGTCGCGCCGCGCCGCGCCGGCGAGTGGACCGAGCCGCCGATCTACGACGAGGACAAGCTCTACGACACGATCGAGGTACTGGTCGCGATCGCCGAGGAGCGCGGCGTGCCGGCGGCACAGGTGGCGCTCGCCTGGACTCTCGCCCGTCCCGGTGTCAGCAGCGTGATCGTCGGAGCACGCACGGAGGAGCAACTCGCGGCGAATCTCGCTGCCGCCGAGCTCGAGCTGACAAGCGCCGAGCACGCACGCCTCGAGGCCGTCAGCCGCCCGCCGCTGCTCTATCCCTTCTGGCATCACCGCAATGCGGCGGGCGAGCGGCTGAGCGCCGCCGATCTCTCGCTGATCGGACAGTACGGGCAGTCCTAGGCGCGAACTTCTCCCGTGCACCGGGCGTTTGGACCGTCGATCGCTGCCCTGACGGTCGTCCTCTGTGCCGCCGGGGCGGGCGCCGCGGTCCTGGTTGGTCAGGGCGTACCCGTCGCGCCCCCGCGGTTTGCCCGCGGCGCATGCGTCGCGTACCCGCCGAGCTCCGGGAACCTCGGGCGGACGGTCTACCTCGACGCCGGTCACGGCGGCCCGGATCCTGGCGCGGTCGGTGTCACGCGCCGCGGCGCCACGATCGAGGAGGCGCGGCTGACGCTGCCCGTCGTCCTCGACGCGACCACGCTGCTGCGCGCTGCCGGCTACGAGGTGGTCGACTCGAGAACGCGGGACTCGAGCGTGGTCCGGCTGCGACGCGGCTACGTCGACGGCGGGATCTTCACGCTGCGAGGTAAGCATGCCGACCTCGTCGCGCGCGATGACTGCGCCGACATCGCCAGGGCGAGCATCGTGATCGGGGTCTACTTCAACGCCGGACCGGCGCAGGACGCCGGCAGCCTGACGCTCTACGACGCCGCGCGGCCCTTCTGGCGTGCCAGCCGGCGGCTCGCAAGGCTCGTGCAGCGCGACGTGCTCCGCACGCTGGGCTCAGCGCACCGGCGCGTTCCCGACGATGGCGTCCACAGCGACGTCGGCTACGGCCACGGACTGACGAGCGCCGACGACGCCTACGGTCACCTGGTGCTGCTCGGCCCGGCGAAGAAGGGCTATCTATCGACGCCGACGACGATGCCGGGCGCACTGATCGAGCCACTTTTCATCACCGATTCGGCGGAGGGATCGATTGCCGCAAGCGCGGCGGGCCAGCAGGCGATCGCCCGTGGCCTGCTGCGCGCGGTCGAGCAGTACTTTGCCCTGGCGCAGAGCACTCGCGGCGCGGCAGCTGCCGCCGCCGGCCGGGTTCGTCGCGCGGCCGCTTCAGATCACAGCCGTCTCGCGGCGAGGTAGGCGCGGTGCAGCCGCACGGTCGCGAGCGCGCCCGAGCCGACGCCAAATGTGGCGCAGAAGACGCCGAGGCCCGGGCTCGCGCCGCCGTTGTCGAATGCGGCAAACAGCAGGATGACGTTGAGCACCATCCACACGTTGATCACCCAGGAGCCGACCAGGACGCCGATCCCGGCGGTGCGCTGGCGCACCGCCTGCCCGGCATAGGCGTAGGCCCCGGCGAAGGCCAGCAGGTAGACGATCGCGCCGGCGCTCAGGTCGACGAAGCCAAAGGTGCTGGCCCACGGCAGCACCGTCGCGGCCACGAGTGCGCCGGCGGCGATGAAGAACCCTTTGGCGGTGACACCCAGACGCCGCTCGATCCCGGCGCGGCTGACCGGTGCAGGGCCGGCGAAGGTCGTTCCGATCGGCGCACCTGGCGGTGCCAGCGGCGCGCCGCAGCCGGGGCAGAACAGCTCCTCGCGTGGGACGCTTGCCCCGCAGTCCCTGCAATCAGGCATGTCAGCAGCTCTTTGCCACGGCGGCGTGAAGTGTGGCATGGACGCCCCGGCATAAGAGTTCTCGTAACGCCGCGACCCTAGCGCCGTAAAACTGTTTCAGTCTCACAGGCCCGCCATGACAGTGGAGCGGGCCCCCCCTTCCAGGAGGTAGAGATATGCGACGACGATTTGCTGCTCGCTCCCGCCTCACCAAGGTCGCCGTGTGCGCTGCCGCGTTCGCGGCACTTGGCGGCGTTGCCTATGCGGCGGAGACGAGCCCGTTCATCGGACCCCGCGGCAACATCAACACCTGCCTACCGCCGGGTGGCGGCGTGGCGCACTTCTGGAAGCCCGGGCATAGTTGCTCCGGCGGCTACGTCGGACTCGCGATTCCGACCAACGACGCCGGCGCGACGGGGCCGGCCGGCGCCACCGGCGCCACCGGCGCAACGAACTCCAACGCCACGGCCGTCAACGGCCAGACGCCCACGGACCTCTCGTTGCGTGAGCCGACCCCGACCACCGGCACGTCGAGCGCGACGCTCTACAGCCAGGACGGCCTGACGATCGTCGCCGACTGCGCCACGTCGGGCAGCGCCAGCGTTGTCGCGGACGGACCGGCGAGCGCCGACTCCGAGCTGACCGTCAGCGGCTATGCGAGCGCCGCCGCCTTCGGTAGTCAGACTGACACGCTCGGTCCGTCGAGCAACGCGGTCCTCGGCGCGTCGGGCTCGGGCGAGTCCTCGTTCTCCTACGAGAACAGCTCGGGCCAGGTGATCACAGGAACGATCGGCTACCAAGCGGTGACATCCTTCGCGAGCTACGCGGGCTGCGCCTTCTTCGGCGACGTCAGCGCCGGCTAGATCGAGCGGAGCGCCCGCTCGTCGAGCACCGTCGGCGAGCGGGTGAGCCGCGCCGGGTCAAAGCGGGCGAGCAGCTCGCTCGCCCCGAGCCGCGAGCCCGTGGCGACAAGGCCGGCGCTAGCTGCCATCCAGCCGATCACCTGCTCGACCGCGGCACCGGCGGCGAGGACCTCCGGCAGGCTGACCGCGCCGTGGCGCTTGGCAAGCCGCTTGCCATCGCCGCCGAGGACGAGCGGGACGTGCGCGTAGCGAGGAGTCGCGAAGCCGAGCAGCTGGCCGAGCAGGATCTGGCGCGGTGTGGTCTCGAGCAGGTCGTCGCCACGGACCACCTCGCCGATCTCCTGGTCGGCGTCGTCGACCACCACGGCAAGGTTGTAGGCGGGGACGCCGTCTCCACGCCAGAGCACGAAGTCGTCGACCGCGCCGGCACGTTCACCGTGCAGGGCATCGCAAAAGGTGGCGATCTCGCCGCGCGCGTCGAGCCGCCAGGCGTTTGCGCGACCGCTCCGCTCGCGCGCCGCGCGCTCGTCGCTCGACAGGTGGCGGCAGGTGCCGGGATAGGCGCCGGACTGCTGGTCGGCGTGTGGCGCCTCGCTCGCCAGTCGCACCTCCTCGCGCGTGCACCAGCAGGGGTAGACGCGTCCCGCGGCGCGGAGCCGCTCGAATGCCTCGCGGTAGCGCTCGCCGCGCGTGCTCTGGTGCAGCAGAGCCGCAGCAGCGCCCGCCGATGACGGATCCCAGTCGAGGCCCAGCGTGTGCAGGTCCTCGATTGCGCGCTGCTCGTACTCGGCCCGTGAGCGCTGCGGGTCGAGGTCCTCGATTCGCAGCACGAAGCGAGCCGAGCGCGATCGCGCGAAGAGCCAGGCAAGCAGCGCGGTCCGCAGATTGCCGAGATGCAGCGGGCCGCTCGGGCTCGGGGCGTAGCGACCGTCGAGTGCGCTCACCGGGGCAGCATCGCACGAGCGCTACGGTGGCTCGCGCGCGTGCAGCCCGCCCGCCGGAGCCGGCACGATCGGGTAGCGTCCGGACGGTGCCGAGCGGGCTAGCCTGCATCGACGGAGTGCTTCAGCCTGCCGCCGCGGCAGGGATATCCGTGCTCGACGAGGGGCTGATTCGTGGCGACGGGGTCTTTGAGGTGATCCGTCTCTACGACGGCCGGCCGTTTGCGCTCGAGCGCCACCTGCAGCGCATGCAGCGCTCGGCCGAGGGCCTGCGGCTGGCGCTCGATATCGAGGCCGTCCGCGCTGACGTTGCGGCGATGCTCGCGGCGCGCGCGGACGACGATGAGTTGCTGCGGGTGCTCGCAACTCGCGGCGGCGTCAGGATCGCCCTGTTCGAAGCGATGCCGGCGGCGCGCGGCGCATGCTCGCTCGGACGGATCACCTACTCGCCGGGGCGGCTGCTCGACCAGATCAAGTCGCTGTCCTACGCCGCGAACATGCTCGCGTCGCGGCTGGCGCGCGAGCGCGGCTTCGACGAGGCGCTGCTGGTCACGCCACACGAGCGAATTCTCGAGTGCCCGACGGCGTCGTTCTTCGCCGTCAGCGCCGGCGTCATCCGTACACCCCCGCTCAGCGACCACGTGCTCGACTCGATCACCCGCCAGATACTGGTCGAGGTCGCCGAGGTCCGCGAGGAGCCGATCACCGTGGCCGGGCTCAGCCAGATCGACGAGGCGTTCATTGCCTCGAGCGTTGCCCAGGTGCTCGCCGTGAACCGGATCGACGACCTCGAGCTTGCGGCCCCGGGACCGCTCACGCGGAGCGCGGCCGAGCTGCTGCGCGCGCGCGTCCACGCCGGCGTCGATCGCTGATGCGCGTCGCGACGATCGTCGGCAACCGGCCGCAGTTCGTCAAGGCTGCGGCTGTCTCACCGCGGCTGCGCGCGCGCCACGAGGAGCTGCTGATCCACACCGGCCAGCATCACGACAGCGAACTGTCTGCGGTCTTCTTCGAGGAGCTCGGGGTGCCCGCTCCCGATCACTGGCTCGGCGTCGCCGGGGCGAGCAATGTCTCGCAGCTCGCGCGGATGCTGGCGAAGCTGGCACAGCTGTTGACCGAGCTCGAGCCGGATGCCGTGCTCGTCTACGGCGACACGAACTCGACGCTCGCCGGAGCGCTGGCGGCGGCGGACCGTGGGATCGCCCTGGTGCACGTCGAGGCCGGAATGCGCTCCTACGACCGCACGATGCCGGAGGAGCGCAACCGCGTCCTGACCGACCAGCTGTCAGCACTCCTGCTCTGCTCGACGCAGGCCGCGATCGCGAACCTCCACAGCGAGCGCGTCCCGGGCGCCGCTGTGCTGGTCGGCGACGTGATGGCCGATGTCGCCCTGGCGACGCGTGAGCGCGTCAATCAGGGCGCGGGCGCCGAGCTCGAGCGACTCGGCCTCGAGGCAGGGCAGTACCTGCTCGCGACCGTCCACCGGGCGGCCAACGTCGACGACCCCGACCAGCTCGCGGCCCTCGTCGCGCTGCTCGAGCAGGTCGAGGGCCAGATCGTCCTGCCGCTGCACCCGCGAACCGCCGCAAGGCTAGGACGGTTCGGTGTCTTCAAGCGAGCCCAGCAAGCCGCACAACTGACACCGCCACTCGGCTACCTCGAGTTCGCGGCGCTACTGCACAACGCCAAAGCGATCCTGACCGATTCCGGCGGCATCCAAAAAGAGGCCTACCTCGCAGAAATCCCCTGCATAACCCTCCGCGACACAACCGAGTGGACCGAGACCATCGAAACCGGCTGGAACACCCTAGTCGGCCTCGACCCAAACGCCACGAACGAAGCGCTCAAAAAGCCCAGGCCACCCGAGCACCCCAACCTCTACGGCGATGGCAACGCCGGAGAACGCGTAGCCGAGGCAATCAGCAATCTCAGCTAGCGCGGCGGCACGCTAGGGCACGCATTCCCAAGCCCATCGCCGACCGCCAGCACCAGAGGAGGACCCAGCGAAGCTGGGGTCCGACGACCCGCGACCCATCACCACTGCCAGCACAATAGGAGCAGGCCAGCGAAGCTGGCGCTCCGACTAGGCCAAAGTCTCCGCCCGCCCGACGAGCGTTTCCGCGCCCGCCGCCGTCCAGATCGTCTGCTCGCGGCCGGCGCCGACGCCGACGAGCGCCACCGGCACGCCGATGAAGTCCGCGATGTAGGCGAGGTAGTCGCGCGCCGCCTGCGGCAGATCCTCTTCGCTGCGGCATTCGCCGATGTCCTCGCTCCATGACTCGAGCTCGGTGTATTCCCCGGTCGCGTGGTGGAGGACCGACTGGTGGTAGGGGTACTCGTCGAAGACCGCGCCCTCGTCGCCGAGGTAGCGCGTGCAGACCATCAGTTGGTCGAGCCCCGACAGCACGTCGAGCTTGGTGATCGCGAGCGCCGAGAGCGTGTTCAGGCGGGTCGCGTAGCGCAGCGCCACGAGGTCGAGCCAGCCTGTTCGCCGCGGCCGCCCGGTCGTCGTGCCGTATTCGCCGCCGCTCTCGCGAATTCGATCGCCGAGCTCGCCCTCGAGCTCGGTCGGGAACGGCCCGGCCCCGACGCGCGTCGTGTAGGCCTTGCAGACGCCCCAGATCTCGTCGATGTCGCGCGGCCCGACACCGGCGCCGACGCAGGCCGCGCCGGCGATCGGGTTGGACGAGGTGACGAACGGATAGGTGCCGTGGTCGATATCGAGCATCGCGCCCTGCGCGCCTTCGAACAGCACCACGCGCCGCTGCTCGAGCGAGTCCCAGACGATCCGCGAGGTGTCGGCGATGTACTCCGAGAGCTGGCGGCCGTAGGTCAGGTACTCCTCGGTCATCGTGTGCAGGTCCAGCGACGGGTCGAGCGCGTAGGGGCGCAGCGCGAGGCGGTTGGGCTCGAGCGCGGTCGTGATCTTCTTCTTCAGGATCTTCTCGTCGAGCAGGTCCTGGATCCGGATCCCGAGGCGCGCGGCCTTGTCGGAGTAGGCGGGCCCGATGCCGCGTCGCGTCGTGCCGATCTCGAGCTTGCCGAGGCGCGCCTCGCCGGCCCGGTCGAGCAGCAGGTGGTAGGGCATGATCACGTGCGCGTTGGCGGAGACCTTGAGCCCGCTGACGTCGATCCGTCGGTTGCGGAGCGAGTGGATCTCGCCGATCAGCACCTTCGGGTCGACGACGACGCCGTTGCCGATGATGCAGCGCTTGCCGGGGTAGAGGATCCCGGACGGAATCAGGTGAAACTTCCACTCGATGCCGTCGCGCACGATCGTGTGGCCGGCGTTGTTGCCGCCCTGGAAGCGAACGACCGCGTCGGCCCGCTCGGCGAGCAGATCGGTGATCTTTCCCTTGCCTTCATCGCCCCACTGGGCGCCGACGATCACAATTCCGGGCATAAGGTTAGGAGTGTAGGCAGGCGGGGAGGCGGGCGCCCTCGCCGGGGCTCAGCCGGGGATCCCCTGACCGGCGGTGGCGCCCTGGAAGTCGACACGACGGGCGTCGGTGCCGTAGAAGGGCAGGAGCTCGCAGGAGCCCTCGAGTCGCGAGACGATCCGCTCGCCGAGCTGCTCGGCGAGCTCGTCGCGGCCGAGATTCGAGGTGATCAGCGTCGAGCGTTCCTCCTGGTAGCGGGCGTTGATGATCGAGTAGAGCTGTTCGAGCACCCAGTCTGTGCGGTGCTCGGCGCCGAGGTCGTCAATGTGCAGCAGATCGACGGCGGTGAGCCGGTCGAGGAACGGGATCACGCCGCCGGTATCGATCGACTCACGAATCACGTTCAGCAGCCGCGGGCAGGAGTAGATCGCGACCGAGCGCCCGGCATCGATCGCCGAGCGCGACACGATCATCGCCAGCGCGGTCTTGCCGGTGCCGAACCCGCCGGTCAGCCAGAGACCGCGGCCGGCGTCGAGGTTGGGCCCGATCTCGCGAACGAAGGCGCGCAGCTCGCGCACCTGGGTCGGAAACCGACGCTCCATGTCGATCACGTCACTCTGCTCGAAGGAGATCGCTCGGTAGCGCGCCGGGATCCGCCCCTCGAGCGAACGGGCGCGGGCCTGGGCGATCCGGGTCGCCCGGCAGCGGCAGTCGCGGGCGGTCAGCGTCGCATCATCGAGCAGGAAGCCACTGCCGTCGCAGAGGTCGAACTCGCAGCGAGCACCGCCGGCTGGGGCTGTCGCGTTCACCACTCTGAGGATAGATGCGCGGGCGGGCGGCTCTGCCGCGAAAGGGGAGTTTGCGGTCAAGCGCCACCGTCCGGGTGCCCACGCTCAAGCGAAAGGCAGCTGAGCGGCCACGCCGTGAAGTGCGCGCCCACTCCAACCAACCACACCCCAGATCTACGAATCCGATGATCGGCGGCGCTGTCGCCGATCAGGCGGATGAGTAGCTCATGAACCGCGGGTACTCGGGCAGGAACGTCAGGGTGACGGTGCCGAGTGCGCCGTTGCGGTGCTTGGAGATGATCAGGTCGGCCTCGCCGGGGCGCTCGGAGTCGTGGTTGTAGTAGTCGTCGCGGTAGATGAAGATCACGACGTCGGCGTCCTGCTCGACGGCGCCGGACTCGCGCAGGTCCGACAGCAGCGGGCGTTTATCGGTGCGCTGCTCGACGCCGCGGTTGAGCTGAGAGAGGGCGATCACCGGCACGCCGAGCTCGCCGGCGAGCAGCTTGAGACCACGCGACATCTGGCCGATCACCTCGGCGCGGTTCTCGCTGCGCGACTCGGAGCGCAGCAGCTGGAGGTAGTCGACGATCACGAGGCCGAGGCCGCCGGGGTGCTGGGCGTGCAGTCGGCGTGTCTTGGCGCGGATCTCGAGCAGGCCGATGTCGCTCGAGTCGTCGACCCACAGCGGCGCGCCAGCGAGGCGCGAGCTGGCCTTGACGATCTTCGGCCAGCGCTCCTCGCTGACGCGGCCCTTGCGCAGCTCGTCGCCCTTGATCGAGGCCTGTGAGGCGATGAAGCGCTGGGCGAGCTCGGCCTCGGACATCTCGAGCGAGAACAGGGCGACCGGCTTGCCGAAGTGGATCGCCGCGTTCTCGGCGATGTTGGTGACGAGCGAGCTCTTGCCCATCGACGGGCGCGCGGCGATCACGACGAGGTTGCCGGGCTGGAAGCCGCCGGTGATGTTGTCGAGGTCGTTGAAGCCGCTCGGCGTCCCGGTCAGCGAGGTGCCCGAGCGCGACAGCTCGTGCAGCTTGTCGAGCTCCTGGTGGAGCACCGACTCGATCGTGCGGAAGTCCTGCTGGGTCTCGTCGTGGGCGACCTCGAGCACGGCCCGCTCGGCCCGCTCGACGACCTCGCGGGCCGGCTCGCGCTGATCGAGGACGCTCGCCTGGATCTCGTAGGTGGCACCGAGCAGGCGCCGCAACAGCGCGGTCTCCTTGACGATCTGCGCGTAGTGACGCAGGTTCGCGACGTTCGGGACGCTGCCGGCCAGCGCCTCGACGGCGTCGGCGCCGCCGGCCTGCTCGAGCGTGCCGGCGCTGCGCAGGGCGTCGGTCGTGGTCAGCGCGTCGATCGGCTCGCTGCGCCCGTAGAGGGCGAGCATCGCGGCGTAGATCAGCTCGTGGCGCTCGCGGTAGAAGTCGGCGGCGCGCAGGCCCTCCTCGATGACGAGCGAGTACATCGTCCGCTCCGAGAGCAGGATCGCGCCGAGCACCGATTCCTCGGCCTCGATGTTGTGCGGCGGCGCGAGCGCCTGGGCGACCTTCAGCTGCGCGCGCGGGGGAATCTTGGCCGGGGTGCTCACGGACGGACGACTATGGGATCGACGCGCGCTCGCGGCACGGGCAAAGCCGCTAGTCGCGAGCTAAATCTCTTGCCGCAGACCGGGCGGCGGGCGGTCGTGATGCGGCCGTGCCGACGGGCGGTCGCCTGTGTGGGCGCGCTTGCGGGTGGTGGGCCGAACATCTGTTCGACGCTAGAGGTCGCGACGGACGGATCGTGCCCGCGCGCGGAGTGTTCAACGAGACTGCTCGGCCTGGCGCTTGAGGCGCTCGAGTCGCGCGTCCCAGCGCCGCTCGACCGCGATCGCTACTTCACCGCTGAGCAGGCACGCGAGTACGGCCTGATCGACCGGGTCATCACAGCGCACGAACTGCAGCGCCGCCCGGCCGGGTTTGCAAGCGACGCGAAGGAGAAGCGCTGAGCTGCGCCGCTAAGCGGCGGTGACGATCGTCTTGACCGTCGCGGTGACGCCCGACACGACCTCGACGACGACCTGGTAGGTGCCGACGTTCTTGATCGGGTCCTCGAGCGCGACGCCGCGACGATCGAGCTTGAGGCCTCGGGCTTCGGCGATCGCGTCGACGATGTCCTGGGTCGTGACCGAGCCGAAGAGGCGGCCGTCGTCGCCGGCCTGCTGGGCGATCGTCAGCACCGTGCGCGAAAGCAATGCCGCGGTTTCCTGGGCCTGCTCGACCGCCTGGCGCGTTGCACGGTCGGCGGCGGCCGCGCGCTGCGAAGCCGCGGCGAGCGCCCCGCTGGTCGCCGGTTGGGCGAGCTTGCGCGGGATCAGGTAGTTGCGCAGGTAGCCCTTGGAGACCTCGACGACGCTGCCGCGCTCGCCGAGCGTCTCGACGTCGCTCAGGAGGATTGCCTGTGGCATCGCCGCTCTAGCGATCCCGGTCGCGGTCGCCGCGGTCGCGGCGACCACCGCTCTCGACCGCGCCCTCGTTGACATACGGGAGCAGCGCGAGCTCGCGTGCCCGCTTCACGGCGCGGGCGATCTGGCTCTGGTGGCGACGGCAGGCGCCGGTGATCCGGCGCGAGCGGATCTTGCCCTTCTCGGAGATGAACTTGCGCAGCGAGGCGACATCCTTGTAATCGACCTGGTCGATCTTGTCGCGGCAGTGCTGACAGGGCTTACGGCGTCCACTCGTCACGCCGCCGCGCTTCTCGCGCCGCCGAGCCGGTTTCTCCCGTGCACCTCGCTGCTTTGCCATCTTGGTTTATCTGCTCCTAGAAGGGGATGTCGTCGTCGCCCACGCCCACGGCGCTGGCCGCCGGCTGGAAGTCGCGGTCGTCGACCGGGACATCGCTGCTCGACGATCCGCCGGCTGCCGAGGCCGTGAACGAACCGCTTGCCGAGTCGTCGCGACCGCCGAGAAACTGGACGGAATCAGCGATGATATCGACTGCTTGACGCTTGTGCCCGTCCTGGGTCTCCCATTCGCGCCATTCGAGCCGGCCCTGGACGCCAACCGGACGGCCCTTGGCGAGGAAGCGGGCGCAGTTGTCGCCCTGGGCACCCCAGACCTTGACGTCGAAGTAGTTCGGCTTGTCCTCCCACTCACCGGTCGCGCCGTTCTTGCGCCGCGTGTTGACCGCGACGCGCAGGTCGCAGACCGAGGTGCCGCTCGGCAGGGCGCGCAGCTCCGGGTCGCGCGTCAGGTTGCCGGTGATCACCACTACGTTGAGATTGCTGGCCGCCATTAGAAGCTCCTTCGAAATTCGCCTGTCCCCCGGAACGGGGGCTCGCTTGCGTTCGCTTTCACTGTAGAACGCGTGTCGGTCCGCGCAGGCACGCAGGCCGCTGTTTGGGAGGTTATGACGATGCCTCTAGGCAGGCGCGAGGGCGTCGGCCCCGGCGGACTCTGCTTCGGCCTCGGGCTCGGCCTCGGGCGCCGGGGGAGCAACGGCTGGTGGCGCCGCGGCTGGTGGCGCCGAAGCCGCCGGCGCCGCGGGCGTGCCGGGTGCGAGCTTGATGATGCGGTGGCGGACGACGGCGTCGTTGAGGCGCAGCGAACGATCGAGCGATTCGATCAGCGGCGCACCGCCGTGCAGCTGCAGCAGGTGGTAGTCGGCCTGCTCGCGGTGGTCGATCGGGTAGGCGAGCGCCCGCTCGCCCCAACCCTGCTCGAGGACGAGCTCGCCCTCGGACTCGATCTGCGAGCGCACGTCCGTCAGCGTCTTGGTGCGCTCCTCCTCGGGAACCGCGAGGTCGAGCAGCAACACGAGGTCGTATGTCGGCTTGGTCGCGGACAAGACAGGCGATGATAGCAACGACGGGCAGGCCCTCCGGCCCGCCGGACGCGGGCCTGCCTGCGCCGGCCTGCCTGGCGCAGCTCAGCGAGGGCGCTCAGCCCGCGTTCGCCGCCACCTTGGCGCCGATGTCGTCGAGCTGCTCGTCGATCCAGTCGCCGGGGTCGCGCGCCGTGACGATCGCCTGCAGACCGGCGAGCCGGCGTGCGCGCTCGCCGGCTTCCATCGTCAGCGCCGCGTGGATCGAGTCGGCGAGCTCCTGGATGTCGAACGGATTGACCGACAGCGCGAATTCACCGAGCTCGTCGTGCGCCCCGGTGTTCTCGGAGAGAATCGACACGCCGGCGTTCTCGTTGACCAGTGGGCCCTCCTTCGCGACGAGGTTCATTCCGTCGAACATCGCGTTGACGAGCAGCACGTCGTAGTGCTTGTAGGAGGCGAAGGCCTCCTCGAGATCGTCGCGCAGCTTCAGCTGGATCGGCATCCAGTCGGGCGTTCCATGGCGATGGTTGACGACCGCAACGAGCGCCTCGATCCGCTCGAGGTACTCGGCGTACTCCGGCACGTCCGTACGGGACGGCATCAGCTGCGCGACGAACGTCACGCGCTCGGAGAACTCCGGGTGCTGCTCGAGGAAGAGGTCGAAGGCGGAGAAGCCGCGCAGGATGTTCTTCGAGAGGTCGGCGCGGTCGACGCGCAGGATCATGAAATCGCGCCGCCGCCGTGCAAGCTCCTGCTCGAGCTCGGCAACTCGCGGGCTCTGGGCGGTCGCGCGCGCTGCCGCGTGGTCGATCGGCAACGGGTAGGCGCGGACCCAGATCTCGCGATCCTCCCAGCGGACGACGCTGCGGCCCCAGTCGACCTCGGCGGCGACGAGATCCTCGCAGCAGTGCAGGAAGTTGAGGCGGTAGGCGTTCGTATGGAAGCCGATGATGTCGTTGGCCAGCAGGCCCGCGTAGAGCTCGTGGCGGATTCGCGCCGGCAGCACGCGCCAGGCGTCCGGCTGGGTCCAGGGGATGTGAACGAAGTGGTGCAGGAAGGCGTCCGGGCGGGCGCGGCGGACGAGCTCGGGGAGCGTGTAGAGGTGGTAGTCGTGGACCATCACGACCGGCTCCTCGACGTCCTCGATCTCTTCGACGACGACGCGGGCGAGATCCTCGTTGACGACGTTGTAGCCGAACTCGAACGCCTCGATTTCGTTGCGGCGGATGTCCGGCGCGTTCGAGAGATCCCAGAGGTAGTGCTGGATGAACCACAGCATCGGGTTGGCGAAGATGTTGTAGAAGCGCTCGTAGGCGTCAGGATCGGACTCGACCAGACGCACGAGGTAGGTGCCGCCGCTCGGCGAGCGGACCTCGAACGGCCGTGGGCCGTGGCGTGCGGCGGCGGCGGCGTCGTGCTCGGTCATCGCCGAGGCCACCCAGATCACCTCGCGGTGCGATGCGAGGCCCGTGAGCGCAGTGACGAGCCCGCCACCGCCGCGCGACACCGAGCCGTCGGCCTCGAACGTGACCGGACCGCGGTTCGACACGAGCACGAGTCGCCGCTGTTCTGTGCTCATCACCGCACGCGACGATAGCGCCGATCGGCGCTGCGCTAAAGCTCTTCGCCGGGGAGCGTCACGGTGAAGACCGTCGTGCCCGTGTCCGTGCGCACGTCGAGCGCGCCCCGCAGGCGCTCCGCGAGCTCGCGAGCGATCGCCAGCCCGAGGCCCGCGCCCTGCGCGCCGTCGGCGCTGTAGAAGGGCTCGAAGATCCGCTCCAGCGCGTCCTCGGGGATGCCGGGCCCGCCGTCGGCGACGCTCAACCTGACCATCCCGTCACCGTCGGCGACGCCGATCGTGACCGGTGTGCCGGCGGGCGTGTGCGTGATCGCGTTGTCGATCAGGATTCGCAGCAGCTGGGCGACGCGGTCGGCGTCGACCACGGCGCGCAGCGGTGTCTCCGGCAGCTCGAGGTCGAGCTCGGAGTCATGGCCGCTGAGCGCCGGGACGAACTCCGAGGCGACCGCGCGAGCGAGCACCCCGACGTCGGTCGGCGTCGGTTCGAGGTCGACCGATCCGGCCTCCAGCCGCGAGAGGTCGAGCAGGCCGGTCGCGAGCTTGCCGAGCCGCGCAACCTGCTCGCGCACCTGACCGACGAACTGGCGCCGCGTGTCCTCGTCGAGCTCCTCGTCCTGGATCAGCTCGAGGAAGCCCCCAAGCGAGAAGATCGGTGTTCGCAGCTCGTGCGAGGCGGTTGCGATGAAGCGGCGCCGCGCATGTTCGAGCTCCTGCAGCTGGCTCTGCATGTGCGCCAGCGCCGCAGCAAGCTGCCCGAGCTCGTCATTGGCGTCGACCTCGAACTGGGCGCTGAAGTCGCCGCGCGCGACGCGCTGCGCTGCGCGCTCGAGGCGCAGCACGCGGACGGTCAGTGCGCGCGCGACGAAAATCCCGAGCAGTAGGACGACGGCGAGCGCGATCGCCGCGGCGACCAGGATCCGCTGGCGGATCAGGACGACGTCGGCGTGCACGTCGGTGAAGTTGACGCTGTAGACAAAGACATAGTCCTGCTTGCCAGGCACCGGTACCGCGACCAGGCCGAGGCCGGAGTCGATCACCTGGGTCTGCGCATGGTGCGTCTGGATCGCCTGCGAACCGAGGTTCGTGACCGGGCTCTCGTTCGCGAGCGTCGCCGGGTACAGCGGGATCGTCGCCCGCAGGTTCAGACCGCCGTTGGCGGAGGGGTGAGGCTGCAGTAGGGCGACTCCCTGCGCTCCAGTTCTCGCGGTGAGCAGCGCGATCGCGCTCGTAGCGTCCTTCCTCGTGGCGCTCAGCCCCTGGAGCGCGCGTTGGTATGCCTTGCGCGCCGCCTTCTTCTGGTGAAGTGTCTCGCCCTTTTTGGTGGTCGGTGGGGCGGCGTTCGGCGCAAGCGACTGCTCGGTCGTTGCGTCCTTCGCAAGCCGCTGTGCCAAGCCCTCCGAGTGCTGGCTGAGGCTGATCTGCTCGAGGTCGTTCAGCTGCTGTGTTTCGAGGTGTGATTGCAGCGACGGCGTGACGTAGACGTAGACGACGGCGACGGCGATCGCGGTGATCAGGAAGAAGAAGACCGCCAGCCGGGTGCGGATCGATCCCAATACTGGTCCCAGGCGCGGACGGCGGGGCATGGCTAGTCGCGGTCGCGGAAGCGGTAGCCGACGCCGCGGACCGTGTAGAGGTACTCGGGCTCCTTGGCGTCGCGCTCGATCTTCTCGCGCAGGTGGCGGATGTGGACGTCGATCGTGCGCGGGTCGCGGTAGGCGGAATCGCCCCAGATCTGCTCGAGCAGGCCTTCGCGGCTGAACACACGACCGGGCGAGCGGGCGAGCGTCGTCAGGATCTCGAACTCGACGAAGGTGGTGCGGATGATCTCGCCGCGCAGGCGCACGGCGCGCTTGGCGAAGTCGATCGCGACGTCGCCGGCGATCAGCGGCTCGGCGCCCTCCTCGGCGGCGCTCGCGGCGGCAGCGGCGCGCATCGAGGCACGGCGCAGCGCCGCCTTGACGCGGCTGCGGAACTCGCGCATCGAGAACGGCTTCGTGATGTAGTCGTCCGCGCCGAGCTCGAGGCCGAGGACCTTGTCGATCTCCTCGGCCTTCGCGGTGAGCATGATGATCGGCACCGAGCTCGTCGCGCGCAGCTTGCGGCAGACCTCGAGGCCGTCGACGTGGGGCATCATCACATCGAGCACGACGAGGTCGAAGTCCGCCTCGGCGAAGCGGTCGAGCGCCTCGCGCCCGTCCGCCGCGCGGACCACCTCGTAGCCGTCCTTGCGCAACGGGTAGGAGAGCAGCGTAAGAATCGACTGCTCGTCATCGGCGAGCAGGATCCGTGTTGGGCGATCGGCCATCTTGCTCTACCAACAGGTTCTCAGATCGCCGGTTTCGCGTCGCCCCCAGGGCAGCAACTACCCTGCGAGAGGTGGTCGACCTGCGGCTCTACCGAGCGAGCCTGCTCCCGTTCGTCGTTGCGGCGCTGGTCGGCGCGTTCTCGCTCAGCACGCTCCCGCCCGCTGTGCCGAGTCCGCTGCCTGGGGTCGCCTTCAACGGCGACCACGCCTTCTCGAGCCTGAACAAGCTCGCCGCGGCCTATCCCGATCGTGCGCCCGGCTCGCCCGGTGATGACGCGTTCGCCGCCCACCTCGCCGCGCAGCTGCGCGGCGACGGGCTGGCCGTGCGCACGGTCTACACAAACGCGGCGACCGCCGACGGCGAGCGGCGGATTGCAACGGTGATTGCCACGCGCACAGGCGTCGCCGGTCGCTCCGTGGTGCTGCTTGCCGACCGAGCCGGGAGCGGCGGCAGGGCTGCGCTGTCGGGGACGGCGGCGCTGCTCGAGCTGGCGAGCGTGCTCAGCCAGCGCGGCGCCGACCGGCCGCTGACCTTCGTCTCGACGAGCGCCGGCAGCGCCGGCGCCGTGGCCGCCGCGGGCGCGATCCCGCGCCCGGTGCAGGCGGCGATCGTGATCGGCGACGTCGCGGGGACGCAAGCGGCGGCGCCGCTCGTGGTCCCCTGGTCGGGTAACGGTGGGGCCGCCTCGTTGGTGCTGGTCCGGACACTCGATGCGGCGCTCGCGCAGCAGCTCGGGACGAGTCCGCTCAGACCCGGCGTGCTGGAACAGCTCGCGCGCTTCGCGATCCCGCTGACGGTCGGCGAGCAGGGGCCGCTCGGTGCGGCCGGCCTCCCGGCGGTGCTCGTGCAGCAGAGCGGCGAGCTTGGCCCGGCGCGCAGCGCGCCCGTCTCCGCGGCGCGGCTGACCGCGTTCGGCAGGGCGATCCTGACGACCGTCGATGCGCTCCAGCGCGACGGTGCGCTCGCCAATCCGATCAGCCGTGACCTCACGCTCGATTCCGACACGCTCGCTGGCTGGGTGGTGCGGCTCGTCGTCGGCCTGCTGATCCTCGCGGCCGCGCTGTCGACGCTCGATCTGCTCGCCCGTGCGCGGCGCCGGCGCCTGCCGGTTTCCTCGTGGCTGGTCTGGACACTGACCTGGGCGCTGCCGTTTGCGCTCGCCGGCCTGTTCGCCAAGCTGCTCGCCTGGAGCGGGGTACCGGCGAGCGTGCCCGCCGCCCCGCTCGGCGGTGGCCAGCCGCCGATCGGCACGGCGGGCGTCGTGTCGCTGATTCTCGTTGCGTTGGTCTTCGCCGCCGGCTGTCTGGCGCGGCGACGACTGATACCGACGCCGGTGGGCGATCGGGACGGCACCGGCGCCGGGCGGCCGGTTGCGCTGCTGCTCGTGGCCTGCGCGCTTGCGATCGTGCTCTGGCTCGCCAACCCCTACACCGCGGTCCTGCTGGCGCTGCCGCTGGCCGTATGGGTACCGCTGCTCGCGGGCAGCTCCTACCGCTCGCCGCGCGTCGGACTCCTCTGGTTGCTCTGCTCGCTCGCGCCGCTCGCCGTCGTGCTCGGCGTCGAAGCGCACGAGCTTGCACTCGGCCCGATCGCCTTCGCCTGGACCTGGCTGCTCCTCTTCGCCGGCGGCGAGGTTGGCCTTGGCGCGCTGCTCGCTGCCTCGCTCGCGGGCGGGGTGATCGTCGTCGTCGCCTCGATCCTGCTCAATCCCGACGCCAGCGACCCGCTCGATGACATCGCGATCACCGTCCGCGGGCCGGCCACATATGCCGGACCGGGCTCGCTGGGTGGAACCGACTCGGCGTTGCGGCGCTAGTGGGCCGTTAGAACCTGTGTTCGAAGCCGGTGAGGGTGCGCTCGCCGGTGGCGTCGTGAAAGCGCGTGCCGTCGCCGGCGCGCACCTCGCCGACCCAACGCAGCGACGGCACGGCCGCCTGGGCTCGTTCGGCGTCGTGCGGCGCCACGCAGACACAGAGCTCGTAGTCCTCGCCGCCGCTCGCGGCAAAGGCCGGCGGGCTGGCGCCGAGCGCGCCGGCCACCTCGGCGACTCCCGCCGCCAGCGGCAAGGCGTCGAGGTCGATGTCGAGCAGCAGCTGGCTGTGCTGGGCGAGGTGTGCCGCGTCGGTTGCGAGACCGTCGGAGAGGTCGATCATCGCGTGTGCCCCGGCCGCCGCCAGCGCGGCGCCCTCGGCGAGTCGCGGCAGCGGCCGTGCGTAGCGGCCGATCAACCCCTCCGCGAGATCGCTGCGCGGCGCGCGACCCGCCAGGATCGCCAGGCCGGCCGCCGAGCCTCCGAGTGCGCCGGTGACGCCGACGAGGTCGCCGGCCTGCGCGCCGTCACGCCCGACAAGCGCAGCCTCGTCATCGGCCCAGCCAACGACGGTGATCGCGACGAAGGCGGTCGGCGAGCTGACGATGTCGCCGCCGGCGATCGTCGTCGCTGTCTGCCGGGCGAGTGCCTCGGCGCCGCGCATCAGCGCGAGCGCGCCGTCGGCGGTGAGGGCGGCGCTGACGCCGAGCGAGACGTAGGCCTCGCCGCTGTCGGCCCCCATCGCGGCGAGGTCCGAGAGGGCGCCGGCGAGCGCGCGATGGCCGACCGCCTCGGCTCCGATCCAGTCGAGCCTGAAGTGGCTGCCATCGACCATCGTGTCGGTCGAGACGACGGCCACGCCGCGTGCGCGAACGACCGCGGCGTCGTCACCGATCCAGCGCGCGAGACGCTCCCCACGCGGCTCGAGCGTCGCCGTGATCGCCTCGATCAGGGCGCGCTCGTTCAGCGGTGTCGGTAGACGATCCGCGCTCGGTCGAGGTCGTAGGGGGAGAGCTCGCAGCGCACGCGGTCGCCCGGAAGGATCCTGATGCGAAAGCGCCGCATCTTCCCGGCGACGTGGCCGAGCACGACGTGGTCGTTGTCGAGCTTGACGCGGAACATCGCATTGGGCAGGGCCTCGATCACCTCACCCTCAAACTCGATCTTGTCTTCTTTAGGCACGTGGCCAGCCTACTACGGCTGATCGCGCCGCGCCAAAGCGCGCCCGCCGGGCCCTAAGTCGGTCCGGTTGCTCCGCCCGTCGGCGGCGTCGTGGCGGGGGTGGTCGTCGCCGGGGTGGTCGTCGTCGTCGGCGTCGTGGTTGCCGGCGGAGTCGTCGGCGTGCCGCCGGTTGACGGGTGATGGTGGTGGACCGTCTTGCCGCTCGTGCCGGTCTTGCCGGTCGAGGCGACGTAGCTGTCGAAGCCGAGCTGCTGGTAGTGGCCGGTGAACGGCACGTAGTTCATCGCCGGCGCCGAGGGGAACGACGCGCACGGCGGCGTCGCCAGCGTGTCCATCGTGTCGTGCCAGATGTCGGCCGGCAGGTCGCCGCCGTACTGCGCCTCACCCTGGACGTCGTCCATCGGTATGTCGCCCTGCGGGTAGCCCATCCAGACGACCGCTGTGTAGTTGGGCGTGAAGCCGTCGAGCCAGGCGTCGACGAGGTTGCTCGTGGTGCCGGTCTTGGCAGCGCTCGGGCAGGTGATCGCCGACTGCGTCGCGGTTCCCTCGATCACGTTCTCCTCGAGGATCTGCTGCTCGACGGCGTCGGCGGCGCTCGAGTAGACCTTCGTTCGCTTGACCTTGCCCCAGCTGCGATCGACCCGGCCATCGGGGAAGACAACCTTCGTGATCGAGATCTGCTTGTTGCGCCAGCCGCCGTCGGCGAGGGTGGAGTAGACGTTCGCCATCTCGAGCGGGCTGACGCCGTAGGTGAGCCCGCCAAGCGCCTCGGCCGGGTAGCTGTTCAGGTGCGTCGTCACGCCGAGCTTGTAGGCCATCGCCGTGACCGTGCGCTCACCGAGATCGGCCGCGAGTTGCGCGAACACGGTGTTGTCGGAGGCGACCAGCGCCTCCTCGACGTTGAGCGGCGCGTTGAGGCTGCCGCCGCCGTCGATCGACACCGTGTAGGTGGGGTAGCCGGGGAGCCAGCCAACCGGGAGGGTGTGCGAGAGGTATTCAGTCGTGAACGGGTCGATGCCGCGCGACAGCGCGTCGGCGAGCACGATCGCCTTGAAGGTCGATCCGGGCTGACGCAGGATCTGCGTCGCGTAGTTGATCTCGTTCTCGGGATAGCTGCCGGTCTGCGCCATCCCGAGGATGTGGCCGTTGTGGGGATCCTCGACGACTTCGGCGGAGGCCGGGTCGCCCGGGTCGACGAGCACGTTGTGGATCGCCGATTGGGCGAGGTACTGGATGTGCGTGTTGAGCGTCGTGTAGACCTTCAGCCCGCCCTCCTCGACGACGTTCGCGCCGTAGCGCTTGTCGAGCTGGGAGACGATGTAGTTGAAGAAGTAGGGGTACTTGCGGTTCTCGAAGTAGCTGCTGTGCTTGACGCCGAGCGGCGCCGCCTGCGCGCTACGGGCCGCGGCGGCGGTGATGTAGCCAAGCTGCGCCAGCTTCCTCAGCACCTCATTGCGGCGCTGGCGGGCCGCCTGGGGGTACTGGAACGGGTCGTACTGCGACGGGGCCTGCGGCAGACCGGCAAGCAGCGCCGCCTGGACCAGCGTCAACTTCGACGCGGGCTCAGCGAAGAACATCCGCGCCGCGGCCTGCACGCCGTAGGCCTCCTGGCCGCCAACGGTTCCGTAGGGCACCGTGTTGAGGTAGTCCGTGAGGATCGCGCGCTTGGACATCTTCTCCGACAGGCGCTCGGCGAGCACCGCCTCCTTGATCTTGCGCTCGAACGTCTGCTGGTCGCCCAGATAGAGGTTGTCGGCGAGCTGCATCGCGATCGTCGAGCCACCCTGCACCGTCTTGCCGGTGACGAGGTCGGCGAGCGCCGCGCGGAGGATCGAAGGCAGGTCGATCGCGCCGGTCGTGTAGAAGCGCTGATCCTCGATCGAGATCGTCGCCTCCTTGAGGATCCGCGGCATCTGCGAGGACAGGATCGGGACGCGAATCGAGTCGCCGCCGACGATTCCAAGCTCCTCGCCGGTGCTCGTGTAGATCGTCGAGCTGGTCTGCTGGCGGACCGGCTTCAGCTTGCTGAGCGGCGGAATGTCGCTCGCAACAGCGGCGATATAGAGGATCCCGAGCCCCAGCACGAGGGCGACAAGCACGGCGCCCGCGAGGGCGAACATCAGCACAAACCGGGCTGGATCGTTGCGCCTTCTGCGCCGCCGGCGCTGTCGTTCGCGGGTAGTCATCGCTCGAGGCGCGCCTTTCGTCAAAAATTGTCGCACAGCCCCTCGGGGCGCCCAGCCGGGTTAGCCGGCCGTGCGATGATCGCGCCACGATGGCTGCCGAGCACAATTCGCCGCGGCGAGCCGTCTTCCTCGATGCGCTCGGGACACTGGTCTCCCTGAGCGAGCCCTGGCCGGCGCTCGTCACGGCGCTGCGCGAGCAGCACGGCGTCGATGTCAGCCTCAGGGAGGCGCGGCGAGCGCTGCTGGTCGAGATGGGCTACTACCGCCGCGAGTGCCGGCGCGCCGGGAATGCGGCAACGCTCGCCGAACTGCGCCTGGAGTGCGCGAGCATCGTCCGCGACGAGCTCGCCCCGGCGCTCGAGCACCTCAGCGCAGCGGAGCTCGTCCCAACGCTGCTCGGCGCGCTGCGCTTCGAAGCCTTCCCCGACGCCCGCCCCGCACTGGAGCGCTGGCGCGACGCGGGCCTCGTACGGGTCGTCGTCAGCAACTGGGACACCTCACTCCACGACGTCCTGCGCAACACCGGCCTCGCCGACCTGCTCGACGGCGTCGTCACCTCGGCCGAAGTCGGCCACGCGAAGCCAGACCCCAGGATCTTTGAGCGAGCGCTCGAGCTCGCCGGCGTAGCCGCGAGCGAGGCGACTCACATCGGCGACAGCCCCGAAGAGGATATCGCCGGAGCGCGCGCTGCTGGAATCACGGCGATCCTCCTCCGCCGGACATCGGATGGCGCGCAAGCGCCGGCCGATGGGCCGGCCCACCTAGCTACTTTCCCCGGATTTAGTCGGGGGTCTGTCCGACGCGATTAAGAGAATTTGCCTTGCAAATGGGCGTGTTCTTGATCGGGGAGGGTGTTGATGTTGCGGTTCTCAGACGGGCAGGTCGAGTCGTTGTGGGACGAGGTTTTGCCGATCGGGGTGCGGGAGTTGCCGGCGGATCTGGCGGCGTTGGACGTGTTGTTGCGCGATCGGGGACTGTTGGTGCCGATCGCGGCGCATTGGGAGTGTGAGGCGGCGGCGGGCCGCGCGAGCGTTGGTCATGGTCGGCCGACGATCGCGATGGACAGCTATGTGCGGTTGATGGTTGTCAAGCACCGGACGGGATGGGGGTATGAGACGCTGGTCAGGGAGGTGTCTGACTCGCTGCATTTGCGCCGCTTCTGTCTGATCGCGCTTGGGGAGCGGGTGCCGGACGAGTCGACGCTGCGCAAGCTCACGCGTCGACTCGGTGGCACGGTGATCGACGAGTTGACGCGGTTGGTGATCGAGAAGGCGGTGCGTGAGACGCGTTTTCGGGCGCGCGCGGTGCGGATCGACTCGACGGTCGTTGAGGCGGACGTGCGTTATCCGACCGACTCGGGGCTAACGTTGGACGGAGCTCGGGTGCTGGTCAGGGAGTCGCGGCGCGTGACCTTGATGGTCGGCCCGAGCGTCGGGGCAGTGGTCGATCGGACCAGAGCGCTGGGGCGCAGGTTGCGATTGATCTCGCGCACCCTCGCGCGGCGCACCGGCGAGCGCAAGGCAGAGGTTCTGAGGCTGACTGAGGAGGCCGGCCGACTGTTGGCACGATCGGTCCGCGAAGCACGCGAACTGGCAGCGCTGGCGCGCCAGCACGCCCGCGGTCGCGGCGCTCGAGCAAAGCTCGCCGCGATCGAGCGCTTGGAAGAGATGACCGACCGCGCGCAGCGCGTCGCGACCCAGATCAAGCAGCGGCTCGCCGGCGAGCCGATCACCGGCCGGCTCGTCTCGATGTTTGATCCCGACGCTCGCCCGATCCGCAAGGGCAAGCTCGGAAAGCCCAACGAGTTCGGCTACGTGGCACAGATCTGCGAGGTCACCGAGCACACCAAACGCGGCGCGCGCGGGTTCATCCTGCCGGTCGCGACAGCTCTCGGCAACGCGCCGGAGAACACGCTGCTACCGATCACTACCGGCGAGCTCGAGCGGCTCGGTCTGCGCCCACGCGAAGTCGCGCTCGACGGCGGGTTCCAGCACCGCCAGACCGAGGAAGCACTCAGCGAGCTAGCCCCGCAGCGCGTGTTCATCGCCGGGCGCCAGCAACCCTGGTCGCACCGCACGCAGCGGCGCCTGGCCCGCTACCGCACCGGCGCCGAAGGCCGCATCAGCCACCTGAAACGCAGCTACGGACTCGACCGCTCCCGACTCAAAGGCGAGGCCGGCGCGCGCGCCTGGAACGCCTGGGCGATCGCCACCTACAACCTCGACACCCTCGCCATCCGGACCGCCTGAAACCATCACGCTGCTCGATCAGAGCACAACACCATTTGCCCGGACCGGCCGCGTCAACCCTGGCGCGGCCGCTCTGGTTCTCAACCGTTTATCCGGGGCAAGTAGCTAGGGCCCCGGCGTCCGCTCG
>Ga0302184_10000035_pt1 | contig 111869 bp, 100 predicted proteins | sample I_Palsa_N3_3_FD_200233 | JGI IMG/M metagenome (GOLD analysis project Ga0302184, IMG submission 200233) | Peat permafrost microbial communities from Stordalen Mire near Abisko, Sweden - I_Palsa_N3_3 | ecosystem: Environmental > Terrestrial > Soil > Palsa > Peat permafrost | place: Sweden...
GAGCAGCGCAGACGAGCGGCTCCGAGCAGCGCAGACGTGCGGCTCCGAGCAGCGCAGACGAGCGGCTCCGAGCAGCGCAGACGAGCGGCTCCGAGCAGCGCAGACGAGCAGCTCCGAGCAGCGCAGACGAGCAGCTCCGAGCAGCGCAGACGAGCGGCCCCGCGCGAGCGCCGGACGCGCGGCGGCCCGGTTGTGGCGCTGAACTCGTCCCCTTGATTGATGCCGTTTTTCGAACCTGAGCCGCGCGTCGCCCGTACGCGAACCCGAGCCCACCACGGCGAATGCGCCTTCAGCCCACCCCTGGGCCGCAGTGCTCGATCAGCCCCGTGAGGATCTGCTGCGCGCGCTCGGGCGAGATCTGGAAGCTCGGCGGCGACAGCGCCACCTCGTCGACGAGCCCGTCGTAGCGATGCAGCTTCTCGCGGACCTGCGCTGGAGTGCCTGCGCAGGCCAGCTCATCGATCATCGGCTCGGTGACCGCACCGACCATCGCCTTCAGATCCCGCTCCGCGAACGCACACTGGATCGCGAGCGCCTCGGCGCCGAAGCCCGACGCAGCAAACAGCGCCCCGTAGGACTTGACCGAGCCGTAGAAGGCGATCATCGCGGCGGCGTCGCGGCGGGCCCGCTGCTCGTCCTCGTCCGCGACCGCGAGCGCGTACGTGGCGAGCGTGATCTCGGTCGGATCGCGACCGGCGTGTGCGGCGCCCCGTTCCAGCGCCGGCCGCACGACCTGCTCGATGTAGCGGGGTCCGAACATCGTGTGGCCGAGCAGTCCGTCGGCGACGCGGCCGGCGCTCTCGATCATCCGCGGGTTGACCCCAGCGGTGTAGATCGGGATCGGCCGTGGCGCCGCGGCGAGATCGCCCATCGAGCTGATCCGGACCCGGTAGAACCGCCCCTGGTGGTCGATCGGGCCGTCGGCGAGACGCCAAATCCGCCGGATCAGCGGCACCAGCTCCTCGATCCGGGCGGCCGGGGCGTCGCCATCGGCGCCATGCCAGTCGGAGATCATCCGCCGGGTGCCGTTGCCGATCCCGAGGATGAACCGGCCCCTGGACAGCTCATCGAGGTCGCGAGCCTCCGCCGCCAGCATCAGCGGCGTGCGACCCACCCCATACACGATCCCCGTCCCGACGGCGCAGCGTGAGGTCGCCTGGGCGATCGCCGCCATCGTCACGATCGCCGAGCGGTTGTAGAGCTCCGAGGTCCAAACGGTGTCAAAGCCGGCTGCATCGGCGTCGCGCGCGGCCTCGGCCATCGTCGCGATCGCCGGTGCGAACGCCGCAATCCCCCGCCTGGTGACGGTGGCACTCACCGTCTCACCATCCCATCAACTCCACCATGTCCTGCCGCAGGCCGGCGAACGAGAACCGCCCCCATGCCATCCGGACGTCGGTCGTGTGGCCGCCCGCGTACATCCAGACCGCGGTCCACTGGGTCGCCAGCAGCATCATGATCCCGAGCATCTGGAAGGTGGCGAGCGAGTCGTCGTCGATCCACCGCCCGGTCAGCTGGCCGTAGCGCTCCATGAACCACTCGCGCTCGGCGAAGGCGCACATCAGCGGGCTGTGCGCGCGCAGGTGCTTGCCGGCCTGGCGTGGTATCGAGATGTAGCCGAGGTCGAAGCGGACGTCGCCGCGGTAGGCGAGCTCCCAGTCGAGGATCGCCCGGATCCGATCGCCCCCTAAGAGCATGTTGCCGAGCCGGTAGTCGCCGTGCACGAGCCCCGGCCAGCCGACCCGCGGCTCGCGCTCGGAGACCCAGTCAAACGCCTCCTCCACGACCGGGTCGCGGACCAGCCGGCGGGTCTCGTAGACCTCGCGCCAGCGCGCCACGACCGCGTCGAAGCCCAGCGTCGGGAGCGCCTCGGGAAGCCCGGCGGCATCCGCTCCGTGGATCGTGGCGAGGTGCTCGGCGACCTGCGCGGCGATCACGCGTGAGCCGTTCCAGTCGTCGGCAAGCCACCGCTGGTCGGCGCGGCTGTAGGTGTTGGGCGCGGACCCCTCGATGTACTCCATCACGGCGAACCGGCCCCCGAACGGCGACGCGGGGTCGTCGATGAACGCGTACATCCGCGCGGTCGGGACCGGCAGGCGCTCCAGCTCGCGCAGCAGCCGGTACTCGAGCTCCAGATCGGTGTCGAGCAGCGTCGCGGGTGGCTGCACGCGGATCACGAACTGGCGCGTGCCGCCGGCGGTCTCGGCGACCGCGACGTAGGAGTGGCGCGACCACCCGCCGGCGAGCTGCCGCACGTCGGTGACGGCGTCGGAGCCGCCGAGCACCCCGGCCTGCAGCAGCGCCTGGGCGACGGCGGTCTCGCGGTCGCGGGTGGCGGTCACGAGCGCCCGGCCTCGATGCCGTCGGCGAGCAGCATGACTTCCGCGTCACACAGGGCGCGCAGCTGCGTCCGGATCTCGCCGCGGAGCCGGATCAGATCCCGATCGCGGCAGAGGTCGAGCAGCTCGCTGATCACGTCGCCGGCCGCCCGCGCGTCCGGCGACGCCCGCAGCCTGGCCGCCAGCCCCTGGAGCGCTCCCGCACCGGCTCGGCCGTCGCCGGCACAGGCCTCGTCGACGGCGTCGGCGATCGCGCCGCACCGGGCCGAGAGCTCACTCCCGAAGCTCGAGATCTCGATCGCCAGATGCCGCGACGCGCTGTAGGCCGACATCAGCTGGCCCCGATCGAACTCGTCGAGCTCGCCGTCGCCGCGGGCGGTCGTGCGGGCGGCGATCCCGATCGCAGCCACCATCTCCGACGGCGTCAGCGGGTTGAACATCTCATGGCCACGAGCGCCGGCGCCGTTCGAACGGGGGCTCGGACCGCCACGGCGCCTCGGCCGGGAGATCGTGTGAGACCGTCAGCGGGAATGCCGGTGGGCGCTTCTCCAGGAACGATTGCGCACCCTCGGCCGCGTCGGCCGAGGCCGCGCGTTGCAGGATGTAGATCGACTCCATCCGGTGGGCGTCCATCGGGTGCGCGGCCCCGGCCATCTGCCAGATCAGCTGACGGTTGAGCGCCACCGACACCGGCGCCGCGCGGGCGACCATGCCGCGGGCGACCTCACGGGCCGCCGCGAGCAGCTCATCGGGCGGGTGCAACGAGCGCACGAGCCCCGCCGCGAGCGCTTCGTCGGCGCCGAACAGCCGCCCGCTCAGCGACCACTCGAGCGCCTGGCTGATCCCGACCGCGCGCGGCAGAAACCAGCTGGCGGCCGCGTCCATGCACATCCCGCGGCGGCTGAACACGAACCCCCAGCGGGCGGTCTCGGCGGCCAGCCGGACGTCCATCGGCAGCGGGAAGGTGGCGCCGAAGCCGACGCCGTCGCCGTTGATCGCAGCGACGATCGGCTTCAGGCAGCGGAACATCCGCAACGCGATCAAGCCGCCGCTGTCACGCGGGATGCCGCTCGGCGCCAGCGACTCGGTCCCGCGCTCGGCGGCGCGCGCGACGACGTCGAAGCCGCCGCCCGACAGGTCGTAGCCGGCGCAGAAGGCGCGACCGGCACCGGTCACCACGACCGCCCGGACGGCGTCGTCGGCGTCGACGCGATCCCAGACGTCGACGAGCTCGCGCTCCATCGCCGCGTTCAGCGCGTTGAGGACGTCGGGCCGGTCGAGCGTGATCGTCGCGATCCCGTCGGCGACCTCGTAGCGGATCGTCTCGTAGCGGTGATCGTCGTCGGCCATGACACCCGACTATCGGGCGGCGCCTTCGGGGTCGCAACTGTCCGTTGCGACAATCGCCGGGGGTGGCGGGCCATGCACGCCGCCGATCACCAGTTCGGCGATCTGGGTGCTGAACCGCTCGACCAGATCGCCGTCGATCGACTCGCCGAAGCCGCGCTCAAGCAGCGGTCTGGCCGAGAACAGGAACTCGCACAGGCCGATCACGGCGAAGAAGAACAGCGTCGGATCGAAGCTGCGCCAGCCGTCGGCCGCCCGGCCGTCGGCGAGCAGCTGCGCATACCAGTCGCGGGCGGGCACCGCGAAGCTGGCGCTGATCTGATCGACCGCGTCGGGCTCGGCGGCCAGCAGCCGCTCGTTCATCAGCCGGTTCACGTAGGGGACCCGGACGTAGTTGCGCGCGACCTCGGCGACGTGACGGCGGAGCTTGGACTCCGGCGTGAGGTCGGCCCCGGCGAGCCGCTGCAGCTCGCCCGTGAGCTGGCGCAGGGCGCGCTCCAGGACCGCGTCGAGGAGCCCGTCCTTGGAGCCGAAGCAGTACTTCACCATCGCCACGTTGACCTCGGCGCGGGCGCAGATCTCTGAGACAGAGGCGCTCTGCCCGGATCGCTCGACGAGCAGGTCGTGAGCGGCCTGCAGCAGTTTGTCGGCCGTCTGGTTGGCCGGTCGGGAGCTCATCGCAGTGATCTTGTTCGAATCGGGCTTGACTTTCAACTAAACGATTATTTAGTCTCTCTCGTATGAGCGAGAGAGTCCGCCTCGGCTGCTGGGCAGCCTTCTGGGGCGATACCAGTACTGCGGTTGACCAGATCCTCGACGGCGCCGAGATCGACTACCTCGTCTCGGACTACCTGTCCGAGATCACGATGGCGCTGCTGGCGCGCGCCCGCGCCAAGGATCCGAACGCCGGGTTCGTGCCCGACGCCCTGCGGGTGCTCCGGCCCCGGTTGGCCGAGATCCACGAGCGTGGGATCAAGATCGTCACCAACGCCGGTGCGTTGAACCCAGCGGCGTGCGCGCGCGCCTTCGCCGAGGCCGCCGAGGCACTGGGCCTGCCGCTGCGGATCGCGGCGATCGAGGGCGACGACCTGCTCGGCCAGTTGCCGCAGCTGCGCGCCGAGAATGCCGCCGACATGTTCACCGGCGAGCTGTTGCCCGCCGATCCGATGACGATCAACGCGTATCTCGGCGCGCGGCCGATCGCCACTGCGCTGGCGGCCGGTGCCGACGTCGTGATCACCGGCCGCTCGGTCGACTCATCGGTCGTGCTGGGGCCGCTACTGCACGAGTTCGGTTGGAGCGACGAGGACTACGACCTGCTGTCAGCCGGCACGCTCGCCGGTCACATCGTCGAGTGTGGGCCGCAGTGCACCGGTGGGAACTTCACCGATTGGGACCAGGTCCCGGGCTGGGACAACATGGGCTTCCCGGTCATCGAGTGCTACGCCGACGGGACCGCGGTGGTCTCCAAGCCGAGGGACACCGGTGGCCTGATCACGCCGGCCACGATCGGCGAGCAGATCGTCTATGAGATCGGCGATCCGGGGGCGTATGTGATGCCCGACGTGATCTGCGACTGGCGCAACGTGTCGCTCGAGCAGGTCGGTCCCAACCAGGTCCGCGCCTCGGGCGCGCGCGGCAGCCGCCCGCCCGGCACCTACAAGGTCACCGCCACCCACGCCGACGGCTACCGGGTGATGACCAACGCGATGTTCTCCGGGTTCGACGCCGCCGGCAAGGCGCGCCGCGCCGGTGAGGCGCTGGCGACGCGCGCCGAGTGGATGATCGCCAAGGCCGGCTTTGGCCCGACCACCGAGCGGTCGATCGAGGTGGTGGGGGCCGGCGACCTGCACGGTCCCGACAACCGCGACGACGCCGCGACCGAGGCCGTCGTCAAGATCGGGCTGCGTCACCCTCAGCGAGAGGCGCTGGAGATCTTCGCGCTGGAGTACGCGCCGATGGCGCTCGTCGCGCAGGGGATGACGGGCTTCTTCGGCGGGCGGCCGCGGGTCGCCCCGGCGATCGGCGTCTACCACCTGCTGGTCGACAAGGCATCGGTGCCGGTCACGGTCCGGATCGGCGACGAGCTGACGCCGGTCGCGATCGCGCCGGGCGATCCGTCGGTCGCGGTCGGCACACCGCAGCTGGCCGATCCCGACGGCGGCCCGGTCGGTGACTTCTCGGTGCCGTTGCGCCGGCTCGCGTACGCCCGCAGCGGCGACAAGGGCAACAACGCCAACATCGGCGTGATCGCGCGACGGGCCGAGTTCGCCTTGGTGATCGCCCAGCAGGTCACGACGGCGCGTGTCGGCGAGCGGTTCGCGCAGTATCTGGAGGGTCCGGTCAGGCGCTGGGAGATGCCGGGTCTGCACGCGATCAACTTCGTGCTCGAGGGTGCGCTCGGCGGCCGTGGCGGGACCTCGACGCTGCGCTATGACCCGCAGGGCAAGAGCTTCGCGGCGATGCTGTTGGAGATGCCGATCATGGTCCCGGCCGCGTGGGATCACGAGGGACTGTTGAGCGGGGCGGCGGCGGGGTGAGCCTCCCCGCCAAGGTGCTCGTCGCCAACCGCGGCGAGATTGCCGTGCGGATCATCCGCACGCTCCGGGAACTGGGGATCGCGAGCGTCGCGGTGTACCACGCGCTGGACGCCGACGGCCCGGCGGTGCGGGCCGCCGACGAGGCGATCGAGCTGACCGGCGAGACCCCGGTCGGGGCCTACCTGCAGATCGATCAGATCGTCGCCGCCGCGGTTGGAACCGGGGCGGAGGCGATTCATCCGGGGTTCGGCTTTCTGTCGGAGAACCCGGCGATGGCCGAGGCCGTGACGGCGGCGGGCGTGACCTGGATCGGTCCGCCACCCGGCGCGATGCGCGCGATGGGGGACAAGCTCACCTCCAAGCGCCTGGCGGCCGAGGCGGGCGTTCCGATCCTGCCGGGCTCCGACGGTGCCGTCGCCGATGCCGACGCCGCCGTCGCCGCGGCCGAGCGGACCGGCTATCCGGTGCTGGTCAAAGCCAGCGCCGGCGGCGGTGGCAAGGGCATGCGGATCGCGGGCGATCCCGATGAGCTGCGCGAGGCATTCGAGCTGGCCTCGGCCGAGGCGGCCGCCAGCTTCGGCGACGGCCGCGTGTTCGTCGAGCGGTTCGTGCAGCGCCCACGCCACATCGAGGTCCAGGTGCTGGCCGACGGCCACGGCACCGTGCTGCACCTCGGCGAGCGCGAGTGCTCGATTCAGCGCCGCTACCAGAAGGTGATCGAGGAGTGCCCGTCGCCGTTCGTCGACGAGCAGATGCGCGCCGCGATGGGCGAGACGGCCGTCGCGCTGGCCCGTGCGGTCGGCTACCGCTCGGCGGGGACCGTCGAGATGATCGCCGACCAGCGGGGCGACTTCTACTTCCTGGAGATGAACACGCGGCTGCAGGTCGAGCACCCGGTGACCGAGCTGGTGACCGGGATCGACATCGTCGCCGAGCAGATCAGGGTCGCCGCCGGCGAGCGCCTGACGATCAGCCAGGCCGACGTGACGCTGCGCGGCCATGCGATCGAGTGCCGCGTCTACGCCGAGGACGCCGATGCCGGCTTCTACCCGGCGACCGGGCGCTTGGCGCTCGTGCGGTTCCCGGTCGGCGACGGCATCCGGGTCGACGCCGGCGTGCTCGAGGGCGGCGAGGTCAGCTCCTCGTTCGATCCGATGATCGCGAAGGTGTGCGCGCACGGCGCGACCCGGTCAGAAGCGATCGCGCGCGAGCGAGCGGCGCTGCGCGACACGGTGCTGCTCGGCGTCACCACCAACACGGCGTTCCTCGAGCGGGTCCTGGCTACGCCTGAGTTCGGGCGCGGCGAGACCCACACTGGGTTCATCGACGAGCACGCCGACGCGCTGATTCAGACGCCGACGCCGGCCGCGTCCGAGCTTGCGCTGGTCGTCACGGCGGCCTTGGCCTCACCGGCGTTCGACCGCCGCTGGACGGTTCCCGAGCCGCTCGCCTCGATCGGTCCCTGGATCAGTTAGCGGACGGGGCACGAGATGCAGGTCGAGATCACGCTCAGTGGCGGCGAGCCGCACACCGTCGAGCTCGTCAGACGGGGCGCCGCGGCCGTCGTGACGGTCGACGGACGGTGCTACGACGCGGCGCTGGCCACCGGCGGACCCGAACCGTCGCGGCTGACGGTCGACACGGTGACCGAGCCCGTCTGGACAGCGGTCGACGGCGACACCGTCTGGGTGCACGCGTTCGGCCGCGCATGGGAGCTGTCGGTGCTCGATCCCCGCCGGCGCGCGCTCGGCGGCGCCGTCTCCGACGACGTCTCGACCGCGCCGATGCCGGGCACCACGATCGCGGTCGCGGTCCGCGGTGGCCAGGCGGTCGGCGCGGGCGAGCGGTTGGTCGTGATCGAGAGCATGAAGATGCAGTCGGAGATCGTCGCGATGCGCGACGGGGTGGTCGACCAGGTGTTCGTCGACGTCGGCGACACGTTTGAGCGCGGCGCGCCGCTGGTCGGGCTGGTGCCGCTGTCCGATGACGAGCCGGCCGCGAGCTGATGCGCCGGCTCGAGACCTACGTCGACAAGACGTCGCCGACCTACCGCGCCTATCGCGAGCACAACCTGGAGCTGGCGGCCGAGCTGCGCGCCAAGCTGCACGCGGCCCGCCACGAGCGCCCCGAGCGAGCGCTCGCCCGGCTCGCCGAGCAGGACAAGCTGCCGGTCCGCCAGCGGCTCGAGCTGCTGCTCGACCACGGCGCGCCGTTCCTGGAGCTGATGTCGCTGGCGGCCAACCGCCACTACGACGGCGAGGCGCCGCAGGCGCTGCTCGTGACCGGCGTCGGCTCGGTCAACGGGCGCGAGGTGATGGTGATCGCCAACGACAGCTCGCTGAAGGGCGGCGCCTGGTACCCGATCACGACCCGCAAGATCGTCCGCGCGCTCGAGATCGCGCTCGAGAACCGGCTGCCGGTGATCCACATGCTCGACTCGGGCGGCGCCAACCTGCACCTGCAGGACGAGATCTACGCCTGGGCGGGCCACATCTTCAAGCAACAGTGCCAGCTCAGCGCCCGCGGGATTCCGCAGCTGGCGGTCGTGTTCGGGTACTGCACGGCGGGCGCGGCCTACACGCCGACGCTGTGCGATCAGACGATCATGGTCCGCGGCGCCGGCGCGATCTTCCTGGCCGGACCGCCGCTCGTCCGGGCCGCGACCGGCGAGGTCGTCACGACCGAGGACCTCGGCGGCGCCGACATGCACACCTCGGTGTCGGGCGTGGCCGACTACGCCGTCGACTCCGAGGCGGAGGCGCTGACGCTGGCGCGTGAGGTCGTCGGCGTCTGGGGCCGGCGTGAGAAGGCCGACACCGATCGCCGCGACCCCGAGCCGCCGTTCCACGACCCCGACGACCTCTACGGGATCATCCCCGACGACGTCAAGAAGCAGTTCGAGATGCGTGAGGTGATCGCCCGGATCGTCGACGGCTCGATGTTCCACGAGTTCAAGCCCGACTACGGCGACACGATGGTGACCGGCTGGGCGTTCATCTGGGGGATGAAGGTCGGGATCCTCGGCAACAACGGCGTGATCTACTCGGAGGCCGCCAACAAGGCGACGACGTTCATGCAGCTGTGCGACCGCGACGGGATCCCCCTGCTGTTCCTGCACAACGTGACCGGCTTCATGGTCGGGCGCGAGTACGAGCGCCGCGGGATCACCAAGGACGGCGCGAAGATGCTGATGGTCCAGGCGAACGTCACCGTCCCGAAGCTGACGGTCCTGTGCCACGCCTCCCAGGGCGCCGGCAACTACGCGATGGCGGGCCGGACCTGGGACCCGCGCCTGCTGTTCGCCTGGCCCAACTCCCGTTCCTCGATCATGGGCCCGGAGGTGGCGGCCGACACGCTCACGCACGTGCGGGTGACGGCGCTCAAACGCCAGGGCAAGGATCCGTCGCCGGAGGAGATCACCCGGATCCGTGCGGACGTGATCGCCCACTTCGAGGAGACCTACCACTCCTTCTACCTGACCTCGGACCTGCGCGACGACGGGCTGATCGATCCGGTCGACACGCGCAACGCGCTGGGCATGTCGCTGTCGGTCGTGCTGAACGCGCCGATCGTGCGCGCGCCGGGCGGCGTACTCCGGATCTAGATCGAAACGAGAGAGGACTCGCATGGACGAACTGGTGATCTACGAACGTGCCGACGCCGTCGCCTGGCTGACGATCAACCGCCCCGAGGCGCGCAACGCACTCTCCAAGGGCGTCCGCGACGGCCTCTGGGACGGCTTTCGCCGGTTCGCTGACGACGGCGCCGCGGCCGTCCTGATCCTGACCGGCGCCGGCGACAAGGCGTTCTGCGCCGGCGGTGACCTGAAGGAGATGTCCGAGACGGCGCTGCAGGTGCCGCCGCCGGACTTCCTGCCGTACCTGCAACGGACCGTCAAGACCGACAAGCCGGTGATCGCCGCCGTCAACGGCGTCGCCTTCGCCGGCGGCTTCCTGTTGGCGCAGATGTGCGACCTCGTGATCGCCGCCGACCACGCGAAGTTCGGGATCATGGAGGTCAAGGTCGGGCGCGGCTCGCCGTGGGCGGCGCCGTTGCCGTGGCTGGTCGGGCCGCGGGCGGCGATGGAGATCATGCTGGTCGGCGATCCGCTGACCGCCCAGCGAGCATACGAGATCGGGCTCGTCAACCGGGTCGTGCCGGCGGACCGACTGCGCGACGAGGCGCTGTCGATCGCGACCACGATCGCCGACAACGCACCCCTGTCGGTCCGGGCCGCCAAGCAGCTCGTCTACCTGTCGGCCGAGTACGGCTGGAGCGCGGCGCTCGAGGCCGCCGATGCCCTGTATGAGCCCGTCTACCTGAGCGAGGACGCCCAAGAGGGCCCGCGCGCGTTCAAGCAGAAGCGCCGGCCGCAGTGGCAGGGCCGCTGAGCGTCGGGATCGATCCCGACTGTCACCGTGCACCAAGTCGCGCTCCCAGGATTGGCGATCTCGTAACGGATGTGGTGACGGGAACGCCAACCTTCGGGCGGCGATCGTCCTCCGGGAACTTCGGCACCGATCAGATGGTCGAGCTGCCGCACTCGCGAGCCGCGGGTTCCGGGATCGCTTGGGGCCACCAGCCCAGGAACTCCGGCGATTTGGTACGGAGTACTCGCACCAGCTCGCCACAGTAGTCATGGCCAGGGCCGCTCGGGCGAGGGCCGCTGGGGCTCGCTCCCCAGCGCACCGCCGTCAGCCCTGCGCTGGGGCTCGCGCCCCAGCGCACCGCCGTCAGCCCTGCGCGCGCAGCCGCTCGCGCAGCTCGGAGCGGCGGATCTTGCCGCTGACGGTCTTCGGCAGCTCGTCGACGAAGTGGATCTCCCGCGGATACTTGTACGGCGCGGTCAGCTCGCGGGCGTGCATCTGCAGCTGCGTGACGAGTTCGTCGGACGGCTCGTAGCCGGCGGCCAGGATCACGAACGCAGTCACGATCTGGGTCCGCTGCGGGTCGTCCTTGCCGACGACCGCGGCCTCGACCACGGCCGGGTGCTCGACCAGCGCGGACTCGACCTCGAACGGGCCGATCCGGTAGGCGGACGAGGTGATCACGTCGTCGTCGCGGCCCTCGAACCAGAGGTAGCCGTCGCCGTCGCGCCAGGCCTTGTCGCCGGTGTAGTACCAGCCGTCGCGAAACGCCCGCTCGTTGGCCTGGTCGTCGCCCTCGTAGCCGAGGAACAGGCCGACGGGGCGGGGTTCGGTGACCTGCACGGCGATCGCGCCGACGATGTCATCGGGCGCCGATTGGCCGTTGTCGTCAAGCACGTCGACGTTCCAGCCGGGGACCGGCTTGCCCATCGACCCCGGGCGGACGGGCATCGAGCGGTAGTTGGCGACCAGCACGGTGGTCTCGGATTGGCCGTAGCCGTCATACACGGTGAGCCCGCCGGTGCCCTCCCTCCAGGCCCGGATCACCTCCGGGTTGAGCGGCTCGCCGGCGCTCGTGCAGTGGCGCAGGGTACCGAGCTCGTACGAGCTCAGATCGGCCTGGACGAGCAGCCGGTAGAGCGTCGGCGGCGCGCAGAACGAGGTGATCTGGGCCTCCCGGATGATGTTCAGGATCGTGTCCGCGTCGGGCTTGCCGAGCGCCACCTGGACGTTGGTGATCCGCTCGTGGAACTGGCCGTAGAGCCCGCCCCAGGCGGCCTTCGCCCAGCCGGTGTCGGTCACCGTCCAGTGCCGGTCGCCCGGCCGCAGGTCGTGCCAGAAGCGGGCCGTCGAGACGTGGCCGAGGCCGTAGCTCTGATCGTGCAGAACCATCTTCGCGTAGCTCACGGTGCCGCTGGTGAAGAACAGGATCATCGGGTCCTCGCGCGCAGTCGGCGCGTCGGGCAGCTCGCCGTCGCCGGCCGTCTCGAGGATCGAGTCGAAGTCGAGCCAGGCGTCGCGTTCGCCCAGCTCGTGCGCGATCCGCAGCCGCAGTGACGGGAGCTCCTGTTCGATCGCGTCGATCTTGGCGGCGCCGTCGGCGCTGGTGATCGCGACCGACGCCTCGGCCACGCTGATCCGGTAGGCGATGTCGCGGGCGGTCAGCTGGTTGGTTCCGGGCATCACGACCGCGCCGATCCGGATCGCGCCGAGCATCGCCTCGTACCAGGCGGGGACGCGCGGGAGCATGATGAACACCCGGTCGCCGGGCCTGACCCCCTGCTCCAGCAACGCCCGGGCCGCCATCCTCGCCCGCGCCGACAGCCGCGCCGAGGTGTGCTCAGCGAGCGTCGCGCCGGCCGGCCCGAGCGACACCAGCGCGAGCTCGTCGGGGGCCTCGGCCCCCCACCGCTCGACGATGTCCAGGGTCGGGTTGAACCGCGCCGGAACCTGCACCGAGTACGTCGCGCGCTCCTGCTCGTACGAGGTCAGGTTCGGCGCGGCGGAGCGGTCGGGAAGCGGAGTCGTGGGCATCGCTCGAAGCTAGAAGGCACCGGCGCCGGTGCGTATTGGCGGAACCGCTAGTGGCGTCGGCGCACCCGCGCAGGTGGAGTACGGAGCATGGCAAACGCAGCCGCCCCCGGGCGGCGATCGGTCGTGGTCGCGCTCGAGCACGCGCTCGATGGGCTGCCCGACGGTGCCACGGTCGGGGTCGGCGGCGCGGTCACCGCCGCTCACCCGATGGCGCTGGTGCGCGCGCTCGCCCGTTGCGGCGCCCGCGAGCTGCGCTTGGTGGCGCCGACCGGCGGGATCGACGTTGACCTGCTGATCGCCGCGGGCTGCGTGCGCGAGGTGGTCGGCTGTTACGTCGGGGTCGAGGGATTGGCGGCGGTCGGGCCGGTGTTCCGGGCAGCCGTCCAGAGCGGCGCCGTGGAGGTGACCGACCTCGACGAAGCGCATTGCATCATGGGGCTGCGGGCGGCCGGCCACCGGTTGCCGTTCATGCCGTGGCGGGGGGGCGTCGGCACAAGCCTGCCGCAGCTGACGCCGTCGTTGGTGGAGTTCGACGATCCGATCGCCGGAGAGCCGCTGCTGGCGATTCCGGCGATCGAGCTCGACGTCGCGCTGATCTTCGCCGAGCGCAGCGACCCGTACGGCAACGTGCAGATGGTCGGCACCTCGCACATGGACCGGATGATGGGAGCTGCTGCCGACCGGGTCGTCGTCCAGGTGGAGCGCGTCGTCACCAACGAGGTGATCCGCCGCGACCCCGAGCGGACGCTGTACTGGCGCGACACCACCGTCGTGCGGGCGCCGTTCGGAACCCATCCGTATTCCAGCGGCGGCATGATCGCCGACGAGGACCATCTGCGCGAGTTCCTCGCCGCCGCCCGCGAGGGCGAGCCGGGACTGGGCGCGTACCTCGACCGTTACGTGCGCGGGCCCGACGACCACGAGGGGTATCTGGAGGAGATCGGCGCGCGGCGGTTGGTCTCGCTGCTGATCTGAGCCGATGCCCGGCCCCGCCTCCCTCAACGAGCTGTTCGCGATCCTGCTCGCGCGCGACATGCGGCCTGACGACCGGACGATTCAGGTCGGCGCCAACATGCCGATGGCGCGTGCGGCGGCGGTGCTCGCCAACCTCACGACCCATCCCGACGTGCGGATCCTGATCGGGCTCGGGGTGCACGCGCTCGGCGACGGCGCCGAACCGCCGGCCGTCCATCCGTTTCTGTTCGATCCGCGGACGCTCGCCGCCGAGGCGGCGATGTGTCAGGGGGAGGCGTTCGACGATGTGCACCGGCCCGACGTGTTCTTCATGAGTGGCCTGCAGGTCGACCGTCGCGGCAACGTCAACCTGCTGGGGATCCCCGACGGCGACGGCGGCTGGAAAGTGCGGGGGCCGGGATCGGTCGCGCTGGCGTCGATGAGCACCAACTGCCGCGGTTACTACATCGTGATGCCGCGGCACGAACCGCGCACGTTCGTCGAGCGGGTGTCGCTGATCTCGGCACTCGGCGATCGCACGGAGCGCGAACGGCTGCGCTTCCCCGGCGGCGGGCCCAGGCTCGTGCTATCGCCGCTCGGGGTGTTCGAGTTCGACGCCGCGGGCGACCTGCGCGTGCGCACCCTGCACGAGGGTGTGACCGGCGACCAGGCCGTCGCGGCCACTGGCTTCGACCTCGGGCTCGACGGGGACCCTCCGGCGACTCCCGCGCCGACCGACGACGAGCTGACCGTCCTCCGCGAGCGAGTTGACGTGCACGGCACGCTGCGCGCATGACCCCCCGGATCCCGCCCGTCGCCACCTTCGACGAGGAGCAGGCCAAGGTGTTGGCCAAGTCGCCGCAGCGGCCGGACGGGCGTCCGCTGAACGTGTTCGCGACGCTGGCGCACCGGCCGGCACTGATGGCCCGCGTGAACGCGCTCGGCGGCTACTTCGTGACCCGTGGGCTGCTGGACTTCCGCACCCGCGAGCTCGTGATCCTGCGCACCGCCGGAACGGCGCGCAGCACCTACGAGCTCTACCACCATCGCCCCGCGGGCGAGCGGGCCGGCCTGACTGCTGCCGAGGTCGCCGCCGCCGCGGATCCGTCACGGCGCCAGGCGTGGGACGCCGCCGATCGGGCGCTGCTCGACGTCGTCGACGAGCTGCTGTCGACGCGCACGATCTCGGACGACCGCTGGGCGAAGCTGACCGCGGCGTTCGACGAGGATCGCTGCCTCGAGGTGCTGATGCTGACCGGCTTCTACGCGATGCTGGCGGGCATGCTGAACGGTCTCGGGGTCGAGCCCGACCCGACGGTCTGGTCCTAGCAGCCGCTAGCCGGCGGCCGGCGCGGGCAGGAGCGCGGTGATCGACACGACCGCGGTGCCCGCCTGCGTGACGCACTCGGCAGCCAGCTCCGTGCGACCGTCCTCCGCGGTGCCCAGCTCGCCGAGACGCACCGTCAGCTCGTCGCCAGGGCGGGTCGGCGCGCGATAGGTGACCTTCACCTCGGAGCCGGCGGGCAGCGCGTCGGTGCCGAGCCACTCCGTCGCGGCGCGGAAGAACGGATGCAGCGCGATCGGCCCGTGGGCGATCGTCCCACCGAACTCCGACGCGGCTGCCGCGACCGGATCGACGTGCAGCGGGTTGAAGTCGCCTGAGATCTTGGCATAGGCATCGATCGACTCCTGGGTGACGCGCTCTGAGACGGTCGGGAAGTCGGTCATGGCTGCTCTTCGGGGTCGGCGGGGCCGCTCGGCCACACGATGATCTTGCGGCCGGTGACGATCTGGGCGTCGTGCTCGTCGCGGATGTCGAACTCGATCGTCACGAACGGCCGGCCGCGGCGGACCTGCTTGGCACCCACCCAGGTCGTGATCTGCACCTCGGCGTCGACCGGCAGCACGGCGTGGAACTCGAGCTCCTGCTTGGCGAGCACGCTGCCGGCCGGGATCCCGCCCATCGCGCGGCGTAGCGCCTTCAGGAACAGGACCGGGAAGACGGCCGGCGGCACCGACGACACCGGCTGGGCAATCCCGATCGCGCCCGCCAGGCGTGATGCCAGCGCGGCCGAGACGGTCTCGGCGAACGGGCCGTAGCGGCGATCGACGACCAGCTCGCCGTACGGGATGTCGGCCAGTGCCGGCGTGTCGTCCGCCGCCGCCATCAGCGGGTCTCCTGGTAGAACGTGTGGTACTGCTCGCGGAGCTTGTACTTGAGGACCTTGCCGCCGACCGTCACCGGCAGATCGGCGACGACGACGACCTGCTTGGGCGACTCGAACCCGGCCAGCTTCGTCCGTGAGAACGCGATCAGCTCGTCCGGATCCGGCTCCCGGTCCCCGGCGGCGACGACGAATGCGGTGACCGCCTCACCCCAGCGCTCGTGCGGCAGGCCGACGACCGCCGCCTTGGCAACGGCGTCGTGCTGGACGAGTACCGCCTCGACCCGGAGCGTCGAGACGTTCTCGCCGCCCGACTTGATGATGTCCTTGGAGCGGTCGACCATGATCCGTAGGCCGTTCTCGTCGTAGGTGCAGATGTCGCCGGAGTGAAACCAGCCACCGCGGAACGCGGTCCGGGTTGCCTCCTCGTCCTTGTAGTAGCCCGCCGTGAGGACCGGTGAGCGGTACACGACCTCGCCGGGCTCGCCGACGGTGCCGCGCAGCGAGTTGCCGTCGGCGTCCCACACGTCGCCGGCGACCATCGGGTTCGGCACCCCGACGTAGTTGACCTCGGGCGCCGTTGCCTGGAACACCTCCGGCCACTTGTCTGGCCAGAACCGGTGGCACGAGATCGCCTCGGTCTGCCCGAGGATCTCGACCGGAACCACCTGCTCGCCGGCGAACCGCTTGAGCTTGGCCATCAGCTCCGGCGACGCCGCCGTCCAGCCGTAGATCACGCAGCCGAGCGTGGAGAAGTCGCGCCCTCCGGCCTCCGCGGCGGCGAGCACCTCGGTGAGCATCGCGGGCGAGCCGGACCATAGGCTGGTCGCCCGCTCGCGCTCCACCGCGGCCGCGGTCGCGACCGGGTGAAACGACCGTCCCATCACGAGCGTGCCGCCGCATAGGAACGCGGGGAAGCTCATGATCTGGTCGGCGATGTGGAAGATCAGCGGCAGGAATGAGACCAGCGTCAGGTCGCATTCGATCTGCGCGCCGCGGCTGTGGGTGAGCGCGAACGAGTAGCCGGCGAGATAGCTGTAGGTGTGGGAGATCATCGCTCCCTTCGGCATCGCCGTCGTACCCGACGTGAAGATGATCTCCCAGATGTCGTCGCCGTGGATCTCGACGTCGGGCTCGGTCTCGGAGGCGCCGGCAATGAACTGACCGAAGCCGACGCTGCCCGCCACGGGCGCGCCGCCGATCTCAATCGTGGCCGCCGGAACGAGCCCCATCTGCGCGAACGCCGCCTGCGCCTTGGGCCACAGCACGGCGTCGACGATCGCCAGGCTCGGCTCGGCCCGCTCGATCAGGTAGGCGATCACGTCGGTCGCCATCAGCGGGTTCAGCGGCACGCAGGTCATACCGGCCTTGGCGATGCCGATCTTGGCGATATAGGCCTCGCTGGAGTTGTCGCAGAACATCAGCACCCGGTCGCCGGGCTCAAGGCCCCGCGCCAGCAGCGCGTTGGCGAACTGGTTGGCGAGCGCGTCGGCCCGGGCGTAGCTCACGCGCTCGAGCGCCGGATCGGCGAAGGCACCTTCCCAGGCGACGATCGCGTCCTTGTCCGGGTAGCTCCACACCACTCGCTCGAACAGGTCCCCGACGCTGACGCGATCCCAGCGGTTGACGGCACGGCGATTGCGCAGGCTGGTGACGTCGATCATCCGCCCGCACGCTATCGCGCGCGTATGGCGACGGGCCTGTCACAAGCGCCAGTCGCTGCGCGTCGATCCCGGGTCTAGGGTCTGCCCGGACCACCGACAAATCCCGACGCCTGGAGTGGGGAAGTGAACTTCGAGCCGACCGATCGCTGCAAGCAGTTGCTGGAGCGCCTGCGCTCGTTCATGGACGCGCACGTCTATCCGAACGAGCGCGAGGTGGAGGAGGCGCTTGACCACGAGGTCGACCGCGACACCGCGTTCCCGGCGATCCTCGTCGACCTGCGTGAACGCGCCAGGGCCGAGGGGCTGTGGAACCTGTTCCTGCCCGACCGCGAGGACCTCGGGCCGGGCCTGACCAACGGCGAGTACGGCGTCCTCTGCGAGGAGATGGGCCGATCCAGCACGGTCGCCCCGTACGTGTTCAACTGCCAGCCGCCGGACTCGGGCAACATGGAGATCCTCGCCGAGCACGCCCGCGGCGTGCAGCGCGACCGCTGGCTGGAGCCGCTGCTGGACGGCAGCATCCGCAGCTGCTTCTCGATGACCGAGCCCGACACGCCGGGATCGGACCCGACCAACCTCGCCTGCCGGGCCGAGCGCGACGGCGACGACTGGGTGATCAACGGCCGCAAGTGGTGGACGACCAACGCGCTCGGCGCATCGGTGGCGATCGTGATGGCGGTCACCGACCCCGATGCCCAGCGCCACAAGCGGGCGACGATGATCCTCGTGCCCACCGACACCCCCGGGTTCAACCTCGTGCGGCCCCTGTCCAACATGGGGCACGTCGACGGGCCGGGCCACTGGGAGATCGCCTACGAGAACTGCCGCGTGCCCGCCGAGGAGTCGACGCTCGGCGAGCGCCAGGCGGGCTTCAAGATCGCCCAGGACCGGCTCGGGCCGGGGCGGATCCACCACTGCATGCGCCTGATCGGCGTGGCCGAGCGGGCGCTCGAGCTGATGTGCGAGCGCGCCAAGTCACGCTCGATGTTCGGCCAGCCGCTGGCCGAGAAGCAGTTCATCCAGGACTTCATCGCCACCTCCCGGATCGAGATCGACCAGGCGCGGTTGGTCACGGCCTACGCCGCCTGGAAGCTCGACCAGGTCGGCAACCGCCAGGCCCGTGAGGAGCTGTCGATCACGAAGGTCGCGGTCCCGCAGATGGCGCTCGGCGTCGTCGACCGGGCGATCCAGGTGTGGGGCGGCGCCGGCGTCTCCGACGACACGCCGCTGTCGTGGATGTACCGCTACAACCGGATGCTCCGGATCGGCGACGGCGCCGACGAGGTGCACAAGCAGGTGATCGCGAAGATGGAGCTGGCGAAGGTCCCCGAGCCGGAGCCAGAGCCTGAGCCGGCGGGTGTCCGATGAGCGACTACCGGACCTTCACGCTCGAGCGCCCGCAGCCCGGCGTCGCGCTGTTGACGCTGAACCGGCCCGAGCGGCTCAACGCGATCACGTTCGAGATGTTCGACGAGATGCACGCGGTCTGCGATGAGCTGACCGCTGATCAGGACGCCCGCGTCCTGATCATCACCGGCAAGGGACGAGGGTTCTGCTCGGGGCTCGATCTCGACGAGGCGCTGACGCTGCCGGACATGAGCCCGCACGAGATGATGCTCGGCCAGCAGCGGTGGGGCGGCGCCTTCGCCAAGTTCCACGAGCTGCCGCAACCCGTGATCGCCGCGGTCAACGGCCCCGCCGCCGGCGGCGGACTCGGCTTCGCGCTGGTCGCCGACATCCGCCTCGCGTCGCCGGCCGCGACCTTCAACGCCGCGTTCGTGCGGATCGGGCTGTCGGCCGGCGACGTCGGCGTCTCCTGGTCGCTGCCGCGCGTGGTCGGGCTCGGGCGAGCCGCCGAGATCATGTTGACCGGCCGCTTCGTCGACGCCGAGGAGGCCGAGCGGATCGGCCTCGTCAACCGCGTGGTGCCGGCCGAGGAGCTGCTCGACGAGGCATTCGAGATGGCCGCGCTGATCGCGCGCAACAGTCCCTTCGGGGTGACGATGACCAAGCGCGTGCTGAACTCCAACGTCGATGCGGGTTCGCTGTCGCAGGCGATCGAGCTCGAGAACCGCGGCCAGACGCTGGCGACCCGCGGCGCCGACTTCCTCGAGGCGCTGAGCTCCTTCCGCGATAAGCGCGCGCCCCAGTTCACGGCCCGTTGAGGGCCCGCCGGCGATGCTGACGGTCGGGCTCGAGCCGCAGGGCATCGACATCCGGACGATGGCCGAGCTGGCCGCCGCGGCCGATGCGGCCGGACTGGCGGGAGTCTGGGCGCCTGAGCTCTACGACCGCTCGGCCACGATCAGCGCCGCCGCGATGATCGGCGCGACCGAACGGATCGGCGTCGGGACATCGATCGCCTACGGGGTCGGCCGCAGCCCGCTGACGCTCGCGGCCGAGGCCCGGGACCTCGACGACCTGTCCGGCGGCCGGTTCGTGCTGGGGCTCGGCAACGGAACGCGCCGGATGATCTCCGACTGGCACGGCCAGGATCCGTCGGCGCCGGCGGTGCGGATGGAGGAGCTGGTCACGCTCGTTCGCAAGCTGTGGCGGATGCACGAGGGACCGGTCGAGCACGACGGCCGCTTTTACCGGGTGCGGCTCCAGGTGACGGGCTCGGTCGCCGCCCCCGCGCGCCAGATCCCGATCTACACGGCCGGCGTCAACCCCAGGATGATCGAGACCGCCGGGCGCGCCGCCGACGGACTGCTCGGCCATGTCCTGTTCACGACCGGCTACATCTCAGACGTGGTGCTGCCGGCGATCGATCGCGGCGCGCGGCACACGGACCGCTCGCCCGCCGATGTCACGATCGCCAGCCTGGTGCTGGCGGCGGTCTCCGACGACGTCGCGCAGGCCCGGCGCGAGGTCGCCGCCCAGATCGCGTTCTACGCCTCCGCCAAGACCTACGCGCCGCTGCTTCAGACGATCGGGTTCGGGGCGCAGGCGTTGAGCATCCGCGAGGCGTTCGGGCGCGGCGACCTGGCCGGGATGGTCGCGGCCGTGACGGACCGGATGATCGATGCCCTGGCGGTCGCCGGGACCGTCGACGACGTCCGCGCCGGGCTGCGCCGGTACGAACGGCTGCTGGACCACGCGATCCTGTACGTGCCCAGCTTCCAGCTGTCGCCCGCACGCGTTCGGGAGTCCGCGCTCGGGCTGATCGAAGCGTTCGCCGCCAACGCGCCGGTCAGCGGGTGAGACGGTGTTCAACGCGCTCAGACCGGACGAGCTGCTGGTCGGCGTCGGCCAGGTGCTGCGGGTGCTGGCGGCCACGTCCGGGCCGCTGGAGGAGTACGAGCGCAGCCAGGCGTTGTCGGCGTACAGCGTCACCCGGCTGCTGGCTGCCGAGGAGCGCGCCGTGGCCGGCTTGCTGTCGGATACCAAGCACGCGCTCGTCGATGCGATCGCGGGCGACGCGCGGCCAGGCGTACGCAAGCTCACAGCGCCCCTGAGCGAGGCCGCGAACGGGTCAGAGCTGGGCGACACCGTTGGCTCGCTGCTGGCGCAGCTCGCCCCCGATGAGCCGTTGCGGGCACGGACGCACCGCATCCTGGCGACGATGATCGACGCCGAGGTGGCGGCGCTGGCGGACGTGACGCGATGAACGAGGCAACGGTCGACCCGGCCAAGGCCGAGGCGATGCTGGCGATCATGCAGAGCGTCGGCTCGGCCTCGGCGGGTGACCACGTCACCTACCTCGAACAGCTCCAGGGAGGTTGGTCGCGGCACTCCTACGCCGCCCGCGTCAGCCACGGCGACGGCCGCCAGCGCGAGTACATCGTGCGCGTCCGCCCGCGGGTGTCGACGCTGGACACCGACCTCGGGATGGAGTTCCGCACGTTCTCGCTGCTGGTCGACGAGCCGCTGCCCACCCCGGCCGTGCACGGTTTCGAGCCGTCGGTGCAGACGCCGTTCGACGGCGCCTTCTTCGTGATGGACCGCCTGCGGGGCGACTCGCCGAACGTCTGGCGCGGCCGTGACCGCGACGTGCTCGCGGCCAATTGGCACGGCGGCGCGGGAATCGCCGAGGACCTCGTGCGCCACATGGCGTCGATCCACGCGATCGACGCCGACCGCGCGGCCGGAGCCGCGGTCGTCCGCGACTTCGACGCGACGGTCGATCACTGGCAAGGGGTCTATGAGGAGCACAAGCTGATCTCGGACCCGGTCGTCGACGAGGCCTACGCGTGGGTCCGCTCGCGTCGGCCCGATGCGGTCGCGCCAAGCCTCGTCCACGGTGACTACCGGATCGGCAACTGTCTGGTCGACGACGGTCGGATCAGCGCGATCCTTGACTGGGAGCTGTCGCACGTCGGCGATCCTCGCTTCGATCTTGGCTACATGTCGCTGGACTACCACGCCGGAAAGTTCACGACTCCCGGCTCGCAACTGCTCAACGCGGTCGCCGACCGGGACTGGTTTCATCGCCGCTACACCGAGCTGTCGGGACGGCCGGTCGACATCGAGGTCGTCAACACCTTCGCGGCGGTCGGAGCGCTGATGCTGTTTGCGATCATGACGACCGGATTGCGTCTCTACGCGAATGGGGACACGACGGATATCCGACTCGCCTGGACTCGTTTCGTGCTGCCCGGGGTACGTCAAGACCTCTCCCATTTGATGGGCTGGCCGTCGTTGGCGGCCGTGTAACTGGCGCTAGCGCCAGTGGCTTGCCCAACAGCCCGCTGCGATGCTCGAAATGGAGAGTGCCTCGGTGGCGATTGGCGAAAATCACATGGCTTGGATCGAGGACGCGGCAAGCGATCCAGGCCAGTTGCGGCGATGGAACGCGTTGACCCTGCCGCATCTGCTGGAGCGTGACGACCTCGCTCTGCAGAAGACCGCGATCGTGTTCGACGGCAGTACGCGGACGTACGGCGAGCTGCGGGTCGCGAGCCGCAAGGTCGCAAATGCGCTGGCCGGGCTGGGAATCGAGCCGGGCGAGCGGGTCGCGCTGCTGACCCGCAATCGGCTCGAGTTCATGGAAATCGAGGCCGGGATCTCGGCTGCCCGGGCGATCATGGTCGCGCTCGACTGGCGGCTGCGCGCCGATGAGCTGGCGAATCTCCTGAATCGCTCGGCGGCGCGCGCGATTTTCGTCGAGGGTCGCTTCCTCGGCACGATCCTCGAGCTGCGACGGTCGGGTGCGGTGCCGGCGCTGAGAACCGTGATCGGTCTCGACCGGGGGACGTCCGATCTCTCCTACGAGGAGATCCTCGCCTCGACATCCGATGCGCGGCCGTCGCGTGTCGGGACGCTCGAGGATCTCCACGAGATCATGTTCACCTCGGCGGCAACCGCCGAGCCGCGGGGGGTCGTCTACAACGACGGGACCGTGCTGTGGAACGCGATCCAGCAGGTCTCGGACTTCAAGCTCGGCCCGGAGCACTCCACCTACATGACGCTCGATCAGTACGACTTCGGCGGCCGGCACAACCTCTGGTGGTCGATCCTGCATCAGGGCGGAACGCTGCATGCCAAGCCGTCGGGCGGGTTCGACGCCGCCGCGGTCGTCCGCTACATCGCCGATCACCGGATCACGCACATCCTGTGGGTGCCGACGATGCTGCACGAGATCCTCCGGGTGCCCGGCCTGGACCGGTACGACCTCGAGGCGCTGCAGATGATCATCTGCGGCGGACAGCCGGTCTCCGCGACGATCGTGCGACGAGCCCATGACGCCTTCCCGGGCGCCGACTTCTTCCACGTCTACGGCTTGGCGGAGGCTGGGGGAACGGTCGCCTTCATCCGGCCGGCTGAGGGACGGACCCGTCCCGGCTCGGTCGGGAAGGCGGCCGCGCACGTCGAGTTGCGGGTGATTGGCGACGACGGCGATGAGGTTGCCCCCGGGGTCTCGGGCGAGATTGCGGTGCGGGCCCCTTCGGTCGCGGTCGGCTACTGGCTCGATCTCGAGCTGACGTCCCATCAGTTCGTCGACGGCTGGTTGCATACCGGGGATGTCGGCTACGTCGACGCTGACGGCTTCCTGTATTTCACCGGACGCAAGTCCAACGTGATCGTCAGCGGCGGGCTGACGATCTTCCCCGCCGAGATCGCGAGCGTGCTCGGCGAGCATCCGGCGGTCGCCGAGGTTGCGGTGTTCGGTCTGCCCGACGAGAAGTGGGGCGAGACCGTCTGCGCGGTGATCCAGCCCGCGCCCGGCGCCGTCGTCGACGAGCACGAACTGATCGAGTACTGCAGCCAGCGGCTGGCCAGCTACAAGAAGCCGACGTCGATCCGCGTCGTCGATCAGATCCCCCGTGACAGTGCCGGCGAGCCGCAGAAGTCGATCCTGCGCGAGCGGGTCTCACGCGCGCGCGGCAGTCCAGGGATCACCGACGGCCGAGACGGTCCAGGGATCACCGACGGCCGAGACGGTCCAGGGGCCACCGACGGCCGACAGTCGACGTGACGGCCGGTCGTCGATCCTGCGATTCAATCTGCGATCGCTGGCGCTGCCGGCTATCCGGCGTAGCCGTCGACCAGCAGCAGGTCCGCGTCGGCCGCCGATTGCCGGATCGCCGTCAGCCGCCGGTATTCGTCTCCGTGGTAGTAGGCCTTGGCGGCGTCGAACGTCGGGAACTCGACGACGACCACACGACCGATCGGGCCCGACACCTCGACCGGGTCGACCTCACCGCCGCGGACAAGGTAACGCCCGCCGTGGGAGGCGATCAGCTCGGGGGTCTGCGCCGAGTACTCCGAGAATCGCTTGGGGTCGTGGACGTGCTTCACGTTGGCAAGCAGGTAGCCGGGCATCGACCGATTGTACCCAGGATTCTGAATCCAGGATGCAGAATGTATGATCGGCGGGTGCCCGGCGGTCGTTTCGCATTCGAGGAGCGCTCGCGACTGGTCGACGAGATCCAGGACCATCTGCGCGAGCAGATCTACGCGGGCCGCTACCCGCCCGGCACGAGACTGCTGCAGGAGCAGATCGCTGAGGAGCTGGACGTCTCCCGGACGCCGCTGCGCGAGGCGCTGCGCGTGCTCGAACACGAGGGCCTGCTGTCGCTGACGCGCGGCAACGGCGTCGAGGTCGTCTCGGTCCAGCGCAAGCGGTTCCTCGACGCGCTGGTGCTGCGCGCCGTCGTCGACGGGGCAGCGGCCAGGACGGTCGCACAACGCGGTCCGAGTCTGCGGCTGCGCGACGAGCTCGAGCGCGCGCTGGCCGACCAGCGGACGGCGCTTGAGCCGTGGGACCGCGAGCGCTTCTCACGGGCCGACGCCGATCTGCACGTCGCGCTGCTGCAGGCGACCGACAACCCGTACCTGATTGCTCAGGTGGTGCTCGTCAGGCTCGTGATCCAGGTATTTCAGATGGAGAACGAATTCGGACCCGAGCGCGCCGAGCCGAAGCTGGCAGAACATCTGGGGATCGTCGCCGCCGCCCTGGAGGGCGATCCCGACGAGGCCGAGCGGCGGGCTCGCCGCCACATCGAGCGGATCGTCGACGAGGTTCGCGACCGACCCGTGTCACGCGACGAGTAGGAGGAGAGACATGCGTCTGTGTGCATTTGAGGTCGAGGGGCAGCATCATCTGTTCGCCGAGACTCCCGCCGGGCTGATCGACATCGCGATGCGAAGCCTCGACGACCTGCTGCGCGATCAGGGCGGCGGTGCGGTGCGGATGGGCGTGGCCGCCGGCATGCGCGGTGGCAGGATCGCTGCGGAGCCCGATCAGATCCCGGCGGAGTGGCGGCGTCTGGCTCCCCTGCAGCGCCCCGCCAACCAGCTGTTCGTCGGGGTCAACTACCGAGATCACGTCGCCGAGCTGCCACCACCGTGGAAGATGACCGCGGATCCGTTCGTGTTCTCGAAGCTCAACTCGTCGATCATCGGACCGGGAGATCCGATCCGGTTGCCGAGCGACGACGCGAGCGTCGACTACGAGGCCGAACTGCTGGTCGTGATCGGCGAACGGGCCTCGAGGCTGACGACGGAGAACGCGCTCGACCATGTGTTCGGGTACACGATCGTCAACGACGTCACCGAACGCGCCGTGCAGGCCACCGACAACCAGCTGACGATGGCCAAGGGCATGGACACGTTCTGTCCGATGGGTCCGTCGATCGTCGGCACCGATGAGATCGAGGATCCGTCCGAGCTCGAGATCTGGACGGCGGTCAACGGGGAGGATCGCCAGCGCTCCAATACGAACCAGCTGATCTTCTCGGTCGTCGACCTGCTCGTCTCGCTGACGCGGACGGTCACGCTGCAGCCCGGCGACACGATCTCAACCGGCACGCCGGCCGGCGTCGGCGCGTTCCGCACCCCGCCGGTGTTTCTTGCGCCCGGTGACGTCGTCACGGTCGGCGTGCAGGGCATCGGCGAGCTGACCAACCCGGTCGTCGCGGCCGATTCGGTGCCGGCATGACCGTCCCGGTGTTCGTGGCCGATCGCGAGGCGGCCGAGCGGATGGACGTCGTCGCCCAACTGCGCGCCCGTGGCTTCACGGCCCGCGCCGGATCGGAGTTCGCCACCGCGGGTCCGCAGGTCGCGGCCGAGATCGGCGACGCGCGCGCGGTCTGCAGCGCGCTCAGCCAGGTGACCGGCGCGGCGATGGACGCGGCCCCCCAGCTCGAGCTCGTCGTCAAGAGCGGGATCGGCGTCGACAACATCGACGTCGACGGCGCGCGTGAGCGTGGGCTGCCGGTGCTGCGTGCCGGCGGCGTCAACTCCGACGGGCCGGCCGAGTGGGTGATCGGGGCGGCGATCGCGCACTTCCGCCGGTTCGCGCAGCTGGACCCGGCCGTCCGGCGCGGTGAGTGGGCGGAGCTGCGTCGCGCCTATTCTGGACTGCTCCCGGCGTTGAACGGGCGGACGCTGGCGATCGCCGGGCTGGGCTCGATCGGCGCCAAGCTGGCGAAGCTCGGTCGTGCCCACGGGATGGACGTGATCGCCTATGACCCGTACCTGTCGGCCGACGCGGCCGCGAGCGCCGGCGCGCGCCTGGTCGACCGCGAAGTCCTGTTCCGCACGGCCGACGTGCTGTCGCTGAACGTCGTGCTGACCGAGCAGACGCGCCACTTCGTGTCGACCGATGAGCTCGCCCTGATGCAACCGTCGGCGCTGCTGGTCAACTGCTCACGCGGGCCGGTCGTCGACCAGGCGGCACTGGCCGTGGCGCTGGCGGCGGGAACGATCGCCGGCGCGGCGATCGACGTGTTCGAGGCCGAGCCGCCGACGCCGGACAACCCACTGTTTGCGCTGCCCAACGTGCTGCTGACGCCCCACCTGGGCGGCTGCACCGATTACGGCTACCGTGAGATCGGCGAGCTCACCGCCACGCTCGTCGATCGGTTCTTCAAGCGCGAGCCGGTCCCTCGCAACTGCGTCGTCGTCGACACGCCGTCACTGATCGTCGAAACGGAGGCAACGCGATGACCGCGCCACGGCGGCTGGAGGAAAAGGTGGCGCTGGTGACCGGCGCCGGGTCGGGGATCGGTCGCGCCAGCGCGCAGCGGCTCGCCGCCGAGGGGGCGTCGGTGATCGTCACCGATCTCGATGGCGACGCCGCCGCCGAGACCGCGCGCCCGATCGGCGACGCGGCGCTGGCGCGGCAACTCGACGTGACCGACGAAGCGGCGGTCGCCGCCGTCGTCGCCGAGGGTGTCGAGCGGTTCGGCGGTCTGCATCTGCTGCACGCCAACGCGGGCATCGGGATGGTGACCACCCCGTTCGACGAGCTCGACTCCGATACCTGGCGACGGGTGATCGACGTCAACCTCACGGGGGCGTTCCTCACGATCCGCGCCGCGATCGCAGAGCTCAAGCGGGCTCGCGGCGCCGTCGTCGTGACTTCGTCGGTCTCGTCGATGCGCACCCGTGACGGGCTGGCCGCCTACATCGCCTCCAAGGCGGGCGTCAACGGTTTGGTGCGCGCGCTGGCGTTCGAGCTCGCACCGGCCCGCGTCCGCGTCAACGCGGTCCTCCCCGGACCGGTTGCGACGCCGGTGCTGATGCTGCTGGCGCTGGGGGACAGCGACGATGAGACGGTGTCGATCGCCGAGTCGGGGATCCCGCTGGGCGCGATGATCACCCCCGAGCGGGTTGCCGCCGCCGTCGCCTACCTGCTGTCCGACGAGGCGCTCGACGTGACCGGCGTGCTGCTCCCGGTCGACGGCGGGCGGACCGCGTGACGGACTTCGACACCGCCTGGGCGCAGGTTCCCGGCGGCGCTTCGCGCGGGGATGTGCCCGGGGTCGAGGTCGATGCCGAGGACCGCGTCTACGCGTTCACGCGCGGAGAGGCCTCGCTGGTCATGTTTGACCGGGACGGCACCGTGCTGCGCAGCTGGGACCGCGGGCCGTTCGTCGACCCGCACGGGATCCGGGTCGGTCCCGACGGGTCGTTGTGGCTGACCGACGACGGCGACCACACGATCCGGCGCTGCACGCTGGACGGCGAGGTCCTGCAGACGATCGGCACGCCGGGCGAGCCGGCGCCGTTCATGAGCGGTCGGCCGTTCAACAAGCCGACCAACCTCGCGTTCGGGCCGGCGGGGGACCTGTACGTCTCCGACGGCTACGGCAATGCCCACGTCCACCGGCTGTCGCCCGACGGCGAGCTGATCCAGACCTGGGGCGGATCGGGCAGCGACCCCGGACAGTTCTACATTCCGCACGACATCCGCTGCGACGACGAAGGGTTCGTCTACGTCGCCGACCGCGAGAACCACCGTGTCCAGGTGTTCGACGGCGACGGCGGCGTGCAGGCGGTCTGGGGACGGCTGCATCGCCCGTGCGGGCTGGCCATCGCCGGCGAGGGGGAGCGTCGCCTGCTCTACGTCGCCGAGCTCGGGCCGTTGTTTCGCAACCGGGTGCCGTTCGCCCCCAATCTGGGAGCGCGGGTCACGGTGCTCGGCGCCGGCGGCGACGTGCTCGCCCGTCACGGCGCTCGAGACCGCGGCACCGACCCCGACCAGTTCATCGCGCCGCACGGGATCGCGGTCGACAGTCACGGTGACGTGTACGTCGGCGAGGTCGCCAACGGCCAGTGGCCGGCCTACTCGTCGTCGCCGGCGCCGGTGGGACTGACGACGTTGCGCAAGCTCAGCCGCCTGCCAGACGTTCTCGCAGCTCGCGCTTGAGCACCTTGCCGGATGGGTTGCGCGGGAGCTGATCGATTGCGACGAACTCCTTCGGGACCTTGTAACCGGCGAGCGAGGCCCGGCAGTGGCGCTCCAGCTGCCCGTCGTCGACGGTCTCGCCCGGCGCGGTCACGTAGAACGCGACCGGCACTTCGTTCCAGCGCTCGTCGGCGCGGGCGACGACGGCGACCTCCGCGATCGCCGGATGCTCGTAGAGCACCCGCTCGACCTCGGACGAGGCGATGTTCTCGCCGCCGGAGACGATCACGTCCTTGAGCCGGTCGACGATGAACAGGTATCCGTCCTCGTCGAGCACGCCGAGGTCGCCGGAGTGCAGCCAGCCGTCGCGGATCGTCTCGGCGGTCGCGCGCTCGTCGCGCCAGTAGCCCTGGCAGACCTTGGGTCCGCGGATGATCACCTCGCCCGGCTCGCCTGGATCGCAGTCGCTCCCGTCCGGGCGGACCGTGCGGATCTCGGTGTGCAGCACCGGCTTGCCGACCGAGCCGAGCTTGGACAGCGTCCGGCCCTTGTCGAGCATCGTGTCGCCGGAGACGGTCTCGGTCATCCCATAGCCGTCGGCGAACCACGCGTTCGGGAACGTGGCCAGCACCCGCTCGATCAGCGGCAGCGGCATCTTCTCGCCGCCGTCGATGATCAGCCGCAGGCTCGACAGATCGCGCCGCGCCGCATCGGGGTGCGCCACCAGCGCCGCGATCATCGCCGGCGCCAGCCAGACGTCGGTGATCCGCTCGCGCTCGATCGCCTCGAGCACGGCCGCGGCTGCGAAGCGACGCAGCACGTGGGTGGTCGCTCCCAGGTACATCAACGTCGTCGTCGTCAGATCCAGTGCGCCGACGTGGTACAGCGGTCCGCAGGCCAGGTTCACACAGGCGGACGTCATCTCGAACTCGACGATGTGCGCCGCGTTCTTGGCCCACACATTGCCGTAGCTGATCATCACCCCTTTCGGTCGCGAGGTCGTCCCGGACGTGTACATCAGCCGGTGGATGTCGTCCGCGGCGGTCGGCGCCGCGGCGACGATGGGCGTGGCGCCGCGCAGCCCGTCGATCAGCACCACCCGGCAGCGGCCGCTGGCGGCGCGCTCGGACAACTCCGGCTCGGTCACGAGCAGGACGGCCGCCGAGTGATCGACGATGTATTCGAGCTCGGCCGGGGCCAGCCGCCAGTTGAGCGGCATGAAGACGGCGCCCAGGTGCGAGATCGCGTGCATCAGCTCGAGAAAGCGGGCGGAGTTGTACAGCAGGACCGCGACCACGTCGCCGCGCCCGACGCCCTGCTCACGCAGCGCTCCGGCGGTCAGCTGCACGTCGGTCAGCAGCTGAGACCAGGACTGGGTCGCGTCCCCGTCGACCAACGCGGTCCGATCCCCGAACCGCTCGGCGTGGTGGCGCAGGACGTCGGTCAGCGACACCGGCTCATCCGGCGAACTGGAACTCCGCCAGCGGCTCGTCGTCGGGACGCGCGACCTGACCCCCTAGCCTGGTCGCGCAGCCGGGACAGTGCAGATGGCGCCAGATGATCGGATCATCGATGAAGATCGCCGGATCGGTGAACCGCTCGCCGAGCGACTGCACCGGGACGTCGACCGCCACCGCGTGCTCGAGCGCGTGCCCGGCGAACGAGCCGGTCGGCTCGCCGCAATGGGCGCACGAGAACGTCTTCGCGGCCTCGTCGACGGCGATGTCCGAGCCGATCACGAGCCCACCCGCCGGACCGCTTGCCGGATCTCCGATCGCCCGTGGCTCGCGCTGCACGCCGGCGGCTGCCAGCCGCTCCCGTCGGATCTCCGCTCGCCGCGTCGCCGTCGCGTCGGCATCCACCAGCGCCGCGCCGTCGAGCACGACGCCGTACTCCCGTTCGGCCGACGCCGCCGGAATCGTCCCGCGCACGACATCTGATGCGACCGCCTCTGGATCGCGCGTGATCGGATCGCCGTAGCCGGCCGCGCCGCCCCAGTTCCACTCGATCACGGTCGAGTCGGAGACCGCCAGCGCCTCGCCCTTGCCGAACGGCCGCCGCGGCTGCCCGGTGAGCTCGTCGAGCGATCCGGGCAGCTCGCCGCGCGCGAACGCCTCCCGCACGTCGGACCCGTCGAGCAGTAGCGTCTCACCCGTCGAGCCGGGGGCGCCGCCGAGGATCCCCATCGTCTTTGGGACCCCCTCGGAGGTGTACACCCCGATCCCGACCTCGCCGTTATGGGGGACGTACGCCAGCCGTCCGCCGTTGCCGCCGCGAAACCGGCCGGCGCCGCCGGACCCGGGGTCCTCGCGCCGGTACAGGTACAGGATCGGCCAGTCGCGCTCGTAGCTCTCGACGTTCGGGCCGCGCCCCTCGGGGATCCACCAGATACCGTTGGCGAATGTGCCGTCGGCGGTCGCGGTCGCACCGGTCGTGCCGATGATCGCGTCGAGCATCGGCCCGACGTAGTAGACGCCACGCTGGTTGGTTCCCGCGTGGATGTGAATGTGCCACTGGGCCGGCGTGGTGGCGAGCGCCCGCGCGCGGACGGACTCGTCACGGGAGCACAGGAGCATCTTCGTGACCACCGCGTTGGCCATCGCGATGTTGAGCTCGGTGGCGTAGATCCCGGCCGGCGAGACGGCAACGCCGTAGTCGGGACAGGTGATCGTCCCGGGGGTCGGCTCGTAGTCGACCTGACGAGCAGGGCCTCCGATCACGCCGAGGTGCTCGGGGACCATCAGCACGTTGATCGCCGCCAGCGTCGTCCCCCGTTGGGCGGCGAACGGCAGGTTGATCGCGCCGACCTCGGCGGCGGTCCCCTCGTTGGTGAACGTCAGCCGGTCGCCGTGCTTGCGCATGTGCATCTCGATCCGGTGCGCGCCGCGCTCGCCGGAGACCGCCACCTCCTGATAGCAGCGCTCGGACCACTCACCGTCGGGAATCGTCTCAAGGATCTCCCGGAACGACGCCTGGCTGGAGTCCAGCAGCCGGTTCATCACACCGCGGACGGTCCGGGCGCCGTAGCGGTCGATCAGACCCAGGATCCGAGCCTCGGCGGCATTGTTGCCAGCGATGCAGGCGCGCAGGTCGAGCGCCAGGTTGACCGGCGTGCGCGACTGCCGGCGGTAGAACGCCTCGACGTCGCGATCGATCTGCTTGTCGCGGACGATCCGGATCGGCGGGATGCACACCGGATCCCAGAAGATGTCGACGGCGTTGGGACAGAACGACCCCGGGACGGTGCCGCCGATGTCGTTCTGGTGGACGTTGTTGGCGACCCAGCAGAACAGCTGCCCGTCGCCGGTGAAGACGGGGCACATCAGGTTGACATCGGGTTGATGGGCGGTGCCGATCCACGGGTCGTTGACCAGCCACATGTCGCCGGGGGCGATGTCCGCCCCGCGGGTCTCGACGATGAACTTCGCGACCATGTCCATGAAACCCGCGAGGTACTGCAGGTACGGGCCGAAGAACAGGATCTCGCCGTCGCCGGTGATGATCGCGGTCTGGAAGTCGCGCGTTTCGAGCGTGATCGGCGAGACCGCCAGGTTGGTGACGATCTCGCCGTGTTCCTCGTTGGCGTTCCACAACGAGTGACGGATGACCTCGAACGTGATCGGATCGATCTCCGACTCGGCATCGCTGAAGATCCTCAGCCCGTCCGGGACGCGGAGCACGTCGGCCGGGATGTAGGAATGGGCCGTCCCGTCCCAGAACGCGCGGTGCTCACGCTCACCTTGAGTCATCTGCGGCTGTTGGATGGTGCTCAACGCTGTAGCCCTCCGAAGGTCATGATGAAGTCGCCGACGTCGGATCTGACGACGCTGGTGCCGGGTGGGATCACGATCCCGGTGGTCGGCAGATCGATCACCGCCGGCCCGTCGACCTGCCGCCCGGGCGCGATCGCGCCACCGTTGTAGACCGCGGTCCGCCGTGGCGCCTGGCCACGGTGAAACGCGACCGTGCGGTCTGACTTGCGCAGCTGGTCGGTCGTCGCGGTCGCGGTCCGGCCGGCGGCGCGGGCGCCGGTGGGCGCAACCGCCTCGACCCTGATCGAGACGAGCTCGAGTCGTGCCTCCGGCAGCAGCGCCGCCGAGCCGTAGCGCGACTCGTAGGTCTGCTCGAACGTGCTCGTCACCTCGGCGACCGCGTCGGCGTCGAGCGCGTCGGAGACGTTCACCTCCAGCTCGTGGCGCTGCCACTCGTAGCGGATCCGCGCGTGGCGAAGCATCAGCGGCGAGGCCTCCTGCACGCGGCTGGCCTCGAGCTGGGCTCGCAGCTCGGACTCGAGCTCGGTATAGAGTCGCTCCAGCTGCGCCGGATCGAACGGCGAGATCAGCTGACAGTCACGCTCGAGCTGGTAGCGGATGTCCGACAGCCCGATCCCGAGCGCGGACCACACCGACGCGACCTCGCCGGGGATCACGACCTGCTCGACGCCGAGCTCTGAGGCGTAGCCGGCGGCATGCAACGGCCCGGAGCCGCCGTAGGACAGGATCGCGAAGTCACGCGGATCGAAGCCGCGCCCGACGACCACCCGCTCGAGCACGTTGGCCATCTTCGCGTTGACGATCTCGATGATCCCGAGCGCCGTGTCGGTCATCGACAGACCAAGCGGCTCCGCCAGGCCCGCGATCGCGCGCTCGGCGAGCACACGGCGAGGCCGGATCTGCCGCTCGCCGGCACCGAACACCGCATCGGGATCCAGGTAGCCGAGCACGAGGTTGGCGTCGGTGACGGTCGGCTCGGTGCCGCCACGGTCGTAGCAGGCCGGGCCGGGGTTGGAACTGGCGCTCTGCGGGCCGACCCGCAGCGATCCCGAGACCGGGTCGATCCACGCGACCGAGCCACCGCCGGCACCGATCGAGAGCACCTCGACCGCAGGCAACCGGTAGGCATATTTGCCGAGCACGGTCTGCTCGGCGACCTCCGGCGCGAGGCCCTTGATGATCCCGACGTCGAAGCTGGTCCCGCCCATGTCGGTGGCGATCACGTCGGTCAGCTCCAGGTCGGCGGCGAGACGCTGCGTGCCGACGATTCCCCCGACCGGGCCCGAGCCGATGCTGAGCACCGGGCGGTCCTTGCCGTCCTCGAGCGGGACCATGCCGCCATGGCACTGCATCAGCATCAGACCGTCATGGAAGCCGAGCGCGGCGAGCCGGTCCTCGAGCGTCGTCAGGTACTGGGAGGTCTTGGGGCCGACGAATGCATTGATCACCGCGGCGACCGTCCGCTCGTACTCGCCGACGGCGGTCGACAGCTCGTGCGAGACCGACACGAACGCGTCCGGCGCCAGCCGCTGCACGATCTCCTTGGCCCGCTGCTCGTGCGCCGGGTTCTGGATCGACCACAGAAAGCAGATCGCAAACGCCTCGCAGCCGAGCTCGAGCAGCTCCGCGACGGACGCCTCGAGCTGGGTCTCGTTCAGTTCGACGATCACCGAGCCGGCCGAGTCGACGCGTTCGACGATCCCGCGGATCCGCTCGCGCGCGACGATCGGGGACGGCTTCGAGGTCTCGGTCACGCGCAGGATGTTCTCCGGCGGCTCGCCCGTCACCCGTCCCAGCCCGCGCATCATCGGCAGCGTGTCCTCGTGTCCCTTGGTGGTCAGCACCCCGACGGTGGCGCCGCGCTGCTCGACGACGATGTTGGTCGCGACCGTCGAACCATGGGAGACGAGCCTGGTGAGGCTCGCGAACAGCTCGTCGGAGGTGTAGCCGCCCTGTTGCGCGGCCGCGCTGAGGCTGCCGAAGAAGCCAGTCTGGAAGTCGTCGGCGGGTGAGCTCAGCGACTTGCCGTACGAGACCCCGCCGTGTCCGTCGATCAGCACGCAGTCGGTGAACGTCCCACCGATGTCGATCGCGGCGACGAGCGAGCGCTCGGACGTCGATCCGGTTCCCACGATTCCTCTCCACTCTCGTTCGCAGTTGATTAGACCGGTCGGTCGGCTTACTCTAACTTCGTGTCGAGCTCCCGTCATCTGGCCGAAACGACAGCATCCGATCTCGAGCTGCAGCGTGGCTGAGACGATCGACGAGCCCGCCGTCGGGCCTGTCTCCCGGCGGCCGGGACGTCCCCGGACCAACCACGACGCGCGCCGTGCCGAGATCGTCGACATCGCAGCGCGGCTGTTCGCGCAACGCGGCTACCACGCGACCTCGATCGGCGAACTGGCCGAGGCGACCGGTCTGCAGCGGGGCGGCCTGTATCACTACATCGGCAGCAAGGAGAACGTGCTGTTCGACATCCACGAGCGGTTCATCGAGCCGTTGCTGGAGGCCGCGCACGAGATCGAGGCCCGGCAACTGCCGCCTGATCAGACCGTCCGCGCGCTGGCCTCGGCGCTGGTCCACGACATCGCCGACTACCGCGACCAGGTGACCGTCGCCCTGCACGAGTGGCGCACGATCGTCGCCTCCGAAGATCGCGAGCGGGTCGCCAAGGTCCGCCGCGCCCGCCGCGAGTTCGAAGAGGTCGTCACCCGCGCGATGCAGCGTGGCAAAGCGGAGGGGATGTTCACGCTGGAGCGACCCCGGCTCGCGGTGCTCGGCTTTCTCGGGATGATCAACTACGCGTACCAGTGGTACCGGCCCGACGCGGCCTACGGGCCCGACGAGCTCGCCGCGGCGTTCTCGGACTTCTTCATCGACGGGATCCGGGTTCGCTGACGGCGGCCGTGATCGCCTCGTGTGGGACCGCTCACGCGTCGTCGGCCCGGAGCTTCTCCACCAGCGTGAGCGCGGCGCCCCGCAGCAGCCCCGCGTCGCTTGAGACGCCGAACACCCTGTAGCCGAGGTCCCGGAACATCGCGACGCCGGCGACGCTGACAGCGTACGCGATCGGGACGATCCCGGTGGCGCCGCAGCGCGCGGCGATCGCCTCAAGCGCGTCGGCGTGCGGGCCGGCCAGTGGATCCGGCTGCGGCCCGACGCCGAGCTCGATCCCGAGGTCTGAGGGACCGACGAGGATCGCGTCGATCCCGGGTACCGCGAGGATCTCATCGAGGTTCTCGAGGCCCGCGCGGGACTCGACCATCACGATGCACACGACGTCGTCATCGGCGCGCTCGGTGCTGTAGGCGGGATCCCCGAGCGCGAGCCGCGCCGGGCCCCAGCTGCGGCGACCGTGGGGCGGGTAGCGGCACATCGCGACCGCGTCGGCGGCCTGCTGCGCGGTGTCGATCGTCGGGAAGATCACGCCGCGGGCGCCCGCGTCGAGCACGCGGTGGACGGTCCGGCTGTCCAGGTACTCGATCCGCACGAGCACCGGCGTATCGGTGAGACCGGCGACCTGCACGAAGCCGAGCAGGTCGGCGATCGTGTGGAAGCCGTGCTGCAGGTCGACGCAGAGCCAGTCGAACCCGGAACGGGCGACGATCTCAGCGACGTACGTCCCTGGCACCGTGCACCACAGCCCGTACGGCCCAAGAGGCCATTGGCGACCGGTGCGTTCGCTCGGCGAGGGCATCGACCGGGGGATTATGTCGGGGCGCGGCCCGCGCCCGCGTCCCGACCCAGACGCCCCCACCATGCGCCGCGCCGATCGCCGGGCGGGTCAGAGCAGCGGCATGATCCGGCTGGGGTCGGCGACGCCCGAGTCGATCGCGGCCTGGCGGACGGCCGCGGCGACGGTGTCATGGACGTGGCGGTCCAGCACCTCGGGGACGAGCTCGGCCTCGACCGTCAGTCCGGCCAGGGCCCACGCGGCCGCCCGCTTCATCTCCACGTTGATCGTCGACGCGCCGGCGAGCAGCGCGCCGCGGAAGATCCCCGGGTAGCCGAGCACGTTGTTGACGCTGGTCCCGTCGGCGGCGAACGCGGCCCCGGCCTGCAGGGCGACCTTGGGCTCGATCTCGGGGACCGGGTTGGTCAGCGCCAGGATCACCTGGCCGGGCCGGACCATCTCCGGCGTGATCAGCCCCGGCACACCGCTGGTGGCGACGACCACATCGGCCTCGCGCATCACCGTCTCGTAATCGGCGATCTCGATCCCGTGGGCGACGGCCAGCGCCTGCGCCGTTTCGTTGGGATCGGAGGCGAGCACGCGTACGCCGGCGTCGTGGACGAGCGCGGCGATCCCGAACCCGGCCGCGCCGAGCCCGATCTGTCCGACGACCGCATGATCGAGCTGGATCCCGACCTGACGGCAGGCGGCGATCGCGGCCGCCATCGTCACCACCGCGGTGCCGTGCACGTCGTCGTGCATGACCGGGATCGGCAGCGCCTCGATCAGCCGCCGCTCGATCTCGAAGCAGGCGGGGGTCGAGATGTCCTCCAAGTGGATCCCGCCGAAGCCGGGGCTGATCCGCACAACGGTGTCGACGAACGCGTCGACGTCCTTGGTGTCGATCAGGAGCGGGATCGCAGTGATGTCGACCAGTTGGGCGTAGAACAGCGCCTTGCCCTCCATCACCGGCATCGCCGGCACCGGGCCGATGTCGCCGAGTCCCAACACCCGCGTGCCGTTGGTGCAGATCGCGACCGAGCGGCCGATCATCGTGAAGCGCCCGGCGAGCTGCGGGAACTCCGAGATCGCGGTCGCCACCCGCGCGACGCCCGGCGTGTACACGTCGCGGACATCCTGGTTGGTGTTGATCGGATGGCGGCCGACCATCTTGATCTTGCCGCCGTCGTGAGCCATGAACGCGCGATCGTGGAACCCGACGACGGTGACGCCCTCGAGTTCGCCGAGTCCGATCGCGAGCGCGTCCGCGTGCTCCTTGTCACGCAGCTCGATCGTGATCTCGCGGATCGCCTCGTGCCGGGCGATCGCCAGCGTCGAGACGTCGCCGATCAACCCGCCGTACTCGCAGATCCGGGTCGCGACCTTCGCCAGCTGGCCAGCCACGTGCGGGATCCGCAGCCGGTAGGTGCAGTCCATCGCCATCGCCAAAGCGCCCCTTCCCAGGTCTCAGATCAGTCCGCCGCTCTCGCCCGGACGCATGAACACGATCTCCGGGATCGTGCAGCCGCGTGACAGGCGCAGCACAAAGCGGACACCCTCGGCGATGTCCTGCGGTCGGATCATCTCCTCGGCCGCGATCTGCTGCTTGACGAACTCGCTCATGTCAGTGTCGACGAACCCGGGGCAGAACGCGGTCGATTTGATCTGAACCGACGCCAGCTCCTTGCTCATCGCCTCCGTGTAGCCGACGACGGCCGCCTTCGTCGCCGAATACACCGACAGCCACGGCTGACCGCTCTTGCCGCTGATCGACGAGAGGTTGATCACGTGCGACTGCCCGGTCTGCTCGGCGGACGCCTTCAGCAGCGGGATCGCCTCACGGTAGAACAGGATCATCGCGCGGAAGTTGACGCTCAGTTGCATGTCGACGAACTTCGTCGGCTGTTCGTCGGCGGCGGCGCCGATTCCGACGCCGGCGTTGTTGACCAGCACGTCGAGCCGGCCGAACCGCGCGGCGTGCTGTGAGACGATCTCGGCGGGCGTGTCGGGATCGGCGTGGTTGAGCGCCACCCCGTGGACGTCGGCACCGGCGCTCTGCAGCTCGCTGACGGCCCGCTGCACCCCGTCCGGCCGGCGGCCGGTGATCGTCAGCGAGTAGCCGTCCTCCGCCAGGGCCTCGGCGATCGCCCGGCCGATCCCTCGGCTCCCACCGGTGACGATTGCGCTGCGCTCGGGCATCGATCAGGCTCCTTGTCGGCGTCGGCTGACGGGCACGGCGGCAGTGTATGCCCGCGGCTGGGCGCGGGTCGGCTACTCGTGCTAGAGGATCACGCAGGCGGTGTCGCCGGTGGCGATCAGCTTTCCCGTGCTCGGCACGAACAGGCGCCCCTCGGCCGTCGCCTGGCGGCGCCCGGCGTGTACGACCTTGCCCTCGGCAAGCACCGGGCCTGTGTCGGTCGTCATCGCCCGCAGGTAGCGGATGTGCAGGTCGCCGGTCGTGTATCCGCTGCCGGGCGCCAGCATCGTATGCACCGCGCAGCCCATGCACGAGTCCAGGAGCGTGGCGGCGATCCCACCGTGGACGGAGCCGATCGGGTTGAACATCCATTCGGCCGGCGTCAGCGTGAACACGACCCGGCCCTCGTCGGCCTCGACGATCGAACCCTCGAGCATCGCGATGATCGGCGGCGGCGGCAGCTCGCCGGCGGCGAACTTGCGGATCAGCTCGAGGCCGGTCAGCCCGGCGCCGGCCCGTGCCAGCGCCGCCGGGTCGGCCCAGCTATAGGTCCGGCTCCGGCTTGTGTCGGTGGCGGTCATCCGATGCTCCTGTTCGCCGGGATCGTTCGTGGGCGGGCGACGATACACGCCATGGTTGCTTGATGCAACTCACTGGCCTATGCTCCGCTCGCGGTGCCACTTCAGCGCAGCTATGTGAACCAGGAGTGCAGCGTCGCCGCGACGCTCGAGCTCGTCGGCGAGCGCTGGACGTTGCTGATCGTGCGCGAGCTGCTGCTCGGCGTGCACCGCTTCTCCGAGCTGCAGGTCGACCTCGGGATCGCGCGCAACGTGTTGCAGGCCCGGCTCGAGCGGCTCGTCGAGCACGGCATCGTCGAGCGTCGCCGTTACCAGCAGCACCCGCCTCGCGACGGTTACCACCTGACCGACAGGGGCCTTGACCTGTGGCCGACGGTCGTCTCGCTGATGGCCTGGGGCGATCGACATCTGCCGCGGCCCGGGGGGCCGCCGGTGATGATCACGCACCGCGGCTGTGGCGGCGAGATGGACGCGCACCGGGTGTGCGCGCGGTGCGGCGCGCGGCTCGGAGCGCGGGACGTGTGGGCGGCCCCGGGGCCGTCGGCCGGGCCCGAGCACCCGCTGCGCCGGCGGTCGATCGCTGCCGGCGCGTGACTGCTGCCGGCGCGTGACTGCTGCCGGCGCATGATCGCTGCCGGTGGGTGGGCGGTGGCTGGTTGGGAGGTTCTCTCACCTGCCGATAGTTATCTCCCAGGGCCTCGCTCGTGGCCGCTCGGCCGACTGGCGGTTCGGACGTCGACCGAACTCGTCGGCAGCGTGGACAATGCATGAGGTGAGCGCGACCAGACCCCGGCTCGTGAGCGATGCCCAGCTGGACGACCGTTACACCGCCGTGTCCGGCCCGGTGCTGCTCGGCGGCATCCAGGCGCTCGTCCGCCTGCTGATCGAGCAGCGGCGGCTGGACGCCGCGCGGGGGCTGAACACGGGCATGTACGTCAGCGGCTACCCGGGCTCGCCGCTCGGCGGGTTGGATAAGGAGATCGCCCGCGCTCGGGCCCATCTGGAGCCGCTCGGGGTCGAGTTTGCACCGGCGGTCAACGAGGAGCTGGCGGCGACGGCCGTCGCCGGGACCCAGCTGGTGGCGGAGCTGCCCGGTCGCACGCGGGACGGCGTTACCGGGTTCTGGTACGGCAAGGCGCCCGGGCTCGATCGCGCGGCCGACGCGATCCGCCACGGCAACGTGTCGGGCACCGCCCACCTCGGCGGCGCGGTGGCGTTGATCGGCGACGACCCGCTGTGCAAGTCCTCGACGCTGCCGAGCTCCTGTGAGCCGATGGCCGAGAGCCTGATGCTGCCGCTGCTGTCACCAGGAACCGTCTCGGAGATCGTCGAGCTCGGGCTGCACGCGGTCGCGATGTCGCGCGCGGCAGGCCTGTGGACCGCGATCAAGATCGTGTCCGACGTCGCCGACGCCTCGGCGGTCGTGCAACTGCGCGATCCCGGCGAGCTGCAGATCCCGCTGCCGCCCTCGGACAGCCGCGGGGGTCCGCCGGTGCTGCTCGGACTGAGCTCGGTAGCCGCCGAGCACGACCTGATGTCGAAGCGTCTGGGCGCGGCGCGGGCGTACGGTCGCCGGCACGGGCTCAACCAGGTCGTGTTCGAGCCGGACCGCCCGCGGACGGCGCTGGTCGCGCCCGGCGCGGCGTTCGCGACGCTCCGGCGCGCGCTGTCCCAGCTGGGGATCGGCGACGCCGAGCTTGAGCAGCTCGGGATCCGGCTGGTCAAGCTCGGCCTGGTCTGGCCGCTGCACGGAGACGACGCGCGCTCGTTCGCGGCCGGCGTCGACGAGCTGATCGTGATCGAGGACAAGCGGCCGTTCGTCGAGCGTCAACTGCGCGACCTGCTGTACGGAGTGAGCGAACCGCCACGGGTGCTCGGCAAGCACGACGCCGACGGCCGCGAGCTGATCGCGCTATCCGGGACCGTCGATCCCGACCAGGTGGCGCGGGCGCTGGTGCGGGTGCTCGGCGACCGGCTGCCGGATCGCTGCGCCGAGCGCGTCGCCGCTGCGCGTGAGCGTGTGCGAGCCGGTGCCCAGGCACCCCCGTTGCCGATCACGCGGACGCCGTTCTTCTGCTCCGGCTGCCCGCACAACCTCTCGACCCGGACGCCGGCGGACCAGCTCGTCGGCGCCGGGATCGGCTGCCACGCGCTGATCTGGGTCGATCGGCCCGGCCGCCGCGGCCAGATCCTCGGGGCGCCGCAGATGGGCGGCGAGGGCGCGCAGTGGCTCGGGATGGCGCCGTTCACCTGTGACCGCCACTACGTCCAGAACATGGGCGACGGCACCTTCCACCACTCCGGCTCGCTCGCGATCCGCGCCGCCGTCGCCGCCGACAGCCAGATCACGTTCCGGCTGCTGTACAACGACGCGATCGCGATGACCGGCGGTCAGGCGGCGCCGGGCCGGATCGGTGTTCCCGAGCTGACCCGCTGGCTGCACACCGAGGGCGTCAGGCGGGTGATCATCACGACCGAGGATGTCGCCTCGTTCGACGGCGTTGCCCTGGCGCCGGGCGTCTCGGTGCGCGACCGTGGGCAGCTCCAGGACGCGCTGACCGAGCTCGAGCACGTCGACGGGGTCACGGTCCTGATCCACACCGATCGCTGCGCGACCGAGGAGCGCCGGCTGCGCAAGCGTGGCAAGCTGCCGACGCCGGCACAGCGCGTGTGGATCAACGAACGCGTCTGCGAGGGCTGCGGCGACTGTGGCGACAAGTCCAGCTGCCTGTCGGTCGTTCCGGTCGCCACCGAGTACGGGCGCAAGACCCGGATCCACCAGTCCTCGTGCACGCAGGACCTGGCCTGCCTGGACGGCGACTGCCCGAGCTTCGTCGTCGTCACGCCGGCCGTCACGCCGGCCGTCACGCCGGCCGCGCGCAACGGCACCCGGACGCCGGCGCCACCGCAGCCGCCCGGCCCGCTGCCGGAGCCGGTGTCCCGGTTCGCCGACGCAGATCACGTGCTCGTGCGGATGCCGGGCGTCGGCGGCACCGGCGTCGTGACCGTCTCGCAGATCCTCCAGATGGCGGCGCTGCTGCAGGGCCGGTGGTCGACCGGCCTCGATCAGACCGGTTTGGCGCAGAAGGGCGGTCCGGTGATCTCCGACGTGCGGCTCGCAGCGGCCGCCGACGACGGCGCGCCGCGGGCGGCCGCCGGCGAGGTCGACGTCCTGCTCGGGCTCGAGCTGCTCGGTACGGTCGCGCCCGAGACGTTGCGTACGCTCGATCCGGCGCGGACGGTCGCGGTCGTCAACATCCACGAGACGGCGACTGCGGCGATGATCTCAGACGTCGAGCAGCCCGCGCTGCCGCTTGCCGAATGCGTCTCCCGCGTGCAGGCCGCGACGGTCGCCGACGCGGCGCTGTTCGTCGACGCCGGCGCGCTCGCGGAGTCGCTGTTCGACGACCACATGCCGGCCAACGTGATGATGCTCGGCGCCGCCTACCAGCATGGCTGCCTACCGCTCGATGCAACCGCGATCGAGCGGGCGATCGAGCTCAACGGCGCGGCGGTGGAGCGCAACCTGGCCGCGTTCGCGTGGGGGCGGGCGGTCGCCGCCGACCCGGCCGGGACGCTTGCCGCCGCCGCGGTCGGCTCGGCCGGCTCGGCCGGCGCGGTCGGCTCGGCGGGCGCGGCCGGCTCGGCCGGCGCGGCCGGCTCGGCCGGCGCGGCCAGGTCCGCCGGCGCCGCTGTCGGCTCCGCCGCGATCGCAGCGCCGACTGCCCGGTTGCCCCGCTCGGTCGCTCGGCGGATCGACTCCGGCTCGCCGCCGGAGCCACTGCGCGGGTTGCTGCGCAGGCGGGCGGGCGACCTGTGCGCCTATCAGGACGCCGCGTACGCGCGTCGGTACGTCGATGACGTGCTGGAGGTGCTCGGCGCCGAGCGGCGTTCGGGCGCGCCCGGCCGCATGCCGGTCAGCGAGGCCTACGCCCGATCGCTGCACAAGCTGATGGCCTACAAGGATGAGTACGAGGTCGCGCGGCTGCACCTCGATGCGGTTCTCCAGGCCAGGCGCGACGCCGAGTTCGGGCCGGGCGCCAAGGTCGAGGTGATGCTGCACCCGCCGCTGCTGCGGGCGCTCGGACTCGATCGCAAGCTCGGCCTGCCGGAGGCGGCGGCGCGTCCGTTGTTCACCGGCCTGCGCGCCGGGCGGCGGCTGCGGGGCACGGCGCTGGATCCGTTCGGCGCGACGCAGCTGCGCCGGCTGGAGCGCGCGCTGATCGACGAGCACCGCCAGCTGACCCGGTGCGCGTTGCGCCGGCTGACCGCTGACAACGCCGACGCGGTCGCGGAGATCGCCGGGCTGGCGGACCTGATCCGCGGCTACGAGCAGGTCAAGCTGCGGGCCGTCGAGCGGTACCGGACCGTCGCTTCGGACCGGCTCCGGGCGCTCGGCGCCAACGGGTTGGACGAGTCGAGGGTCGACCCGAACCCCGGGTCAGCCCGGTGAGCGTGCGGCCCGCTCGTGGGGGCGAGCGGGCGTGAGCCGCGGGCCGCAACATCCCAGGCGACCAGGATGACCAGGCCACGGGCGGTTTGAATGTGGCGTCGACGCTCGTGTGCCTACCATACGTTTGGTAGTCTTCTGCGTCGAATATCGCGGCCGAGATGGGCCCCCTGGCCCCCCGTGGGCGAGGTCATCCCGGGAAGGTTGGTGCCGACGCCCCGCGGTCCCGAGCAACGCGTGAATCGTTGTGCGTCGACTGCGGGTCTGAACGGTATGCAGGCGTCGAGACCGGCGCCGGCGCAACGACAGAGGAGCATTGGATGCGAAAGATGTACGACAACGAGCAGCTGGCGACCTTCGCGGCGGGCTGCTTCTGGGGCGTGGAGGCGAGCTTCCGAGCGCTTGACGGGGTGCTCGACACCCGCGTCGGCTACACCGGCGGCACCGTCCCGAACCCGACCTATGAGCAGGTCTGCGGCCACGGCACCGGTCATGCCGAGGCGATCGAGGTCAGCTTCGACCCGCGCCAGATCAGCTACGAGCAGCTGCTTGCCGCCTTCTGGCGGATGCACGACCCGACGACCCCAAACCGTCAGGGCTGGGACTTCGGCGACCAGTATCGCTCCGCGATCTTCGTCCATGACCAGCAGCAGCGTCAGGCGGCTCACGCCTCGCTGGAGCACGAGCAGCAGTCGCTGGTGCGCCCGATCGTGACCGAGATCACCGACGCCGGCCCGTTCTACGCGGCCGAGGACTACCACCAGCGCTACTTCGAGCGCAGCGGCGCCGCCTGCGGCGTCCGGATCGAGCTCCCGGCCGAGTACGTCGCCTCGGCGCACGAGTAGCGGACGGCCGCGGCCGACGGCGTCCGGGTCGCATGGGGTGCTGACCCGAACGCCGGCGAAGCTGGAGGTGATCGCATGAACCTGAGGCGACCCCAGATGGCGTTCGCGCCGGGACGCGTCAACCTGATCGGCGAGCACACCGACTACAACCAGGGCTTGGCGCTGCCGTTCGCGATCGCCACCGGAATCACGGTGACGGCGACGCCCACCGGTGGCGACACCATGCACGTGATCGCCTCCGATCTGGCTGCCGAGGACCGGTTCCCGGTGCGCGCGCCGGGGTACGCGGCGGGCTGGCGTGCGTTCGCCCGCGGTGCGGCGGCGGAGCTGAGTGCCGCCGGCTGCGAGGTGGTCGGGGCCCGGTTGGAGATCGCCGGGTCGGTTCCGCGCGGTTCGGGGCTGTCCTCGTCGGCTGCGCTGGCGGTGTCGCTGTGCCTGGCACTGCTGGCGGTCAGCGAACTGCCGCCACCGGACCGGCTCGAGCTCGCGCGGCTCTGTAGCCGGATCGAGAACGACTGGGTCGGCTCGCGAACCGGCCTGCTCGACCAGCTCGCGTCGCTGTACGGGCAGACCGGCCACGGGTTACTGATCGACTTCCGCTCGCTCGAGCTGTCGCCGGTGGCGCTGGCGCTGCACGGCTGGCACCTGGTGACGGTCGACTCCGGTCAGCGCCACGCGCACGGTGCCGCCGCCGCCGAGGGCTACAACGGCCGACGCACAGAGTGCGCCGAAGCCTGCGAGCTGCTCGGGATCGAGAGCCTGCGGGAGGCCACGGTCGAGCTCGCGTTCGAGCTGCCCGACCCGCTGTGCCGTCGGGCGTTGCACGTCATCACCGAGAACGACCGCGTACGCGAGACGGTGATCGCCCTGAAGGCGGGCGATCTGGAGCGCGTCGGAGCGCTGCTGCGCGAATCGCACGCCAGCCTGCGTGACCGCTACGAGATCTCGACGCCCGCCGTCGAGCGGACCGTCGCGCGGCTGCAGGCCGCCGGGGCGCGCGGAGCCCGGATCATCGGCGGTGGCTTCGGCGGACATGTCCTGGGGTTGCTGCCGCCGGATGCGCGCCTGCCGGACGGGGCGATCGAGGTCGCGCCCGCAGCCGGCGCGCGGCTGCTCTGACCCGCGCCGGATGAAGCGCCTCGGGCGTTCCGGGCGTTCCCGGCGTGGGTGCCTGCGTACCGTGCTGAGAAACGCGCCATATAGGCGTGTTTCTCAGCACGGTCATCGAAGCCACGGCGTCCGGCGCGCGGCTGCCAGGACGCGTCAACCCGCAGGATCGATATACGGCGCCAGCAGCGGCCGCAGAGCAATCCGGCCGCGGTGCAGTCGGCTCTTGAAGGCCGCCGGGCGCACCCCGGCGGCGGCCGCCGCCTCGTTCGTGCTCAGCCCCTCCAGGTCTCGCAGGATCACGGCGGCGCGCAGCTCGGGCGGGAGCTGCGACAGCGCGGCGTCGACGGCCTCGCCGAGCTCGCGTTCGAGCGCTTGGGCGTCGGGCTCGTGGTCGGGGCTGTCGGGGATCGCGGCGATCTGATCCGGGCCGTCGGGATCGGTCGCCACCACACTTCCGCGACGCCGGCTCAGGCGCCGCTGGGCCTCGTTGAACGCGATCCGGTACAGCCAGGTCGACAGCTGCGAGCGCCCCTCGAAGCGGTCAAGGCCCCGCCAGGCGCGCAGGAACACCTCCTGGGCGACGTCGCCGGCGTCGTCAGCGTCGAGTCCGAACCGGCGCAGCGCACGGTACACGCGCTCGGAGTGGATCTCGACGAGCTGCCCGAACGCCTGCTGGTCACCGCCGCGGGCACGGGCGAGCAACTGGGCTTCGTCGGCGCTCGCCACCGATTCAGGCGGGCTCGTCCAGCCGCGCCAGGACCGCGGCGGCGAGCGGCGGGGCCGGCTCGTACGCGTCGGCCGCCCCGGCGCCCTGCAGCACGGCCAGCACCTGTCGCAACGATGCGAGCAGCTCCTGGCATTCGTGGCACTCGGACAGATGGCGAGCGAGCCGGCGCCGTACGACCTGCCGGAGCTCGTCGTCGAGATAGTCCGACATGCGCGCGGCTGCCAAGCGGTGGTCGACAGCGAAGCGAAGCCGCCCGAGCGTCGTCCGCGTCACCGGTCCCCCCGGGTCGCGACGATCTGGGCGACGCCGACGCGGCCGGCGGTCATCTTGGCGGCGAGGCTGGCGCCGCGAACGCGTCATCCGAGACGCCCGGCATGTCCAGACCCGCGGCCGCCAAGGCCGCCCGGACCCGGGGGCCCAGCGGTCCGGAGCTGTCGTGCTCTGAGACCGGCTCCCGGGTCACCGGCGTGACCGAGCGGCCCCTCACGCAAATACGATCGCATTCAAGGCGCGTCTGGCGGCGCCTGGCGGCGTCCTCGGACACTCGATGTGCCAGAGGCACACCTTCGGTCCTGCATCCTTGCCAGCCACCCCCAGCCACACCTCTCGGTGCGACCGTACTCACGTGAGCGACCACTAGCGGTCGCTCGGGTCCAGCTTCAGCGAGACCGAGTTGATGCAGTAGCGGTCGCAGCCGTTGGGGCCGTCGGGGAACACGTGGCCGAGGTGGCCGCCGCAGTTCGCGCACGTGACCTCGGTGCGTCGCATGAACAGGCTGTTGTCCTCGTGCAGCTGCACGTTCTCGGCGACGGCCGGATCGGTGAAGCTCGGCCAGCCGGTGCCCGAGTCGAACTTCGTGTCCGACGAGAACAGCTCGTTGCCACAGGCGGCACAGCGGTAGGTGCCGTCGTCCTTGGTGTGGACGTACTCGCCGGTGAACGGCCGCTCGGTGCCCTTCTCACGCAGCACCTTGTACTGCTCGTCGGACAGCTGCTCGCGCCAGCGGGCGTCCTCGGGGTTGTCGGCGTGGGCCTTGAACAAACTCATCTGTTTCGCGTCCTTTCGTTGCTTACTGTGAGTTTGACCCGTCGCCGGGCAAAACGGTTCACGCGCACAGCGGACTCGCGGACCTGGTTTCAGCTCGGGTCGCGCAGCGCGATCAGGTTCATTGCGACGCACGACATGGCCACGGTTCCGTCGTCCTTGATCGCCTCCCACTGCGTCCGCACGAGGCCCCGGTCCGGCTTGGAGCGCGAGCGCCGAGCCTCGAGCGTCGTAGTCCGGAGCCGCAGCACGTCGCCGGGACGGGTGGGCGCCGGCCAGCGCACCTCGTCGATCCCCGGGGAGGCGATGGCGGCGACGTGCGTGAGGTAGTGATCGACGTACATCCGTCCCGCGATCACGGCCGAGTGCCAGCCGGCGGCGATCAGGCCGCCGAACCGACTGGCGGCAGCCATTTCCGGGTCGACGTGCATCGGTTGCGGATCGAAGCTGCGGGCGAACTCGATGATGTCGGTCTCGCTGACTGGAACCGAGCCGTACTCGGCCACGAACCCGGGGGTGTAGTCCTCGAACCAGCGATCGTCGATCGGCGCGCTGAAGTCGGTCGCGCTCAGACAGCGCGTGACGGGCCACGAGCTCATCGCGTCACCGAGTGCGATCCGGTCCGAACGCGGGACCTCGCTGGGCGCTTGGTCCGCAGCCGTGGCCCGGCTCCGGTGGCACGTCGAGCGCCGGGTTGCGATCGAAGAAGCCGACCGGCTTCAGCCAGAACGAGACGACGTCGACGGGCATCACCGGCCAGTCCTCGGGTCGGGGGATGTGGTTGATCCCGAACACGTACCAGAGCACGACGTCGGCGTCCTGGATCGGGCGGTTCTGGGCGGTCCAGACCGGCAGGCCGCGGTCGTCGAGTGACTGGTTCGGGAACTCGCCGCAGGGCCAGCGCTCGTCCGGCGCGTAGGGGGTGACCCAGAGGTCGTGCTCGATCGCCCGAGCGCGCTGCAGCACGGGCGAGTCTGCCGGCAGGAACGACGGGATCGCCGCGCCCGGCTCGAGCTTGTAGGACACCGGCATTCCGAGCCGGTTCTCAGAGGTCTCGTTGATCACCTTCCAGGCCCGCTGGCGGTGCCAGTCGTAATCCTGCACCCCGTCTGACTCGAACCGCAGCGGCGTCGAGCGCTGGGTCAGTGCCAGCCCGTGGGGGTTCTCCTCGGACACCGGCAGCGGCTCTGACTCGGTGCACACGACCGTGTTGTGGCCGGCGCCGTCGACGTCGAGGTCAAGCCGAGCGACGATGAAGTGCTGGTGAAACGGTGCGTAGGTGTCGGTGTCGACGAGCGTTCCGTACGGTGGTTGGGAGCCGGTGAATGGGGTGGTGATCATGATCCCGGTCGCGCGGACCTCGCATTGGATCGACCCGTCCTGCTGGAAGCGCCAGTAGACGAGATACTCGTAGTTGGCGACGGTCGCGTGGAACGAGATCACGAGCCGCCGCATCCGCCGCGTGTCGGCGCCGGTGACATCGTCGACGTGCTTCCACAGCACACCGTCGTCCTCCTCATGGATGCAGACCGCGTTCTTGATCTCGACCGGCTCGCCGATCGCGTTGAACAGGGTCGCGTCGAGATACGAGATCTCGCCGAGGCAGTCACAGCCGAGCGCCAGTGACGTCGTCATGTGACCGAGGCCCCATTCGCCGATGTCGAACGCGGTCCGGCGATAGTGATCGGGGGTCGGGTCGCGGTAGGGGACGACCATCTCCGCAAACGACATGCGGTGCGCGACCGGGCGGACATTGCCGGCGTCCTCGTAGCCGACCATGTGCAGGACGAGGGCCTCGCGGTAGTTGAAGCCGAGCCGCATCGACCAGTTCTGCCAGCGCAGTTCGTTGCCCTCGAGCGTGAACGAGGCGCCGGCGGGCTGGGTGATCTCGAGCGGGGTGACGTCATCGCGCAGCTTCAGGCCGGGGACCAGCTGCGGTGCGTACTCGCCCATCACGCGGGGAGCCGGGGCCCCATCCCAATTGTCCTCGAGCTCGAGCAGCTCCATCGTGTTGAGGTCGACGATCGGGTGCAGCCCTGCCAGCGCATTGGCATATGGATTGCCGTCGGGCGTGGACCGGTGCCAGACGTCTCCCCAGCCGATCCGCCGTGCCGCGTACTGCCGCGGCGCGACCGCCGCGCCGTAGGCCCAGACGTCGATCAGGACCAGGTCCATGTCGGTCACGCCACGCTTGGCGAGCGCCGCGATGATCGCCGGGTGCCGGCGCAGCACCTCGTCGCACTCGCGGAAATCGGCGTCGGTCATCGACGGATGCTCGCCGGACGCCAGCTCGGCCCAGGACGCGACGCGGTTCTCCGCCAGCACGACCGTCCCCTTGAACGCGCGGCCATCCTCACGGTTCCAGCAGACGATGTCGGCCACCCGCGGCGGCATCGTGTCCGCGGCCAGCTCGTCCTTGGTGGGTTCGTGCAGGTCGATCACCGCAAAGCGCCAGCCGTCGGTGGTTGCATGCTCGCGTCGCACCGCCGCGACCGCGGTGCGGATCTCCTGCGCCGAGAGCGGATCGAGCGGATGTGGGGCGGCGCCGGGCATTCGCGCTCGAGATCTTATGTGTGTCGGAGATTCATCGGTGCGTTCGGGGCGGCCTCGGTTGCCGCGGCCGGCTCCCCAACCCTTAGATCCTGCTTAGGAATCTCCGAGGCGTTTGACAGATCCGCAGCCGATGCTGTGGTCGGCGATGCCAGCTCGCGGTACAGACCAACCAAATTTGAGCCAAGATTCTGAGCGATGCGGATCCTGGTGATCGATGACGACGACTCGGTCCGCTCGGCCGTCCGCCGCGCGCTGCTGCTCGGCGGCTATCAGGTGCTGGTGGCGGCGACCGGGGAGGAGGGCCTGCTCACGATCGGAACCGAGCTGCCGGACGCGATCGTGCTCGACCTCGGACTGCCCGACATCGACGGTATGGAGGTCTGCCGGCGCCTGCGGGCCGTCGGCGATCGCACCCCGATCCTGATGCTGACCGCACGGGTCGAGGTCGAGGACAGGATCGACGGCCTCGAGGCCGGCGCCGACGACTATCTGATCAAGCCCTACGACGTCCGCGAGCTGCAGGCACGGTTGCGCGCGATCATGCGCCGGCACTTGGAGGGAATCGACGGCCGCTCGCTGCGGTTCGGCGAGCTCGAGCTCGATGCCGACGCGCACGGAGCGCGGATCGGCGACCGTGAGGTCGAACTGACCCGGACCGAGTATCAGCTGCTGGAGCTGCTGATGCTCAACCCCCGGCGGGTGCTCTCGTCCGAGCTGATCTATGACCGGATCTGGGGGTATGACTTCGGTCCGGGCGGCAATGCGCTGCGCGTCTACATCGGATATCTGCGGCGCAAGCTCGAGGCGCGGGGTGAGCCGCGGCTGATCCAGACGGTGCACGGCGTCGGCTATGTCCTGCGTGAGACATGAGCCTGCGGCGGCGGATCGCCGCGGCGGCGACGCTCGCCGCGGCCGCGGTCGCCGTCGCGGTCGGGGCCACCGGCTATCTCAGTACGCGCTCACACCTGATCGGGCAGCTGCGCCAGGAGCTGCGAACGCGCGCGGCGCCCTACCAGCGCGCGCGCCCGCCCGATGACCAACGGGCGGGTGGGCGCGGTTCAGGCCCGGGAGCCGGCCGGCCGGCCGGTCCCGGGGTCGGAGTGCCTCCGGCGCCGGCGCTCGGTGGCGCGCCGGGGTACTTTCAGTCGGTCTCGGCGAATGGTGCGGCGGTCGCCGGCGACGGCGGCAAGCCGGAGCTGCCGGTCGGTGCACGGGTCGTGCAGATCGCCCGAACCGGACAGGGCAGCTTCTACCGATCGGCGACGGTACGCGGGATCCGGGTCGAGATCCTGACGGTCGCCGACCGCGTCGACGGCACCGCGGTCGAGGTCGCGCTGCCGCTGACCGAGGTCGACTCGGTGCTGAGCTCGCTGCTTGAGACCTACGGCCTGCTGGTCGGCGGCGGGGTGCTGCTCGCCGGCGTGCTCGGCACGCTGATCGCCCGCTCGGCGCTCGCTCCGATCACGCGTTTCTCGGAGCGGACCGAGCAGGTCACGAGCACGCTCTCGAGCCCGCGGCGGCTGCAGGAGACCGGGGCCAGCGAGCTCCGCCGCCTGGCGACCAGCTTCAACCGGACGCTCGATGCCCTGGAGCGCTCGATCCAGGCCCAGCAGCATCTGATCGCCGACGCGTCGCACGAGCTGCGCACGCCGATGGCCGCGCTGCGCAGCAACATCCAGATCTTCCTGGACGCCCACCGGCTGCCCGCGGACGAGCGCGCGGGCCTGCAGCAGGCGATCCTCGACGAGCTCGACGAGCTGACCCAGCTGGTCGCCGACGTCGTCGAGCTGGCGCGCGGGGCGACGCCGAACGAGCACACCGAGCCGATCGCGCTCGACGAGATCGTCGAAAAGGTCGTCGAGCGCGCCCACCGCCGCTCGCCGGAGATCGAGTTCGCGCTCGAGCTCGAGCCGACCGTGATCGTCAACGTCGCCGAGCGCGTTGCCCGGGCGGTCACGAACGTGGTCGACAACGCCTGCAAGTGGAGTCCCGCCGGCGCGACCGTCGAGATCAGCCTACGCGACGGAATGCTCCGCGTCCGCGACCACGGGCCGGGGTTCGCCGCGACCGATCTTCCGTACGTGTTCGACCGCTTCTACCGCGCCGAGGGGGCGCGGCGGATGCCGGGGTCAGGGCTGGGGCTGGCGATCGTCAAGCATGCCGCCGAGGCGCACGGAGGCTCGGTGACGGCCACGAATGCCATCGGCGGCGGCGCGCAGCTGGAGGTCTCGTTCGGTCCGGCGTCCGAACTCGGCGAGGCGCGCCGATCGCCGCTCGGGTCGCAGCCGGCAACCGGCTGAGGACGGCTGCTTCAAATCTCTTAGAGCGTCCTCACCGGCTTGCGAGAAGTGGATCCGACACTGATACGCACCCGCTTCCTTCGACACAGGGGTCCCCGATGAGCGCACGTTTCGATCCACCGTCCGAGCAGTCAGAGCCGTCCGGCCGCCGCCACGCCGAACCGGCGGGGGCCCGTCGATGAGCGCCCGGGCGCTCGCCCGTGCGCTGACGGGAGCCGCGCTCGGCGCGGCGGCGCTCGTGTTCGCGACCGGCATCTACGCCGAGTCAAACCGTCTGCCGGATCAGCCCTGATCGAGATCGAGGAGTTCGTGTGAGCACCACCACCGTCCGCCGCCCCCGGCCGCTGCCCGCGGTCTCGGACCGCCTCCGCGGGATCGTCCGCGGTGACGCGCAGGATGCCGCCTGGGCGCGGCCAGCCCTGCTCGCGCTGCTCGCGATCACGGCGCTCGCGTACATCTGGAATCTGACGGCCTCCGGCGATGCCAACAGCTTCTACGCCGCCGCCGTACAGGCCGGAACCAAGAGCTGGAAGGCGTTCTTCTTCGGGTCGCTCGACTCGTCGAACTTCATCACCGTCGACAAGCCGCCGGCTTCACTGTGGGTGATGGCGCTGTCGGGCCGGATCTTCGGCTTCAGCAGTGCCAGCATGCTGATCCCGTCGGTGTTGGAGGGGATCGCCGCGGTTGCGCTGCTGCACGCGGCGGTCAAGCGCTGGTTCGGCGCCGGCGCCGGGCTGCTGGCCGGGCTGGTGCTCGCCGTCACCCCGGTTGCGGCGTTGATGTTCCGTTTCAACAACCCCGACGCGCTGCTCGTGATGCTGCTGGTGGCAGGGGCGTACTGCCTCGTGCGAGCGGTCGAGCGAGCGTCGACGCGCTGGATCCTGGCCGCCGGAACGATGATCGGGTTCGCGTTCCTGGCGAAGATGATGCAGGCGTTCCTGGTGCTGCCCGCGTTCGCGCTGGTGTACATGGTGGCCGCCCCGACTCCGATCCGGCGACGTCTGACGCAGGTACTGGCGGCCGGGCTGGCCGTCGTCGTCAGCGCCGGTTGGTGGGTGGCGATCGTCGCGCTGTGGCCGGCCGGCTCACGGCCGATGATCGACGGCTCGCCCGACAACAACATCTTCAACCTGATCACCGGCTACAACGGGCTCGGCCGGATCTTCGGCTCGAGCGGGGGGGGAGGCGGCGGCGGTGGCGCCAACTTCAGCGGTGCCACCGGCCCGCTGCGCCTGTTCAACAGCCTGATGGGCGGGCAGGCCTCGTGGCTGCTGCCCGCGGCGCTGATCTGCCTGGTCGCCGGGCTATGGTTCAGCCGGCGCGCGCCCCGGACCGATCGGACCCGGGCGGCGATGCTGCTGTGGGGCGGATGGCTGCTGGTCACCGGCCTCGTGTTCAGCTACGGCAGCGGCGTGATTCATACCTACTACACGGTCGCGCTGGCGCCCGCGATCGCGGCGCTGGTCGGGATCGGTGCCACGCAGCTGTGGCGTGAACGGGATGACGTCGTTGCGCGGGTCACGATGGCCGGGCTCGTAGCGGTCACGGCCGGGTGGGCGTGGGCGCTGCTGGACCGTACCCCGGGCTGGGAGCCCTGGCTGCGCTGGCCGGTCTGCTGGCGGCACCGTGGTTGCGCCGGCTCGGGCGCCGCGTGCTGCCGGCCGCCACCGTGGTCGCGGTCGTCGCGTGCCTGGCAGGCCCGGTCGCCTACGCCGCGCAGACCGTGACGACCGCTCACACGGGGTCGGTCCCGTCCGCGGGCCCGAGCTCCGGCTCGGGCTTCGGAGGCGCGGGTGGCATGCCCGGCGCCGCCGGTTTGCGTGCCACCGCGGCGGGCGGGTCGAGTGCCGCGGCCACGGGCACATCGAGCGCCGCCGGCGGTCGATCCCATGCCTCGGCGAGCGGCGCCCCGAGCGGCGGCATCGCCGCCGGCGGGCAGACGCAGACCAGCGCTGCGCTGGTCAAGGCGCTCGAGGCCGGCGCCGGGCGCTACCGCTGGGTCGCGGCCGTGTCCGGCTCGCAGTCGGCGGCGACCCTGGAGCTGGCCACCGGCGGCGACCCGGTGATGGCGATCGGCGGCTTCAACGGCGAGGGCGGACACCTCAGCCTGGCGCAGTTCAAACGCTACGTCGCCGCGGGCGAGATCCATTACTACATCGCCTCCACGGGCCTGGGCGCGGGTGGGCTGCAGGTTGGCAGCGGGCGTGGCGGTGCGTCGAGCACCACGGGCGGCCCGCCGAGCGGCACAGGTCCGAGCGCCCGCGGCTCCGCCCCCGGCGTGACCGGCGCGCGGCCGGGCGGTGCCGGTTTCGCCGCTGGCACCGGGCGTGCGGGCGCAGGCGCGGGCGGTCCCGGCGGCTACAGCGCCAGCTCGATCACGAGCTGGGTCAAGGCTCACTACCAGAGCGTGAGCATCGGCGGACAGACGGTCTACGACCTGCGCACGCCCAAGTGATCAGCACGCTCCGCCAGAAGACAAGCCGGACCGGATTTCGGTTTGTCACATATGCACGCTATAGCACGACTTATTGACCAACCGAAAAACGGTGTTGGCGAATCAAACGCAAAGGAGTGACCGATGTCTGAGCTGGAACGTTCGCTGATCACCCGCCGGGCGGCGCTGTCGGTGCTCGGCACCACCGTCGCCGGGGCGGTGGTCGCCGGCGCGACCGGGAGCGTCGGCTCGTCGGCCGCCGCGGCCACGACCCGGGCCGCGGCCGCGACCACGACCCGGGCCGCGGCCGCCGGCACAACCCGGGCGGCCCGCGTGGCAGGTGCCTGCACGCTGGTCGCCGAGCAGGAGATCGGCCCGTTCTACGTGCCGTATGACCGCGTGCGGGAGGACATCGTCGGCGGCACGGTCGGGCTGCCCGTACAGCTCGAGATCACCGTGATCAGCTCGTTGACGTGCCAGCCGCTGAGGAACGCCGCGGTCGATATCTGGCAGTGCGACGCCGAGGGCGTCTACTCGAGCGAGAGCTCTGAGAACACGCTCGGGCAGACGTTCCTGCGTGGCGTCCAGTTCACCGACAAGCACGGCCAGGTGACCTTCCGGACGATCTATCCGGGTCACTATGCCGGGCGGACGACCCACATCCACGCGAAGGTCCACATCGGCGCCCGGGACGCGGACGGGACGATGAGCGGCGGGCACGTCTCGCACGTCGGCCAGCTGTTTCCGTCAGACGCGGTCAACGCCGAGGTCTACCAGCTGGCGCCGTACAACACCGAGACGGTGGCGGTGGTGACCCACGCCGAGGATCGCGTCTGGACCCAGCAGCACGGATCCGAATCACAGCTGAAGCTCGCCCAGGTCGGCAACCGCCTGTCGAAGGGCCTGACCGCGCGGATCGCGCTGGCCGTGAATCCGCGCGCGGTCCCGGCCGCGGTCGGTGCGTCGTGACGGGCTCGGCGTCAGCGGCGAACCGTGACCGGCTGCCCGGCGGCGTCTGGGCCGGCGGGCGCGCCGTCCGTCAGCGCCGGGGCGGGCTCGACGGCGTCGCCCTCGCCGTAGCGCTGCACGTGCGTGGCGGGCACGAACCGCTCGAAGCTCTCGACGATCCGCCGCTGAGGCCAGACGTACTCCGCGCGCCCGGCCGCCGGCTCGTAGACGGCCGTGTACAGGGTGGCGCCACGCGCGTACCCGGTGCGATACAGCGGCGCCGACAGAAACGCGTCGACCAGCCGTTCGCGCGTCATCCCCGATCTGCGCAGCAACTCCAGCAGCCGCCGCTCGCGCTCGTAGGTCTGCACGGCGGCGGCGTAGGCGGGCCAGTCGCCACGGCGCTGGTGGTTGGCCGCGACCGGGACGGTCAGCACCTCGGGCTCACGGTCCGGGTTCAGCTGCACCGTCGCGAAGTCGCCCGAGCGGTCGAGCAGGGTCACGTTCTGGGCGGCGTGGACGGGAATCCGGGACAGCGCCCGGCACCCCTGCGCCACGTCCTCGCAGACCTCCAGCACGTAGCGAAGCACGAGCGGGATCCCGAACCCGTCGCCGACCGCGGGCCGTCCGCCGAACGTCAGCGACGCCGCCAGGCCGGCGTCGTTGACGCCGTCGAGCAGTCCCCACAGGCAATCGCTCATCCCGATCACCCGCCGCCCCGTCCAGGCGGTCGAGATGATGATCCCCTCCGCGCGGGAGGCGGGATAGTCGTAGTTGCGCACGAGCGCCGGGCCGCCGTCGCCGGTGAACGCCGCCTGCGAGCAGCCGACGACGAATCCCGGCGGACGGTACATCGAGAGAAAGCGAGCGGCGAGCGGATCGGAGCCGGTCAGCTCGACCAGCCGCTCGAAGGTCGGGACCAGCTCGGGCATCCAGTGCTCGAGCATCGCCCGGCAGCTGGCGAGGTCCGGGCGAGCGCTCTCGCCCTCCTTCAGGTACCAGTCGCGATAGGCGGGCCACATCGCCTGAAACGACGCCTGCCAGGTCTCCGCCGGCTCGGGCGCTGAAAGGGTCTCGAACCGCAGCCGGTCCTGCGACAGCGCGGCGGCGTCGCCTCTGACCGGCAGCAGCTGTAGCTCGTGCTCATCGGCGGTCCACATTCCGGAAAAGACGTTAGTCGCGGGTCAGGTCAGCTCTGTGAGAGTCCGCACCATGATGCGATGAACAGCGCCAGCGCCTGGGCGCTCTGCAGCACCGACGGCAGCCAGACGCGTTCGTCGATGCTGTGCACGTGCTCGGCATGCGGGCCGAAGCAGATGGCCGGCGTGCCCGTCTGCAGCGCCCATTGGCGGGCGTCGGTCGTCGCGGTCGAGGCGATCAGCGCCGGCGGCTCACCGGTTGTCGCCTCGGCGGCGGCGGCGAGCTCCGCGATCACCGGCGAGGTCGGGTCCAGCGTGTACCCCTCGCAGGCGAAGCCGTCGTAGCGGACGATCACCGCGAACCCGTCGAGCGCGGTGGCCGCCTGGGCGACGGTCTGCTCGATGCGCGCGCGCAGATCGGCCACCGGCTCGCCGGGAAACATCGCCAGCCGGCAGTGCAGGATCGCCTCGGCGGCAACCGTCGAGGGCCAGTCGCCGCCGTTCAGCATCCCGATGTTGAGGTTGATCGGGTGCTCGTAGACGTCGTAGGGTGGAGGCGGCGCGACGTTGAGCTCGGCCTCGAGCGCACGCAGCGCCCCGACGATCGAGAAGCTCGCCTCGATCGCGTTACCGCCGATCGGCGCGTCGCCGGCGTGCGCGGGGCGGCCGCGGACGACGACCTGGAACCACAGCACCCCCACCTGCGAGCGCTGAATCGTCAGGCTGGTCGGCTCGGTCACGACGACCGCGTCGGCGGAGCGGCCGTCGATCACGCACTGCAGCGCGCCGTTGCCGGTGCACTCCTCCTCGACGACCGACTGCAGCTGGACCGGGGCCACCGGCGCGAGGCCGAGCGCACGCAGCCCCGCGACCGCGCCGACGTATGCGGCCAGCCCGCACTTCATGTCGCCGGCGCCGCGGCCGTAGAGCCAGTCGCCGTCGCGGCGCGCCGCGAACGGCGGCGAGGTCCACATGTCCTCCGGTCCGGCCGAGACGACGTCGATGTGGCCGTTGAGGACCAGCGACCGGCCGCCGGTCTCGGAGCCCGGGGCCGGATCCCAGTCGGCGACGACGTTGGCCTTGCCGCTCACGTCCCAACTGAATGGCGACGCCAGCGGGTGCTCGGACAGCGCGGCGGCGTCCAACGGCTGCATCCGCGCCGGCAACCCGAGTGCCTCGAACGCGTCACGCATCACGCGCTGGCCGGGCATCTCGTCGCCGAGCAGCGTCGGCGCCGCGACCAGCTCGATCAGGAGCTCCTCGGTGTCGGCCTGGCGCGCGGCAACGGCGGCTAGGATCTCGTCCCGGCGTGCGGTCGGGTCGATCGTCATCGTCGGTGTCTACCCGGCCTTGAAGGCAAGCACTCCGTAATCCGGCGGCGGCGGTTCGTCCTCAGGCAGCGGCGTGCCGGCGAACCGCCGGCGGATCGCGTTGATCCACGCCTCCGCCCCATCGGTCAGGCTGCCGTCGTCGCTCTGCACGCGCGCGCGGGTGACCAGCATCCCGAGGTCGGCGCCGTGATAGCGGTAGTCGCCGGGGCCGAGGATCCGCAGCCAGAACCCCTCGGCCTCGTCGCCGAGGCTGTGCCAGTCAAGGCCCGCGCGCACGAACCGGATCGAGCCGTCGTCCTGCAGACGCCAGATGCCGGTCCGCGGCGCCTCGTGCAGCAGCTCAATCCCGTCGTCGTGCTCCTTCAGGACGATCTGGCCCCAGATGTCGGTCAGGCGGTCCGAGGCCCAGCGGCGGCGCAGGTCCTCGGTGTCGATCACGTAGTCGAGGTCGAGGTACTCGGCCAGGTGGAACAGGAACAGCGGCATGTCGGCGTAGGCGTTGGCCGAGACGTTGGTCATCGAGCTGATCCCGCTCAACCGCGGGTTGATCTCGCCCAGGTACAGGTCACCCGAGCCCGCGTCGACGAGGTAGTCGACCTCGAGCTGGCCGCGGTAGCCCTCCGTCGCCAGCCGGTCGCCGAGCCGGCGCGTGTACCCGAGCGCCTTCTCGCGGTTGGCGGGCGACAGCGCCCCGGGGTGGATGTCGTTGCCGCACCAGCCGCCGCGGTACGGCGTCAGCTCCGGGTGGCCGATCAGGTCGGTCATCAGCGGCCCGATCACGGTTCCGTGACGGGTGATGCACGCCTCGACGGCGACCGCGCGCGGGTCGATCCGGCGCATCACCTTCAGCTCCTGGTCGAACATCTGCTCGGCGTCGGTGTTCCAGTCGGCCTCGCCACGAATGAAGAACGTCGTCTTGCCGCTGTCGCCGTACGGAGTCTGGACGACCAGGTCGTCGCCCAGACCCGCCTGCGCGGCGACCGCGGACAGCTCCGCGTATGTCGCCGCTCGACCCAGCACGTTGGGAACGCTCGGCACGCCCGCCTCGTCGCCCAGCTGGGTGGTGACGATCTTCGAGTCAAGTCGCTGGCGCAGCTCGCAGGACGGCAGCGCGATGTCGATGTCGAGGCTCGCCGCCAGGCGTTCGGTCTGCTCGTCGAAGAACACGAACACGGCCTTGTCGCGGGAATGCGCGCCCGCCCGCCGCCCGATCACGTACTCCCGCACCTGGGCGTGGTTCATCAGGTAGTTGCAGACGTCCTCGATCGAGCTGAACTGCGCATGCGGCGTGCGCTGAGGCACGAACACGCGGGGGTGGCCGCCGTCGAACGAGTCGAAGTAGTTGACGTACTCGAACCGGCGCACCCAGCGGTCGATCCCCAACAGGTTGAACGCCACCGGCGAGATGAAGTAGATCGGCGTCCGGTTGGTCCGAAAGAAGCCGCGGAGCGCGGAGATCCCATTCAGCGTCGGTGGTTCTTCGGCCATCTGCGCTCCTGTTCCCTCGATCCCGATGCGCGTGGCGGAATTCTATTGCCGCCCCGTTGGCGGCGGGCGCGCAGTCGCGCCGGTGCCGGTGGCAGATCAGGTGGGGGTCAGTCCGGCGGTCCCGGTGGCAGATCAGGTCGGGGTCAGTCCGGCGGTGCCGGTGGCAGATCAGGTCGGGGTCAGTCCGGCGGTGCCGGTGGCAGATCAGGTCGGGGTCAGTCCGGCGGAGCCGGTGGCAGATCAGGCGGGGTCGGTCGTCAGCGCGGTCAGGTCCCGCAGCAGCGCGTCCATGCCCGCCAACTCGTGCATCCGCCGCTGGCGCCCGGCCCCCCCGCCGCGCTCCAGCAGGCCGGGGAGCGCCTCCAGCTCTGCCTCACAGCCGAGCTCGGCGGCGTGCCGGGACGCGATCCCCACGGCGTCGGACAGCAGTTCTCGCACCGGACGCAGGTGGCCATCGGGGCCCGGCAGGCTGGCCTCGACGCCGAACCGCGCGGCGCGGAACATCCCCTCCTCGATCAGCTCCGGCGGCGCGCCGGAAGTCGCGGCGGGATGCTCGGCGGCATCGCGGGCCAGGCAATGGGTCAGCGCGATGATCGCCCCCGCGTCCTGCAGCGACCCCTGCGCGTCCAGGGCACGCACCTCGACGGTACCCAAACGCGGATGCGGACGCAGCTTCCACCAGAACCACGTGTAGTCGGCGACATCGGCCGCGGTCGCCAGCAGCGCCGAAAGCTCGCAGAAGTCCTCGAAGTCACGCAGTGCCCGCGGGACGCCGGAGCGCGGCCAGCCGCGAATCGAGATCTCCCGCGCAGACGCCAGGCCGGTATCGCGGCCGTGCCGAAAGGGCGAGTTGGCCGCCAGCGCCTGCAGCAGCGGCAGCTGCTCGCGCAGCGCGTTGAATGTGCCGATCGCCGTCTGGGCGTCCGGCATGCCGACGTGCACGTGCAGGCCGGCGACGGGCGTCACGACCGCGTCCCCGAGCAGGAACCGGATCCGCTCATAGCGTTCCTTGTCGGTGATCTCCGCGTCGCCCTCGGCCCCTGACGGGTGGGTGCCGGAGCCGAGCAGCCCGGCGCCGATCTCGCCCACCGACCGGCGCATCGACGCGAGCGAGCCGATCGCCTCACCGACCGTCCGGTGCACGTCGGTGATCAGCTCGAGCTGGCAGGAGTGCAGCTCCTGGGCGACCGACCCGCTCAGATCGCCGAGCCGCTCGATCACCGCCGCCGCCGAGTTCGCCTGGTGGCCCGTGACCGGGTCGACGGCGAACAGCTCCTCCTCCACACCGAGCGAGAACGGCTCGCCCGCGCCGAAGCGGACCTCGGCGCCGGCGTCGTCGGCGTTATCGCTCACGTTGGATGGACAGATACCCAGATCATGCTGGGTCAAACGGCGCCAGCTCGTGCCCCATCGGGAAACGATGGCGAACAGCGCCGGGGGGATCGGCGCAATTCGCCATCCTTCGGGGCGCGTATTTCAGGTCGACCGCCATGCTTCGGTGCCCGCACTCCAGCTCGGCCGCCAGCGTCCGCAGCGTTGCCGCGAACAAGCTACGGATCCAGTGCCGGCCGCCGACGGCAAGCAGCAGACGGTCGTGCCGCGCGATCGGGCCGAGCACCGCCGCCAGCTCGGCCAGTGTGCTGCCGTCGCCCTGTGGGCGCAGCGTCCACGAGACGTGGGCGGCGGTGCCGGACTCGGCGACCGCGCTTCCGGCCAATCGCGTCGGCGGCTGGCGCAGCCCGACCCGCGTGCGGACCGTCCGCCGCAGGCCGAGCGGGCCGCGCAGTGCGATCGCGCCGCCGCTCAACAGGTCGTCGCCGTCGAGCGACAGCAACGCGATCCCGCGCACCTGCAGCCGCCGATGGGTGGACGGCGACGCGAGGAACGCGAACGTCTCGGCGGCGCCGGCGGCTACCTGGCGCCGGGCCGAGATCGTGATCGTGTCCTCAGGCGCCGTCATCTCTTCGTCGATGACGCCGCCGCGCGGAGATCCTTCCCGCGGGTCGCCGTCAACGGGTTGTAAATCGGCTTCGCGTTTGGGCGGCGCGTCACTAGGATCGCGCCGATGCACGCGACGGATGTCGAGCGCCAGCGCCTGGCGGACCCCGCGTGGAGACGCTGGGGACCGTACGTGTCCGAGCGGGCATGGGGAACGGTCCGGGAGGATTACAGTCCCGACGGGGAGGCGTGGTCGTCGTTCCCGCACGACCACGCGCGGTCACGGACGTATCGCTGGAGCGAAGACGGCCTCGGCGGGATCTGCGACGACCAGCAGTTCCTGTGCTTCGCGTTCGCGTTCTGGAACGGCAGGGACCCGATCCTCAAGGAGCGGATCTTCGGCCTGACCGGCGACCAGGGCAATCACGGCGAGGACGCCAAGGAGTGCTGGTGGTACCTGGACTCGACGCCGAGCCACTCGTGGATGCGCTGGCGCTACGCCTATCCGCAGGCGGAGTTCCCCTACGGCGATCTGATCGAGGTCAACGGCCGGCGCTCGCGGACCGAGCCCGAGTACGAGCTGCTCGATACCGGGGTGTTCGTCCACGGCTGGTGGGACGTCGAGGCCGAGTACGCCAAGGCCGACGCCGGTGACATCTGCATCCGCGTCACGGTCCGTAACGCCGGGCCGGAGCAGGCGACGCTGCACCTGCTCCCGACCCTGTGGTTCCGCAACACCTGGTCCTGGGATGAGGGGGCGACGAAGCCGTCGCTCAGGTCGGTCGATGGCGCGAGCCTCCGCGCCGACCACGAGCAGCTCGGGGCGATCGTGCTGACGGGCGACGGAACGCCTGAGCCGCTGTTCTGCGACAACGAGACCAACGTGCGGCGGCTGTGGAGCGCCGACGGGCCCGCCTATCCCAAGGATGGGATCAACGACCACCTGCTCAGCGGAGCGCCGACCGTCAACCCCGAGCTGACGGGTACGAAGGCTGCGCTGCACTACCAGCTGACGGTGGCCCCCGGCGAGACCGCCGAAATCAAGCTGCGGCTCGCCCCCGAAGCACGCGACCTCGGGTCCGAGCACGCGGCGATCCGCGCCGCCCGCTCCGACGAGGCCGACGCGTTCTACGGATCGATCGCCCGCGCCGCCACCGACGACGAACGGCAAGTGATGCGCCAGGCGTTCGCCGGGATGCTGTGGTGCAAGCAGTTCTACCACTACGACGTGCGGCGCTGGCTGGCCGGGGACCCGACCCAGATCCCGCCACCGCCGGGCCGGATGCAGGGTCGCAACAGCAACTGGATGCATGTCGACAACCGCGCCGTGATCTCGATGCCCGACAAATGGGAGTACCCCTGGTTCGCGGCGTGGGATCTGGCGTTCCACTGCATCACCCTGAGCCACGTCGATCCCGAGTTCGCCAAGGCGCAGCTACGGCTGATCACGCGCGAGTGGTACATGAACCCGAACGGTCAGCTGCCCGCCTACGAGTGGGACTTCGGCGACGTCAACCCGCCCGTCCACGCGTTCGCGGCGCTCAAGGTGTTCCTCAACGACGGCGCGACCGATCACACCTGGCTGGAGCGGATCTTCCACAAGCTGCTGCTCGGGTTCACCTGGTGGGCGAACGTCAAGGACCCGGGCGGCGATCACCTGTTCGGCGGCGGATTCCTCGGGATGGACAACGTCGGCCCGTTCGATCGCTCGGCGCCGCAGCCGCCGGGACTGACGCTTCAGCAGGCCGACGGCACCGGCTGGATGGCGCTCTACTGCCTGAGCATGCTCGCGATCTCGTTGGTGCTCGCCGAGCACGACGACGCCTACGAGGACGTCGCGGTCAAGTTCTTCGAGCACTACTCGATGATCGTCGCGGCGATCAACGAGCAGGGCCTGTGGGACGAGTCAGACGGCTTCTATTACGACCAGGTCCGCCGGCTGTCCGACGGCGCCGCCTATCCGGTCCGGGTCCGGTCGATGACCGGGCTGCTGCCGCTCTGCGCGGTCGCCAGCGCGCGCCAGGAGCGGATCTCCGCGCTCGGGGAGTTCGCCAACCAGATCGCGAAGTTCCTCGAGCTGCACCCGGAGTACCGGGCGGCGTTTCAGCCCGCGACCGGAGACGAGGGGATGGTGACGCTGGCGCTGGTCGATCCCGACCGGCTGCCGCGCGTCCTGCAGCGGCTCGCCGACGAGGGCGAGTTCCTGTCGCGACACGGGATCCGCTCGCTGTCAGCCGCGTACCGCAACGAGCCGTTCGAGCTCTGGCAGGACGGTCACGTGATCGCCTCGGTCGACTACGAGCCGGCGGAGTCGACGACGCCGCTGTTCGGCGGCAACTCCAACTGGCGCGGCCCGATCTGGTTCCCGGTCAACTATCTCGTGATCTCGGCACTCGACGAGTACGCCAGGAGCTACGGCGACGCGGTCACGATCGACTACCCGCATGGATCGGGCCAGCAGCGAACGCTTGAGTGGATCGCCCACGACCTGCGGGAGCGGCTCGTGTCGATCTTCCTGCCGGGTGAGCACGGTGCCCGGCCGGTGAGCGCTGCGACCGTCGCGCCCGACTCCACCTGGCCCGACGCGCCCCAGTTCTTCGAGTACTTCCACGGCGACGACGGCCGGGGCCTCGGCGCCTCGCACCAGACCGGCTGGACGGGGCTGGTGGCCGACCTCGTGATCCGGCTCTCAGACGACCGGGAGCCGCCGCGATGACGCCCCCGGCGCTCGGCGCCCACTGCGACGAGGCCGGCGTCTCGTTCGCCGTCTTCTCAAGCGCCGCCGACGCTGTCGAGGTCTGCATGTTCGACGACGGCGGCACCGAGACGCGCCGGGCGCTGGAGCTCGACGAGGGCTTCATCTGGTGCGGCCGCGTCGACGGGCTCGGAGCCGGCGCGCGCTACGGCTACCGGGTCCACGGACCATATGACCCCGCGTCCGGCGCGCGCTGCAACCCGGCCAAGCTGCTGCTCGACCCGTACGCGCGGGCGATCTCCGGCGCCGTGCAGTGGAATGACGCGCTCGACGGCGACAACCAGTCCGACTCGGCACCGTATATGCCCCGCTCGGTCGCCTGCCGCGACGCGTTTGACTGGAGCGGCGAGCGGCGGCCGGATACCGCGCTGGTCGACTCGGTGATCTACGAGCTGCATGTCAAGGGCCACACGATGCGCCACCCACAGGTGCCCCATGAGCTGCGCGGCACCTATCGCGGGCTGGCGCATCCGGCGGTGACCGAGCACCTGCTCGGGCTCGGGGTGACCGCCGTCGAGCTGCTGCCCGTGCACCAGTTCGTCCACGATCGGTTCCTCGCCGACCGGGGCCTGCGCAACTACTGGGGCTACCAATCGATCGGCTACTTCGCGCCGCACAACGAATACGGCTCGGCCGACGACGGCGGCGGGCAGGTCGAGGACTTCAAGGCAATGGTCTACGGCCTGCACGAGGCGGGTCTGCAGGTGATCCTCGACGTCGTCTACAACCACACCGCCGAGGGCGGCGCCGGCGGCCCGACGCTGTGCTTCCGCGGCCTGGACAACGTCGCCTACTACCGGCTGGCCGAGGACCGCAGTCAGTACGTCGACGACACCGGCACCGGCAACACGTTCGATTCCCACGATCCGCAGGCACTGCGGCTGATCATGGACTCGCTGCGCTACTGGGCGCAGGAGATGCACGTCGACGGGTTCCGCTTCGACCTGGCGGCGACGCTCGGTCGCGGCGCATCGGCCTTCGACACCCACAGCGCGTTCCTGGAGGCCATCGGCCAGGACCCGGTGCTCGCCCGGGTCAAGCTGATCGCGGAGCCGTGGGACATCGGCTACGGCGGCTACGAGGTCGGCGACTTTCCGCCGGGCTGGAGCGAGTGGAACGGACGCTACCGCGACACGGTGCGTGACTTCTGGCGGTCGTCGGAGTCGACGCTGGCCGATTTCGCGACCCGGCTGACCGGCTCGGCCGATCTCTACGGTCACGGCCGCCGGCCAACCGCCTCGATCAACCTGATCACCGTCCACGACGGCTTCACGATGGCCGATCTCGTCAGCTACGACGCCAAGCACAACGAAGCCAACGGCGAGGACAACCGCGACGGCACCGACGACAACCACAGCTGGAACTGCGGAGTGGAGGGGCCGACCGACGACCCGCAGATCAACGCGCTCCGGGCCCGCCAGCGCCGCAACCTGCTGGCGACGCTGCTGCTTTCCGAGGGGGTGCCGCTGCTGCTCGGCGGCGACGAGCTCGGCCGCACGCAGGACGGCAACAACAACGCCTACTGCCAGGACAACGAACTCAGCTGGACCGATTGGTCGCTGGCCGGCACGGACACCGATCTGAGCGCGTTCGTCGCCACCCTGGCGCGGCTGCGCCGCCGCAGCCCGGCGCTCGCCCGCGGGCGGTTCCCGGGCGCCGGCGAGATCGTCTGGTTCGCGCCCGACGGGAGCTTCATGGAGCCCGCCGACTGGCAGGAGCCCTACGCGCACGCGGTCGGGCTCGCGACTGCTGACGGGCGGGCGGCCCTGCTGGTCAACTCCTGGTGGGAGTCGCTGCAGTTCACGCTGCCAGCGCTGCTGCGCCAGCCGTTACCGGCGGTGGTGATCGACACGACCGATGAGCGGGTTGTCGAGCCGCAGCCGCTCACGGTGGAGCTGGTGACGGTCGGCCCGCGCTCGCTGGTCGTGCTCGGCCCCCCCGCATGAGCGTCCGCTGCCGCCGGCGATCCGAACTTCTGAGTCTGTGCGACGATCTCCGGCGTGAGCATCGTCAAGATCAACGCCATCACCGTCGAGCGTGATCGCTTCGGCGAGTTCGCCGAGCGGTTCGCGACGCGCGCCGGCCGGGTGTCGGCCGCCGACGGGTTCGAGTCCTTTCAGCTGCTGCGACCGACCGACGAGCGCAACGTCTGCCTGGTGATCACGCAGTGGCGCTCGGAGGAGGACTTCCAGGCCTGGGTCCACGGTCCCGATTTCGCCGCCGGTCACGCGCAGCATCGTCAGGGCGGGCCGATCGGCACCGCCTCGGAGATCTGGTCGTTCGAGGTGCTCGAGACCGAGGTCGCCGACCCGAGCTGATCTGGGTAGGTGGGCGCGGGTCCGCGGCGGGCGGTCAGGCGGTCGCCTCGTCAGGGTGGCGCAGCTTGTGACGGCGCGCGGCGACTGCCGCCGAGGGGATCACGAGCACCGGCCGATCGGCGTGATGCAGTACATGCTGCGAGACGCTGCCGAGCAGCAGCGATCCGAGGCCGCCGAGGCCGCGGGAACCGATCACGATCGTGTCCGCGTCGAGCTTGTCGGCTCGTGAGAGGATCGCGTCGGCGATCGAGCCCGCCTCCTCGGCGGTGGCCGATTCGGCCTCCAGGCCGGCCTCGTCGGCCAGCTGCGCGCCCTCGGCCGCCAGCTCCTTGGCCGCCGCCCGCATCTTGTCGTTGGCGTCGTCGACGTTCGTGATCAACGCCAGCGGGCTCAGGCTGTGCTTGGGGCTGCCCATCGCGAGCGTCGAGAACGACTCCCAGACGGTCAGCACGGTGGCGGGCACGCCGGGGAGCAGCGCGCCGGCGTGCTTGATTGCCGCGTGAGCGTCGTCCGAACCGTCGTAGCAGATGAGGATCACCGTCTCGCTCCTTGGTTTCGTGAAGCAGGATCTACAGCAGGTCAGACGAGCTTTCGGGTGTCCGAGTTGTGACCGAGCCGCTGCCGGTGCCCCCACCTGCCGGTCGCCCGTTTCGGAGCGAACCGCGGTTTGCGGCGTGAGGCGTCGGGTAGCCGACATCCGCCAAAGGGGAGACGGGCGGACGAGGAGAGGTCGCTTGACCTCCGTCGCGTGACCGCCAGAGCCCGTTCGCCTGTCTCTCTGACTCGTGACCGCCAGAGCCCGTTCGCCTGTCTCGCTGACAACGACCCGAGCCGTCGACCGATGGAGGCCAGATGCCGACCATGGAAGTCCCGCAGCCGACCGAACCGCCAACGCCGATCGACCCGAGTCCGGGGCCGGCGACGCCCGCGCCCGAGCCGAGTCCACCGACTCCGGCGCCCGACCCGACGCCAGGTCCGGACCCCGTCCCGACACCCGACCCCGTCCCGGAGCCCGACCCGGTCTGAGTGGGACCGCGGCGGGCCGTCCGGGCCAGCCGCGCGTGCCGCTTATCCGGTGCGCCGCTGGACCCGGGGGGCGGCGATGAAGCTCCGGATCTGCGGATAGATCTCGTTCTGGAAACGGGATCCGCTGAACACGCCGTAGTGGCCGACTCCGGCCTGCAGATGGTGGCGACGTCGCGTGGCCGGGATCGCGGTGCAGAGGGCGTGCGCGGCCTCGGTCTGCCCGGGCGGGCACATGTCGTCGTTCTCGGCCTCGACGGTCATCAGCGCGCTGCGGATCAGGGAGGGATCGACCTGCTGGCCGTGCCACGTCATCCGTCCACGTGCCAGGTCGTGGTCGCGGAACACCGCACGCGCGGTTTCGAGGTAGAACTCGGCGGCGATGTCGAGCACGGCAAAGTATTCGTCGTAGAAGGCGGTGGTCCGCGCCGCCGCCTGCTCGTGTCCGAGCGCTACGTCGCGCATCAGGCCCACGAAGGCATTGACATGCCGGCGCGGCGCCATGTTGAGAAAGCCCATCGCCTGGATGAACCCGGGATAGACCTGGCGGCCGGCTCCGCGGTGGGGACGCGGAACGGTGGTGGTGACCCAGCGCGACAGCGTCTCCAGCGAGTACCGGTTGGCCGCCTCGTTGACCGGGCCCGGGTTGACGCGCGCGTCCACCGGTCCGGAGAGCAGGATCAGGCTTGCCGGCTGCGCCGGATCCTCGTCCGCGGCCATGATTGCCGCCGCGGCCACAGCGGGGGCACACGGCTGGCAGATCGCCATCAGATGGGTGCCCGGCCCGATTGCCCTCAGGAAGTCGATGATGTGCTCGATGAACTCATCGAGGCCAAAGCGGCCCGCTTGCACGGGAACGTCGCGGGCGTTGAACCAGTCGGCGAGATAGACGTCGTGATCGGGCAGCATCGTTCGCACCGTCTCGCGCACGAGGGTGCCGAAGTGTCCGGCCAAGCCTGGCAGAAGCAGGACTTGGGGCTGACCGTCCGGCGGCTGCGCCTTGGCGAAGTGAATGATCCGTCCGAAGGGCGTAGCGCCGAGGAACCGCTCCTCTACCGCGACCTCCTCGCCCCCGACTTCCACAGCATTGATGCCGAAGCCCGGCCGGCGATGGGTGAGCTGCAGGACCGAGACGGTCTCGGCGATCGCCTGCGACACCCGAGCGCCCGGAAGCGCGGCGATCGGCTTGGGCAGCGCGCGCAGCGTCGCTGCCTGAAGCTCGCTCGTTCTATAAACCGGCGCCATCATCCGCCGCCGCATCTCATATGTGCTGTAGAGCAAGGTGTTTCTCATCAGGCGGCTTGCGAGAGAAAGCTGTTGAGCTCGCCGACGACCGAGCCGGGCTCGTCGATCAGAAAGAGGTGACCGGCGCCCTCCAGTACGTGCAGACGCGCATCGGGCATCGCCCTGGCCATCAGGCGGGCGTTGACCACCGGTACGAGCGGGTCCTGGTCGCCGTGCACGATCAAGGTCCGGTGGCGGACCCGGCGCAGCCACGGGTGGCTGCTCCATCCCGTGATCGCGTAGAGCTGGTGGAGGTAGCCGAGCCGGTCGGGAGGGTTGGCCAGCCGCTCGGTGAGGGTCGCTTCCAGCACGGCGGCGTCTCGGCGCGTTCGTCCTCCCGCGACCGCGGGCATGATCCAGCGGGCCAGCGTCCGGTTCTCGTAACGCGCCGGAGTCAAGATCATCATTGCCGCCAGCGGCCGTGGCGGTGCGGAGCCCACCCCGGAGGTGGAGGCGCAGAGCACGAGCCGGCCAACGCGGTCAGGCGTACGCCAGGCGAGCTCCTGGGCGACCGACCCCCCGAACGAGTAGCCAAGGACGTCAATCCGGTCATGGTCGAGCTGATCGAGCAGACCCGCCACAAGGTCGGCCAGTCCCCGCATCCGCAACGGCCAATGACTCGGCGGACTGGAGCCGACCCCGGGCAGGTCGACCGCCACAAGCTCGCGCCCGGTCAGGCGCGCGGCCAGCGGAGCCCACATCTCCGCCGGAGCGCCGATCCCGTTGATCAGCAGCAGTGGCGAACCCTCCCCCCGGCGAACCACTCGTAGCGGGTGATCGCCGACGGTCACGGTCTGCGCAGTGCCCCACATGGCGTCAGTTCCTCGCCTCGGCCGATCCGGGGCTGCGCTCCGCCGCGAACCGCGCAAAGAACTCAAGGGCCTCGGGATGGTCGACGGAGCCTGAGGCCGCTGCCTGATCAGGTGCCATGCCCTGCAGTATGCGCTTTATTGGAATTTCGAGCTTTTTCCCAGTCAGAGTGCGGGGAATCGTCGGCACCTTGATGACCTCGTCCGGGACGTGACGCGGCGACAGCGCGGCCCGGATCGTCAGCGAAATCCGCTCGCGCAGCTGTTCGGCGTCGGCGTCCGAGACGACGAACATCGGCATCCAGTAGCCGCCGTCCGGCTGCTCGACTCCCACCACCAGCGAGTCGACGACCTCCTCCAGCCCGTCGACCGCAGCGTAGATTTCGGCCGAGCCGAGCCGCACCCCGCCGCGGTTCAGGGTGGCGTCGGACCGGCCCAGGATGCGGACCGAACCGCGTGGCGAGATCACGATCCAGTCGCCCTGACGCCATACGCCTGGATAGGTGTCGAGGTACGTCGACCGGTAGCGCTCGCCGTCCCCGTCGCCCCACAGGCCGATCGGCATCGACGGCATCGGGACGGTGAGCACGAATTCGCCGACCTCGCCGACCAGCTCATGTCCACCCGGATCAAAGGCGTGGGCGCCGATGCCCAACCACCGGCACGACGCCTCGCCCGCCCACACGGGCAATAACTCGCTGCCGCCGAAGAACGCCGTGCAGACATCGGTCCCGCCACAGATCGAGTCGATGCGCACCTCCGGCCCGAGCTGCTCGTTCAGCCACCGCCAGCCGGCCGGACCCAGCGGCGAGCCGGTCGGAATCACCGTGCGCAGACCGTCCAGCGCCAACTGGTCCAACGACACCGCGGCGCGCTGGCAGGCGGCCGCGTAGGCCGAGCCCATCCCCAGCACGGTTGCCCCGCTGGCCGCCGCCACGTGCCACAGGGCGCCCGGGTCGCCATGCGATGGTGACCCGTCGTACAGCACGACCGTCGTGCCGTGGAGCAGACCACCGACCAGATAATTCCACGCCATCCAGCTCGTAGAGCTGTAGAACAGATAGCGGTCGCCCGGCCTCAGGTCCATGCACAGGCCTAGGGACTTCAGGTGCTCGACGAGGATCCCGCCGTGGCTCTGGACGATGCCCTTGGGCAGACCGGTCGTGCCCGACGAGAACAGGATCCACAGGGGGTGGGCGAACTCCAGCGTGGCGAACTCCGGCTCTCGCGCAGGGGCGCAGGCCCGCGAGAAGTCCAGCACGCCCGGTACATCGGGCAGCGCCCGGTCGGGATTCAGGCGGCGCAAGATGATCGTCCCGCGCAGCGAGGGCAGGCCGGCCTGCAGCTCGGTGATCGTCTCCCAACGATCGTGGCGGCGACCGTTGAACCGGTAGCCGTCGACCGCCAGCAGCACCGTGGGCTCGATCTGCGAGAAGCGGTCGACCACGCTGGAGCTCGCGAAGTCAGGCGCGCAGACCGACCAGATTGCCCCCAGACTCGCCGTCGCCAGCAGCCCGACGATCGCCTCGGGCACGTTGGGCAGGTAGGCGGCGACACGGTCGCCGGCGCCGACCCCCAGCTCGCGCAACGTGGCGGCCAGCGCTCCGACCCGGCCGCGCAGTTCGCCGATCGTCAGCTCCGATACGACCCCGTCCTCGCCGACGTGGACGATCGACGCTCCAAGCGCTTGCGCACGCGCCAGCACCGCCTCGGCATAGTTGATTTGCGCGCCCTCAAACCACCGCGCTCCTGGGATCACCGGGTCGGCCAGCGCCGCCTCGTGGGGCGTGGGAGAGTTGACCTCGTAGAAGCCCCAAACCGCTTCCCAAAAGGCTCCGAGGTCCTCTACCGACCACCGCCACAGCTGCTCGTAGCTGTCGAAGCGCAGATGCTCTCGATCGGCCAGCCAGCGCAGGAACCCGGTGACGTTGGCACGCTCGCGGCGGTCGGGCGTGGGCGACCACACCGCTTTAGTCGTCATTCATGCAGACGCCGGTACCTGATTTCGCACGTAGGAGCCCGGAGCAGGCTCGACGGGCGGATAACGTCGACTGCCCGTGTTACTCGGCGCGCGGCGCTCAGGGCCCGAACGTTCACCGACCCACCCGGCCCAGTGCTCCCACCACGTCCCGGCCTGCCGCTCAGCGGCCGCGTACCAGCTGTCGGGATCGCCAACCGGCTCAGGACCGGCGAAGTAGTGCGCCTTGGGGTTCCCGGGCGGGTTGATGAGGCTGGCGATGTGACCCGCGTTGGAGAGCACGAAGGTGCTCTGCCCAGACAGCAGTTGCGTGGTCTGATAGCAGCCCCGCCATGGCGTGAGGTGGTCGGTCGTGGCGCCGGTCACGTAGGTGTCGACGGTGATCCCGGAGAGGTCGACGGGGGTCCCGAGGACCGTCAGTTGCCCCGGGGTGACGAGCGCATTGTCGGAGAAGATCCCCAGGAACTGGCGGTGCAGCGCCTGAGGGAGGTTGGTGTTATCGGCGTTCCAGGCGAGGATGTCGAAGGTCGGCGGGTCGTTGCCGAGCAGGTAGTTGTTGACCCAGTAGTTCCAGACGAGGTCGTTGGGCCGCATCCAGGTGAAGACCGACCCGAGCGAGCGCCCGTCAAGCACACCCTTCTCACGCGAGCGGAACCGTGCCAGCGACAGCAACGGCGGCGCGTCGAACATGCCGATCGGTGCCGGGACCTCAAAGTCCAGCAGCGTCACCCCGAAGCTGGCCGATCGGACCCGCTCGTCACTAGCAGCTGCCAGATGACTGAGCACGGTGCTGGAAAGGATCCCGCCGGCGCACAGCGACAGCAGGTTGACGTCGTCACTGCGCGTGACCTCACGGGCAACGTCAATCACCCGCAGCACCGCCTCCGCGTAGGTGTCGAGATCCCACTCGCGCTGTTCCGCGCCGGGATTACGCCAGCTGATCGCGAAGAACTGCAATCCCCGGGCGACGGCGTGCTCGATAAAGCTGCGCCCGGGCGCAAGGTCCATGAAGTAGTACTTGTTGATCTGCGGAGCGACCATCACCACCGGTCGTGTTTGCACGCGGGGCGTGGACGGCGCGTATTGGATGACTTCGCACACCTCATCGCGGTACACGACCGACCCCGGCGTCGCCGCCAAGTCCTGGCCGACCACGAACGCGCCGGCCTTGACCGTGGAAGGCATCCCGCCGTTGTGACGAATGTCGTGGACCGCGTTGCGGGCGCCTCGCGCGAGGCTGGCGCCGCCGGTCTCCAGCAATCGCTTGATCGCCTCGGGATTGCCGGCCAGCGTGTTGGTCGGCGCCAATGCGGTCGTCACAAAAGTCGCCAGAAACCGAGCCCGCTCCTTGTCGCGCCAGCCCAGCGAGGCGCCGTCCACCACCGCCTGGACCTCCGCCGACCAAGCAAGATATGACTGCATGAGGCGGTGGTAACCAGGATTCTCACGCCAGGTCGGGTCACGGAAGCGCCCATCCCCGCGCTCCGGCGCGATCTCCGATGCCCCGCGCGCGATCCGCGCCAGCTCACGCGTCAGCCTCACCGAGGAGCGGACCGTACCGCCGTGACGAACCGCCCGGACGCCCGCTGCCAACAGTGCGGGGATCGCCACCGGACCCGACGCCTCGCCGCCGTCGGCCGCCGCGACGCCGGGCGATGTCAGGCCCGGGTCGGCCGCCCGCTCCGGAGGATCGAGAGGGGCAGCACCGTTCGTCCGGCGCCCTGCCTGCCGGCTCTCGCCCCCGTTCTGCTGCCCGCGACGCTGCCGTGCCGTCGCTGACCGCCGCGTTCGCGGGGTCGCGCTTGCCTCACTCTGATCCACCATCACAACCTCCGGGCTCTCACTTCCTCATCCCCACCACTGCAAGACCTCCTCCAACGCTACCCCACAACGGTGAGGTTGCGTCACCGCATGCTCAGGAGACAGGCGGCCGCCGTCCGATCCCCTGGCGGGCGGCCGCGAGAGCCAGGATGAGACACTGAGCCGGTGAGCAAGCAATCGTCCGAGTCGAGGGGGTAGCCGTGGACTTCGAGCTCAGCTCGCAGGCGGCGGAGTTGCGTGAGCGGCTGGTGGATTACATGGAGAGCCACGTCTATCCAGCGGAGGCGGTGTACGAGGAGCAGCTCCGAGCGTCCGGCGACCCGCATTTCCATCCTCCGGTCATGGAGGAGTGCAAGGAGGAAGCCCGCGGGCGCGGGCTGTGGAACCTCTTCCTCCCCCACGAGACCCAATGGGGCGGTGGCCTGAGCAATTTGGACTACGCACCGCTTGCTGAGGTCACCGGGCGGAGCACGATCGCCCCTGAGGCCCTCAACTGTTCGGCGCCTGACACCGGCAACATGGAGATTCTCACCATGTTCGGGACCGACGAGCAGAAGGAGCGATGGCTGCTCCCGCTGCTCGACGGCGAGATCCGCTCCTGCTTTGCCATGACCGAACCCGAGGTGGCCAGCTCGGATGCTACGAACGTCCAATGCCGGATCGAGGCCGACGGCGACGACTACGTCGTCAACGGGCGCAAATGGTGGGTCTCAGGCGCGGGCAGCGCTCGCTGCCGGGTCGCGATCGTCATGGGCAAGACCAACCGCGACGCCGCCCCGCACCAACAGCAGAGCATGGTGCTGGTGCCGATGGACACGCCCGGTGTCCAGGTTGTGCGGGACCTGCTCGTGTTCGGCTACAACGACCCGGAAGGTCACTGCGAGGTGCGGTTCGAGGACGTCCGCGTCCCACGGGCGAACCTGCTCGGCTCGGAGGGGAGCGGTTTCGCGATCGCCCAGGCTCGACTGGGGCCGGGCCGGATCCATCACTGCATGCGTTCGATCGGCGCCGCCGAGCGGGCGTTTGAGCTGATGTGCCGCCGCGCCCACGAACGCACTCCATTCGGCCGCCCGCTGGCCGACCAGGGGGTGATCCGCGAGTGGGTCGCCGATTCCCGGATCGAGATCGACCAGGCGCGCCTGCTCACGCTCAACACCGCCTGGATGATGGACCGCTACGACAACAAAGTGGCTCGGCGCCTGATCAGCGCAATCAAGATCGCCGCGCCGAACATGGCCCTGCGGGTGATCGACCGAGCGATCCAGGTTCACGGCGGCGGGGGCATCTCCCAGGACTTTCCGCTGGCGCGGATGTACTCCTGGCAGCGCGCCCTGCGCTTCGCCGACGGGCCCGACGAGGTACACCGGCGGGCGCTCGGTCGGCTGGAACTGGCCCGATTCGCCCCGCAGCCAGCCGGCCGGTGACGACCCGGGTTCCGGAGCAGGGACTCGAACTCCGAGCAGGTGAACGGATCGATCTTGGCGCTGTCGACCATGAATGCGTCATGGTCCGGGCTCCGGGCCAGCCGGTCCAACACTTGGGCGCCCCAGGTCCCGCGGACGTTGATCTTCGCCTTGGCGGCGCCGTACGCCTGTGAGGGACCGAGCGCGTAACCGCCGCGGCAGATCCGCAACTCGGGATGGCCGCTGTCCCCAGCGTCTCGCATGGCCGACGTTCGTGCTTCACGGGCATCGGCGCAGGCTGGTGAGATCTCCAACGGGCTGCGCCGGATCTCCGGCTGATCCTTGACCAGCGTCCTAGATTGCGACCGTGCCCTTCGACGCCGGTTCGGTCACCCGCATGCAACTGCGCTGGCGAGACATCGACGGCTGGGGCCACCTCACGCACTCCGTCTATCACGACTTTCTCGCCGAGGGCCGGCTGGCGCTGATCACGGCCCGCCTGCCGGGGTCGGCGTTCGATTTCGTGATCGCGCGCGTCGAGATCGACTACCGCCGTGAGGTTCGCCGTGAGGCCGACTATGTCGACGTGACCGGTGAGATCGCTCAGATCGGCGGAAAGTCGTTCACGATCAACCAGCGGATCGTGCTGCCGGACGGATCGGTGGCGGCGGAGGCGCGGTCGGTGATGGTTGCCTGGGACGGGGCCACGCGGGGCGCCCGCGAGCTCGCCCCGCGTGAACGAATCGCGCTCGCGCCGGGCAGGGCACCATCCGGCCAGCCGGACGAGCGGTAGCCGCCCGTTCCACGCGACCGTCTAGCTGAGTGATTCCGCGGTCCGGCGGGGCCGCCAAGCAGTGTCCGCGGCCGCTGCGGTCCTGACCGAAGCCGGGATCGTCGATGATCGACGCCGTCGGACTCGGTCCCGGCCAGGGTTGGTCGTTTTTGCCGATGGGAGGACCAAAAGAGACCAATCCTGGATGCGCACCCGTGTTCTGCTTGCAAACCCCCACGAACCCGGCTTCCGCCGTGGATCACTCATCTAGGAGCTTGGCCCGGCGTGCCTGCCGGGGGGTGAATCGCCGCCGTTTGCATGGATCGGAAGGCGCACGTCGACCTCGCGGCCGGCGAGCGGTGACGATTCCGAGAAACAGCTGCGGGCGACGGAGGCGATCACCGTCGGCGGCGCGAGGCATTCCGCGCACGCGTCCGCCGTCGCCGTGATGTCAAGGACGACCGTGCGCCCGTCGGCGCTGAGGGCGGCGGCGAGTTCGTAGCCGTCGGCGGCCAGCATCGCCCGCAGCGGCTCGAGCTCCTCGGTGACGTTTGTCGCGACGCTCACGATTCGATCGCCCGCGTGACGGCCTGCGAGTTGGAGAACCCGGGGAGCATCATCGCGTGCAGACTGCCCAAACCGCCGCAGACGAAGATGTGGATCTCATCCGGCGTTTCGACCAGATACGCGTTTCCGTCCTGGTCGATCCGGCCGCGCCGCTCAAGCCCGGGGCGACACGGCTCGGGGAAGTCTGAGAGCGGTCGCCGGGCGAACTTCCACAGCAGCTCTGAGACGTCCTCGAAGGTGGGGATGTCCCGGGCGATGATCTCGTTCGCCCAGACGGGATTGATCGCCACCATCTGATCGGCGAACACGGTGCCGCCCACGAACCCGTTGTTGCCCATGTAGGCGAGCGATTTGCCGATCACCTCCAGGAGCTCGGTTCCGGTGGCGCCCTCGGAGTCGACGATGTTGCAGGTCCCGACCGTGCCGAAGACGGTCACCGCATCGCCGGCAATGCCCCGACGTTCCGCGAGGGGGGCCCACGGGGAGTTCTCCTCCCACTCGCCGACGACGATCCCGGTGACGCGTCCGGGCTGACCGAAGATCGACTCACTCGTACGGCCTGCGACCTGTCCCGCGATGTTGCGCATGACCAGGCGGATCGCGCGACCGATCGCCGGCGCCGTCGACGCCATGCCGCCGAACGCCGAGTACTGATAGGGGATCTCGAGGCGGTCGCGGATCGGTCCGTTGACGATCACGGCGGGCACGACCGCGGCCGTCGTCGCGTTGATTCCGTCGAGCCACAGCGGCGAGTCGATCATCGCCTCCAGGGAGGTGCAGATGAGGCCCATCGACTCCGCCGGGGCGCCCGCCATCACTGCGTTGATCGCGACCTTCTCGACGGTGCACCGGGCCCGTGACGGAGGGATCCGACCAAGGCTGTGCGACGCGTCCCGGCCGCTCTGAGCGACGAACTCGGCCACCAGGTCCTCGGTCGGCGGAATCAGCGGCAGCCCGTCACCCCAGCCCTCGGCCAGCGCGTCGGCGCTCATCCGACGGACGTCGGCGTCGACCTCCATCCTGCGGCTCGCCAGTGCGCTCATACGACGGCCCCCATGCTGACCAGCAGCGACGGGTAGGCCTGGCGGGCGATCTGGCGGATCTCGTCCTCGGGCTTACCCTCGAGCGGGTACGGGAGGATCGCCATCCGAATGTCCGACCAGCCGCCCTCCTCGCTCAGCACGCGCGACAGCCGCTCGAAATGGGTGGTGGCGACGAACACCGTGGGGAACTCGCGCTCGAGCGCGGCCATGCCCGCTCTGACCGCGACCCACGTGCACGAGCCGCAGTTGGCCAGGCCGGTGACGACGGCGTCCACCTGGCTGGTGAACTGATCGAAGTCGGCGACTGACAGCGGGGTGGCCACGCCCTGGGGCATCCGCTCCCGCCAGATCACGACCTCGGCGCCATCGGCGCGCAGCGCCGCCGCCCACTCCTCGGCGACCCAATCCCAGGCGAACCAGAACTCGTCGGTCTTCAGCCCGATCGTCTTGCCGCGCAGTGGACCGACGTCGGGCCCGTTGCCGCGGAGCTCGTCAGCATCCTCGGCTCGGGGGTCCAGTACGACCGAGATCTCGGCGGTCAGCGTTGCCATACGTGCCTCCTGTGTCCGTGCCTCTCCTACAGTTAGTTGCATCATACACCTAGTTGCCCGCTACGCGCCACCGATCTCTCCGTTGCCAGAATGCCGCCGATGACCGCCTCACCGGCCGGCGAAGCCCAGCTGCTCGACGCGATGCTGGCGCTGGTGCGCGGCATCGACCGGGTACATAGCAGCGGCACGCTGAGCGATCGCTCGGGGGTGACGCTGGAGCGCGGCCTGCATCCCGTGGTGATGACGATCGCCAAGCTCGAGCCGGTCCGGACGACCGATCTGGCCGCCGCCCTGGCGCTCAACAACTCGACCGTCAGCCGTCACATCGCCCGGCTTGAGCAGCTGGGGCTGGTCCATCGCACCCACGATCCCGCCGATGCCCGAGCGTCGCTCCTGGCCCTATCGGACGCCGGCCGCTACACCCACGCGGTGCTGACCGGGGCGTGGGAAGAGATCCTCGCCGAGCAGCTGGCGCTCGCCGGAAGCGGGGACGCCGGCGCGCTGGCCCGTCAGCTCGACAAGGTCGCGCGAGCGCTCGAGCTGTTGCCACTCCCCCGTGACGCCGACGAGAGGGCCGGGGTGTGAGCGCCACGGGTCCGGTCGGGATGGCCGTGGTCGGCTCCTCCGGTCACGCCGCCCGCGTATCGGTGCCGACGATCGCGGCGGCGCCGGGGGCACAGCTCGTCGGCGTGCTCGGCAGCACCGCCGAGCGCGGCCGGGGCCTGGCCGAGCGCCATCCTGGCTGCCGTGCCTACGCGGATCTGGACGAGCTCTGTGCCGACCCCGGTGTTGAAGCGGTGTGGGTCGCCGGTCCCAACGATCGTCACGTCGAGCACACCGAGCGCTGTCTGGCCGCCGGGAAGCACGTGCTGCTGGAGAAGCCGATGGCCACCACGCTCGCCGGCGCCGAGCAACTGCTCGAACTCTCGCGGGTCACCGAGCCGAAGTTGACGGTCGGATTCCAGCACCGCTTTCGTCCCGCGCACCGATGGCTGCGCGACGCCGTGCAGAGCGGGTTGCTGGGCGACATCGGGCTCCTGCGCATTCACCGCTTCTGGCCGTTTCCGTACTTCCCGGAGATGCCCGACGACCCCGCGACGTCCTGGCGGTCCTCACTGGAGCACAGCGGCGGCTGGGCGCTGAACGACATCGGTTCGCATCTGATCGACCTCGCTCAGTGGCTGATCGACGTCCCCGCGCGCCTCGTCTTCGCGCGCACCGCCAACGTGAAGTTCCGGCAGGCCGGCGCGGAGGACACCGCGCTGCTCGTCCTCGAGGCCGGGTCGGACGCGACCCTGACGATCGAAACCAGCAATGCGATGCCGAGCTTTCCCGGCACGATCGAGATTCACGGGACCGCGGGATGGGTCCGCGCCGAGGGCACGTTCGACGGAGGCGGCACGATCCTCACGCACGCCGGCGATCGGCACGCGTTCGCGGACATCACGACCGCCGAGGTCTACGACCAGGCCCTGGCCGACTTCCTGGACGCAGTACACGGGTTGCCGGCGATCGGTGCCACCCCGCGGCAGGCCGCCGACACTGTGGCCATCGTCGAGGCTGCGGTCCGAGGGCATCGGCCGGTGGGCCTGGAGCCGTGAATCTCCCGTCGCCGATCATCGACTCCCATGTGCACGTGTGGCGGGCAGGCCACCCGGGTGCAGCCGCCCTGTGGCGAGAGCCCCACCCCGTGGAACGGCTGTGGGAGACGCTCGATGCCGCGGGCGTGGATGCGGCGGTCCAGGTGACCCCGAGCCCGGAGGGCTGGGACAACAGCTACGGCACCGAGGCCGCGGCGCTTCACCGCCGGCGCCTGTGCGTCTTCGGGCGCCTTGATCCGGCGGCGGCCGATCCGGCGCAGCGGCTGCGGACGTGGCTGACGCAGCCGGGGGCAGTCGGCGTCAGGCTCACGTTCTTCGGGCGCTCGGCCGCCGTGGACGGCGCCCTGCTCGGATTCGAGTCCTTCTGGGACGCGTGCGAGCGGCTGGCGACGCCGGTCGCCGTGTTCGCGCCCGACAACCTGATCGAGCTCGTCCGCGTGCTCGAGCGACATCCGCGCCTGCGTCTCGTGGTCGATCACCTCGGACTCGGTGTCTATCCGGGATGCATCGACCCGCTCGCCGGCCTGAGCACCCTGCCCGAGTTCGCCGCCTTCGAGCACGTGCTTGTCAAAGTCTCCGGGCTGCCCGAGGTCAGCCGCGAGGGGTTCCCGTTTCGGGACGTGCGTGACCACCTGGCCGACGCGGTGAGCCGATTCGGCGCTCACCGCCTGATCTGGGGCTCGAACCATCCGGTCGTCCTGGCAGCCTGCACCTACGCGGAGTCGCTCGACTACCTTAAGGATTGCGAGTTCCTGACCTCGGAGCAGCTCGCCTGGCTCGTCGGCGGCACCCTGCGGGATCTGCTGGGCGGAGCCTGGCCCGCGTGACGGTTCAGGCCGATTCGAGCGCCGCCAAAGCGGCCTCGGCGAGGCCGCGGATCTTTGACCGCATCTGGTCCTGGGAGGGCGCACTGACATCGCCCATCGCGCCGGCCCTCAGCCGGGCGCGAATCCCCTCGGCGATGCAGGCGAGCTTCCAGAGGCTGAACGCGACGAAGTAGGCGATCCCGGAGACGTCATAACCAGTGCCCTGGGCGTAGCGGGCGATGATCGCGTTCCGATCGTCAAAGCCACCGGCCGCCGTTGGGGTGCCGCTCAGCAGGTAATCGGTCCGCTCGCCGGGCGAGACCCAGTTGACCAGCAGCATCCCGAGGTCGGCCAGCGGCTCGCCCAGGGTGCAGAGCTCCCAGTCGAGCACCGCCAGGACGTCACCGCCGGGGGAGAGGACGACGTTGTCCATGCGGAAGTCACCGTGCACGATCGAGGTTCGCCGCTGGGGCGGGATGCTCGCCGCGAGTCGACCGTGGGTCTCAGGCACCGCGGGGATCGACTGATCGGCCGAGGCATCCCACTGCGCCGACCAACGGCGGAGCTGGCGGGCGATGTAGTCGGTGTGGCGGCCGAGGTCGCCCAGACCCGCGGCGGTCGGATCAAGCGCGTGCAAGGAGACGAGCGCGTCGATCATCGTCTCGCCGACGTGCGGGCGGACTGATCGCGGCAGGACCTCGGCATCCGCAGCGTCTCGGACGATCACGCCGTCCACGAACCGCATCACATAGAACGGCGCTCCGGTCACGGCGTTGTCGTCACAGCGGCCCAGTGTCTCCGGCACGGGAACCGGGGTCCGGTCCAGCGCGCTCATGATCCGATGCTCGCGGCCCATGTCGTGGGCTGACTGCAGCACCGCGCCCACCGGAGGACGGCGGAGCACGAACCGGACACCGTGGGCGTCGCGTCCCTCGAAGGTGAGGTTCGATTGCCCGCCGGCGATCAGCTCGAAGCTGCAGGGTGTCGTGAGCGCCGGCACGTGCTCGCCCAGCCAGGCGTCAACCGCGGGCTCGTCGATTCCAAACGGGGTGGCGCGGGAACCTGAGAGACCCATCAGCGCATCGTGTCGACCGCGGTCGGCCGGGGCATCGGCCAAATATTGACGCACTGTCGTTTCCTCCAAGCGCGCTTGCGCGCGCCATGCCCGAGGGTTAGTCTGGATGCGAGAGAGCGGTCGCAGGGGAGAGGAGGAGTGGCAATTGCCGGACCACGCTTCGTTGGCCGCCGCCGAACCACATCGTCGCGCGATCGCCGCGCACGCCGCCGTGGCGCGGTCGCTGTCGACGATGACAACCGTCGAGGACGTGCTGCGTGCGACCGCCGCCCAGCTGTGCAGCCTGGTCAGCGCGACCCGCTGCAGCGTCTACCTCAAGGACATGGACACCGGGATCTTTCGCGGGAGCGTCGGGCGGGCCAGGACCGACATCGACGGCCGCGTGCGACAACTGATCGCCGGCGTCGAAGCTGACCGCTTCACACGGGAGATCGTGGAGACCGCTCAGCCGGTCCTCGTCGCCGATGCGCGCATGGATCCCCGTCCGGTCCGGTCGACGGTACGGGCGTGGGACATACGCTCGATGCTCGGAGTTCCGCTGATCCGCGACAACGAGGTCATCGGGCTGGCGTTCGTCGACGACGAGGGCGCTATGCATCGCTTCACCAGCGCCGACCTCGAGGCGGCGGCGGCATTCGGGCAGCTCGCCGGCTCAGCGATCGCCCAAGCGCTCACCACCGTCGGCGCGCGCGCAGATCTGCGAGCGGCGACGCGCCAGATCCAATTGCTGCGCCGGGCCGCGGCCGTGGATGAGCGGCTCACCCGCCTGGCCGTCGACGGCGGCGGGCTCGAGGAGATCCTCTCGGTCGTCGCCGAGCGGACCGGCAAGCCCGTGGCCGTGCTGGACGAGACCTCCCGGATCCTCGCCGTCGCCCCCGCCACCGAGGCGGGCGCGTTCCTGCGCTCCGAGCTCGGCAGTTGGGATCCGGTTGAGCTGCGCCGCGAGCTCGATCGCGTCGCTGACGAGCCGGCGGTGGCCGGTCCGTACCCCGAGCGAGGCATTCACCACCGGTTCATGTTCGGGGCGATCCACGCCCGGGAGCAATCGCTCGGCCATGTCGTCATGGCCGAGGTCGGCTCCACGCTCACCGCGTTGGACCGCCACGCCGTGCGTCGCTGCGCGGCCATGATTGCGCTCGAGCTCTCCGCGCAACGGCGCGTGGTCGCCGCCGAGCGCGACAGTCACGATGCGCTGCTCTCCGATCTGCTGCGCGGCGACCGTGACCCAGCCTGGCTGCTGCGTCGCGGCGCCGAGCTCGGCATCGACCTCGACGCACCTCATGTCGTCTGCCTGGTCGGCGGCTACACGCCGCAGGCCCCACCCCAGGTCACTGGAGTTGCGGCGGCGGTCGCCGCACAGCTGGGCCTGACGTCGGTGCCGGCAACCGCGCTGGCTGATGCGGTCGCGCTGCTGCTGCCTGTGGACAGCCCGATGCGCGCGGCCGTCGAGAGCCTCCGGGTGGCAATCGCCGCCGCCCTCAGCGATGCCGCCCGGCACCAGCCGGCGCTGATCGTCTCGATCTCGGAGCCGGTCGACTGCCCCGCCGACATCGGCCATGCGCGCGAGGAGGCCGGCCAGGTGTTGCGCTGCCTGCGCACGCTCGCCGGCAATGACTCGATCCAGGTGCTGTCGGCCCACGAGCTCGGCGCCGGACGGTTGTTACTGTCCTCGCTCGATCGTCGCGAGGCCGAACATTTCGCCACGCGAGCGCTCGGGCCCCTGCTCGCCGTTGGCGTCGGCTGCGAGCTGCTCGACACGCTGCAGGAGTTCTTCGCGTGCGGGCGCGGCCTGCGCCTCACGGCGACCGCGCTGGGCGTCCATGAGAACACGATCCGCTACCGGTTTGCCAAGATCCGGGAGCTGTCGGGCCTCGACATCTACGGCGACGCTGACGATCAGACAACGGCCTTGCTGGCGCTCCGTGTCCTGCAGCTGGAGGGCGTGCGGCCGTGGGGCAGCACCGTGACCGCCTCGCCGCGCCCAACCGCCAACCTCTCGCCGGTCGCTGTGGGAACCTCCTAAAACGCCCGTGTCTGCCCGTTCGCCGCAGCTCGCGACACCTTAGGATTCGCTTTCGTGAACGCTGTCGTGGGCATTGACGTTGGCGGGACTTTCACCGACCTCTTCCAACCTGGGATCGACGGCGGCCCACCGCGTGTGCTCAAGGTGCCGTCGCGTCCGAGCGACCCCTCGATGGCGGTTATGGACGCGCTCACCCAAGCCGGCGTCGACCCGTCTGAACTCGTCCAGTTCCTGCATGGCACGACGATCGCCACCAATGCGCTGATCGAGCGCCGGGGCGCCCGCTGTGCGCTGCTGACGACCCGGGGCTTCCGGGACGTGCTGGAGCTGGGCCGTCGCGACCGCCCGCAGATCTACGGCCTCTCGGGCAAGCACCAGCCGCTGATTCCGCGCGACCGTCGCTGGGAAGTGGACGAGCGCGTCGACTTTCGCGGCGCTGTGGTCACGCCGTTGGACGAAGACGGAGTCCGGGAGCTGGCCGTGGCGCTCGTCGAGGAGGACGTGGCCACCGTCGTCATCTCGTTCCTGCACTCCTACGTCAATCCGGTCCACGAAGAGCGCGTGCGCGAACTGCTGCTCGAGGTCAACCCCGAATGGCACACGGTGACCTCGAGCTCGGTGCTGCGCGAGTACTACGAATTTGAGCGCACGAGCACTGCGGTCATCCAGGGCTATCTGCAGCCGTTGGTCACTGACTACGCGGCCCGGCTCGTCGAGCGCCTGACGACCTGGGGCTTCGCTCGCGAGGCGCTGATCATGCAGTCCAACGGCGGCCTGATACCGGCTGAGCGCGCCGGCGAGCGCGCCGGGCACATGCTGCGGTCAGGCCCAGCCGCGGGGGTGATTGCCGCCGCGGCGATCGCCACTGAGGCCGGCTATGACCGGGTCATCACCGGCGACATGGGCGGCACGAGCTTCGACGTGGCGATCTCGCTGAACGGCCGCCCCGCGGAGGCGGCGACGACGATGCTCGACTTCCGCCTCCCACTGCGCGTGCCGATGCTCGACGTGCGCACGATCGGCGCCGGCGGGGGCTCGATCGCCTCGGTCGATCGCGGCGGAATCCTCCAGGTCGGCCCGCGCAGCGCCGGCTCGTTTCCCGGACCGGTCGCGTTTGACCGCGGTGGGACCGAGCCGACGGTCACCGACGCCAACGTCCTGCTGGGCCGGATCAACCCCGACCATCCGATCGGTGTCGACGGCGGCCATCTCGACGTCGATGGCGCCCGGGCCGCGCTGGCGCGGCTCGGCGAGCCGCTGGGGCTCGACGCCGAGGCCTCGGCTCGTGCCGTGCTCGCCGTCGTCAATACCCGGATGGCGGGCGAGATCCGGCTGATCACCGTCGAGCAGGGACACGATCCGCGGGAGTTCGCGTTTGTGGCCTTCGGCGGCGCCGGTCCGCTCCACGGCACGGCTCTGCTACGCGAGATGGCGCTGGGGACGATGCTCGTGCCACCCTCCCCAGGTGTGCTGTGCGCGATGGGCTGCGTCGTGGCCGACGTTCGCCACGACCTGTCGCGCACCGTCGAGCGCATGCTGCCCCGCGCCGGTGAGCCCGCCGAGCGCCGCCTGGACGTCGCCGAGCTGCGCGCGATCTACGCCGAGCAACGCGCCGAGGGCGAGCGTGAGCTGTCGCTCGACGGCCTCCAGTTCGCCGCTGTTGACGTCGAGCACTTCGCCGACATGTCCTACGAGGGACAGATCCACCGCCTCCGGGTGGCGGTGTCCGCCGACGACGACGCCGAGCAGCTGCGGGGGCGGTTCGTCGATCAGTACCGGGTCGAGTACGGCACCGAGCTGGGTGATCTCGACGTCGTCGTCGTCAACGCCCGCACCGTCGTCGCCGGACGCCGTGCGGCCACGGCCGGCCTGCTTCAGCGCGCCTCGCACGACACCCCGGAGCCGCGCGGGCGCCGGCCGGTGTGCTTCGAGGAGTGGACCGACACCCCGGTCTACGCCCGCGAGGACCTGCTGCCCGGCTGCAAGCTGTCGGGGCCGATGATCGTCGAGCAGCCCGATACCACTGTGGTGATCGACCCCGACATGGACGTTTCCGTCGACTCGTTTTCCAACCTGATCGTGAGGCGCCGATGATCGACCCGATCACGCTGTCGGTGGTGCGCAGCAGCCTGGAACAGATTTGCAACGAGATGGACCAGCACCTGATCCGCTCCTCGATGTCGCCGATCATCTCCGAGACCAACGACTGCGCCCACGGCATCTACGACCCTCGCAATGGTGAGACGATCGCCCAAGGGGTGGTCGGGCTGCCGGTGTTCCTGGCCAACATGCAGTTCGCCGTCCAGGCGGTGCTCGCCGAGGCCACGGCCCAGGGAGGCTTCGCTCCCGGCGAGGTCTGGATTCTCAACGATGTCTACCGCGGCGGGACTCACCTCAACGACGTCAATCTCGTCGCGCCGGTGTTCGTCGACGGCGAGCTGTTCGCGCTGATCGCCTCCACCGGGCACTGGATGGACATCGGCGGGGGCGCGCCGGGTGGCTGGAATCCCGACGCCACCGAGATCCATCAGGAGGGAATCGTGATCCCGCCGGTGCGCCTGTGGCAGGGCGGCGAGCGCAACGATGCGTTGATCGACACGATCATGGCCAACGTCCGCCTCCCGCGTGAGATGCTCGGCGACCTGGTGGCGATGAGCTCCGCGGTACAGATGGGCGAGCGCCGGTTGCGGGACCTGGTGGATCGTCACGGCCGCGCGACTCTGACCGAATGCCTGGGCGAGTTGATCGAGCGCTCTGAGCGACAGATGCGCTCGCACATCGCCGACATTCCGGACGGCACCTACCGCTACGCCGACACGCTGGACAATGACGGCGTCGTCGACGAGCCACTGCGGATCGAGGTGGCGATCACCGTGTCGGGCGACACGATGGTGATCGACTTCGACGGCTCCTCGCCGGCGGCCCGCGGCCCCCTCAATCTCGCCGCCATCTCGACCGTTTCGGTTTGCTACGTCGCGCTGAAGCACATCTTCCCCGACGTGCCGATCAACGGGGGCACGTTCCGTCCGGCCGAGGTCCGTATTCCCGACGGCACGGTGATCGCGGCGCAGTACCCCAGCCCGACCAGTGGATACCTGGAGGTCGGCAACCGGGTGCTCGACGTGATGTTCGGCGCCCTGGCCCAGGCGATCCCCGAGCGGGTCCCGGCGGCGCCGTTCGGAACCATCGGGGTGGTCACCGTGGGCGGCGTGCATCCTGACACCGGCCGGTTCTTCGTCGGCGTGTTCCCGTACCCGGGCGGCTACGGCGCAACCCCTGACGGCGACGGGCTGGTCAACGGGACGCCGCCGATCTCGATGGCCAACTTCGTCGCGCTGGAGGCGTCGGAGCATCGCTATCCGCTGATGTTCGAATACTTCGCGCTGCGGGAGAACACGGGCGGCGCAGGTCGGTACCGCGGCGGGGACGGCACCACCTACCGGATCCGCCCGTGGGCCCCGCTGGTTGTGTCAGTGATGGGCGATCGCGCCGACAGCGCGCCGTTTGGCCTGGACGGCGGCGGTCCAGCCGAGCCCAACGAGGTGGTCGTCCACGTCGACGGTGTCGACATTACCCCGCCGATGCGGACCAAGCTCGCCAAGCAGCCGCTGGGCCCGGGCGACTGGCTGACCGTCGCTTCACCGGGCGGCGGCGGTCACGGTGACCCGTTGACCCGGCCGCTCGAGGATGTTGACCGCGACCTCAACCTCGGCTACATCACGGCCGAGAGTGCCGAGACCGATTTTGGGGTGGTGATCGCCGAACGCTGGACGGTCGGCGGCCACGCCCGCTTCTCGCTCGATCCACAGCGCAGCGCCCAGCGACGTGCCGAACGCGCGGCCCCCGCGGCCTCGGCGGTCGGGGCCGATTAGTCACCAACTCCAGGAGAGAACCCGTGTCCCACACCCACACGATCAGCGAGGCCCACGCCGAGGGCGCCTGGGAGCTCCCCCCGGAGCTCAAGCTGCTGCGCAGTACGGTCGCGGATTTCGTGCGCAAGGAGATCCTCCCCGAGGAGGCCAAGCTCGACTCCGAGGCGTACAAACTGCCGCCCGATGTGCTGGAGCGCGTCCAGGGCGTGGCCCGCGACGCCGGACTGTGGTGCGTGGAGTCCCCGGAGGAGTACGGCGGTGGCGGGCTCAGCCTGCTCGCTCAGTGCGTCGTGGCCGAGGAGGCGGCGCAGTGCCGGATGGGGGCATACGTGCCCGCGGGCGCCGCGTTCGGCTGGGATCCGCCCAACGTCATCTTCCAAGCCAGCGAGGAGATGATCGAGCGCTACGCGGTACCGACGATCGAGCGCGGCGAGAAGACGTTCGTCGCGATCTCCGAGCCCAGCGGCGGCGCGGATCCTGGCCGCGCGATTCGCACCACCGCCAAGCGCGACGGCGACCATTACATCGTCAACGGCTCCAAGACCTGGATCACCGGCGCCGACGCCTCGCGGTGGGGGGTGGTGTTCGCTCGCACCGGAGGCGCCGGGCGCAAGGGCGTGACCGCGTTCATCATGGAGACCGATACGCCGGGATTCACGATGCAGCCGATCCCGGTGATCCGCCCGCTCTATCCCCAGGAGCTGTTCTTTGAGGACGTCCGGGTCCCGGTCGAGAATCGCATCGGCGCGGAGGGCCAAGGGTTCGCGGTCGTCGAGGACTGGCTCGTGCACGGCCGGGTCCCCTACGCGGCGGGCACGATCGGGGTGGCCACGGCGGCGCTGAAGCTGGCGATCGAATACGCCCGTGACCGTGAGACGTTCGGCAAGAAGCTCGCCACCCGGCAGGCGATCCAGTGGATGATCGCCGACTCCGAGATCGAGCTGCGGGCCGCCCGCCTGCTCACCTATCAGGCTGCCTGGAAGGCCGACCTCGGGCAGGACTTCAAGATGGACGCATCGATCGCCAAGGTGTACGCGACCGAGACCTCCGGCCGGGTGGTCGACCGCTGCATCCAGGTGCTCGGCGGGATGGGGGTCGCCAAGGAGCTGCCGTTCGAGCGCTGGTACCGCGAGCTGCGGATCAAGCGGATCGGCGAAGGCCCGTCCGAGGTCCACCGGATGGTCGTGGCCCGCAACCTGCTCGGCGCCGCCGCGCGCGACTGATCCGTCCCACCACCGAATCCCATGTCGATCGACATCGAGGTCGCGGACGGCGTGGCCACGATCACGCTCAACCGGCCCGAGCGGATGAACGCGATGGATGCCGATGCCTACGCGGCGCTCACCGACGCCTGGATCCAGGTCCGCGACGACGCCGCGATCCGGGTCGCGGTGGTGACCGGCGCCGGGAACCGAGCGTTCTCGACCGGAGCGGACATCAAGTCCTTCCTCACCGATCCGTCGGACCTGTCGGGGTTCTGGCAGACCCAGCGGGGTCAGCTGCTCAACCGCGGGCTGGAGGTGTTCAAACCGGTCATCGCCGCCGTCAACGGCTACTGCCTGGGCGGTGGGATGACGCTCCTGTTGGCCACCGACATCCGGATCGCGGCCGAGCACGCCTCGTTCGGGCTGTCGGAGGTCAAGCGGGGGGTCATCCCCGGCAACGGCGGCACCCAGCGTGTGCTGGCCCAGTTGCCCTACCCGATCGCGATGGAGCTGCTGCTCACCGGCGACTTCGTCGATGCCGCCACCGCCGAGCGGTGGGGCCTGGTCAACCGCGTCGTCGCCGCCGACCAGCTGATCGACACGGCGATGGAATACGCGGGCCGGATCGCCGCCAACGCTCCGCTGGCCGTACAGGCGGCCAAGGACCTGGCGCTGCGCTCACGTGACATGGACCTCACCAGCGGCCTACGCCTGGAGCAGACGATGAACCGGTTACTGCAGTTCTCCGCCGACGCCCAGGAGGGCCCGGCGGCATTCGCGGAGAAACGCGCCCCCAACTTCGAGGGCCGTTGAGATGGCCGACGTCTCTGACGCGACGACCGACCCGGCGGACGTGGGAACCACGGTGCGTGGCCAGCCGCTGGAGGGGGTGGTGGTGCTTGACCTCGGCCAGATCTACAACGCCCCGTATGCCACGCTGCTGATGGCCCTGGCCGGCGCCCAGGTGGTCAAGGTCGAGCCGCGTACCGGTGAGAACCTTCGCGGGCGGACCCAGGCTGCCGGTGCCGGCGCCCCGTTCGCGATGCTCAACTCCAACAAGCGCGGGATCACCCTGGATCTGCGCACGGACCGCGGCCGCGACCTGCTGCTCGGCCTCGCGGAGCGGGCCGACGTATTCGTGGAGAACTTCCGGCCGGGGGTGACCGACCGCCTCGGAGTCGGGCCTGAAACCCTGCAGGAGCGCAATCCGCGTCTGATCTATGCCACCAGCTCCGGCTTCGGGCTCACCGGCCCCTACCGCGACTACGCCGCGATGGATCTGACCGTGCAGGCGATTGCCGGGATCATGTCGATCACCGGCTTCCCGGATCGCCCCCCGGTCAAGGCCGGTCCTGCGCTGTGTGACTTCTTTGCCGGCATCCATCTCTACGGGGCGATCGCCACCGCGCTGTACGAGCGTGAGCGCACCGGCGTCGGACGGGTGATCGAGACCTCGATGTTCGAGTCGGTGTATCCATCGCTGATGTCGAGCCTCGGCCTGTACTTCGGCAGTGGCGGCGGCGACGTGCCGCTGCGCACGGGCAACCGCCACGCCGGGCTGGCCGAGGCCCCCTACAACGTCTATCCGGCGGCCGACGGATACGTCGCGATCATCTGCGTCTCCGAGCAGCACTGGGCGTCGCTGGCGACGCTGATGGGCCGGGAGGACCTCGTCGACGCCGGCGGTTGGGCGACCCGGCATGAACGCGTGGAGCGCATCGACGAGGTCGACGAGGTCGTCGGCGCCTACACCAGCAGGTACCCGCGCGATCAGCTGCTCGCGCTGCTGCGCGGCGCGCGCGTGCCGTGCGCGCCGGTACGCACGATCAACGAGGTCGTCACCGACGAGCACCTGCACGCCCGCGGGATGCTCCAGGAGATCGACCATCCGGAGCTGGGCCGGCTCACCGTCCCCCACAGCCCCTTGCGCTACGCGGGGGTCGAGCGGCTGCCGCTCACCCCGAGCCCGGGGTTGGGCGAGCACAACGCCGAGGTCCTGCGCGAGTGGCTGGGCCTCGACGACGACGAGATCGACGAGCTGACCCGAGCGGAGGTCATCTAGCCATGCCTCATGAACTGCGTGGCCAGGTCGTGATCGCCGGGATCGGGCAAACCGCCCACGGCAAGCTGCCGGGCCGGACGCCGCTGTCGCTGACCGTCGAGGCGGTCCGCCACGCGCTGTCGGATGCCGGCGTGGAGAAGGACGCGGTCGATGCGGTGTTCTCCAAGTACCCGACCTCGACCTTTCAGTCGATGTACGGCCAGCAGGTGGCCGAGGCGCTGGGGCTGCAGCCGCGGATCGGCGGTGTCTGGGACCAGGGCGGCGCGACGAACATCTCGATGATCTCCTGGGCGGCGGAGTCGATCGCGGCCGGCCAGTGCGAGGTCGCGGTCGTGACCACCGCCGACAACCCGCGCACCGGGAGCCGTCAGGCCTACGAGCGCGCCTGGGGCGACGACGCCGTCTACGGCTGGTTCTCCACCCCCGCGGGCTACGCGATGATCGCCCAGCGGCACATGGCCCAGTATGGGACGACCAGCGAGCAGCTCGGCGCGATCGCGGTCGCCTGCCGCAAGCACGCGGCCACCAACCCGTACGCGTCCCGGCGGGAGCCGATGACGCTCGCCGACCACCAGGCGTCGCCGCTGGTCGTCGAGCCGCTGCGCCGCGACGACTGCTGTCTGATCTCGGACGGCGGCGCCGCGGTGGTCGTGATGAGCGCCGACCGCGCGCAGGAGCTGGGCATCTCGGATCCCGTGCCGATCCTCGGTTTCGGCCAGGGTCAGGAGTCCTGGGAGGTGGCGTTGCGCCCGGACCTGACGACCACCGCGGCCACGGCCTCGGCCGCCACGGCGTTCGCCATGGCCGGGGTGACACCGGCCGACGTCGACGTCGCCCAGCTGTACGACTGCTTCACCATCACCCCGTTGATGATCCTGGAGGATTACGGGTTCTGCGCCAAGGGTCAGGGCGGGAAGTTCGTCGAGGGCGGCAACATCGAGCTCGGCGGCGAGCTTCCGATCAACACCAGCGGCGGTCTGCTCTCGGAGACCGGGATGCCGGGTATGCAGCTTGTCGTCGAAGGGGTACGGCAGATCCGCGGCACCTCGACCGCCCAGGTGCCCGGCGCGAGCGTCTGCGTGGTCGCCAATCAAGGAGGCGTGATGCACACCCATTCGACGCTGGTCCTCGGCCGATGACGGCGACCGCCGAGATCGACCTTCCCGAGCCCTCGCCGGAGCTCGTCGAGCACCGGGCCGCGCTGGCCGACGGCCGCCTCACCTTCCAGCGCTGCACCGACTGCCAGAACGCATGGCTGCCCCCGCGTGACCAATGCCCGCGATGTCTCTCGCCCGAGTATCGCTGGGAGGACGCATCCGGCGATGCCAGGGTCATCTCCTGGGTCGTCTACCACCGTGCGTTTCACCCCGCCTTCGCCGACCGCGTCCCCTACAACGTGGTCGTCGTCGAGCTCGCCGAGGGCCCGCGGTTGATCTCCAACGTGGTCGGGATCCGTGCCGCCGACGGCCTGGAGATCGATACCCGGTTGCGCTTTGCCGCCGACACGGAGGGCGACGTCCCGGTCGCCCGGTTCACGCTGGCATGACTCAGCGGGCGCTGATCACGGGTGCGGGCCGGGGAATCGGACGTGCGATCGCGCTGCGCCTGGCGGCGGATGCGGCCACGGTGATCTGCAGCGGGCGCGATCTCGCCGCCCTCGAGGAGACCGCCGAGATGGTCGCCGCGGCCGGGGGGGAGGCGGTGGTGCTCCCGCTCGATCTGCGTGACGAGGCGTCGGTCGCCGCGCTGGCACGCAACTGTGGGCCGATCGACATGCTGGTGGCCAACAGCGGGGTCGCTGGTCCGCGCGGTCCGGTATGGGAGCTCGATCCCGAGGAATGGGACGCCACGCTGCGCGTCAATCTCACGGGCGGCTTCCTGCTCACCCGGGCCGTGATGCCCGACATGCTGGAGCGCGGTTCGGGCAGCGTCGTCTTCATCGGCTCGACCACGGCGATGCGTCCCATGCCGGGACGCATCGCCTACGCGGCGTCCAAGAGTGCGCTCGTCGGGTTTGTGCGCACCCTGGCGGTCGACGCTGGGCCGTTCGGGGTGCGCGTCAACCTCGTGAGCCCGGGCCCGACGGCCGGCGATCGCCTCGATGCGGTGCTCGATGGTGCGGCGGTGGCGCGCGGCTCGACCTCGGAGCGGATGCTGTCGGAATTCCTCGCCGCCTCACCGCTGCGGCGGCTGACCGAGTCCGAAGACGTCGCCAACGCGGTGGCCTTCCTCGTCAGTGATGGATCTCAGGGGATCACCGGCGCGGAGCTGACGGTCTCCTCGGGGAGCGTGATGTCGTGATCGCCTCGGATCCGCCGCTTCCGATGACACTGTTCGACGCTGCCGTCGAACAGCTGGCCGACCGGCCGTTCCTGTTCTCGTTCGAGACGGCGATCTCCGCCCGCGAGTGCGCCCGGCTGGTCGACGGGCTGGCCCGGGGGCTGCACGGACTCGGGGTCGGGCGGGGCGATCGTGTCGGCCTGTTCCTGCAGAACGACCCCCAGTTCGTGCTCGCCTCGTTGGCCGTGTGGAAGCTGGGCGCGATCACCGTGCCCGCCAACCCGATGCTGCGCGAACGTGAGCTCGGCCATCATCTCGCTGACGCCGGCGCCACCGCCCTGATCGTCCTTGACGAGTTGCTCGCGCAGACCGCCGCCAAGGCACTAGCGGCCACCGAGATCCGCGTCGTGCTCACCACCAACGCGCTCGACCTGTGCGACGAGCGTGAGGCCGAGCCGGTGCCCATACCGGACGGGGTTGCCGTGCCCGTCCACGACCTGCTCGAGTTGGCGGCGACGTCGGATGCCGTCGCGTTCCCCGACGTCGAGCTCGGGGCCGACGATGTGGCTGTGCTCACCTACACCTCGGGGACGACCGGGCCGCCCAAGGGCGCGATGAACACGCACGGCAACATCGCCTTCGCCTCCGAGGTCTACCGGGAGTCGCTCGGGGTCGGAGCGCAGGACGTCATCCTCGGGATCGCGCCGCTCTACCACGTCACTGGACTCACCGGCCACATCGGTCTCGGTCTGGCCGCGGCGATCCCGACTGTGCTGGCCCACCGGTTCGACGCCGGCGAGACGGCACGACTCACCGAGTTCCACGGCGCCAGCGTCACCGTCGCCGCGATCACCGCCTACATGGCGCTCGCCGCTGACCCGGCCGCGCAGGCCCATTCGGTGGCGAGCCTGACCCGATGTTTCAGCGGCGGGGCGCCGATTCCGCCGGCGGTGGTGACGAGTGTGCGCGAGCGGCTGGGCATCCAGGTGCAGCCCGTCTATGGGCTCACCGAAACGACCGGGCCAACGCACATCTGCCCGCTCGACGAGCTGGCTCCCAGCCACCCTGAGACCGGCGCGCTGGCCGTCGGCAAGGTGGTTGCGCACACCACCTCGCGGATCGTCGGCGAGCACGACGAGAGTCTGGGTCCGGGTGAGACCGGCGAGATCGCCGTACATGGGCCTCAGGTCGTTCCCGGATACTGGCATCAGCCCGACGAGACCGCGCACACCTTCCGCAACGGGCTGATGCACACCGGGGACATCGGTGTGACTGACGAGGACGGGTGGCTGTACCTCGTGGATCGCAGCAAGGACATGATCGTCGCCTCCGGCTTCAAGGTGTGGCCGCGTGAGGTGGAGGACGTGTTGTACGAGCATCCGGCGGTCCGCGAGGCGGCGGTGATCGGCGTCCCCGACGAATATCGAGGCGAGACGGTATGGGGCTATGTCTCGCTCCAACCCGGGGCGGTGGTGGCGGAGAGCGAGCTGATCCAGCACTGCCGCGAGCGCTTGGCCGCATACAAGTATCCGCGCACCGTCATCGTGCTCGACGAGCTGCCCAAGACAGCGTCGGGCAAGATCATGCGGCGCGAGCTGCGGGCACGCCAAGACTCCTGAGGAGGAGAGCTGACATGGACGGAAGTACGGTGATCGTCGGAGCCGGCAGCGCCGGAGGGGCGCTGGCCGCACGGCTGTCGGAGGACCCCGCGCACGAGGTGATCCTGATCGAGGCCGGTCCGAGCTACCTGGATCTCAGCGACGAGGAGCTCCCCGACGACATCCGGGACGCTGGAGAGATGAGCGTCGACGCCCACGACTGGGGTCTGACCGGGTACTTCATCGAGCCGGCGGCCGAGCGCGAGCTGCAACCCTATCCCCGGGGGCGCGTCGTCGGCGGCTCCGGGTCCGTCAACGCGGCCATCGGGCAGCGCGGGACATCCGATGACTTTGCGCGCTGGAAGGGCGCCGGCGGCGACGACTGGACCTGGGATGGGGTCCTGCCCTTCCTCAAACGTTTGGAGAACGATCTCGACTTCGGCGAGCGGCCCTATCACGGGGTCGACGGCCCCGTCCCGATCAAGCGTTATCACGAGCGCGAATGGGCCGCGGGGGTCCAGGCGTTCGTCCAGGCCTGCCGTGAGCGCGGGTTCGCCGACTGCCCTGACTTCAACGCGCCGGGCGCGCGTGGGGTCGGCCCGACGCCGCGCAACCTCCGCGCGGAGGTGCGCGCCTCCTCAGCGGTCACCTACCTCCGTGAGGCCTACGGACGGCCGAACCTCACGGTGATCAGCGACGCCACGTGCCGGCGGGTGCTGTTCGACGGCACCACCGCGATCGGGGTCGAGTTCGAGAAGGACGACGGTGTCGAGACGATCCACGCCGACCGGGTGGTGCTCAGCGCCGGCGCGATTCACACCCCGCATCTGCTGATGCTCTCGGGCGTGGGACCCGCTGACGTCCTGTCTGATCTCGACATCGAGCCGGTGCTCGTCAACGAGGCGGTGGGCAAGAACCTCCAGGACCACCCGATGATCCCGGTGGTCACGCTGCTGCGTGAGCAGACCGACCGGCTGGGGGCGCGCGCGGAGCTGCGGTTCACCTCAGAGCTCGGCGAGAACCTCGGTATGGCCGACGACATGGCGGTGTTTCCGTGCGTGATGGAGCCCTCGACGCTTAATCTCGACGTGGAGACGAAGGGCCTCAAGGCGCTGACCTTCATCTCCAACGTGGCCAAGCCGCACTCGGTTGGGTGGATGACCGTGACCTCGGCCGACCCCCACGTGCAGCCCGAGCTGCACTTCAACTACCTTTCGGCCCCCGAGGACATGCAGCGAGCGATGGCCTCGGTGCGGATGATTCGAGAGATGGCCGAGCAGTCGCCGCTCGCCGATGAGGTCGAGGAGATCGTCATGCCCGACGCCGAGACCACCGCCGACGACGAGAAGCTCGAGGCGTGGATCCGAACTGTCGTCACCACCGCCTATCACGCGACGAGCACCTGCCGGATGGGGCCTGCTGAGGATCGCGACAGCGTGGTCAGCCCGCGGCTGGCGGTCCACGGCCTGCAACAGCTCTGGATCGCCGATGCCTCGGTCCTGGTCAACGTCCCCACCGCCTTTACCAACCTCACCGCGTTCATGATCGGCGAGCGTCTCGCCGATTGGCTGACCAGCGACTCGCCTGAGGCGGCGGCAGGCCGGCAACCGGCCGCCGGCTCTCGCTGACCGGCTTTCCTTCTCTACCACCCGGGCCCAGGAGAACGACTATGAGCACGACCGCCGATTCCCCACTCACCAGCTACCAGACGCTGTTCATCGGCGGCGAGTGGGTGACGCCCGCCTCGCAGGACACGATCGAGGTGATCTCGCCGGTCACCGAGCAGGTGATCGCGATGGTGCCCGCCGCCAGCGAGGGCGACGTCGACGCCGCGGTGGCGGCGGCGCGGGAGGCATTCGATCACGGTCCGTGGCCGCGCCTGTCCCCGGCCGAGCGGGCCGACGCCTTGCGGCGGATCGGCGATCAGGTCGCCGCGCGCCTGGACCGCTTCAAGGAGATCTTCACCCAGGAGATCGGAGCCACCCGGGCGGTCTCGGAGGCATTTCTGTCCTTCGGCGTCGAGGCCTGGTACGACGCCGCTCGGATCCATGAGCGTTTCGCGTTCGAGGAGGAGCGCACCTGGCAGGATGGCGGCGGCACCGTGATCCGCGAGCCGGTCGGCGTCGTGGCCGCCGTGATCCCGTGGAACGGCCCGGTCACGATGTCGTCGATCAAGATGGCCTCGGCGCTGGCCGCGGGATGCACGGTCGTGCTCAAGCCGGCTCCCGAGGGACCGGTGGGACCGCTGCTGCTGGCCGAGGCGATCGCGGCCTCGGGCCTGCCCAAGGGCGTGGTCAGCATCATCCCCGGTGGCCGGGAGACCGGGGAGTATCTGATCAGCCATCCGGGCATCGACAAGGTGACCTTCACCGGCAGCACGGCGGCGGGGCGACGGATCATGAGCCGGTGCGGAGAGCGGATCGCCCGGGTCACGCTCGAGCTCGGTGGCAAGTCAGCCGGGATCGTGGCCGACGACATCCCCCTTGAGGAGTTTCTCACCGATGTGGCGTTCGCCGGGATCGGCAACTCCGGTCAGGTGTGTGCGGCCATCACGCGGATCCTCGTGCCGCGCGAGCGCGAACAGGAGATCGTCGACGCGCTCGTCCCGCTGTTCGAGCAGGTCACGGTCGGGGATCCCAGTGATCCGGAGACCGTGCTCGGACCCCTCGTCGCCGAGCGCCAGCGCGATCGTGTCGAGGAATACATCCGCATCGGCAAGGCGGAGGGAGCGCACGTCGCGACCGGCGGCGGGCGACCCAAGCATCTCGAGCACGGATGGTACGTGGAGCCGACGCTGTTCACCGGCGTCCGCAATGACATGCGGATCGCGCGTGAGGAGATCTTCGGTCCGGTGGTATGCGTCATCCCGTTTGACAGCATCGACGAGGCAGTGGAGATCGCCAACGACACCGAGTACGGGCTGTCAGGCGCCGTCTACGCGCGCGACGAGGAGTTGGCGCGCAGCATCGCGCGGCGGATCCGGACGGGCCAGGTGGCGATCAACGGCTGGGGCATGTGCGTGGTCGAGCCGTTCGGCGGTTACAAGCAGTCGGGCCTCGGCCGCGAGGGCGGGGTCGAGGGCATCTCCGCCTATCTCGAGACGAAGTTGATCCTCCATGGCTGAGCCGTGACCGTCGTCGCCGGCGGCGCCGGTTTCGCCGGCGACCGCATCGAGCCGGCGGTGGCCCTCGCCAGATCGGGCCGGGTCGACTGTGTATCGCTCGAGTGCCTGGCCGAGCGCACGATCGTCCAAGGGCTGCGGGCTCGCGCGACCGATCCAGAAGCCGGCTACGACCGCCGTCTCCGCCGCCGGCTGACGCCGCTGCTGCCCGCGGTGGCCGCCGGCTGCAAGGTGGTCACCAACCTCGGGTCGGCCAATCCGGCCGCTGCCGCGCGAGCCACCGCGCGACTGGCGCGCGAACTCGGGCTCGGCGGGCTGACGGTCGCCGCCGTGATTGGCGACGACGTCAGCGCGCAGGCCGACCGGGTCCGCTTTCAGCGTCAGCCCGGGAGCGGCGAGTGGCTGGGCATGCACGCCTACATCGGTCTAGAGCCGATCGCCGATGCGCTGCGCGACGGCGCCGACATCGTCATCACCGGGCGGGCCGCCGATGCGGCGCTGTTCGCCGGGCCGGCGCGAGATGGGCTGGATGGGTCGCCCGACGCGCTCGCCGGAGCACTGGCCGTCGGGCATCTGCTCGAATGCTCGGGGCAGGTCACCGGCGGCAACTTCGAGGCGCCGGGGGAGCGTCCGCCGACCGCGGGCGAGTTCGCCAACCTGGGGTTTCCGCTGGCCGACGTCGCGTCTGACGGGAGCGCTGAGATCACCAAGCTCGACGGCACCGGGGGTCGGGTCGACCGCCTGACCTGCACGCTGCAGTTGCTCTACGAGGTCCACGACCCCAGCCGATACCTGACCCCGGATGCGATCGTCGACTTCTCCCAGATCGTCTTCGAGTCGGTCGGGCCCGATCGGATTCGGGTGTCCGGTGCCCGCCACGCCGGCATCCCCGATGACCTCAAGGTGTCGGGGTTCCGGCTGGCGCCCGGAGCCGTGGCCGATGTCGAGATCGGTTTTGCCGGCACCGGAGCCCTGCGTCGTGCCCGGACCGCGGCGGAAACGCTGCGGCTGCGGCTTGCCGGCCTGGGCATCGAGCGCTTCGGCGTCGACGTCGTCGGCCAGGACTCGATCCTCGGCCCGCTGTCGAGATCGGTCGTGGGCGATCCTCCGGAGGCCCGGGCCCACGTATCCGCCGCCTGTGTCGATGACGAGATCGCCCAGGCGGTCGAGGACGAGGTCTATGCCCTGACGCTCAGCGGGCCGTCATCGGGGGCCGGGCTGCGGTCCGAGCGCCGGCCTCGAGTCGAGGTCGTCGACGGCTTGATCGCCCGCGCTGCGGTAACCACCGAACTGGTCTGGGAGCGGGGGCGATGAGAGTCGGCGACATCGCCTGCGGGCGCGCCGGTGACAAGGGAGCCACGCTCGACGTTTCGATCGTCGCCCGTGATCGCGCGGCCTATGACCTACTGGCCGCCGAGCTCACCGAGGCTGCGGTGTCCGCTGGCCTCCGGGCGCCCGACGTGAAGCGTTACGAAATGCCGGGGTTGATGGCGCTGAAGTTCGTCGTGCCCGAGGTGCTCGGCGGTGGAACCTACACCTCGATGCGCGCCGGCATGCACTGGCAGAAGGCAGCCGTGTCAGCGGTTCTCGACCTCGAGCTGACCGGTCGCCCGGAGGGTCTGCCGATCGTGTGCGTCCGCCCGCCGGGCTGGATCGCTGCCGAGAGTCCGAACGCCTTCATCGCGATGCGTGACTGGGCCGTCCGGGCCGAGCAGCTCGGCTTCGACGGCCTGTTCGTCGGAGACCGGCTGCTCCCGGCGGCGGTCGGCTCCGAGCACTCCAGCGGGGCGGTGTACGGCGCCTCGATGCTCGAGGCGACCACCACGCTGGCCGCGCTCGCCGCCGTCACCGAACGGATGTTGCTCGGCCCGCTGGTGATGGTCGTGCCGTATCGCCACCCGATCCAGCTGGCCAAGACGGTGGCGACCCTGGACGTGATCTCGTCCGGACGTCTGGTGCTCGGAGTCGGGCTGGGCTGGAACGAGACTGAGTTCACCGCGCTGGAGCTCGACCGCTCGCGGCGGGCCCCGGACTTCGAGGAGTCGCTCGATATCTGCCGGGCGCTGTGGGCGGGGAACACGGTGAGCCATGACGGCGCCTGGACGTTTGCCGACGTCGGCCTCTCCCCGCTGCCCGTGCAGCCGGGCGGGCCGCCGCTGTGGCTGGCCTCGTTCTCGCCTGGCAGCGCCCTGGACTGGGTCGACGACGTTCCGTCTCTGGCGCGGCGTACGCTGACTCGCATCGGCCGCGTCGCCGACGGCTGGGTCCCGCTCGTGTACTCGGCGTCGGCGCGTCGCCGGATCGATCCGGTCGTTCTCGGTCGCGCCTTCGGGCACGTGCTCGAGGCGGCCGACGCCGCCGGCCGCGGGCGTGCGGACATCGATTTCATCTATTCGGATTGGTGCTACGTGATCGAGAGTCCCGAGGACGAAGCTCGCTGCCGTGACGCGCTGAACGGATTCTTCAACGGGACCTGGGACGAGGCCCTGGCCACCTACACGATCGGCACCGTGGAGCAGGTTGCGGAGCAGATCCAGGAACAGGCGGCCCAGATCGACCGTACCGACGGCTATGTCCTGACGCCGCTCGGCGGTGATCCCGGCCAGCTCGACGCGCTCGCCGACGTGCGCTCGGTGCTGCTGCGCGAGACCGCCTCGATCGGCTGAGGGCAGCTTGCGCTCGGCGACGCTCCGAGCGGACGGCTAACCTACCTATCGTTTGGAGGGCAAGACCACAGGCACCAGATCACCGCGGCGCAACCGTGAGGCCGAGGTCATGGAGGCGGCGATCGACGTCTTCTTCCAGCGCGGCTATCCGGCGGCCTCGATCCAGGACGTGGCCGACCGGGTCGGGGTGCTGAAGGGAAGCCTCTACTACTACATCTCCTCCAAGGAGGATCTGCTGTTCCGGATCCTCGACGAGTCCCACCACCAGGCCACCGAGATCGTCGAGGAGACCCGAGCACTGGACGTGTCGCCGCTCGAGCGCATCGCGATCTACTTCGAGCGCTACCTGCTCTGGTACCTGACCAACCTCGAGCGCGTCAGTGTGTACTTCAGCGAGTGGCGGCACCTCACCGGCGAGCGACACGAGACGGTGCGGCTGCAGCGTGAGACCTACGAGCAATTTGTCCGCGACATGATCGTCGAGGCGCAACAGGCCGGTGATGTGCCCGCCGAGATCAGCCCCAAGTACGCCTCCTTCTTTCTGCTCGGTGCCGTCAACGCGGTTCCGCGCTGGTACCGCCGCGACGGGGCGGACACGCCCGAACAGATCGCGCGGGTGTTCACCCGTCTCATCCTGAACACGATCACGGGAGCGGCCGGACTCCCCGCCGGGCTCAATCCGCAAGCGCTGCGATCTGCTCGCGCAGCTCGGCGCGCTTGACCTTGAGGCTCGGCGTGCGGGGCACGTCGTCGACGAACACCACGCGGGTCGGCTTCTTGTAGCTGGCCAGCCCGTCGCGGCAATGCGCGATCACCAGCTCCTCGGTGACGTCCTGAGCCGGGCCGATGATGACCGCGACGGGCGTCTGGCCCCAGCGCTCGTGGGGCGAGCCGACGACGATGCACTCGCGGACGCCGGGGATCTCCATGATGACGCGCTCGACCTCGCTCGGATAGACGTTCATCCCGCCGCTGACGATCAGATCGGTGCGGCGCTCGGTCACGTAGACGTAGCCGTGCTCGTCGATCATTCCCAGGTCGCCGCTGTGCAGCCACCCTCCGCGCAACGTCGCCTCGGTCGCCTCGGGCTGATTCCAGTAGCCGCTCATCGCCGCCGCGCTCTGATACACGAGCTCGCCGAGCGTCGCCCCGTCATGGGGCAGCGGGCGGCCGGCGGGGTCGAGCACCTCGATCACCGTCTCGATCGCGGGGCGCCCGGCCGTGCTGTAGAAGTCGACGCCGGGCGGCGGATCGGTCAGATCGGTCGGCGTCGTCGCGGTCATCAGCCCGCCGGAGTTCTCGGTCATCCCCCACCCCTCGACGTAGCGGCCGCCGATGACGTCGCAGAGCTCCTCCCGCTGCTCGGGTGTCGCCAGCGCGCTGGAATGCAGGACCGAGATCAGCGACGCCCACCGCTCGGGGACGGTCGCCGCGTAGGTCGCGAAGTCACGCATCATCGGAGTCGCCAGGTAGGTGAAGGTCGCCCGCTCGCGCTCGATCGTGTCGACGAGCCGCTCGGGATCCCACGCGCCCATCAGGATCGCCGTGCCGCTGACGTAGAAATGGCTGAGCACCTGGGCGGGCATCATCGCCGGGAACGACAGCGTTCCGGTGATCGCGCCGACGCTGTAGGGGGGCAGGCGGTAGGAGATCGTGTTCATCCGGCTGATCGCCAGCACCGAGCGGTGCGTCAGGATCGCCCCCTTGGGGTTTCCGGTCGTCCCGCTGGTGTACGCGAGCACGACCGGCGACGCCGGATCGGGCCGGGGCGGCATCGTGTCAGCTCCGGCGAGCAGCAGGTCGTCGAGCCGCCGAGTCCCGACCGGACCCGATCCGTCGTTCGATACCAGCAACATGCCCTCCAGCATGTCGGTCAGCTCCTCGACGATGGCCGTGACGCCGTCGGTGAAGATCAGTCCGCGCGCTCCGGAATCCTTGAGGCAGTGCGCCGCCTCGGCGGCGCGGTACCGGGTGTTGATCGGGACGACGACGAGGCCGGCCTTGGCCAGCGCCACGTAGACGACCGGGTACTGCACCCGGTCCTCCATCCAGGCGCCGACGCGGTCGCCCGCCTCCAGGCCCGAGCCGAGCAGCGCGTTGGCCAGCCGGTTGGTCTGTTCCTGGAGCTCGGCGTAGGTGAGGCCGGCTCCGTCCCGGAGCTTCAGCGCGGTCGTGCGGGGCGCACGCCGCGCCGCCAGCTCCACCAGGTCTCCGACGACCGACAGCGTCAGCGACGTCACGCGGCGGCTCCGGCGCCACCCGGGTTGTCCGCCGCGGAGATCGAGGCCCGCGCCAGCCGATCGCGATGCTCGACCGCGGTCCCGAGCATCTGGGCGCAGAGCAGCGCCCGCTTGTAATAGAGATGCGCGCTGTGCTCCTCCGTGTAGCCGATGCCGCCGTGCATCTGGATCATCTCCGCGGCGGCGTGGACGAAGGCGTCACTGACGACCGACTTCGCCAGCGAGGCGACCGACTCCGCCAGTGCCGGGTCGCCTGAATCGAGCACGTCGGCGGCGAACAGAACCGCCTCGCGCGCGGCATCGGCCTCGATCGCCATGTCCGCGCAGCGATGCTTGATCGCCTGGAAGGATCCGATCGGGCGACCGAACTGCTCGCGGTCGCGTACGTACGCGATCGTGATCTCGACGCAGCGTTGCATCGCGCCCACCATCTCCGCCGATAGCCCGACGGTGGCGTGCGCCAACCCGGCGCGAACCCGGGCCGCGGTGGCCTGCCCACCGTCGATGCGCTCGACGCTCACCGAACTCAGGTCCACCGAACCCATCCGGCGCGTCGGATCCACGACAGGCTGCGGGGTGACGGTCACCCCGGCGGCGTCGCGATCGCAGCGGAACACCCCGACGTCGCCGTCGCCGAGGCGGGCGACGACCACGAAGGTCTCGGCCGACGAGGCATCGAGCACGAGCTCGGTCCGGCCATCGACGACGTGACCGGAGGCGCCGTCGACCGACGCGGTCACCGCGTCGAGCGGTTCCGCGCCGTTCATCGTCCCGGGCGCGATCAGCGCCGCGCGGCGGGTTCCCGCGGCCAGCTCGGACAGGAGCGCCCGGCCCGCCGGCGTCCCGCCCGCACACAGCACGACCGGCGCGGCGAGCACGATCGAGGACAGGAACGGCGCCGGCAGAAGTACGCGACCCATTTCCTCCAGCAGCAGGCACAGCTCGACGATCCCATAGCCCATGCCGTCCGCGTCCTCGGGGACCGCGATTCCAGTCCAGCCGAGCTCGGCGATCTGCCGCCATCGCTCCGGGTCGAAGCCGAGCTCGCCCGCGGCGAGCTCCCGGACGCGGTCGAGGTTGTACTCGGCGTCGAGGTAGCGGCGCGCGACCTCCTGGATCTGCTCCTGTTCGTCGTTGAGCACGACCGTCGTCGTCATCGCGAGCCTCCTCGGCTGAGCGCGTCCGCGCCGGGGGCGAGCTGCTGGATGATCTCCGCGCAGTTGCGCAGGACCGCTGCGTCGTCGAGTTCGGCGCCCACCGTCTGCAGCACGAGCTCGTCGATGCCGAGCTCGCCGAGCTCGCGCTCGAGGATCTCGGCCTGGTCGGCCACCTCCTCCGGGGTCCCCGTCAGCGCGATCTCGTCGAGCAGGGCATCGGGCACCAGCGGCGCCAGGCTCGCCCACGTCGCCCGGCGATCGGACGCGTCGAAGGCAGTCCGCACCTTCGCGGCGACGTCATCCCAAGGCGTGCCCTCGACGACGCTCGCGTAGGACGGCGTGGAGAGGTAGAACGCGGCCTGACGCCGACCCACCTCCCGGGCCGCGTCGCGGTCACGATCGATCGCGGTGATGCACCAGGCGCTGACCGTCGAGGGCTCCGAGCCGGCCTGCTCCCCGGCGCGGATCGCCGGCAGTACGCGGTCGACGAGATGGGCGCGGAGGAGCGCCAACGGGTGCAGCAGCACCCCGTCGCACGCCCGGGCCATGATCCGCGCCATGGTCGGGTTGAGCGCGGCGCCGAGGACGGGCGGCGGACCACTCGCGGACAGCTCCGGCATGCTCCCCCACGCGCGGCGCAGCTGCGCCACATAGCCGCTCAGCCACGTGGCCGCGCGGTCGATCTCGGTGCCGTACAGACGCCGGATGCCGCGGGTGCCACTACCCAGACCGATCGCAAACCGGCCGCCGGTCAACCGCTGGACGTCGGCCGCCAGGGCCGCCATCGCGAGCGGCGACCGGGTGAACGCGTACGCGATCCCGGTGGCCACGCCGATGCGCTCCGTGCCCAGACCGATCGCGAGCGCCCGCGCTACCGCGTCTCGCCCGGGAAACTCGGTCGTGTAGACCCGATGAAAGCCGGACGCCTCGGCATCCCGGGAGAGCTCGACCAGCCCGTCCAGGAGATCGGTGGCAAATACGATCGACCGGCGCATCGAGCGATCGGAGGCGGTCATCGCGGCAGGCCGAGCAGGCGCTCGGCGACGATGTTGCGCTGGATCTCACTCGTCCCGGAGAAGATCGTGTACGCCCGGGACTCGAGCAGGTGGATGACCTCGGGCGACCGAGCGAGGATGCCGTGCGCACCTCGCACCTCGGTGCTGAGGTGGGCGATCCGCTGCTCGAGCTCTGACCAGAACAACTTGGCGACCGAGCCCGCGGCCCCGATCACCTCGCCCTGCTCAGCGCGGACCGCGGCGCGCAGGTTCAGGCGCCGCAGCTGCTGACAACGGCACCACAGCTCCGCCCACGTGTCACGCGCGCGGGCGATCGCGGCGGGGGTCAACGCCGCCTCTGTCTCGGCGTGACGCAGCGCCGCGGCGATGTCGTGCATGTGGACGAGCAACCGGGCGTGATCGGTGAAACCCTGATCGGCGCGCTCGAACTGGAACATCGTCAGTGACACCTTCCACCCGTCGCCCGGCCCTCCGACCATCAGATCGCGCGGCGAGCGGACGCCGTCGAAGAACACCTCCGCGAACTCCTCCTGCCCGAGCAGCTGGGCGATCGGACGGACCGTCACGCCCGGGAGGTCCGTCGGGACGATCAGCATCGACAGGCCGCGGTGACGAGATTCCGCGGGATCGGTTCGCACGAGCGCGAAGCAGAACTCGGCGTACGGAGCAAACGTCGTCCAGATCTTGCTCCCGTCGATCACCCACTCATCGCCCTCGAGCCGGGCTCGGGTCCGCAGCGCGGCGAGATCGGATCCGGCGTTGGGCTCGGAGAAGCCCTGGCACCAGACGTCGTCGCCGGTCAGCAGCCCGGGTAGGAACCGCGCCTTCAGCTCGGGGGTGCCGTGAACCATCAGCGTCTGGCCGAGCAGGATGATCCCGGCCTGGTTCATCAGCTGCGGGGCGCGGGCCAGGGCCAGCTCCTCGTAGTACATGTACTGCTGCAGCGGGCCGGCTCCCCGGCCCCCGTACTCCTCGGGCCAGGACGGCCCGGCCCAACCGTCCTCGGCCAGACGGCGCTGCCACCGTCGTCGGTACTCGAGCCGCTCGCGATAATCGAATGGCTCGGCGTCGGCCGGCACGTTTCCCGACAGCCAGCCGCGGAACTCGGCCCGGTAGGGGTGACTCCAGGGGACGACCGACAGCTCGGGCCCGAGTACCGTCGCGTCGAGCTCGGGCGTCGCTGTGGTCACCGGATGGCCACCGCGTTGGCGGGCGAGCCGATGCCGCCCGGGAGGTTCATCGGGACCCCGACGAACAGGAACTCCCAGCGATCATCCGCGCCGCACAGCTCGGCCAGGCGCTCGAGGTCGAGCAGCTCGCCGACGACGATGCCGAGCATCGGGATCAGGCGCCGGTGCAGCGAGCCGATCGCCGCGCTTCCGGGGGCGACCTCGGCGGTTGGGTTGTCGAGCGCCACGGCGCTGATCCGGTTGTCCCACAGGTACCGGGCCACCCTGTCGGAGCCCGCCAGGCCGGTGACCCGGAGGTTGTCGGCGAGCTCGAGGCGATCCGCGAGCGGGAGGCGGCGGTAGGCGTCGATCCACCCGGTGCGGATCAAGAGGATGTCTCCGGGTTGGATCTCGACCCCCTGCGCGCCCGCCACCTCGACGAGCGCGTCGGGCTCGATCGCCTCCGGGGCGAACGGATCCAGCGGGTCGTCGACACGCTCGCGGTACCCGGCGAGGTCGAGCAGGACGCCCCGGCCGACGACGCCGTGGGCGGCGAAGTGCTCCATCCCCAGCGGCCCCTCGGCGGACTCGAAATCCTCGCGGCGGCCGCCGAAGTAGCCGACCTCGCGCGCCCGGACGTGGCGCAGCCCGTCCCACTGCGTGGAGCCCTGCGGGTAGAAGGCGTCGAGCCGGTCGTCGGCGTTTTGGCGGTCGAGCATGAACATCGTATGGCGCAGGGGCTCGCGGCCGAACAGCGGCGGGTCGGGCTCATTCACCGGCAGATTGAGCGAGACGACCGTCCCGTCGCGGACGAGGCCGGCGGCGGCGACGATCCGCTCGGGCGTCTGCCAGGCGAGCGTCCCCAGGTTCTCGGGCAGCGCGTCCCAGGCATGCGGCAGGCCGAGCGCCTCGATCACGGGGAGGTCGTCGTACGCGGGAGCTCCGTCCGGTGTGGTTGTGCTGTTTGGATTCATTGTTGATCAAAACGGCGAGTCGAAGCCGGCGAACAGGTGCGTGATTCGCCAGACGCCGGCGTCGCGGCGCAGATCGAATCGGTAGATGCCGGTGGTCTCGAGCTCCGCGCGACCGCTACGGCTGCTGAGCAGCTGCAGGTAGCAGATCGCGCGGGCTCGGTCTCCCCCGGCGCGGTCGATGAACACGTTGGTGAAGATGTGGCGGCGTTGATCGGTCTGCTCGCGCCAGAACCCGAGCAGGAACGCGACGACCTCGTCGGCGCCCTGAAACGGCCCGACCGCGGTATGGCCGGTGATCGTTGCCTCCCACACCCCGTCGTCGGTGAAGCAGTCGCGCAGCACGTCGGCCCGGCGCTCGTCGTAGCCCACGCAGTAGCGGTAGAGGCGTTCGGTGATCTCGAGTCGGTCGGCCGGGGCCAGCATGGCCGGCGGCCCGGCGCTGAGGTCGAAGTTGCCCGTCGCGTGGCCCCACGCCGGCGGCGTCGGGCCGCCAGCTGGAAGCGATCCGGAGCCGGCCGGGCTCACCTTGTCGGGCACGTCAGCCATGTCGTCATCACCTCGCCTACACCTCGGATCGTGAACACAGTGATTCCCTGGTCTCCATGTGTCAACCGCCGCCGGATGTCCGGGCCAGGAAAGTGGCCACGGCGTCGGCGTGGAAGTCGGTCGAGGCCGCTACCGACTGGGCGTAGGCCTCGAACTCGGCCATGTCGTCGAGCGCGACGAGGGGGGCCTGGTCGAGCAGGCGCTTGGCCATGCCGAGCTGCACCGCCGGACCGCGTGCCCAGAGGCGCGCCTGCTCCATCGCCACGTCGAGCAGCGCGTCGTCGTCGACGACCTGCTGCACGAGTCCGTACTCAAGCGCCTCCTCGGCGCCGAAGCGGCGGGCGCTGAACACGAGCTCTTTGGCCCGCCGCACGCCGACCAGCCGCGGGAGGAAGAACAGCGCCCCCGAGTCGGGGATCAGCCCAACCCGCAGGAACGCCAGCGAGAACTGCGCGCTGCGCGCCGCGAACACGATGTCGCAGGCCATCGCCAGGCTGCATCCGGATCCGTGCGCGTGGCCGTTGACGGCGGCGATCACCGGCATCTCGAGCCGCGCCAGCGGGATGTAGATCTCCCTCAGCAGCTTCAGGAACCGGCGCCGGGTCTCCTCGGGGGCGCGCCCGGCATCCATCTCGGTGATGTCCCCCCCGGCGCAGAATGCGCGACCTGTCCCGGTGATCACCAGGCAGCGAATCTCGCGGCTGTCGGCGATCTCACGCAGCGCCTGGGCGAGCTCGGCCTTGAGCGCGAGGCTGAGCGCGTTCATCGCCTCGGGGCGGTTGAGCGTGATCAGCCCGACGCCGTCCTGCACGTCGAGCGTCATCATCGTGTCGGGGCTCATCGCGCGCGTTACTCGTCGACCAGCTCGAAGCAATCGATGTCCTCAAGCGTTCCGCTGGGCTCCGCGTCCTCCCGCCACAGTGCGCGCACCCGCATGCCGGGTTTGACGCGGGCCGGCGCCTCGTCGGCGTCAACGCCGCCGATCATGTGGATCAGCCGGGTCGACGCGCCGTCGAGCACAATCTCGGCGTAGATGTACGGCGGCTCGCGGACCTGGCCGACGAACTCGAGGTGGATGACCGAGAACGCCTTGATGACGCCGGTGTCGGACACGTCCACCCATTCGCCGGTGCGGACGAAGCAGACGTCGCAGTACTCGCGCGGGGGAACGAGCACGCGCTCGCACGACGGGCACTTGATGCCGACGATACGCCGGCTTGTCCCGAGCTCATCGAACATCGTTCCGTAGTACGGGCCGTAGGCGTGCTGGTAGCGCAGGTCGAGGTGGTAGCGCTGCTGGGCGACCGGCTCCCCCTCCAGCATGAACGGCTTGCTGCCGTCGAACGCGGGCGTGTCCGTATCGCCGAGCACGAATCCTTCCAGATCGAGCATGTGCCCGCTCGGTTCCGCGCTCCATCGCGCCGACACGCGAGCGCCGATCGTCAGATCGCCGAGCTCGACGTCCAGCAGCCGGTGCACGAGCGGCGTGTCTGCGCCGTCGAGTCGGATCAGCCCGAGCACACCGGCCGACGTCCGCGTGAAACCGTCGAGCGCCCCGGCGGTGGACACCTCGACGAGATCGGGGGTCTCGGTCCCGCATTCGGCGCAGAAATCCTGGGCGGGGGCGATCACGCGGCCGCAGTCAGGACACCGCGACCCGAGGATGACGTGTTGGCCGAGCGCCGCCAGGAAGGTGCCCGCGGCATGTCCGGCGGTCAGGGTGTAGGGCAGCGAGATCGACCCGGGGAACGCGGGGCGGTCGATCGAGGACGCGGTCAAGAGCTCTGACATGGTGTGGCCTCCTAGTTGAGATCGGCGCCGACAACGGCCACGCCGCGCAGGTTCGCCCACCCGCCGCCGGCCTGCACGAGCGCCGTACGGGCGCCGGGCACCTGCCGCTCGCCGGCCTTGTCGGTCACTTGCAGCGCCGCTTCGGCGAGCCGGATCAGCGCCGTGGCGCCGATCGGGTTGGCCCCCATGCACCCCCCAGAAGGGTTGCACGGGATGTCGCCCGCCATGTCGGTCGCCCCGGACGCGATCAGCTTCGCCGCCTCGCCCGGCCGGCAGAGTCCGAGGCCCTCGTAGTAACTGAGCTCGAAGCACGTGTACGGCTCCTGGAGCTCCGCGACGTCGAACTGGCGGCGCGGGTTGGTGATCCCAGCCTTCTTGTAGACGCGCTGGGCCGCCAGCTGCAGCGGAATCGATTGGATCATCGCGCGGTCCGGGGCGTTGTCGGCCTCGCCGTAGTAGGCGATGCCCCGCAGCCAGGCGGGCCGAGCGGTGATCGACGGCACGACGTCATCTCCCGCCAACACGACCGCGCACGCCCCGTCGGAGATCGGCGGCACGTCGAGCAGCTTGATCGGCCAGGCCAGCGGCCGCGAGTTGAGCACGTCCTCGACCGTGATCTCCTTGCGGACGTGGGCGTGCGGATTGCGAAACGCGTTGCGGTGATTCTTGACCGCCACGAGCGCGGCCGCCTCCTCGGTGTGTCCCAGCGTGTCCATGCGTGCGCGCCAGTACGCGGCGGCGAAGCCCATGATCCCGACCGCGAACTCGCGACCCCAGAAGGGGTCGTAGAGCGTCGAGATCTGATACTGGAGGGCACCCTCGGACAGCTTGTCGTAGGCGATCACGAGGACCTTGTCGGCGAACCCGCTGGCCACCTGGTTGTAGGCGGCCAACGCACCCGCGAGGCCTGTGCCACCGCCGCTCGTGATGCGCACGACCGGCTTGTAGCGCCCGCCGAGGGCGTCGACAAGCCACTTCTCGGGCTGGTTGACCGCCCCGAACAGTGCCGGGCCGCTGGCGACGACGACCGAGTCGATGTCCTGGATCGTCAGGTCGGCGTCCTGGAGCGCCCGGTTGACCGCCTCCCGCGCGAGACCCGCCTGGCTGACGTCGAGCCGACGGCGGGCGTGGTCGGTCTGGCCCGAGCCGACGATGGCAACGTTGCGCATGTTCAGACCTCCAGGGTGAGGACGCAGTGGTTCTGCATGCCGATCCCGCCGGTGCCGTGGACGATCGCCGAGGAGGCACCGGACGGCGCGTACGGCACGCGTCCCGCGAGTTGCAGCGCGGCCTCGCTCAGACGCACCAGGCCGGTCGCCATGATCGGGTCGGCGGGCAGCGAGCCGCCCGATGGGTTGACCGCCACCGGAGCATCGTCGGCGTACAGGCCGGCGCCCTGGCCGGGCTCGGCCAAGCCGAGCGCCTCCAGCACCATCAGCTCGCCGGCGGTCGTGCCCGCGCCCGTCTCGACAAGCGACACGCTCGTGGGATCGTCGATCCCCGCGCGGCGCAGCGCCGACTCGGCGGCGTGCCGGCACGCGGGCAGCGCGTCGAGCTCGCGCATCGCGAAGTTGTGCTGGTCGGCCGCCGCGCCCATCCCGGTGATCCAGACCGGCGTGGTCGAGATGCGGCGCGCCACCTGCTCGCTGGTCAGGACGACCGCGACCGCGCCGTCGACCGGGCGCGAGAAGTCCGCCGCGCCGAGTGGCGGGGCCGGATCGTCGCGCTCCTCGAGCTGCGCCCGATCGGGCATCAGGTCGGTGCGCACCGACTCGTTGGCGTCGGCACGGCTCCAGTCCCAGCGCGCTACCTCGCGCAGCACCTCAGGCGCGAGGCCGTGGCGGGCGAGGTACTGCTGGGCCTGCAGGCCCGACGCCGCGGTGTGGCCGAAGCCGACCGGCCGCTGGTAGAAGGGCTCGCACTGCGTCCAGTAGAACGCCTCGACGTCGCTCTCCGACGGCTTGGAGTACGCGACGATCAGGCCGACGTCAGCTCCGCTGCCGACAATCTTGGTGGCGCCGTACAGGGCGGCCCACAGGCCGTCCTCCTCGACCCTCGACTCCTCCTTCTGATGAGCACCCATGGCCCCGAGGAAGCCGCAGTTGGAGATGCTGCGCCCGTCGAGGATGTCGCTGCCGGAGTCGATCACGAAGTCGACGTCCTGGATGCGCAGACCGCTGCCCTTCAGCGCCTTGTTGACCGCCATCGAGATCAGGTCAACGTGCTGGAGGTCGTCCCAGGCGGGGCGCAGCTCGGTCTGGGCGGACGAAACGACGGCGACGCGCGGAATCGATCGCTGGCTCATGGCCCGAACGTATCAGCCAAGCGTTTGGTAGGCAATATCTCGCCGCGTCACTCTTGGGCCTACCTACAACGCGCCCCGCGCGAGGCCTGACCGAGCCGGGGAAACAGCCGAGCTGGGCGTGCGCCAAACGCGCGCCCGCTCGACGCTCAGCGCCCGATCGCCTGCGGGAAGTCGAAGAAGTGGTGGGGGTCGACCCGCGCGCGGGTCGCCTCCAGACGGGCCAGATTCTGGCCGTAGTAGGCCTGTTGCCAGCCGTTCAGCGCCGGGTCGATGTAGTTCTGGTACGCCATGCCCGAGACGAACGGCCGGAGCTTTGTCCAGGCCTGGTCGATCCAGTCGGCGGTCGCTCCGGCGCCGTAGTACTGGATGCAGAACAGGGGGTCACGGTGGACGAAGGCCGTCGCGGTCGGTGCGACCCGGCCGATCGCGCCGCCATAGGCGTCACACAGCAGGTCGCCGGCGCCGGGGTGCTCGGCCGCGGCGATCATCGCGGCCCGGCCCGCGGCGGGCAGCGGCTGGGCGACGTAGTCGGACTTGGCGTTGAACGTCTCACGCGGCAACACACCCCCGGGCGCCGCGCCGACCGTGTGGCAGGCGACGGTGGTGCGGCCCTCGCAGCCGGCCAGCAGCAGTTGGACCTGCATGTACGACATCTCGGTGTTGACGGCCAGGCTCGCGCCCGTGGCATCCAGCAGCGGCTTGACAACGTTCGGCACCTGGCCCGACTGCCCGATGTACTGGCCGTTGGCGAAGATCCGCGGGCCGTCTGACTCGACGTGCAGGATCGAGGTGACGCCGTCGGTCGCCTGCGGCGCCCACGTCTGCCAGGCGTCGATCGCCTCGCCGGCCGCCGACCAGGGCCACGTGACCTCGAAATACGTCGCGCTGGTTGGGCTCGGATGGCTTGCGAACGTGAACGCGGTGACGACGCCGAAGTTGCCGCCGCCGCCGCCCTTCAGCGCCCACAACAGATCCGGATCCGATCCGACGTCGATCGAGCGCAGTTGTCCGTCGGCGGTGACG